>Ga0163163_10005305_pt1 | contig 11128 bp, 10 predicted proteins | sample S65metaG_FD_119766 | JGI IMG/M metagenome (GOLD analysis project Ga0163163, IMG submission 119766) | Switchgrass rhizosphere microbial communities from Kellogg Biological Station, Michigan, USA - S6-5 metaG | ecosystem: Host-associated > Plants > Roots > Rhizosphere > Soil | place: USA... | reverse complement strand
CCGCTCGCGTCGGGCTTGATCCAGGCGATGTCGTCGCCCACCATCGACACTTTCCAGTCCTTCATGCTGTCGGGCGGGATCAGCATTGCGAGGTTGGTCTTGCCGCACGCGCTGGGAAATGCTGCCGAGATGTAGGTCTTCTCGCCATGCGGATCTTCGACGCCGAGGATCAGCATGTGCTCCGCCATCCAGCCTTCGTCGCGCGCGATGTTCGAGGCGATGCGCAGGCCGAAGCATTTCTTCCCGAGAAGCGCGTTACCGCCGTAACCGGATCCAAACGACCAGATTTCGCGATTCTCCGGAAAATGAACGATGTACTTTTCGGGATTGCAGGGCCACGGGACGTCCGCCTGACCTGGAGCGAGTGGCGCGCCAACGCTGTGCATGCAGGGGACGACGCGCTGCACGTTCTTGTCGATGATGCGGAACGCCGGCAGCCCGATCCGTGCCATCGTTCGCATGCTGACGACGACGTATGGTGAATCGGTGAGCTGCACGGCGATTCGAGACATCGGGGAATCGACGGTGCCCATGCTGAACGCGAGCACGTACATCGTGCGGCCCGCCATCGCACCGGCAAACATCTGTCGCAGCTTCCCGCGCATCTCGAAGGGGTTCACCCAATTGTTGGTTGGCCCCGCATCGTCTTTGGACAACGAGCAGACGAACGTGCGGGACTCGACGCGCGCAACGTCATTGGGATCCGATCTCGCGTAGAAGCAGCCGGGCCACAGATCCTGATTCAGGCGGGTGAGCGTGCCGCTGGCGACCATCTCGTCGCACAGCTGGTCGTATTCCTCCTGCGATCCGTCGACCCAGTGAATGGACTTCGGCCGCGCGAGGTCAGCCATCTTCCGGACCCAGCGGAGCAGATGCTGATTGGTTGAGAGCGGCGCCGATACGTCGCGAGACATCATCTTCACAATGTGAAATTCTACCTCTTTGCAGCGGACGGCCACAGGCCTGCTCCCCCGCACGGCCGGACCGACCCGCGTAGTATGCTGCTGCCTCAGGCATGTCAGTGTTCCGAAGTCTTCAGGACGCCATCGCGGACGCCGTCCATGACGGCAACATCGTCGCCATGGAAGGCTTCACGCACCTGATACCGTTCGCGGCCGCCCATGAAGTCATCCGCCAGGGACGGCGGGACCTGACGCTCGTGCGGATGACGCCCGATCTGATTTACGACCAGCTGATTGGCGCTGGCTGCGCCGCGAAGCTCGTCTTCTCGTGGGGCGGGAATCCCGGCGTCGGCTCCCTGCATCGGCTGCGCGACGCGGTTGAACACGGATGGCCGCGGCCGCTGGCGCTCGAAGAATATAGCCACGCGGCGCTCGCCACCGCGTACGACGCGGGAGCGGCGCGCCTTCCGTTCGCGGCGTTTCGCGGCTCGCCAGGCGATCTCGCTCGCGTCAACCCGAACTACCGGAGTGTCGTCTGTCCGTTCACCGGCCAGGTGCTGACGGCTATTCCAGCGATGAGAGCCGATGTCGCCGTCGTGCACGCGCAACGAGCCGATCGGGACGGCAACGTCCTGATCGAAGGCATTGTCGGGGTGCAGAAGGAAGTGGTGCTCGGAGCGACACGATCGATTGTCACGGTCGAGGAAGTGGTCGATTCGTTCGAGGGTGGCTCCCCGAATGCGTGCGTCATTCCACACTGGGCAGTCGGCGCCATCGTCGTCGTGCCGGGAGGCGCGTTCCCGTCGTATGCGTACGGGTACTACCAGCGGGACAATGCGTTCTATCTCGCATGGGATGCGATCTCACGGGATCGGGATAGTTTCCGCGCATGGATCGACGAGCACGTGATGCGCGCCGGACCCGATGCATTCGCGCGGCGCGGTACACAGGTGGCGTGACGTGCGCTACTCACCTGACGAGTTGATGACGGTCGCAGCGGCGCGCTGCGTGAGCAGCGAGGACGTCTGTTTCGTGGGGATTGGATTACCTTCCGCCGCGTGCAACCTGGCGCGGCTGACTCATGCGCCGCGCATCACCCTGATTTACGAATCAGGCACTATTGGCGCGCGGCCGGCGGTATTGCCGCTTTCGATTGGCGACGGCGAGCTCTGCAGCACAGCACTGACGACGGTGTCGGTTCCGGAGTTCTTTCGCTACTGGCTGCAGAGTGGCCGCATCACGGTGGGATTTCTCGGCGGCGCCCAGATCGATCGCTTCGCGAACCTCAACACCACGGTGGTCGGCACGTATGATGCGCCAAGTGTGCGCCTGCCGGGCGGCGGCGGGGCGCCAGAAATGGCGGCGCAGTGCCAGCAGATTTTTATCGTGATGCCGCAGTCGAGGCGCGCGTTCGTCGAGCGCCTCGATTTCCTGACCACGCGGGGGCATGGTGCGGGAGGCGATGAACGCCAGCGGATGGGGCTCAGAACGTCCGGACCTGTGAAGGTCATCACCGACCTGTGCGTGATGGAACCGGATCACGAGTCGCGTGAGCTGACCGTGACCAGCCTGCACCCCAGCGTGACACGCGATCAGGTGCAGTCCGCGACGGGCTGGTCACTGCGATTTGCCGCCGACGTGCCGGAAACGGCACCGCCTACAGATGAGGAGCTCGCGGTGCTCCGCCAACTACGGCTCGAAACCGAGAACGCGCACAAAGCAAAGGAGCCCGCGTGATATTTCGTCGCCCCGCTGGTGGCACTCATCCCCCTAACGATACGGCGGGCTATCGAAGCACGACGTTTCGTCATCCGAAGGAACCGCTGATCGTCATTCCGCACACGCTCTCGGAGCTCACCGGGCCGGTTTACCCCTACGGCCGGATCGAAGTCACGGATAACGACCTCACCGTTCAGCACGGCGGCGAGCCGCTCGGTGAGCGGATCATCGTGCAGGGGCGCGTTCTGGACGAAGACGGCCGGCCGATTCCCAACACGCTCGTGGAAATCTGGCAGGCGAACGCAGCTGGCCGATACACGCACCGGGTCGACTCGCATCCTGCGCCGCTCGATCCGAATTTTTCCGGTGCGGGTCGAACGCTCACCGACAACGAGGGGCGTTATCGATTCACCACGATCAAGCCGGGGGCATACCCGTGGCTCAATCATGACAACGCGTGGCGTCCCGCGCACATCCACTTCTCATTGTTCGGCTCGAGTTTTCTCAGTCGACTCATCACCCAGATGTATTTCCCGGGCGATCCGCTGTTCCCCTACGATCCCATCCTCAATTCGATCCCGGACGAACGAGCGCGCCAGCGGCTCATCGCCAACTTCGATTTGAACGTAACCCGGCCGGAGTGGGCGCTCGGATACACGTTCGACATCGTCCTGCGCGGATCGAACGCGACGCCAATGGAGACGTAACGTGGCCGGCCTTACTCCATCCCAGACACTCGGCCCGTTCTTCGATTTCGGCCTCATCATTCCGGACGGCGACGTCGTCGCTACGTCGCAGTCAGCGGGACGCCACGTCGTCATCGAGGGAACGCTGCGCGACGGGAACGGCGACCCGGTGGCGGATGCGCTCGTCGAGGTGTGGCAGGCAAATGCAGCCGGGAAGTATCGACATGACGCCGATCGACAGGATCGGCCGCTCGATCCGGCATTCGACGGATTCGGACGAGTTGCCACCAGCGACCGCGGAGAATTCGCGTTTAAGACCGTCGTCCCCGGGCGTGTGCCGGGACCGGATGGAACGCTGCAGGCTCCGCATCTTGCCGTCGGTGTTCTCGCGCGCGGAGTGCTGACGCGGCTGGTCACAAGACTGTATTTTGAAGATGAGCCGTCGAACGCAGAGGATGCTGTTCTGGCACTCGTCCCGGCTGAGCGGCGGTCGACGTTGATTGCAAAACGAGTCGAACCGGATCGATATCGATTCGACATCACTCTCCAGGGACGCGGCGAGACTGTCTTCTTTGATGTCTGACACGCACTTCTCTACTCGCGCGCGACTGCAGGCCATGCTGGAGGTGGAGACCGCGCTCGCCGAGGCGGAAGCCGCCATCGGGGTCATTCCGCGACAAGCCGCGCGGTCGATTCGAGCGTGCGCGCGAGTGGACACATTGGACGAAACGGTCATCGAGGCCGAAGCGAAACGCGACGGCAACCTGGCCATTCCCCTGATTCGCCAGCTCACCGCGCGGGTCGCGTCAAGTGATGCAGAAGCGGCTCGGTACGTGCACTGGGGAGCGACGAGTCAGGACATCATCGACACGGCCCTCGTGCTACAGCTGCGCGCGAGCGTCCCTGCGGTGATCGCGGACATCTCCCGAGCCGCAGACGCCGCGGCCGCTCATGCGGAACGCCACGTGAAAACCACAATGGTGGGTCGCACCTGGCTGCAGCAAGCCACACCGATCACGTTCGGCCTGAAGGCGGCCGGTTGGTGCGACGCGCTCGATCGTGCGTCGGACCATCTCGAATCGGCGCTTGCCAACGCATCCGTCCTACAGTTCGGTGGGGCCTCGGGCACACTTGCAGCGCTCGGCGATCGGGGACCGGAGATCGCCGCGGGCCTCGGCCAGACCCTTGGCCTGTCCGTGCCGCCGATTCCGTGGCATGCCCATCGAGAGCGGCTGGCGCAGCTCGCGTGTGCGCTCGGGGTCGCGACTGGAACAGCAGGAAAGATCGGGCGCGATCTCGGTCTGCTGGCGCAGACGGAGGTGGGCGAAGCACACGAGCCCGATACCAGCGCCGGCGGCTCGTCGACGATGCCACACAAACAGAATCCGGTCCGCGCGACCATCGCGATCGCTGCCGCAATCCGGGCACCCGGGCTCGTCGCGACAATGCTGTCGGCAATGCTGCAGGAACATGAGCGTGGTCTCGGCGGGTGGCAGGCTGAATGGGATGCGCTCCCCGAACTGGTATCCACCGGAAGTGAAGCCGCGAGCGCCATCGCCGGCGCGCTCGAGGAACTTGTCGTCGATCCGGATCGCATGCGCGCGAACGTGAACATGACGGGCGGACTGATTCTGGCCGAGTCAATCGCGATGCGATTGACACCCGAGATGAGCAAGCGGGAGGCGCACGCCGTAGTCAAGCGGGCGTCCCAGCGCGCCGCCGGTGGAGAAACGTTCGCCGACGCTCTGGCCAGCGACCCTGCCGTGTCGGCCATCCTTGACCGATCCGCGATCGAGAAAGCACTGTCCCCCGACGGCTATCTCGGATCGACCGAGACCTTCGTTGCGGCGGTTCTCAGCCGCCGATCTCAAAGGAAGAAGTAGTGCCGCAGGTTGCGCGATCTGGATGCCGCCTCAGTTACCACGTCGACGGAAACCCTCGTGGCGACGTGGTCTTGTTCTCCAATTCGCTCGGTACGACCCACGAGTTGTGGCAGCCGCAGCTGGAGGCACTGTCCTCGACGTTTCGGATCATCCGCTACGACACACGCGGGCATGGCGACTCGGATGCCCCCGCCGGCACGTACAGCATCGACATGCTGGGGCAGGACGCGGTGGCAATCCTCGACGCAGAAAGAGTGGACCGCGCGCACGTGTGCGGGCTGTCCCTCGGCGGACTGACCGCGATGTGGCTCGGCGTGCACGCACCCGATCGGATTCGTTCGCTGATCCTGTCGAGCACGGCCGCGCGGATCGGATCGGTGTCGATGTGGGACGAGCGGATCGCCCAGGTCGAGGCCGCCGGTGTGGCCTCCCTCGCAGATGCGGCGATGGGCCGTTGGTTCACCGCGGGCTTCCTCGCCGCCCAGCCGGCGACCGTCTCGGTGTATCACCGGCTCCTGAGCTCAACGCCCGCGGCCGGGTACAAGGGCTGTTGCGCCGCCCTTCGTGATGCCGATCTGCGCGAGGCGATCAGGACCATCGCCGCGCCGGTGCTCGTGATTGTCGGTCGTGAAGACCCCGTCACGCCGCCGTCCGACGCGGAAGATATCCGCGCACGGATTCCAGGCGCGCGCGCCGCGCTGCTCGACGCGGCTCACATCGCCAACGTCGAGCAGGCGTCGGCATTCAACGACCTCGTGTCGTCATTCATCACTCGGCAACAGAGTTCTCTTCATGGATGACAAGGAGCGGCGCGACGCGGGTATGAAGGTGCGGCGACAGGTGCTCGGTGACGCCCACGTCGATCGGGCCGTCGCAAAGACGACGCCCCTGACCGCGGAGTTCCAGGACCTCATCAGCCGCTACGCGTGGGGCGAGATCTGGACGCGCCCGGGCCTCGATCAGCGGACCCGTCGGGTCCTCGTCCTCGGCACGCTGATCGCGCTGGGACGGTTCGAGGAGTTCCGTATGCACGCGCGGGCCGCCTTGGCAGAGGGAGGCTTCTCCGAGAACGATCTGAAAGAGATCGTTCTTCAACAAGCAATCTACTGCGGGGTTCCGGCGGCTAATACCGCGTTCGGCGTGTTGGAAGAGATCGTGAAGCAGTAGCCGGGGTTCGCGGCTCGCGATTCGCGGTTCGAAACTGGCAACTGGCAAGTGGAAACTGGCAACTGACTCTACGCCGCTACCCCCGCCATCAACCTCATCAACGCATCCTGAGTCGCGGCGGCCCGCGGCAGTTCGCCGGCGATCCTCCCTTGCCGCAGCACGATGATCCGTGTGCAGAGGTTCAGGACCTCAGGCAACTCGCTCGAAATCAGAATCACGGCGGCACCCCGCGACGCCAGTTCATCGATGAGCGCGTGGATCTCCGCCTTGGCACCGACATCGACGCCTCGAGTGGGCTCGTCCAGCAGAAGGACCTGACACTTGGCCGCCAGCCACTTCGCAAGCACCAGCTTCTGTTGATTTCCTCCCGAGAGCCCTGCCGTCACAACGTCAACGCTCGCCGCACGTACGCGCAGCCGCTCGAAATAGGTGCCCACCAGCGCGCGCTCCGAGCGCCGCCGGATGAACGACCACCGCGACAAGTTGCCAAGAATCGGAAGCGTCGTATTCGCGAGGGCCGTCATTGACAGGACGAGCCCCTGGCGCTTGCGATCCTCCGGCACGAGGCCGAGGCCGGCGCCCATGGCCGCTCGTGGGCCACCCAGCGTGAGCCTCTGCCCGCGTACGTGCACCTGTCCGGTCGCGGCTCGATCGAGACCGAACAGCGCCTGAGCCATCTCTGACCTTCCGGCACCCACCAGCCCGGCGAACCCAAGCACCTCGCCGGCGCGCAACGTGAAACTCAGCTCCTCGAATTTGCCGGGGCTCGACAGGTTCTCGACGCGCAGCAGCTCGTCGCCAGTTTGCGCGTGAATGTGCGAAGGGAAATATTCGTCGAGCGAACGGCCGATCATCATTTCTACGAGCGACGACTGCGTCAGCTCCCCAATCGGTCGCGTCGCCACGTGGGTGCCGTCGCGAAGGATCGTGACCGTGTCGCAAAGCCGGAAGATCTCCTCCATCCGATGGCTGACATAGATAGAGGTCACGCCTCGCTCGCGCAACCGGCCGATCAGCTCGTACAGCTTTTCCGCTTCATGCTGCGACAGGCTGCTTGTCGGCTCGTCGAAAACGATGACCCGCGCTCCGGTGCCGACGGCGGTGGCGATCTGCAGCATCTGCTGCTGGCCGGTGGTCAGCTCACCAACGCGGCGCCGAACGTCGAGTTGCGCGCCAATCGCATCGAGCATCGTTTCTGCCTGCCGTCGCATCGCTTTCTGGTCGATGAATCCGCGCGACGATGGAAGCGCGCCGAGGCAGAGGTTCTCCGCAACCGACAGGTTCTCGCAAAACGCGAGCTCCTGATGCACGATGCCGACGCCCGCAGCCAGCGCCTGCTCGGGCCCGCTGAAGACGACCGGTTGTCCGAACAGAACGATGCGGCCGGCATCAGGCGAGTGGATGCCGGCCAGGCTCTTGCCCAGCGTGCTCTTGCCGGCACCGTTCTCGCCGCAGAGCGCGTGGCACGAGCCGGCCGCGATGTCGAAGCTGACATCCTCGAGCGCCCGCACCCCGGGAAATCGCTTCGAGATGTGCTCGAAGCGAACGGCGGTTGCCGTCATGGCATCTTCAGATACGCATCGGGCACGTCAGTGAAGCCCCAGTCCTTGAGCTGACGGGCCCAGGCGCCCAGATTCTCTTTCGTAACCTTCACGAGATCCATTGGGATAATCTGCGGGACTTCCTTTTTTCGGTGCACCTTGTCGACGATCGTCTGTACCGAGACGTAACCCCACTTGTAGGTCGGCTGCGCAAGCAGCACCGGCGCCAGACCTTTGTCGACGTACGCGAGCATCGGTGGCAGCGCGTCCACCGCGACGATCTTCACCTTCTTCGGATCGAGATCGGTCAGCAGCGTCTGCGTGAAGAGCGGCCATCCGCCGACCATCGCCCATCCCGTGATCTCTGGATACGCGTTCTGGACACGAATCACTTCGGCGGCGGCGTCCTGCGCGGTCTCGATGTGGTAGAAGGTATCGACGATCGAGATGCCGGGAGACTTCGCCGCTTCCTGTTTGACGCCGATCACTCGGTTGCGCAAGTTCGGCGCGTTCTGGTTGCCGGCGAGAATCGCCACCTTACCCTTGCCATTCATCAGCGGCGCCAGTTCCTTCATGACTGCCTCGCCGGTCTTGATATCGTCCACGCCGTAGAATGCAAAGCGCTTGGACTGCGGCGCGTCGGAGTCGAACGTCATGACCGGCACGCCGCGGCCGACGGCGTCGTCGATGGCCCCGGTGACCTTGCCGGCGTCGGAGCACGAAATCAGCACCGCGTTCGCGCCCTCGTTCACCGCCTGAGCGATGCGCTGCGCCTGGACCTGGCCGTCCTCGCCCGGCGGCGTCAGCCATGCGATTTCAATCGGAATGCCCTCTTTCTGCGACAGCTCCTTCGCCGCAGCCTCCGCGCCGGTGCGGGCCGAGAGAAACACCGGGTTGGTCGAGCTCTTCGCGATCATCGCGATCTTCAGCCCGCGTCCCGCTGCGCCCGCGCCGCCTACTGCTGGCGTACTCCCACTCGTCGCCGGCTTTTCTCCACCGCCGCACGCAGCCATCATCATCGTCAGAATGACTGCCGCGAATCTTGGCACGCGCCTCATATGCATAATTGTCCTGTTCTGTTTGCTTTAATCACTGCGCGTGGGGCTCCACCCCCACGCGCTCTCGCTCGGGCCGCAGGCGCTTGCCCGTCCGATGTCTCCGTCAACCTACTTCGCCGCGCGCGCGAGCCGTCGCGCCGTGAAGCTCGCGCTCGTGCGATCGAGCACCACCGCAACAATCGTCGCACACCCGATGATGATCCACTCGTAATTCTGGTCGAAGTGGAGGGTCCGGATCGATTGGCGGATCAGCACGATCAGCAAAGCGCCCAGCGTGGCGTTCACCGCGCTTCCTTTTCCGCCCGCCAGGCTGGCACCGCCAACCACCGCTGACGCGATGACGTAGAGCTCGTAGCCGGTCGCGTCCACGCACGACGCCGAACCGTAGAAGCTTGCCCCCATGAATGCCGCGAGGCCAGCGGTCAGTCCGGAGAGAACGAACACGCCGACCTGGATGCGTCCGAGGCGCAGCCCCGAAAAGCGGCTCGCCTCGGCGTTGCCGCCGATTGCGAACACGTGACGACCCATCACCGTGCGCGTCAGATACACTGCCCCGATCGCCGTCACCGCGATCATCGTCAGCATCGGCACCGGATAGAGCGACGCTCCCAGCCCAAGCGGCGCCTTCGCGACGCGGGTCAGAACCGACGGCAGCAGGATGCTTTCGGCATGGCTCGAGACGAACGCCACGCCGCGCAGGATCCACATCGTCCCCAGCGTGATGATGAACGGATGGACGCGAAGCCCGACCACCATCAGCCCGTTCAGCGCCCCACACACCACGCCAATCCCGAGCGCCACACCCAGCCCGACGAAGAAGGTGGCCGCGCCTCCCATCGGGCCCATCGCGCGCAGCACCAGCGCCGCCGTCACCCCCGCCAGCGCGTAAATCGACCCGACCGACAGATCGATGCCACCCGAGATGATGACGATCGTGGCGCCGACCGCCATGACCGCGAAGAAGCTGGCATCGGTCGCCGTCTGGATCAGCGTGTAGGAGTTGAAGAAGTTGTTGACCTCTGCCCCCGTCAGTCGATCCACGTGGGATCCGGCGAACGCGGTCAACAGGATGCCGAGCGTAACGATGACCAGGACCAGCCCGGCCTGTTCGGAGGCGAGAAGTTTCCGCAAGCTAGAGCATTATCCCCAAAACGGGGTGTCAGGCAGTGAATCGTGAACGCCATCCCCGGAGCCGTTCACGATTCACTGCCTGACACCCATCCCACCCGTATAATCTCGGCCGATGACTTCGATGACTCGCTCCATGGCTCTCTGGCTGACGCTCGGCACGGCACTGACTGCCCAGGGCCAGGCACCCGCGAAATCCACACCGTTTATCCCGCAGCCGATTCTCCAGGGCGGCCAGATCGTCCCGCTCTTTCCGCCCGGATCTTCCTTCCTTCACGCTGACCGCGTCGGCGAGCCCGAAGAGAACAACATGCAGCGGTCGGTGCCCGGACGCATTCAGAGCATCGTCAATATCCACAATCCGTCGATCGAGGTGCACGTCGTCGACCCGAACATCAATACGGGGACGGCGGTCATTCTCGCGCCCGGCGGCGGACACAACACGCTGAACGTCGGCTCGGAAGGCGCTGACTTCGTCCCGTTCTTCTACAACTACGGCGTCAACACGATCATCCTGCGCAATCGCCTGCGGCGCGACGGATACAACCCGCAGACCGACGAGGTCTACGACGCCCAGCAGGCGATCCGAATCGTCCGTGCTCACGCGCGTGAGTGGAACATCGACCCCAACAAGATCGGCATCGTCGGCTTTTCTGCTGGCGCCGAACTCGCCGCTCCTGCCGCGCTGTCGTTCGAGGCCTTCGACAAAGCGAACAAGGCACCAGGGGATCCGCTCGCCGGAGTCAGCTCACGCCCGGATTTTGTCGGGCTCGTCTATCCCGGACCGACGCCCTTTGCGCGCGATGCCAACACGACGATTCCCCTGAACGCGCCGCCGGCGTTCATCACGTGCGCTGGGACGGACGACGCGGTGCACGCGAATTGGGCGGATCAGTATTTCGCCGCGATGCTCAAGGCGCGGATTCCTAACATCGAAATGCACATCTACGGCAACGGCGTTCACGGAAACGGCCTGAAGGATCGCGGCGACACACCATTCGGAACGTGGCAGCTCCGGTTCATCGACTGGTTCCGCGACCTCGG
>Ga0163163_10005304_pt1 | contig 11128 bp, 10 predicted proteins | sample S65metaG_FD_119766 | JGI IMG/M metagenome (GOLD analysis project Ga0163163, IMG submission 119766) | Switchgrass rhizosphere microbial communities from Kellogg Biological Station, Michigan, USA - S6-5 metaG | ecosystem: Host-associated > Plants > Roots > Rhizosphere > Soil | place: USA... | reverse complement strand
TCCAGAACGCGCAGGGGACTAAGCTGCGAGAGCTTGGCGGCCGCCTGATCGAGCCGGCCGCGTTCCTGTGCCAGACGCGTCCGCATCAGTTGCAACGCGCCATTGTAGGCCACCTCCATGCGGCGGCGGTCGGCGGACAGGCGGGGACTCACGTCGAACTGGCGAAGGCGTGCTTCGAGCGTACGTCGCCTCCGTTCGCGGGAGTCGATGGCGGTTCGCAAGCGCTCGCGCAAACGGTACTCGCGCTCGTCGACTTGCTGCAGGCCGCGTCCGATGCGCCGGTGCAGGATGCCGAGGGCACGATCGACCCCCTGCTGCCGAAATCGGCGTTCCAGCATCGCGAGGCGATAGCGTACCGCTTGCGCGCTCTTGGCGCGCGCGGCGGCAATGCGCTCAAAGAGTTCGTCGCGCGTGCAGACCACCATCTCGGCGGCCGCCGAGGGAGTGGGGGCGCGCAGGTCGGCCACGAAATCGGCAATCGTGACATCGGTCTCGTGGCCCACCGCGGAGATCACCGGCACGCAGCAGGCTGCGATGGCACGCGCCACCGCCTCTTCATTGAACGTCCAAAGGTCTTCGAGCGATCCCCCGCCGCGGCCGACAATCACCACGTCCGGCCACTTCGTCCGGCTGAAATACTCGATCCCCCGAACTACCTCTTCCACCGAGCCTTCGCCCTGCACCAGCGCGGGATATAGGCGTATGTGCAGGCCGGGGAATCGGCGCGAGAGAATCTGGATCATGTCCGCCACCGCGGCGCCGCGCGGCGAGGTGACGATCCCGATACGCCGCGGAAAGCGCGGCAGCGGACGCTTCCGTTCCGCGGCGAAGAGTCCCTCGGCGGCGAGTTTCTTCTTCAGCCGCTCGAAGGCGACTTGCAGCGCGCCCAACCCCTGCGGCTCGAGATGCTCCACCAGCAGTTGATATTCGCCGCGGGCTTCGTAGACATCGATGCGGCCGCGCGCCAGCACGGCGATTCCGTCCCGCGGCTTGAATTTCCAGAAGCGATGCGCGGAGCGGAAGGCCACTGCCTTGATCTGGGATTCGCGTTCCTTCAGCGTGAAATAGTAGTGGCCGCTGGTGGCGAGTTTGAGGCCGGAGATTTCCCCGGTCACGGAGATGTCGGAAAACTCGCCGTCCAGCGTAGCGCGTATGGCGCCGTTGAGTTCGCTGACGCTGAATACGCGGCGCTGGGGAAAAAGGTCGAACCCGAGTTCGAATTGCTCCACTAGAGAATGGTAGCGCGCTACTTCTTCACCGAGAGGATCACTCCGTCCGGAGAAGAAGCTCCAGAGACCGTGGCCTTGATGGGGTAGTCGCCGTCGCCGAGCGTTGCAGGTACCTGAATCACAATCTGGTAAAGGCCAGCGAATCCCGGTGAGAGCGCCGCGCCGAACACCTGGACATCGGTGGTCCCGAGCTTGATGGTGATCGGGTTTGTATTGTGGATCTTGTCTCCTGGAACCGCAATGCCGGCGGCGACGGGCGGATCAGTGGGGCCGAACCCGGTGCCCCACAGAATCAGCACATCGCCGGGCTTGGCGGCAGCCGTGGTTGCCCCGGCAAAGGTGCCGGCCTTCACTGCCAGGCTGGCATCCGAATTACGCGTAGCTACTGCCTGATTACCCGGCCAGAGGAACAAGGCCGGATCCTGTGCGAGCACCGTGGCTGTGGCGGGAGCACTGGTGCCGCTGGGGGTGGTGACCGTGACGGGTACCGGTCCGGTTCCCACATCCGGCGCCTGCACATTGATCTGCGCCGGGCTAATGAAGTAGACATAGGCTGGCTTGCCACCCACGCTGACGCTCACGCCATCGAGCGAAGTCGGCAGGATACCATTCACGATCGCTTTCTCCCAAGTATCGGTCACCGGGGAAAGATTGCTCCCCTTGATGGCGATCCAGGAACCTGGTACGATGCCGGGCTGCAGACTGGCACCGCTCACTACGCCTCCCGCATCGATTGACGGAGCCGTCCCGGCGGCCGCGGGCGTCAGGGTGAACGATGTATTGTAGATGTGGTCGCCATTCACAGTGAGATCGCCGTTGGCCGCATTACCGGAGACATAAACAATGACGTTACCGGAGTTCGTGGCGGGCGGCGTCCAGTCGAACTCATAAGTCTGCGAACCTGTATGGCCTCTGCTGGCATTGTATCCGGTCAGACTGTGTTCCATATACTGGAGCGTCGTGGATGCTGGGCAGGTCTGCGTTTTTCCCGAAGCGTACGGCACCTCCTGCTGTCTGTTGAGGTCGGTGGAAGCACACATCATGGTCGTGTTCGCGTCGGTGGATGCGAACGTGCCCGCTAATGTCGCGGTGTTACTCGCGAGGCGTGCGGTCAACTGGAAGCCCCACGCGCGCTGCGCCGGGTCTGCGATTGTCACCACTAGATGTTGCTTCACGCCGGGAGCATAAGTCTGTCCGCCTGCAAATGCGACGCTCACACTGCCTTTGTTGGCTGGATCATTCGTTGTACCGACGTGGCACCCTAGTGAAGTGCATGTTCCCAACTCCTTGGGTACACCCGAGTAGCCTGCATCGGGTCCGGTTTCGTACGCCCACAGTAGGATAGGGACCATGCCCATGATCACAGCCGCTTTGGCACTATACAACTTCGTTTTTCGTTCCATGTCGATTCCCTTATCTAAACACTAATTGATCGTAATTTACTCGAAGGAACTCGTGAAATGTCCTTAATTCTGAGAGTTTTACGGAACTTTCACAACTTGTAAACGATTCCGGCCAGTTGCAGCGCCTTTCGCGCCGTGGTGCTGAAGGGAATTCCTGTGAGTTGTGCGATCCGGAACCAGCGGAACCCCTCCCGGTCCGGCAGGTTTGCGGTGGCGCTGCGCACTTCCAGCCGGTAGTGATGATGGGTGATGGTGTGGCGGATCTCGCCGATCCGCTCGCCGAGCCGGGCGGTGGGAAGATCTTCAGGCGCGGGCAGATCCCAAAACCCGGCCATGCGGCTGGCGGTGGTGTCGCGTTGGCGCAGCAGGACGCGGCCCCGATTACGCACCACCAACAGGACGCCGTCCAGCAGGATGGGTTCGGTCTTGCGTAGTTTCACCGGCACTTGCGCGATTGCGCCTTCCTGCCGCGCCCGGCAGCAATCGGCGAGGGGACAGACAAGGCACAGCGGATTGCGCGGCAGGCAGACGGTGGCGCCGAGTTCCATCAATGCCTGGTTGAAATGGCCGGGCTCGCGCAGATCCAGCCACCGCTGCGCGATTTCGCGGAAGCGTGCGCGGGTACGGCTCGAGGAGATATCGCCGGCGTCGTTGGTGACGCGTGCCACCACGCGGAGCACGTTGCCGTCCAGCACCGCGAAAGGCAGGTCGAACGCGATGCTGCCGACCGCAGCGGCGGTGTAATCTCCAATGCCAGGGAGCGCGCGTATGGCGGCATAATCTCGCGGGAAATCTTCGGCGGCGGCGATGTGTTGCGCGGCGAGGCGCAGATTGCGGGCGCGCGAGTAGTAGCCGAGCCCGCTCCATAGGGCGAGCACGTCGTTTTCTGCCGCAGCGGCCAGGGCGACAGCAGTGGGAAAGCGTTCAAGGAAGCGCTGGTAATACGGAATGACGGCCTGGGCGCGCGTCTGTTGGAGCATGATCTCGCTAACCAGGATGGCGTACGGATCGCGGGTCTTTCGCCAGGGAAGATCGCGATGGCCGCGGGCGTACCAGTCGAGCAGGAGGCGGCCGATCTCCTCGGGTTTCTTCACTCCGCTCAATCGATCACGCGCAGCCATTCGGCAACGACGGCAAAGCCTTCCGGATCGACGTCCCACGCTTCGAATTCGGGGTTCAGGGGCTCAAGGCGGATCTGTTCGTGCCGCCACCCGCCCTCGTCGTGGACCTTGGTGCTGGTGTAGCGTTTGATGGTATAGCGTGCGGTCTGGTCGACCACGCCGAAGCGTTCGATGAGTAAAATCTTGCCTTGCCTCGAACCCGCCGGGTGAAGTTTGAAGAGATTCAGACTGCCGTCCGGGATGCGTGGTTCCATTGATCGGCCCACCACGTGGGCCACGAAGTGATCCGGCGAAAGGCGCATCCCCTCGGGGGCGGGAACCCAGTCTTCCGCTTCGGATAGCATCTCGTCACCAAGCCCGCCGGCCGCAGCGCGCAGGCTGTACAGCGGCAAGTGGGTGGCGAACTGCAGTACCCGGGTATCCTCGACGTGCTCGCGATAGAGCCGGTCGAGCACTCGCGAAAACGCGTCCACGGGAACCGATTCCCGGGGAGTGACCCGCAAGGTGTTGGATAGACTGTCTTCCAAGCTGGCCAGAAACGCTCCGGCGCCGGATTCCGCCATGCACTGGCGTATGTGATCTTCCAGGCCCTCCAGCACTTCCGCATCTTCAGGATCGGCCATCCGCGCGAAATCGCGGCGCATGCGGAACCAGGGCCGGCCCGTATCGGTATCGAGGAGAAGAACTCCGATCGTGCATGGCGCACGTTCAGGCAGCACGGCATCCAGGAGCACATAGGTACCCTGTCTGCACCCGCTAATCGGAAGCACGCTTGATGGCACGCTTTTATCCTAATCTACTTATCGGACGGAATGCTATGTAGGTGAGTGGTCAGAAGGAATTTCTAGCCGCCGATGAACGCCGATAACAAAAGACTTTCTTCATCTGCGTTCATCTGCGTTCATCGGCGTTCATCGGCGGCTAGTTACTTCTTAGCGGATGCCGGGGCCGGAACAGAGGCAGGCGGCGCCGGTGCAGTGGTGCCCGGAACCTCATTGGGGAAGTAGCCTTCGCGCGCGCTGATCTTCACGTTTGGCAACCCCGGAATGTCTACCGTGATCTTGCGGTACTGCTTGGGCTTGCCTTCGGGATCGAAATCCGGCCTATAACGCAAAATGTACTGCGTAGTGATCTCGCCGCCGATGCCGCCGACCGCCTTAATGATGCCGTTGGAAATCTCCGCCGCGTATCCACCTGTGCCGACCGTGAGCGCGTAGTTGCCGTCGTCGGAAGGATTCGAAAGATATCCGGAAACGCCTTTGTACAGCGCATTCAGCGGGTATTCCACATGACCACCGGTTTTGTGGGTGAGCCGCTCCAGCACATCCTGCGATTCGTTAGAGAAGCCGAACGCCATCGTGCTCACTGCGTACACCGTGACCAGATTGCGCTGGGCCAACTCCAAAACCTCTTCCAGATTGTGTTTGCTGGCGTTGTCGTGGCCATCGCCCACCACGATGATGACGCGCCGCGGTTCGTAGGGCTCGCCTTTGACCAGATCGCGCCGCGTGCAGGCCAGATAAATGGCGTCGTACAGCGCCGCGCCGCCGCCGGGCTTCATCTTGCGAACCTTTTCGGCGATCTTCTCGGAGTCCCAGGTGGTGTTGACCGAGATATCGGCGGTGTTGCCGTAGGAAATCAGGTACCCCGTGTAGCGCTTATCGCCAGGGAGCAGATTCCAGACCAGCTCCAGAATGGCATCCTGGTACGTCTTCCAGTGGATGCGCGAATTATTACTCAGGTCGATCAGGAAGCCGACTACGATGGGCTGTTTCTCGTCATGGCTGAAAAACTCGATGTTCTGCGGCTTGCCCTCGTCCAGGACTCGGAAATCCTTCTTCACCAGGTTCGAAACGAAGCGGCCCTTATCGTCGGTCACCGTGACCGGGATGATGACTTCCGTGGCGGACCCCTTGAACTGTACGCGGTTCGAGTCGGCCTGCGGTGTAGCGGGTTGCGGCGGTGGAGTGGTTTGCTGGGGTACCGCGGGCAGGCACAGAACCAGGCCGCAGAGGGAACGGACAGCGAAAACGCGTAGGGCTGACATGACGACTTTCCTCCTATTCTAGCGCGACAGGCCACAAAGCGGGGGTGATTGGCAACCATGTAACCTGGGCCAGCGGGGACCGCCTGAGCCTAATTCCGCTCGTAGAGTGAGACGAATTGGCGGAGTTCGGCCTGATTGAGATCGGAAACCGCCCAAAATACCATGCCGTTGCCGGACCAGCTCTGCAGGTTGTAGCCCTTGCGGGTCTCCGAAGCCTCCGCGATGGGTGTCGCTGATGGCCAGATGAACAGGTTGATGATGTGTTGGCGGCGGCCGTAGACCAGGGCGGCCGCCGGGTGGCCGTCGAGGTACTCCAGACGTCCCCCGAGCAGGGGGAAGCCCTCCAGGTCCTTGACCGCCGGGGAGAAATCCAGTTTCCCATTGAACCAAGGCTTCACCGTGTGCTGATCGGATGACGGCACGTCCAGCAGGTGCGTTCCCGCGAGCGATCGCAGGTGGGCCGATAGCACATTGGCGGCAACCAGCTGCGTGGCTATGGTGCGCGACCGGAGCAGCGCGATGTTCCAGGCAAGGGACGCGGCCAGCAGAACGGCAGCAGCGATGGCTAGCCAGCGCCAGGGCGCCGGGGTGGAATTCTCGCGGCGCAGGCTCTGGCGGATTCTTCCCTCGAGATCGGGCGGAGGTTCGTAGTAGCGGGCGCGCGTTCGGATCACGCAAGACGGGCACGAGAGCAGATGCTGCGCGAGAGCTGGGTCGTTGTTCTCCATCAGGAGTCGGGCGGTTTCGCAGTTCATCGTAGGGCTCCGGCTAAGCATTGTTGCAGGCGTTTACGGCCGCGGGCGAGGCGCGACATGACGGTGCCGACGGGTACGCGGGCGATGTCCGAGATCTCTTTGTAGGACAGCTCTTCCAGTTCGCGCAGCACGATTACTTCGCGGAATTCGAGCGGCAACGCTTCCAGACAATCGTTCAACGAGCCGAGTGCCGCCTGGTTAAGTAGTAGCGATTCCGCGTCGGTGGACTGTTCGGCGGCGCTATGTGCCCGTTCATCGAATTCTTCAGTAGGATGCAGCCCTTTCTTCCGCAGCCAGGTAAGACAGGTATTGCGAACTACGGCCAGCAGCCAGGCGCGGCCATCCACGCCTTGGAAGGTCTCAAAAGAGCGAAACGCGCGCAGGTAGGCTTCCTGCACCAGGTCCTCGGCATCGTGGTCGTTGCGAGTGAGCCAGCGCGCCAGATTATATGCCGCGGGCAGGTGCGGCATAACATTTTGTTCGAAAAGCGCCAGTTTCCTGATGGGATCCATGGCGGTCCGCGCGGATGCAGTCATTGTGACACAGGCCATACGCCACTCGCTAATACAAGGAGACTCCGCGCGGGGTCCATTTATTCCCGGCAATTTCCCTGGGAATAGAATCGCCGGGCGGCAGTCAAGGAAGGCGGAGGCATTATGACAGACTTACGGAAAAACGGACCGGCCGACGGCATTGACCGGCGCGGCTTCCTGCGCTGCATGGCGTGGGCGGGATCCGGTGTTTTGTGGACGATGGCGGGAGGCGTACCGGCGTCGAAGTTGCTCGGTCAAACGGGCGCGGAGGAAGGCTTTCAATTCGTGCAGATCAGCGACAGTCACATTGGATTCAACAAACCGGCCAATGCCGATGTGAACGCGACCCTGCAGCTTGCCATCGACAAAATCAATGCGCTGCCGCGGACACCGGACTTCCTGATTCATACCGGCGATCTGACGCATCTCGCCAAACCGGCGGAGTTCGATACGCTGGGCCAAATCTTGCAGGGCGCGAAGACCAGGCAGGTGTACTACGTTCCGGGAGAACACGACAATGCGACCGATGACGGCAAGGAGTACCTGGCGCGTTACGGCAAGGGAACCAAAGGAACAGGCTGGTACAGCTTCGACCATCACGGAGTGCATTTCGTAGGCCTGGTGAATTCTGCCGCGCTGGAAGGCATGGGGAAACTGGGAGCCGAGCAACTGGCCTGGCTGAAGGATGACTTGCTCGGACGTTCGGCGAGCACGCCTGTTGTTTTGTTTGCGCACATTCCCTTATGGACGGTGTATCCGGAATGGGGCTGGGGCACCGCTGACTCTGAAGAAGCGTTGAGCTATCTGAAACGCTTCGGATCGGTCACCGTGCTGAACGGGCACATTCACCAGACCATGCAGAAGGTGGAGGGCAACGTGACATTCCATACGGCGATGTCCACGGCCTTCCCGCAGCCCGCTCCCGGAAGCGCGCCGTCCCCTGGACCGCTGAAGGTGCCGGCCGACAGACTCCGCGGAGTGTTGGGTATCAGCGAAGTCGGTTATGTAGCGAGTCCGCAGCACCTGGCGGTCGTCGATTCGAGCTTGGAGCAAGCGTGATGAAGGCGAGAATTCTATGTGCGGGGCTGGCCGGAGCAGCGATCCTGCTGGCCTGGAGTAGCCCGGAAGATCGCGGCCAGGAACTGTTCGCGCGACGCTGCAGCGGTTGCCACTCCCCCGACCTGAATAAGGAAGGGCCGCGCCTGCGCGGTGTCTATGGCCGCAAAGCGGCGAGCGTGCCCGGCTTCGACTATTCGGAGGCACTGAAAAAGGCCCGTATCCACTGGGATCACGCGAGCCTGGACAAGTGGCTGGCCGATCCCGAAGCGATGGTGCCGGACACGAACATGGCGTTCCGCCTGGCCGATGGCGAAGAGCGGGCAGCAGTGATCGCCTACATGAAAAGCCTGTCGAATCGCTGACCGTCTACAGTTTGCTGACCGTGACGTAATACAGATCGGTGGCGACTTCGAATTCGTCTTTCTTCAGCGGCGTCTTCAAGGTCTGCCATTCGGCAGTCGGTCGAAGGATTTGGCCGTGGTTGTCCTTCGTTCCGACGCGAACGGGCATCTGAAAAGCGGGCTCGTCGGCTTTCCAGCGATAGGCGACCGTGCCCGCGGACTCGCTCCACTTCAGTTCCAGGACGGGCAGTGCGGCGTGGCGGAGGTACTGGTCGAAGATGGGCGTCAGGTTCATGCCGGTCTGCTGGTTGAAGTACTGCACCACGTCCTCGGTCATAATATTCCGATACTTGAAGTGCAAGTAGAAATCGTGGATCAGAGTCCACCAGCGGGCGTCGTTATCGATCACGCTGCGCAGTGTGTTGAGGAAGAGCGCTCCCTTGAAATACTGGTCCTGCGGCGGCTCGCGATTAATGCCGCGCTGGGTGATGACCGGCAGCAGGTTGCGGACCTTCGACTTGTAGGCGTTGGTGTACTTCAAACCGTCGTCGCGCCCCCACATGTACTCGACGTAAAGGCACTCAAGGTAGGTGGTCCAGCCTTCGTGGATCCACATGTCGGACACGTCTGCGGCCGAAATGCTGTTGCCGAACCACTCGTGGCCGCTCTCGTGGATGATGATGAAATCGAAGCGCGGGCTGATGCCTACGCCCGTCCAATCGCGCTCCAGATAGCCGTTGGCAAAATGGTTGCCGTAGGTGACGGCGCTCTGATGCTCCATGCCGGAGTAGGGAGCTTCGATCAGCTTGTACCCATCCTTCTGGAAGGGATACTCGCCGAAGTAGTGCTGGTAGGCTTCGAGCATTCCCCTCGCCTGGGCGAACTGCTTCTTAGCCTTCTCCAGGTTTTCCGGCAGGGCGTAGAAATCGAGGGGCAGGTCGCCGAGGCGCTCGGCCCAGTGCAGGTAGTTGCCGATGTTCAACGAAACGTCGTAGTTGTTGATCGGGTATTGCACCAGCCAGTCCGATCGCGTATAGCCGTCGCCAAGGTCCGTCTTACCCATAAACTTGCCGTTAGACACATCCACCAGATCGTTGGGAATCGAGACGCTGATTTCCATGCTTTCGACCTCGTCGCGCCACTGGTCCTTATTCGGCCACCAGACGCTGGCGCCGATGCCTTCGCAGGCCGTATTGATCCAGTGATGTCCTGAGGGATCTTTCTTGAAGGTGATGGCGCCGAACCGGCCGGTCTCCACCGGCTTTCCGGAGTAATAGAAATCTACGGTGTGGATGCTGCCCGCGCGGAGTGTGGCGGGGAAGTCCACGAAGACAGCGCCGGAATCGCGTTCGTACTTCAGCGCCGTATCGCCCAGCAGAATCTTGTCCACCTGGAGCGCCGCGTGCAGATCGAGTTGGATGCGCGTCGCGTCCTGCAGCATCTTGAAGCGAATGGCGACCTTTCCGCTGAGGTATTTCTTTTCCGGGTCCACCCGCACATCGAGATGGTAGAAGAGCAGATCGTTATTGGCGCGATACGGTCCGTACTCGCCGCGCAGGATATCGGCCCGGGTCGGCACGCGGACGGCCGGCGGCGCGGGCTGCGCGAACACAGGCGCCGCGGCACACATCAGCACGAAAAGCAGGAGGCGAAGCATAATGGTCAGCCGGCGAGTCCGGGCACGCCGCCGAGAGTGTGCGCCAATCTTACGGCGCGCAGAATGGACTGCGCCACCGCTTCGGCGGCGGCCACGCCCAGGTTGTTGATGTCGGCCTGCAGCGCGCCGAGGGAAAGAGCGAAGGCGACATCGCCATCGGCCATCGTGTTTACGGGATAAATGGTGCGCGCCATGCCGAGGGAGGCGAACTGTGCAAGCTTGTTGGCCTGGACTTTGTTGAGCCTGGCGTTGGTAGCGACCACGGCCAGCGTGGTGTTCCTCGGGGCCCCCCCGATGACCGCGCCGCGCAACATCTCGCTCTCCGTATCGACGAATTCGCGGCTGCTGGCATTCTTGCGCGCGCCGGCCACGATCTTCGCAGTGGCCGGATCGCGTATGTCGCCTAAGGCGTTGACGGCGACCAGGGAGGCAACCAGCACCCCGCCGGGCAAAGTGACGGTGTACGATCCGATGCCTGCCTTCATCGCCTGCGCCTTGCCGAAAAGCTTGCCGACCGTAGCGCCCGTGCCCGCGCCGACGCAGCCTTCTTTCACCGCCTCCGTGGTGGCTGCCGCCGCCGCTGCTTCGCCCATGGCGACATTGGGATGCACGTTGGGTTTGCCGATGCCCAGGTCGAACAGAATCGCACCGGGCACAATGGGGATGTGCTGTCCGCCGAAAGCGTAGCCCACCTTCCGGCCGGCAAGATAGCGACGTACTCCCGCCGCCGCTTCCAGCCCAAAAGCGCTGCCGCCGGCCAGCAGAATGCCGTGCACCTGATCGGTGACGTGGCCGGGACTGAGGGTATCGATCTCCTGCGTGCCGCTGGCGCTGCCGCGTATGTCCACGCCGCCCATAGCGCCCTGTTCGCACAGGATGGCGGTGCATCCGGTGATCGCATCAAAGTCCGAGAGGTGCCCGACGCGAATTCCCGCGATGTCGGTAAGTCCTTTCATAACTAAGTTTTCAGCGGCATTTTAAAC
>Ga0163163_10005300_pt1 | contig 11130 bp, 6 predicted proteins | sample S65metaG_FD_119766 | JGI IMG/M metagenome (GOLD analysis project Ga0163163, IMG submission 119766) | Switchgrass rhizosphere microbial communities from Kellogg Biological Station, Michigan, USA - S6-5 metaG | ecosystem: Host-associated > Plants > Roots > Rhizosphere > Soil | place: USA: Michigan... | reverse complement strand
CTCTTGGCGAAATACAAGCCCCGCTCCTGAACCCAACCGTCAAAGTCATGTTGCGTGATGTCGTTCGGCTCGTTGAAGACGAAGTCCTTCGGATCGAGTATCTCGACCGGAGCCTGCTCCACGCTTACCCGATCGCGCCCGAGCTCAAGCGGGTATGGAGCATAGTGACCGCTGGAGAACTCTCCGGTTCCGGTGTTGTATTGAACTACCAGCGTTCCACCCTTTTCGACAAAGGACAATAAGCGCGCGTTGTTCTTCTTCACGTCGTCGTTGACGTCGTATGCGCGAATGCCAAGGACGATGGCGTTGTATTTCGAGAGATCTCCCGAAGCAAGTTCTTCCGCTGAGATCATCTTTATGTTGAGCCCGGCCTGTCGCAGTACCGTCGGGATGTCATCCCCTGCGCCCATGATGTATCCGACGGAATAGTTCTGCGGCAATTGCAGATTGACGACGCTGACGCGCTCGACTGCAGGTTGGTAGTAATACGCAGTTGCAAGATCGGACCGAGATACCGTCGAGAATCCCTGGTAGTAATCGCGACCACTAATCGTCAACTTTGCCCGCAATTCGAATCGCGTTTCCTTGTCGGCGTCCGGGAAGACGAAAAACTTATACGAACGCTCGGTTCCCTTCCCCTGGATATCCACCGGCTGCTCTGTTGGTTCTACGCGCCAAGCCGATCCTGCATGCAATGAAAGCGAACCGTCGCGAATTTCCGCGACACTGCTTCGAACGCGAACCGTGACTTCGACCGGTTGTGTTTGACCGACGCGAACCACACGAGACGGTTCTTCGAAGAGCACAGACGCTTCCGGCGCAACAGCGACGGGCACCGCGCGGGTCCCGCCTTCCAACACAGCGTCTGCCTCCACTGGCTCACTGACACGCCCTGTCACACCATCGATCTCATAGTCCACTTGTGCCTGAACCTGCGGAGCGGGCAGTGGTAAGCCAAGTTCCGCGATGTTATCGATCTTGTAGACGCTTTCTGTGTCCGGATTGTCGCGATGGAAATATGGTTTCGAGTATTGCGCTGCCTGTGCGACATGAACACGGAATCGATGCTCAGTCGGGAGCTTTGTGTCTCCCTGGATTTCGGTCGCAGTCCATCCAGTCGGAACATTAATAGAGGACTTCTGAATGCGCGCGCCGTCGGGACCATGAAGATTCACGACTACTGTGAACTCCTGTCCGGGTACTGCGAGTTGGGCGGAAGGAGCCGCGGCAGCTACTACCTTGGCGTCCAGGGTTACGCCTTCAGCGAGATTGATCGCGTGCTCCAACTCTTTGCTGGTAGGCAGGTGTGCCCTCAAGTCGTTCTGTGCAACTTTGCTGATCCCCGCACGAGCCATCTCACTTTCGATTTGGGCGAGGATTGTGTTCGCCTCGGCAAGCGGCTTCGCGGCTGATTTGATATTTCCCTTCGCCGATTCGGCGGCGCTATCAAGCTTGGATTGGAGGTCGCGGAACAATTGCGGCAGACGTTCTGACCTGTGGGCTTCTGGGCCCAACCGCTTCGACAAACCTGCGATCGATGTGTCGATCCCGTCGAAGAAGTCTCGTTCATGTCCGCTCGCGTCGAGTGTGTTGGGAAGCACCGAGTCCACCAGACGGTATCTTGTAAAACGCTTTCCGTCCGGCAGGCTTCCCATGCCTACACCCTGCGAAACCTGGTGCTTCAATCCCTGCATCGCGAACTGCTGGTAGTTCATACCCAGCCAGGGCGAGTCCTGGGTCGTCTCCAGGATGACGGTGTAGTCCGGGTTATCTCGAAAACCGGTTCCGGTATAGAACTTTTTGGCCTGCCAGGGCAGGAGGCCTTGAGCTATCTGCTCGGGAAAGCGATTGGGATCACCCGCAGCGCGGAACGCCTCTTTCGACAGGATCCCCGCTGCTTCATGATTGCCGTGTCCATCTGCTGACGTTCCCTGGAATCGCGAAACGATTACATCGGGACGAACGGTGCGAATGATTCGAACCATGTCCCCGAGTGCGACATCGTGCCCGCCCCACTTCTCGAACGTCTCTGCGGCGGTCTTGCTGTAACCGAAGTCACAGACGCGAGTGAAGCGCTGTTCCACTCCGTAGTAGCGATCGGCGGCGGTTAACTCCAAGGTTCGGAGAACGCCAAGTTCGTCGAACAAGCCACTTCCTGTGCGGTTCTGTCCGCCCTCACCCCGATTCAAGGTAAGTAGCGTGACGTGGGCTCCAGTCCCGCGCGACATCAAGGTAAGCATTCCACCATCTTCGTCGTCGGGATGAGCGGTAGTCTGCATCAGCCGCCCAGTATTACGGAGATGTTGAATTGCCTGGAGCAGGCCCGGGGCTCCCGTGTCCTGCGGGAGCGGAGGAAGTCCTTGCTGCGCCGAAGCGAAGACAGCAAAGCTGATAATGAGGAAAACTAGTGCGGTGAAGCGACGCGCTGGTCGCATCCATATCTCCGGTGATTAATGTGAGTTGCGCTCTTCATCCGATGCCGTAATCGGCACGGAAGAAGCAGAAACTACGATCTGAGACATTGTACGGGATGGCACGATTCGGAGGTTCGCTATAGCTTGAGCACCGCAGCAGCCTCGGTCTTGCTTTGTTTTACAGCGAGAATGGCCTCGTTCGCCTGTTCCAGGGAAAACAACTGCACCGAGGCTTTGATGGGGACCTCGGCAGCAAGGTCAAGGAACTCCCGGACGTCCTTGTGAGTGCTGTTAGCGACGCTCCGCACCACCCGTTCGTGGTAGAGAATCGAGTACGGCATCGTCGGGATCTCGCTCATCGTTATTCCGGCCAGCGTCACGGTTCCACCTTTGCGAACAGCTTTCAAGGCGACCGGTACCAGTTGCCCGGCGGGTGCGAATACGATCGCGCAGTCCGACGCTCCGGCGGGATAATCGTCCGCATTACCTACCCAGTTTGCTCCCAATTCTCGCGCCAGTTTCTGATGCCCGGTACTTCGGGTGATTACATCAACCTGGCATTTCTCGTGAAGTGCCATCTGCAAAACCAAGTGTGCCGACGATCCGAAGCCGATCATCACAATGCGGTCACCGGATTTTGCACCACTGAGGCGATAGGACCTGTATCCGATAACGCCTGCACACAAAAGTGGCGCAGCGGCTTCATCGGAGAAGATTCCCGGAATCGAGTAGGCGCTCTCTGATGGAACGATCAGGGCTTCGGCGTATCCGCCGTTCACATCAAATCCGGTGAATCGTCCGTTGTCGCAGAGGTTCTCGAGGCCGCGACGGCAGTAAGCACAAGTTCCATCCGTGGAGTACAACCAAGGCACGCCGACCCGATCGCCTTCGCGATGCGACGACACGCCGCTACCCAGAGCATCGACTACTCCGACAACCTGGTGTCCGGGAATGATTGGCAGGCGCGGCGGGCGAACATCTCCCTCTACGATATGTACGTCCGTCCGGCAAACTCCGCAGACTCGCACACGAACTCGGACCTGGCCGGCACCGGGAACTGGAACTGCCACGTCCTCCAACTTCAATGGACTTCGCTCGGCTTCGGTCTGCTCGTGCAGCACCATCGCGCGCATGCAAATAGTCTAGTGATTCAGATTCCGTTTGTCCTGCCCAGGCCTGCGGCTTCACTCCTTTACAATGTCCACGGAGCACTTCATGGCAACTCAGGCAGAACGTTCTTTTTCCTTCCCACCCGAAAATCAGGAAGCATGGCAGCAGTATGTCGAAGACTTCCGCCGTTCCGGACACTCCACGGTCGACTGGATCTCACATTACCTGGAAGATGTGCGCAAATATCCCGTGCTCGCGACGACTAAGCCGGGCGACTTGATCGACGCCCTTCCTGCCAGTGGACCCGCACACGGCGAGCACTTCGAACAGATACTCCGCGACTTCGACCAGATCGTGATGCCAGCGGTGACTCACTGGAACCATCCAGGATTCTTCGCCTATTTCGCCTGTACCGGATCGACGCCCGCCATTCTTGGCGAGATGCTGGCGGCCGCACTCAACACTAACGGACTCCACTGGAAAACTTCTCCGGCTGTTGCAGAGCTCGAAGTTGTTGCGCTTGGCTGGCTTCGCCAATGGATGAACCTGCCTGATGACTTTTTTGGAATTGTTTATGACACCGCATCGGTGAGCAGTTTTCACGCGATCTGTGTGGCCCGCGAGAAGTTCGATCCATCTGCGCGTGAGAACGGAAATCCAGCCGGACTTGTTCTCTACACCAGCGACCAGGCCCATTCCTCGATTGAAAAAGGCGCCATCGCTGCCGGCGTTGGGCAAAAAAATGTCCGCAAAATACCCGTCGACTCTAACTTTCGCATGCGGGTTGATGCATTGCGCGATGCGATCGAACGCGATAAAGCATCCGGGCTGAAGCCATTCTGTGTCGTGGCCACGCTGGGAACCACTTCCAGCACCAGCGTCGATCCAATCAACGAAATCGCTCATCTATGCGCCGAACACAATTTATGGCTGCATGCGGATATGGCCTACGCCGGGGTGTGCGCGATTCTCCCGGAGTATCGCGAAACCTTCGCCGGGGTCGAACGCGCCGATTCACTCGTGGTGAACCCACACAAGTGGCTAATGACGCCGATTGATCTGAGCGCCTTCTATACCCGCCATCCCAAACTTCTGGCGCGGGCATTCTCTTTAACGCCGGAGTACTTGCGCACGACCGAGGATCCGCGAGCCCATAACCTTATGGATTATGGCGTGCCACTCGGGCATCGTTTCCGCGCATTGAAATTCTGGTTCGTACTTCGCTATTTCGGACTGGAAGGATTGCAGGCCATACTTCGCTCGCATACTGCCATGGCGAAGGAGTTCGCGGCATGGGTGCGAGAAGACTCGCGGTTTGAGCTTTCCGCTCCGGTTCCCTTCTCAACCATCTGTTTCCGTTACAAGGGGACTGATGAGGATAACCGCGCGCTGATCGAGCGCGTTAATGCGAGCGGCAAGATCTTTATCTCCCATACGAACCTCGCAGGCAAGATCGTTCTGCGTGTGGCAATCGGAAATCTCGGCACGCGGCAGGAAGATGTACGGAGCGCGTGGGAGATCATTCAGCAGGCGGCAAGTTAATCATTCAGGCTCGCCGCCGATCGTGCGGGTATTTTCAGGCTAGAATGTGCACTGGATTCGGGAGACGCGATTGCGTCTCCTTTCTTGTGAGTGCAAATGCCGAATTCTTTTATGCAGCGCGCGATCGCGCTGTCGATTGAGAATGCCTCCAGCGGTAACGGTGGTCCATTTGGATGCGTGATTGTTAAGGACGGCGCGATCATTGCTGAAGGAGCCAACCGGGTCACCGCAACGAACGATCCCACCGCTCACGCCGAAATCGTTGCGCTCCGGGACGCCTGTACGAAACTTGGCACCTTTCAACTAGACGGCTGCGATATCTACTCGTCCTGCGAGCCCTGCCCGATGTGTCTCGGGGCGATCTATTGGGCGAGACCTTCGAAGTTGTATTTCGCATCCACTGCGGAAGACGCCGCGCGGGCGGGTTTCGACGACCGATTCATCTATGAGCAACTGGAAGTCGACTACCGCAGCCGGACCATTCCAGCGATCCAAATGATGCGCGGAGAAGCGAAAGAAGCGTTTAGGGTGTGGGAATCGAATCCTAAACGCGTCGAGTACTAGACGTCATGCTTCGGCTTCGCGAAATTCTCGCAACAGCATCCAGCCGAAAACCAGGAAGCCGATCACAATCGGGATCAGCATCATTGCGACCGTTGAGCCTGGAACACCCGCCTTACGGAGAAACAGGAACCAGCGATCAAATCCCATGCCGAGTCCTGCTGGAGCCCCGCCCAGGTATTTGCCGATCAGATGTAGTTGGCCTGTGATGGCTGAATACCCCAATTGGTAGTTCCACTTCGCGTCGTAGTAACGGTTCCCGACCATGTCTTCGATGATGTTGGTGGAGAGGCCGATCACCTGCACGAGGAAGCCGAGTGCGAAGACGGTCGCAAGAGCTCTTCCGAACCAGGCTGGCTTTTCCAGGAACAACCCACAGATGCCGACGCAAAGCAGTACCGCCGAAGGAACGAGATAGCGCGGGCCGTAGCTGTAGGTCCCTTCCCAGTTTCCGTAAATCGAATAGAAGAGAAGATAGATCAGGGGAATGGCGCCGCAGACAAGTGCCAGGCCTCGGTCCCTTCGCCACAGTCTGGATAAGCCTACGATGCCGAGGAGGATGGGCGGGCAGAACAGGATGATCGATTTTCCGGGTGAGAAGAGAAATCCGAAAAGCCCGATGTAGATCGGATTGTCGAAGGTGTTCGCCTCTCGGCCCCCTTCAACGAATTGCGGATAACCGAACTCCAGCGCGTTTCCGTAGAAGCTGTAATTGCGAAAAAGATAAATGATGCCAGCGGTACCTACGGCTGCGCTGACGATCGCTGCCGTCTGGATTTTCTTTGGACTGTTTCGCAACAGAACTGCAGCGACGAAAATAAATGTGCCAAACAAGTTCGTAGGCCGCACGTGAAGCGAAAAACCGAGCAGCAGCCCTGCGATAATCGCGCGACGACTAGAGATTTCGTGCCCGGGCTCAATGCCAAAGAGGGCCAGTGCTGCTCCAAGCCATATCGCTGTCGTAAGCGGCTCAGAGAATAACCAGCCTGAGTAAACGAACAGCAGTGACGCCAATCCGACCACGCCTGCGCTGAGCAGAGCATCGCGGCGACTGAGTCCTAAAGAGACCGCCAGCAGAAAAAACAGCGTCACACTGAGCGCTGCGTATTCGGCATTGCTCCACAGGGAGGCCATGGAGACCACCAAGTCTCGGATATCGGGAACTACGCCAGGAAGTTTCGCCAACACGTAATAACCGAGCGCGTACCAGGGCGCCGTCGCGAGAGATTGTCCGGGTGGATACGGCGAACGAGCCTGGCCCTGACGATCGATCTTGCCGAAATAAATTTTCGAATTCAATGCCTGCGGAATGGCCGTTGTGCCGTGAAGGACGAGGCTCTCCGTTTGGATCACCGTGCTGATCTCGTCAATCGTGTGCACGCGGCCGGTTGAGGTTAGAAGATAGAGGAAGGTAAGACACAAGAACAGCATCAGCGCGGTTCGAGCGTTGCGCCGTAACGGAGAAGGTTGACCCTCGGCAATGACCATCGTTTCAAGAATCCTGTTGCCTTTGTACGATAGCGATTGCCCCGTGCGGAAGTCCCGCGCCGGGTACGGGCAGTGAAAATAGAAAATCCAGCAGGCAATATTTGCATGCTGGATTTGGTTGGTTTGGAACCTACGGGATCGTTACCGATTTCGGCTGACCGCCGGTGATGCAGCCATCTACGTCGTACGTGTAAGTTCCATTCGGCAACTGAAGCAGCGACACCGCGATCTTGCCCGGGCTGCCACCGCCCTTAGCAGGAACCGTAATCGGAGACGCAATATTGAAGGGCCAAGTCTGGTTAGCAGCCGCACATACAGTCACATCAGTAGAGTTATGGTTAGCGAAGTTGAAGTCTTCTTGGGACGTGCCGTGCCAGTCTGAACAAACATCGATGTTCTTTGCCATGGATCCCGTTTCCTTTCGCTTTCTATCGAGTGGGATTACTGCGGCTTGCGACTAGTTCCTGGAATCGAGGATTAGCTGAAAGATTGCTAAAGCCTGGCTGGGTACGAACCGTCTCGACCGGGTACCCCGCCTGGAGAGCCTTATTCAGCCACTCCAAGGCTAACCCGGTTTCACCCAACTGATTGTTCACAAATGCTGCCACTGCGAGGACCTGCTTATCATTCCTTCCATATTGCAGAGCTTGTTCAAGGTACCGGAGGGAGGCTTCTCGCTCACCCAACATGGAGTGATAGTTGGCCAGGTCTCCAAGCACGTCCGTATCCTTGGGATTTACTTTTAGCTCTTCCTTGGCTAACTCCACTGCCTTTCGGTACGCCGGTTGGGATTCGTTCTTTGCGCCGGAGTAATACAAAGCCTCTCCCAGGTTCCCCCAGGTGACGTACTGGTTGGGGGTGAGTTTCAATGCCTCCTGGTCCATCGCGGCAGCCTCTTTGAACTGGTGCAGGTCGAAGTGCGCGGTTCCGATATTCACGTAAGCGGCGTAGGTCGGACGCAGCCCGATCGATTTCTTCAGAGCGGCGATCGCTTCGTCATAGCGGTGCTGATGATTAAGGGCTGCCCCCAGATTCACGTAGCCCGCATAGCCTTCCGGAGCAAGCTCGGTAACTCTTTTAAATTGTTCCGTTGCCTTGGCGTTTTCGTTTTGTCGAAGATAGAAGTTGCCGAGTGAGTTCACCGCAATCCAACTTTGAGGATGCAGTTCGACGGCGCTCTTGTAGGTCTCTTCCGCCTTTGACAACGCCCCCACGTGCTCCTGGGCGAGGGCCAGGCCGATTCGCGCATCTTCGCTGTTCGGATCAAGTTCGACCGCGCGCTGGTACTCGACGACAGCGTCCTTATATTGCCCGGTGCCATCATTCACTAACCCAAGGCAAGCATGACCCGCGGCTCCTGCGTTGCCGAGTTTCACCGCGGCGTCGCATTCTGTCTTCGCGAGCTTCGTCCAGTTGGCTTGCTTCGTATGCCAGTACTTTCGCCAGTAAGCTTCTCCCATCGCCGCCCGGGCCATCCCGAAGTTCGGATCGACTTTCAGTGCCTCGCGCAGCATGGTAATGGCGTTGTCGAGGTTCTCAATGCTGGTGAAGTTCAACAGATAGCCGCGTGCCATCAGGTAATAGTTGTACGCAGTCGGCTGGCTGGTTCCATGAACGCGTAGCGCCGCAAGCTCTTCGGGCCGGAGCTTCAATTGAAGAGCTCGCACCGCTCCGTCGATAACATCGTCTTCGACGGCGAAGGCATCGCCAACCGGGACCGTCAACGAGTCCCCGCCGAGGATCTTTCCTGTTTGCGCGTCGATCAACGAATAGGTGACCTTGATTAGCTCTCCCGCGCTCTTCAGGTCGACAGTCAACCCCATCGTCGCGCCATACTGCTTTCGCGCGTCGACAACCGTTGTAATTCCCCGCTCCTTCAGGGTGCGTGCGGGAACAACCTGCACGCCACTTTCATCATTCAGCCTACTGAGACGTGAACCTACACTGTCCAACACACCTTGACCCAACGACGCGAGTTTCGGATCGATGTTTGCCACGTCGAACGGCATCACCGCCAAGACCCGGTTTTGAGGGATGGCAACATCACCGGAGTTTTGAGAGGAAGCCGGCTTCTGACGGTACCCGGTCCAGGCAAGAAATCCCAAGCCTACGAGTACGACTATCCCAAGCAGAATTGCCGAATAGCGTGTTGCACTTTTCTTACCATCAACGCTTTTAGTTGTGGCCGAACTTGCGAATCTTAGCTCGCCCCCTTGCTGCGCAACCTGGAGATCGGCGGTCAGCAGCGCCGCATTAGAGTAGCGATCGGCCGGATCCTTCTGCAACAAGCGCTCGACGATCCCAGCGATGGACTTCGGAGTATTCGGACTGAACTCTCGAATAGGAGGAGGCTGCGTGTGCAGCACTCGGCCCAGTGTTCCCGCAAAGCTATCGGTCTGGAACGGTTGCGGCCCGCCTAGCATCTCGTAGAACACGAGCCCTAGCGAGAATAGATCGGCACGGCCGTCATAGGGCTTTTGCTCCAACACTTCGGGCGCCATATAAGCGGGGGTTCCGCTCATTGTCCCCGTCATTGTGGCCAGACTCTGAGTCGCTTCGGCCGGATCGGCCGTGGTGAATCGCCGCGCAACCCCGAAGTCCAGGATCTTCACCCGCTGCAGCGGCGTGATCATGATGTTTTCGGGCTTGATGTCGCCGTGGAGAATCTGCAACTGGTGAGCCGCTGCGAGTGCTTCGCTGCACTGAATCGCTATAGAGAGGAACTCGGCGGGAGTGAACTTATGCGACGCAAGATACTGGCGGATGGTCGTGCCCTGCACGAACTCCATCACCAGGAAAACTTCGCCGTTCTCTTCGAAGACGTCGTAGATTGCCGCGATGTTGGGGTGGTTGAGTGCCGAGACTCGTTGCGCTTCCTTCAGGAAACGCTCCCGGCCAACCTGGCTCTCATTCAGCTGCGGAGCCATCCTCTTGATTGCGACCAGTCGTTTGAGAACAGAATCCTGCGCACCATAGACCTGTCCCATACCGCCGGAACCGATTCGCGCTTCAACGCGAAATCGGCCCAATTGCAGTCCGCTCAAGTCGTCGACCGGCGGAGGCGTCTTCGTGGCGTCTTGGGGGTCTTGCATGTGTTTTTACAGGCTCGCCCGGGATACGGTGAGCGATAGCATAGTCTGGCAAGATAAATCACGCAATGTCTATAAGATGAGGTGTTATCGACAGGCGAAATAGACGTCCTGGCGGGAGCTTAGGCGGCTTTTCTGTCGTTAGAGGGTATGATCTTTTCGACTACTCTGATTCGGTCGCGAATCTTCTGCAGCATCGCGTAAACGCGCGGCCAGTACTCTGGAGACACAATCGCCCGCATCCGTTCGAGCGATTCTTCATCTTTCTTCAGTTGCTCGAGTTCTGTGTCTTGAGAATTCAATTCGGCCCCAAATATTTCCCAGCTTGCTTTGATGCAGAACCTGAGCGCAACGTGGTGCTCTGGATGACGATGTATAGAGTTCACATAGCCTTAGGGACTCGTATTCGGAATGCTTGTCAACAATTGCTCTTCACTGAACCGTTACCGTCGCCGTCGTGCTCGCGGTCGCTCCCCGGTTGTCTTTGACCGTGGCATTGATCGTGAACGATCCTGGAACCATATACGCGTGATAAGTCGTCGTTCCCTGTACGGACGGAGTTCCGTCTCCAAAGTTGATGGTTGTCGATAGACCGCTATTTTCAGGGTCGGTCGAGGCAGCCGTGCACGCGCGAACAACCGATCCGATTATGGGGTTGAACGTGGTGAGTCCGAGCACGGCGACCGGAGGAGCGTTAGGTCCAATTCCGACCACCACCTGCTGACTCCGGGTCTGTACCGCACCAGTCGCATCCCAGGCGTTCACGCCTATAACGTGGGTGCCGTCGAGAAGACGGGCGAAGGTATCGATACGATCCTGGTGGACCGTCACCATTCCCTTGCCGTCGACATACAGCGTCATAGTGGTGACTGGGTTGGCGCCGGAAGCGTAAGCCGTTATGCGGAAATAATTCTGCACGTTTGCGG
>Ga0163163_10005298_pt1 | contig 11130 bp, 9 predicted proteins | sample S65metaG_FD_119766 | JGI IMG/M metagenome (GOLD analysis project Ga0163163, IMG submission 119766) | Switchgrass rhizosphere microbial communities from Kellogg Biological Station, Michigan, USA - S6-5 metaG | ecosystem: Host-associated > Plants > Roots > Rhizosphere > Soil | place: USA: Michigan... | reverse complement strand
CGGCTTCCTGGCGACGTTCCTCCTCTCGGCGGTTCTGATTTATCTCGTCCTCGCGGCGCAGTTCGAAAGCTTCCGCGACCCGTTCATCGTGCTCGCCGGCTCGGTGCCGCTGGCGGTCTCTGGAGCCCTGCTGTTCTCGTTTCTGAATGCGACGACGCTGAACATCTACAGCCAGGTCGGGCTGATCACGCTCGTCGGCCTGGTGTCGAAGAACGGCATCCTCATCGTGCAGTTTGCGAACCACCTGAGAGAAGCCGGAGCGGCCAAGCTCGACGCCGTGATCGAGGCGGCGACCACCCGGCTGCGGCCGATCCTGATGACGACGGCGGCGACGGTCGTCGGCCACTTTCCGCTGGTGCTCGCCACGGGTCCCGGCGCCGGTGCGCGGAACAGCATCGGCATCATGCTGGTGAGCGGCATGATCATCGGCACGGCGTTCACGCTGTTCGTCGTCCCATCCATTTACATGCTGGTCGCGCGCAATCGTGTCGCGGCGCCGGAGGCGGCTCCGATCGGATCGCGCGACCGCCACGTTCCCGAATTGGCGGAGGCCGTATGAAGTCCATCAACCGCGCGTCGATCGTCTTGGCCGGCGTGCTGCTTTTTTCAACCGCCGCGGCGGCGCAGCCGCCACAACCACAGACGGTGCAGCTCACGCTGGCCGACGCCGTCCAGCGCACGATCGAGCACAACCCCGACCTGGCGATCGTGCGCCTCGACACCGAGGTCGAGGCGGCGAAGGTCGGCGAAAGCCGCGGCGCCTACGCGCCGGTATTTGCAACCACGCTGGGGCGGTCGCGCAACGTGACGCCGCCGACGAACTATCTGCTCGGCGACACCGGCGTCGATGTGCAGGACTGGTTCTCGACGACCGGCGTCCGGCAGCGCCTGCCGTGGGGGGCCGGCACGTGGAGCGTCTCCTGGGACACGGCGCGGACGACGACGAACAATCCGATTGCGAGCCTGGATCCGAATCTCCAGTCCGGAATCCAGTTCGCGTTCTCGCAGCCGCTGCTTCGGGACCGCCGCATCGACGCGGCGCGCGTGCAATACATCATCGCCAGGCGCAATCACGATTCGTCGGAGCTGCTGTTCCGCGAGTCCGCGGTGCGGACGGTGGCAACGGTCAAACGCGCCTACTGGACGTTGAAGGCGACGAACGCCAACGTCGGCGTACAGCAGCGATCGCTGGAGCTTTCGCAGGAGCTGGCGCGCCAGAACCGGATCCGCGTCGAGGCCGGACAGCTGCCGCCGCTCGACCTCGTGCAGGCCGAAGCCGAAGTGGCGCAGCATCGCGAGAGCCTGATTCAGGCGAAGGCGATCGCCGACGATGCGGAGGACCATCTGCGCCGGCTGATCATGGATCCGACGGACGCAGCGTTCTGGAACGCCCGTCTCGATCCGGTGGACGCACCGCCGGAGCCGGGGGCCGGTCCAGACGTCGACGCCGCCGTCGCCAAGGCGCTCGACACACGCTACGACCTGGCGCGCGCCGGGCACGCGCTCGAGAACGCGCGGACCAACGTCGAGTATCTCGGCAACCAGCGGCTCCCCGATGTCCGCCTCGAAACGTCGTATCGCGGCAGCGGTCTGGGCGGGACCCAGTTTCTGCGCACGGGCGGGTTTCCCGGCAGCATCACCGGCACCCGGGATCGCAGCTTCGCCGACGCGCTCGGGCAGGCGTTCACTCCGGACTATCCGACGTGGAGCGTCGGCGTGACGGTCAGCTATCCGCTGGGCCACAGCTACGAGGAGGCGAGTGCCGCGCGCGCCGAGGTCGAGCGGAAGCAGGCGGCGGCGCGGATCGCGAGCCTGCGCCTCGACGTGGCGGAGTCGGTGCGGCAGGCGGCTCGACGGATCCGGAGCGCCGCCGAGCGGATCGATGCCGCACGCGCCGGCGTCACGCTGGCGGAGCAGCGGTTCAGCGACGAGAATCGACGCTACGGAGCCGGGCTGTCGACGACGTTTCTGGTGACGCAGGCGCAGCGCGATCTGCTGCAGGCGCAGGTCACCGTGCTGCAGACGACGCTCGAGTATCAGTCGGCAATCGTCGATCTGGAAGCGGTGCAGTCAGCGCCGCAGGGTGATGGCCAGTCGATCGGCGTGCGCGGCGCAGACGTCGTCCTGCTGCCAACGCCGGTGCCGCGTGGTATCTTCCGTCCCGGCGCGGGGCAATGAGGATGAGTTATGGACGAAAGCATTCACGACGCCATCGTCCGCGCGGTATCGGCTTGGCAAGGCGTGACGGCGGCGCCGCACCGGTTTGGCGGCACTGAGCTCAGGGTCGGCCGGCGCGAATTAGGCCACGTGCACGGGGATCGGCTGGCCGATCTCCCATTCCCGCTCCTGGTGCGAAACGACCTCGTGGCCGCGGGCCGGGCCCAGCCGCATCACATCTATCCCGAGTCCGGCTGGGTGAGTGTGCCGATCAGAAGCGATATCGACGTGCCGCGGGTCCTGGAGCTGTTCCGAATGAACTACGAGCGGCCGTGGGCGGCGCGGTGATCGACCTCGTCGTTCTTCACGAACACCCAGCATGTCAAAAGCCGCTATTCGCGTCGCTCGAGCGCTGCGGCATCCGCTTTCAGCCCTTGGACGTCAGGCGCACGGCGTTCAGCAACGTCGACTCGCCGCGCGCCAGGGGATAGCCGTCGACAACGTTCTATTGCGGCAGGCGGAACCTGGTCAGGAGGGCCATGTAGCGCGGCTCTCCTCGCAGCGGTTCGAGGAAGGGGTCACGAAGCTGAACGGGTAACAGCGAGTGTTCGCGCACGCCACGTTCGAGCCAGTCGAGTGCTCGCTGCCGGTCGATCGACGCGTAGAGCGACGCCAGAAGCTGAGCGCGTTCACCGGAACGGCCGCTGGCGTCCTGTGCCTCCATGTCCCGTGCGATCGCGAGCGCGGCGGACTGATTGCCCGATCGCAACGCGAGGTAGCCGCGGAAGAAAGCCAGAACCAGCGGTGGAAGCCGCGTCGCTGACCGTTCAAGACGTCCTACCAGCGTGCGTCCTTCGTCCAGCTTGTCGTCGATCAAGTTGACCGCGGTGAGACGGATCAGGGCCGGCACACAGTCGGGATCGAGTCGCAGCGCCCGCTGGAAGGCCGCGGCCGCGGCCTGGCGACGACCCGCGCGATACAGTATTCGGCCGTGATCGGCGATGACCGAGAGCGATAGAGGCTCGAGCATCTCGGCTTCGTCAGCCCACTGAATGGCTTCCTCGTCACGGCGAAGGGCCTGCATCAGAAACGCCAGTTCGATGTGCGCTTCTGCCAGATTCGGGTTCAACACCAGCGCACGACGATACTCGCGTTCGGCGCTCTCCCAGTCCCAATCTTGATTCGCGAGCACGTCCGCCAGCGCGAGGTGCCCTTCTGGAATGCTCTGATCGAGCTCGATCGCCCGAATCGCCTCCTGCCGGATGCGCGCGGCGGACCGCCCGATGCCGAGACCTGCCCAGATATCCCGCTCGTAATACGCGCGGGCCAGCGCCGCGTGCGCACTCGCGGACGCCGGGTCGAGCGCTACGGCGCGCTCCAGGTAGTCGACCCCCTTCGACGTCGCTTCGACGTTGCGCTCCCTCGAGTAGTGCGCGCCGAGAAGGAGCAAGTCGTCCGCGCGCGGACTGCTCACGTGCGCGGTCGTCTTGACGTTCGGGCCGTCGGCCACGATCTGCCGCCCCGGGCGATCGATTGGCGAACGAGGCGCCGTGGTCCCGATGCGTGCCACGATCGCACCGAGCGTGGAGACGCCGATCACCACGAGCGCGGCCGCGAACGTGCGGGACATCCGGGCCGGGCTCGCAGATCCTGCGATCGCGTGTGGCACCGGCGCGCCCTCGACGAGGGGCTCAACGGTGCCGTCAGGCTCCCTTTCGCCCGCCAGCAGGCGAACCGGCGCAACGAACTGATACCCGCGGCCGGAGAGCGTGACAACGTATCGGGGTTCTTCGGCCGAATCACCGAGCAACTTCCGCAGCGTCGAGATGTTGCGGGCGAGGTTCCCCTCTTCGATGGCAACATCCCCCCAGACTCGTTCGAGCAGTTCGCTTTTCTCGACGGGCCGGCCGGCCCGCTCGATCAATACGAGCAGGAGATCGAAGACACGCGCCGTAATCGCGAGCGGCTGGCCATCCGCGCGCAGCACTCGCCGCTGCCCTGCATCGACGATGAATCGATCGAAGGCGTAGCGCTTCCGCGAGGCGTCGGCGGCAGGAGCTCGCATCGCTTGAATTTCCGACATTTTCGCAGTTTTTCCGTCTCGCGCGAAGGACTTTTCCGACCATTCGCCGAGACACTCGGCCTCGCACTTAGGTCGTCCAGGGCTTGGTCGAGCCCGCTGGACCCTATCAGCGGGGAGGAGAATGTCATGAAGAAAGCACGTGTCGGGCGCGTCACGAAAATCGGAGTGCTGGTATTGACCGCTGTGATCGTCTGCGCCGCGGCAGCGCACGCCCTGAGCTTCGCGTTCTTCGTTCAAGGAACGTTGAGTGACTACGGTCCATTCCGTGACACGGTCAACGTCGAGATGTACGAGATCACGCTTTCGCAAGGCAACGTGACCGGTTGGCACACGCACCCTGGACCGGCGTACGTTGTCGTGTCCAAAGGGACGATCGTCGAGGACCACGGCTGCGGTAACACAGTCGAGCACACGGCCGGATCCGCGTTCTACGAGGATACGGGGGAGGTTCACAACGTCGCCAACTTCAGGGGCGAAGCGGTCAAGCTCTACGTCATGCAGATCGTTCCGCTGAACACGCCTGATCTGACGGAAGTGCCACCGCCGGTTTGTCCCTAAGCCGGCCGAAAGAGTGAGTCGAACCCGCAGGGCGAATCACAGTAGCGACCTGCGGGTTCGGCTACGCTTGACTGATGGCGAAGAAGCGCTGTGCCTGGGCGGGCGACGACCCGCTGATGTGCGCGTACCATGACGAAGAATGGGGCGTCCCACAGCACGACTCGCGCATGTTGTGGGAGATGCTGATGCTGGAAGGGTTCCAGGCCGGCCTCGCCTGGATCACCGTGCTGCGAAAACGCGACGCCTTCCGCAAGGCCTTCGCCGGCTTCAATCCGACGAAGGTCGCCCGTTTTGACAAGAAAGATGTCGACCGCCTGATGGGCGACGCCGGCATCGTGCGCGCCCGCGCCAAGATCGACGCGACGATCCGGGGCGCTCAGATCTACTGCGAGATGGAGAGCACGGACGAGACCTTCGACGACTTCTGCTGGTCGTTCACCGACGGCAAGGTCGTGAAAGGAGACGGCCGCACTCGGCTCGTCACGACTTCCCTGTCCGAGCAGATCTCCAAAGAGATGAAACGGCGCGGCTTCACGTTCGTCGGCCCCACCATCGTCTACGCCTGGATGCAGGCCGTCGGCATCGTCAACGACCATGCCGCCGGCTGCTTCCGCCGCAGCCAGGTTTGAGCGATCGGCCGTTTGTTTTCGGATCCGATTCCGGGTAGTGTCCGCCTTACCGCGGGCTAGCGGAGCGCTGACGCGTCGGAGGAGGGTCTAGGCATCGAGCTGCGGTTCTGCGGACGCATCACCGGCATGTCCGGGGACGTGGAATCCGCGAACTGGCTGGTCGCTCATTGCAAACGCATTGGCCAGCCATGAGACGTCAGAAGCCTGAAATGGATCGCGAACATGTTTAGCGCATACAAGGTCTTTGAAGAGAGCGGACGAATCTCGGGGCGGGTCGTTCAGACCACCCTCGACGAGCTGAGTGAAGGGGCGGTCGTGATCAAGGCCGCGTTCTCGAGCGTCAACTACAAGGATGCCCTCGCGGCCACCGGCGCAGGCAAGATCATGCGCCGCTTCCCGCTCGTCGGCGGTATCGACGTGGCCGGCGCCGTCGAGTCGAGCGCGGATCTGCGCTTCAGGGCCGGGGATCAGGTGCTCGTCACCGGCTACGACCTCGGGGTCGCGCACGACGGCGGCTTTGCCGCTTACGTCCGGGTACCGGCGGACTGGGTCGTGCGGCTGCCGCCGGGGTTGTCGCTCTTCGACACGATGGCCATCGGCACCGCGGGATTCACGGCGGCGCTGTCGGTCGTCGAAATGGAACGCAACGGTCTCGCGCCATCGAATGGCCCGGTGATCGTGACCGGCGCCACTGGCGGCGTCGGCAGCATCGCCGTGCAATGTCTGGCCGCAGGCCGGTACGACGTCACGGCGCTCACGGGCAAACCGCAGGAGGAAGAGTACTTGCGTTCGCTCGGCGCCAAACACGTGCTCGGCCGCGGGACGCTGGAAATGGGGACGCGCCCGCTCGAGAAGGCGATGTGGGCCGGCGCGGTCGATCCGGTCGGCGGCGCGACGCTCGCGTGGCTGACGCGGACGATGATGCAGAACGGGTGCATCGCGAGCTCGGGGCTGACTGGCGGCACCGAGTTGAGCACGACGGTGCTGCCGTTCATTCTGCGCGGTGTCAAGCTGCTCGGCATCGACTCCGTCATGTGTCCGATGCCAACGCGCCTCGACGTGTGGCGCCGGCTCGCGACGGACTTGAAGCCGGCCAGGCTCGTTGAGGCGGCGCGCCGGATATCGCTCGAAGGGCTGCCGTCCGCCTTCGACGCCCTGCTCAAGGGACAGGCGCGCGGCCGTTACGTCGTGGAGCTCTCATGAAACGCATCCTGATCGCGCTCGGCGTCCTCCTGGCAATCGGCGTGCGCGCGCAGTCGCGCGATCCCCTCGTGCGCGAGGGCGCCGCCATCAAGGTCAGTCCGCACGTGTTCGTGATTCCGGACGACGACGTTCCGCTGGTGGCGAACATCGGGATTGTCGTCGGCACGCGCGGCACGCTGGTGATCGATACAGGACTCGGGCCGCGGAATGGCGAGGCTGTCGCCCGCGAGGCGGCGAAGGTGAGCCGCGGTCCGGAACTGTACCTCGCGGTGACTCACGTCCATCCCGAGCACGATCTCGGCGCGCAGGCGTTTCCGGCGGGCACCAAAGTAGTGCGATCGCGCGGCGAAGACGCCGACATCGCCGAATTCGGGTTGCAGCTCGCCGAGACGTTCGCGAAGCAGTCGCCGATAAGGGCGGAGCTCCTGAAGGGGGCCACGTACCGAAAGACGGACATCGCGTTCGACGGCAGCTACACGCTCGACCTTGGCGGCGTCCGCGTCCAGCTGCTCGCCGTCGGCCCGACGCACACCCGTGGCGACACCGCGGCCTTCGTCGAAGGCGACCGGACATTGTTTGCCGGCGACGTGGTCATGTCGGCGTTCCCGGCGTTTGCGAGCCCCTACTCGAGCGTGCGTGCCTGGCTCGTCGCGTTGGACCGGCTCGGCGCACTCGATCCGCAGGTCATCGTCCCGAGTCACGGCAAACTCGGAGACAAGGCCGCGATCGACAAATACCGGGAGTACTTGCAGGCGGTCCAGTCGCGCACGCGGGAGCTCAAGCGGCAGGGCACGTCGATCGACAACGCGGCGCAGATCGTCCAGGCGGAATTGCAGGCCAGATTCTCCGGGATGGCGCAGCCCGCTCGCATCGCCGGGGCGGTCAGAGCTGCCTACTCCGAGGAGTCTCGATAGTTCGCACGTGGAGGGGTTCGCGTCGAAGCGCTTCATGGCCCGTCCCCATGCGGCGATTGCGCTCGTCGCCGCGGCGGCCCTTGCGACGGCGACTGCCGACCTCATCGAAAATACGAGGGCGTGGCTGCTGCTCGGCCTCGGCGCGAGGAGTCTTCCGTACACGACGAATGTGAAATTCGCGTTCTTGAGGATCACGATTGCGCTGCTTCTTGTCCTCGCCGCCATGGCTGCGTTCGACTGGTCCACGATAGCGATCCGTTCGCTCTCCCGATGGATGGCCGACCAGAGGCGACGCTCGCGTCGCCGGCGAGCTGTTCCGTAGGAAGGTCTGATCGTCGAGCCGGAACTCAGGACCTGCGCGCGTCAGGATAGTACTGCGGCGCCTCGCGGCGATCGAACATGGCGTAGTCGCGGATGATCCTGACGCGGCGGAGCCGGCCGCCGTCTGGCACCGACAACGACCCTTCGAATGACGTCGCGGCAGCCTCGCTTCGCCAGGACATCATCAGAATCACGGCGCCGGGGGTGAGCACGGCCTCGAACACATCCCAGGCGACGAGACCCGCCGCGCCGGGCGCCAGGCCCAGACGTGCCCCGACATCCTCCGGGCGCGAGGCCTTCACCGACTCGGGCACCGCCCTGGCGTCGATCAGCGACACCGTCGTCGCGGCACCGACTTCGGTCTCGTCGAGCCGTTGCTCCTGAAGCGCGTAGCCGGCCGGGATCCGCGTGTCGTGCGTCAGCTGACCGACGCGGAGGTGATAGTCGAGGAACACGTCCGCGCGTCCCTTCTCCTGCACCTCGTGGTGCCGCACCGTCGTGCGCCAGCGGACAACCGCCTTCTCGTCCCGCCAGTTCGAGAGCGACAGCACCCAGCCGTCGCGCGTCAGGCTCCTGTAGCGGATGTTGTCGACGAAGCCGTCCACTTGCTCCAGATCCGGGCGAAGCATTTTTGCGTAGCCGAGATACGCGTCCCACTGGTCGGTCTTCGGATGCACCTCGAACAAAACGGAGAACATGGAATGAGTGTAGCCCGAGGAACCTTCGCGCTTGATCTGACGTCTCTCCCGCTGGCACTCTACAAGCGAACACGTGAGCAATCAGACCGACGCACTGGCGCGCGACATCCACTCCGGTGTCCGCCGGCTGCTCCGCGACTGGCGCTTCACGGTTGCGGCCATCGTGATCCTGGGCCTCGGCATCGGCGCCAATACCGCCGTCTTCAGCCTCGTCAACGCCACGCTCTTCCGCAGGCAAACGTTCGCCGCTCCCGATCGTCTCGTCGACATCTATCAGAACGCGGTCAACGCCGGGGGCATGGACGCGAACTCGTACCCGGCGTATCTGGACATGGCGGCGTACACCGACGTCTTCGCGAGCACGACGGCGGTCCTCGTCCCGCGCGGAGTGACCTACCAGCACGAAGGGGTCTTGCGACCGGCAATTGCCGAGCACACCACCGCGGCCTACCTGTCCGTGCTGGGACTCCAGCCGTCGCTCGGGCGCTGGTTCGATGCAGTGGAGGACAGACGCGGCGTCGAAGTCGTGGGTGTGGTGAGCCATCGCGCCTGGACAAGGAAATTCGGTGCGGATCCGTCCGTGATCGGCCGCACCATCCGGATCGACGGCGCGCCCGTGACGATCGTTGGAATCGGGCCGGCCGGCCTCAACGGCACGATGAATATCGGCATCGTCACCGACTTCTGGCTGCCGATCTCGTCGCTTCCGGCCCTGGGAGCGCCGCCACGCGCACTGGATCGGCGGCCCGACGAGGCGGCCTTTCTGGTGAAGGCCCGCCTCAGGGACGGCGTCACCGTCGCGCAGGCGCAGGCCGCGATGCGCATCCTGGCAACCCGCCTGGCATCCGAGTATCCGAAGGAGGATCCGGGGAAGGGCATCTCGGTGTTCGCGTCAAGCGACGTTCGCGTTCACCCGCAGATGGACGCCGCACTGCGGTGGAGCGCATCGGTGCTGCTCGGCGTCGTCGGGCTCGTGCTGGCCATCGCGTGCAGCAACCTCGCGACGCTGTTGCTCGTGCGCGGGGCCGCGCGCGCGAAGGAAGTGGCCGTCCGGCTGGCGATGGGCGCGACGCGCGGACAGCTCGTTCGTCACCTGCTGACCGAGAGCCTGCTGCTCTCCGCAGCCGGAGGCGCCGCCGGCTGCATCCTGGCGTGGTGGGGCATCCGGTCGCTGAGCACGCTCGATCTGCCGATTGTCGTGGACCTGAGCCTCGACTACCGGGTCCTCACGTTCGCCGTCGGACTCTCGCTCGTCACCGGTGTGGCCTTCGGCCTGGCGCCCGCGCTCAAGGCCACCAGGATCGATCTGCTGCCCACGCTGCATGGCGACGGCGAGACGCGATCATCGGACCATCGCCGGCTCACGCTCAAGAATGCGCTCGTCGTGTTCCAGGTGGCCGTGTCGGTCTTGCTGCTTGGCGGAACGAGCATCTTCCTGCAGGTGCTGAGCGCTTCCCGGTCACAACGCGTCGGGTTTGCCGTCGACGGCGTCGCGATACTCGAAACGGATGCGCGCTACGCGGGGTACTCCGCGACGGAGCTGCGCAGCGTGTACGACGAACTGCGACGCCGGATCGGCGCGATTCCAGGCGTGCAGTCCGCTGTCCTGACCCGCGGTCTGCCGATGCAGACGACAGGCGTGCCGGTGTACGTCGAGCACGCACGAGAAGGCGCCGAGGGCTCCAGAGTTGCCGACGCGATCTGGGCCGGACCGGGCTACTTCGATCTGCTGCGCATTCCCATCCTGTACGGCCGGGCTGTCGACGAACGGGATCGCCGTGACACGGCGCGGGTCGCGGTCATCAGCGAGGCCATGGCCCGGCAGTACTTCGGCGCGGCGGACGTCGGCAGCGTCGTCGGACGCCGCTTCCGCCTCGAGCCGGACGGCAACGCCTGGATCGAGGTCATCGGCGTGGCGCCCAACACCGGGACGGCTGACCTGTCTGGCGATCTCGTCGATCCAACCCCGCACGTGTTCTACCGGTCGTTCGCACAGTGGGACCTGCCGCCGACGACCGTGCTCGCGCGGACGTCGCTCGATGCGGCCGGCCTCGTCGGGACGATGCAGCGCGAGCTCCGCGCCGTCAGCGTCGCGCTGCCCGTCATCTCGGCAAAGACGATGGCGCGGCAACTCGAGGAGTCGCTGGTCGCCCCGAAAGCGGTGGCGACGTTTCTGGGTGTTCTCGGGGCGCTCGGCCTGTGCCTCGCCGGCACCGGCCTGTACGCCGTCATCGCGTTTGCCGTGACGCGGCGATCGCGCGAGATCGGGATCCGCATGGCGCTCGGCGCGCGAAGCCAGGAAGTCGTCTGGACCGTGGCCCGGGAGGTCGCGGGGCTGGTCGGCATCGGCACCGCTATCGGCCTGATGTTGTCGGTGCTCGCGATCGTGGCGATCCGGCTCGTCAGCGTCCAGACTCCCGGCATCTCGGTGTACCGGCCGACCGCCGACCCGATGGCGCTGTTCTCAATCGCCGCCTTCATGGCGATCGTGGGTCTGGCGGCGGCTTACGTGCCGGCGCGTCGCGCGGCCAGAATGGATCCGCTCGTCGCGCTGCGGCGCGATTGAT
>Ga0163163_10005293_pt1 | contig 11138 bp, 8 predicted proteins | sample S65metaG_FD_119766 | JGI IMG/M metagenome (GOLD analysis project Ga0163163, IMG submission 119766) | Switchgrass rhizosphere microbial communities from Kellogg Biological Station, Michigan, USA - S6-5 metaG | ecosystem: Host-associated > Plants > Roots > Rhizosphere > Soil | place: USA: Michigan... | reverse complement strand
GACCAGGGATTTGTCGCCGACGGCGACTGGATCGTGAAGCGGACGGGCACGGCACAAGAGCGACTGATGCCGGTCTCGGCCGTTGAGCTGACCGGGCGCCACATGCTGCACAACGTGATTGCGGCTGCAGCCGTTGCCTCGATTGCCGGAGTCAGGCCGCGCGCCATGCGCGCGGCGCTCGAAGGCTTTCATGGCCTCGAGCACGTGATGGAGCCGGTCGCGACGGTCCGCGGCGTCCGCTTCGTCAACGACTCGAAGGCGACGAACGTCGAAGCGGCGCGCCGGTCGATCGAGAGTTTCGACGGGCCGGTTGTCGCGATCGTCGGCGGCCAGTTCAAGGGCGGCGATCTCCGGGAGCTGCGAGAGCCGCTGCAGGCCCGCGGCGGGTCGGTGGTGGCAATTGGCGAGGCCGGACCGCGGGTTCATGCCGCGCTTGCCGACGCCGTGACCGTCCGCGACGCCAGGTCGATGCCGCAGGCCGTTCGCCAGGCGTACGAGCTGGCCAACGGTACGGGCGTCGTCGTGCTGGCGCCTGCATGTGCGAGTTTCGACTGGTTCCGTGACTACGCGGAGCGAGGTCGAGTGTTCAAAGACGCGGTGCGTGCGCTTGAGGAGGAACTCCGCACGCGCTAGAGGAAGGCCGGTCCCGAGCAGCGAATGCAGCGAAGGACAGGAGCGAGTCGTTGAGGCCGCAGTCATCAGTCGGCCCGGCGCGAATGGGAGCTTGCCGCTGGGAACGCCGACTACCCCGTGTCGGCGAGGTGGGTGTCCCATTCCACGGGCCTACTGGTGACTGCGGTCCGCGATCTTAATCGATCAGGGACACAGGGTTTCTCGGCCGTTCACAGAATGGCCTGTAGAGGTGAGAGCGTCAATTGGCCAGAAAGCTCAAGTCGGATCGCGTGCTGTTCATCGCGGCCATTCTGATGGTCTTCGCGAGCGTGGTGATGGTGTACAGCGCGTCCGCACCGTGGGCGCTCCTGCGCTACAAGGACCCCTACTTCTTCCTGGTTCGACAGGGACTGTGGGCTGTCCTCGGCGTCGCGATGCTGGCGCTGACGATGCGCATCGACTACCGCTCCTACAAGAACGAAGCGCTGATCTGGACGGCGCTTGGTGGCCTGGCTGTTCTGCTCGTCGCGACGCTGTTCTCGCGCCCGGTCAATGGTGCGCACCGCTGGTTGTCCATTGCCGGCATGGGCTTTCAGCCGTCGGAGTTCGCGAAGCTCGCCTGCGTGCTGTTTACGGCATTGATGCTCGAACGCCGCATGCACCGCATCAATGAGGTCTCGTACTCGCTGCCGCCCATCGCGATTGTCGGCGCGGTCCTCGCAGGATTGGTCTTTCTGGAACCCGATTACGGCACGGCATTGTCGCTGCTCATGGTCATCGCGTTAATGGTATTTACGGCGGGCCTGAGTTACCGCCACATCCTCGTCGCGGGGCTTGCGGGAATTCCGTTGCTGGCCGCCGGCTTGATGATCGAGCGGTACCGAATGGTTCGTCTGTTCACCTTTCTCGATCCCTGGGCCGACCGGCGTCACGACGGGTTCCAGATCATTCAGTCGTTCATCGCCGTCGGCACGGGCGGCGTATTTGGGCGCGGTCTTCACGAAAGCGTGCAGAAGATGCTTTTCCTGCCAGAGCCGCACACGGACTTCATCTACGCGGTCATCGGCGAAGAGCTTGGATTGATCGGCACCACCGTCACCCTGCTCTGCTTCTGTGTCATTGCCTGGCGCGGATTACGGATTGCGGCGAAGGCCGAAGATCAGTTCGGCGCGCTGACGGCCGTCGGCATCACCACGATGATCGCGGCACAGGCGTTCATCAACATGAGTGTCGTGCTCGGGCTGCTGCCCACCAAGGGCATTCCGCTGCCGCTTCTCAGCAGCGGCGGATCGTCGCTGCTGGTCAGCTTGATTGGCGTGGGAGTGCTTCTGAACATTTCACAACACGAATCGGCGGATGCGTGAGCCTGTCGGTTCTCATTGCCGGCGGCGGCACGGGTGGCCATTTGTACCCGGGCGTCGCGGTGGCGCGCGAACTGCTCGCGCGGGTCGCTGGCGTGAAGGTCACGTTTGTGGGAACGGCGGCAGGCATCGAGGCGCGTGTCATTCCGCGCGAAGGGTTTCCGCTGGAGTTGATTCGGAGCGCCGGGTTGAAGGGCAAGTCGATCGGCGCGCTGGCGCGCGGCCTTGCCTTGCTGCCGCTCGCGGCGATCGACGCCGCACGCGTGCTCAGCGAGACCCGTCCGTCGGTCGTGATCGGCGTTGGCGGCTACAGCTCCGGTCCGGTGGTCATGCTCGCCGCGTTGCGTGGCATTCCCACGCTGCTCATGGAGCAGAACGCCATGCCTGGCGCCACCAACCGGGCGCTGGCGAGACTCGTGCGGGCGGCGGCGGTCACCTACGAGCAGGCGGTTCCGTTCTTTGGCAGCAAGGCGTTCATCGCGGGCAATCCGGTTCGGCCGGAGTTCTTCGAGACACGGGGGGCATATGACGGACACAGTCAGCCGCCAGGTGCGGCTCGGATCCTAGTCTTTGGCGGCTCTCAGGGCGCGCACGCGATCAACATGGCCATGGTGGAGGCAGCGGCGCGGCTGGCAGCCGTCGCACCACAGTTGGCGATCACGCATCAGACAGGGGAGCGCGATGTGGAAATGGTCCGCGATGGCTACCGGCGGGCAGGACTTGAAGCCAGAGTGGAACCGTACCTGTTTGCCATCGACCGGGAAATGAAGGCCGCGGATTTCGTCATCTGCCGTGCCGGCGCGACGACGCTCGCGGAGCTGACTGCGTCGGGACGGCCGTCGATCCTCATTCCGCTGCCGACCGCCACCGACGATCACCAGCGCAAGAACGCCGAGGCACTCGTATCGAAAGGCGCGGCGCGGATGATCGACCAGCGCGAACTGACCGGCGAGCGTCTCGCCACCGAGGTCGTAGCGCTGACGAGCGACGCGCGCGGACGCGCCGAGATGAGTGCCCGCGCCCGTCAGATGGCGAGGCCGGACGCCGCGAAAGTCATCGTGGACAGGGTGCTGGAGCTTGCCCGGTGATTCGCGGCGCGGCCTGATGCTTGGCCGCACGCGCCGGGTGCACTTCGTCGGCGTCGGAGGCATCGGGATGAGCGGGATCGCAGAGCTGCTGGCGAACCTCGGGTACGAGATCAGCGGCTCCGACGCGAAGGGATCGGACGTGACGGCGCGCCTTCAGCAGCGGTTCAACGTCCGGGTGTTCGAGGGGCACGCGGCGGGGAATATCGGGGACGCAGACGTCGTGGTTGTTTCGTCTGCGATACGGAAGACGAACCCGGAGATCGTCGAGGCGGAGCGCAGGGGAATTCCGGTGATCCCGCGCGCCGAGATGCTCGCCGAGCTGATGCGGCTGCATTTTGCGATTGCGGTGGCCGGCTCGCACGGAAAGACGACGACGACATCGATGATTGCCCTGGTGCTCGAGCGGGGCGGACTCGATCCGACCGCGGTCATTGGTGGGCGATTGAGCGTTTTCGGGAGCAACGCGAGGCTGGGTGACAGCGAATACATGGTGGTCGAGGCCGATGAGAGCGACCGGTCGTTTCTGATGCTGTGGCCGTCGATTGCCGTCGTCACGAATGTCGATCGTGAACATATGGAGAGCTATCGCAGCCTCGACGAGCTGCAGCAGGCCTTTGCGGACTTCGCGAACAAGGTGCCGTTCTACGGCAGCGTGGTCGCGTGTGCGGACGATTCGAATCTCATGGCTGTGATGCCGCGTATGAAGCGCCGCGTGGTCACTTACGGACTGGACAATCCGGAGGCCACCATCGTCGGCCGGGATGTCGAAGTGGGAACGTTCGGCGGGCGCTGCGCCGTTCATCGGCAGAGCGTGTCTGGCTCCGCGTTCCTCGGCCGCCTGGAACTGTCGGTGCCGGGACGCCATAACCTGCAGAACGCGCTCGCCGCGGTCGCGGCCGGTGATCAACTGGGCCTTGGATTCGCACAGGTTGCCAGTGCACTACGGGACTTCGCTGGAGCCGAGCGTCGATTTGAGCGTCATGGCGAGGCCGCAGGCGTGCTGGTTGTCGACGACTACGGCCATCACCCGACCGAGATCGCCGCCGTGCTCGCGGCCGCCCGCTCGGCCTTGAACCGCCGGCTGATCGTCGCGTTTCAGCCGCATCGCTATTCCCGTACCGCGCAGCTGCTCGACGAATTCGGTCCGGCGCTGAAAGAGGCCGACGAAATCGTGCTCACGGACATCTATGCCGCGAGTGAAGAGCCGATTCCTGGAGTCACGCTGGAAGCGCTGGCAGACTCGGTCAGACGCGGAGCCGGACGACCGGTCCATGTCGTCCGATTACTCGACGATGTGGTCGCCCGGCTGATCGACATCTGCCGTCCCGGTGACGCGATCATCACGCTTGGCGCCGGGTCCATCGGCACGATTCCGCGAAAGCTGATGGACGCGCTCAACCGCCGGGAGGCTGGCCGCTGATGCCGGTTGCCGCTCCAGCGGACAAACGCTTCAGGCGTTCTCATGTCCATCCCGGCAAGAAGCGCGGCTGGCTTCCATCGTGGAGAATTGTTGCCATCGTCGCCGTCGCCTCCGTCCTCGTTCTGTACGGCATCTTCCGTGCGGCCGGAGCGGCGCTCAGTGCCGACGCTCTCACCATCAACACGATCACCGTCACGGGTACCAACCGGATGGCTCCAGGTGAAGCCCAGGCGATTCTCGAAGGGTTGCGTGGCACGAGCATGGTGACCGCCGACCTCGAGAGCTGGCGCCAGAAGCTGCTCGACGCGCCGTGGGTTGCCGAAGCGACTATCCGTCGCGTCTTTCCCGGCACGGTCGCGGTGGCGATCTCGGAACGCGAGCCACTGGGCATCGGCCGGATTCAGGGCGCGCTGTACCTGATCGATCAGGAGGGTGCGGTCATCGACGAATTCGGCCCGAAGTACGCCGAGTTCGACCTGCCGATTATCGACGGTCTGACGCCGTCCGCCAGTAACCGCGATCCATCGACGGCCGAGCATCGCGCGGCGTTGGCCGGCCGCATCCTTGCGGATTTCCAGCGACATCCGGATCTCGCCAGGCGGGTGTCGCAGGTCGACGTGTCGAACGTCAACGATGCGGTCGTGATCTTGAACGACGACCCCGCTCTTCTTCACACCGGCGATGAGCATTTTGCGGACCGCGTGCAGGCATACGTCGATCTCGCATCCCGCCTGCATGAGGACGTGCCGCAGATTGACTCAGTGGACTTGCGGTTTGGCGACAACGTGTTCGTAAAGCCACAGGGGACGGCAGGGAAATAGCAGGGAGGCGTAGTGGCACGTAGAGAGCGATATGTGGTTGGACTCGACGTCGGCACCTCCGCCGTCGTGTGTATTGTCGGTGAGACGCTGGACGATGGGGGCCTCGACATCGTCGGCATCGGCGTCGCGGAGTCGCGCGGGATCAAGCGCGGCGTCGTCGTGAACCTCGAAGGCGCGGTGGATTCGATCAAGAAGGCGATCGAAGAAGCCGAGCTGATGGCCGGCATCGAGGTGGACTCGGTGCACCTCGCGCTCTCGGGACCCCACGCGAAGGGGTTCAACAGCCGCGGCGTCATTGCCGTCGCCGGCAAGAACCGTGAGATTACGCGCGACGACGTGCGGCGGGCGATTGATGCGGCAAAAGCGGTGGCGCTTCCAACCGGCCGGGAGATTCTCCACGTGTTGCCGCAAGACTTCGTCGTCGACGAGCAGGATGGCATCGGCGCGCCCGTCGGCATGACAGGCGCAAGGCTCGAGGTCAACGTGCACGTCATCACCGGCGCGGTGGCGTCGACCCAGAACATCGTCGCGTGCGTGAATCGCGCCGGCGTCGCCGTGACGGACACCGTAATCGAGCAGCTGGCGGCGGCGGAAGCGGTGCTGACAGCCGACGAGAAGGAGCTCGGTGTCGCGATGGTGGACATCGGCGGCGGGACCGCCGATCTCGCAATCTTCGAGCGCGGCAGCCTGTGGCACACCGGTGTCGTCGCCATCGGCGGCGATCACTTCACGAACGACATTGCGGTCGGTCTGCGAACCCCAATCCCTGATGCGGAGAAGGTGAAGCGCAAGAACGGCTGCGCCCTCTCGTCGATGGTCGATGAAGACGAGACCATCGAGGTTGCAAGCGTCGGCGGACGGAAGCCCCGGGTAATGGCGCGGCGGATCCTCTCAGAGATTCTGCAGCCACGAGCAGAGGAGACGTTCCACCTCGTATGGGATGAAATTCGGCGGGCCGGCTACGAGAAATCACTGAACTCGGGAATCGTGCTCACCGGGGGCGGTTCCATTCTCGAAGGCATGCCCGAGATCGCCGAGCAGATCTTCGACCTGCCGATCCGGCGCGGCAGTCCGGTCGGCATCGGCGGCCTCGCCGATCACGTGAACAGTCCTGTATTCGCGACAGCGGTCGGTGTCGTGTTGTATGCGCACCGCAACCGCGTGCCGGAGCCGTCGCGCGCCGGCGCTGGAGCATTCAGCCGCGTGGCCGGGCGGCTGCGCGGGATCTTCAAGGAATTCTTCTAAGCCGACCTGGAGTCGGTTCCTACCAGCTCTGTTGGGAGCTGGCAGTTGCTAGTTGAAAGTTTTACGGGGTCATCAAACGGAGGCTCAAATGAAAGAGGCGGAAAAGCTGCGACTGACGCTCGATTCGGACGTCCGCGGGGCGGCCACCATCAAGGTGGTCGGCGTGGGGGGCGGCGGCAGCAACGCCGTGAACCGGATGGTGGAAGTGGGCCTCGGCGGCGTGGAATTCATCGTCGCCAATACCGACGTCCAGGCGCTCGACTACAACAAGGCCGCCGTCAAGGTGCAGATCGGAAACAAGCTGACGAAAGGGCTGGGCGCCGGCGCCGATCCGAACATCGGGCGTCAGGCAGCGCTCGAGGACACCGACGCCATCATCCACGCGCTCTCGGGCGCGGACATGATCTTCGTGACGACCGGCCTTGGCGGCGGCACCGGCACCGGGGCAGCGCCAGTCATCGCGAGCCTGGCCAGCGAGCTTGGTGCGCTCACGATCGCTGTCGTGACGAAGCCGTTCCGCTTCGAGGGCAAGAAGCGAGCGATGCAGGCCGAGGCCGGGCTCGAGGCGCTCCGCGAGTGCGTCGACACCGTCATCACTATTCCCAACGAGCGGCTGCTCTCCATCATCGACCGTAAAACGTCACTGACCCAGGCGTTCACGATGGCGGACGATGTGCTGCGGCAGGCGATTCAGGGGATCTCGGACCTGATCCTCGTGCCCGGACTCATCAATCTCGACTTCGCGGACGTCAAGACGATCATGTCGGGTATGGGCGTCGCGATGATGGGTACCGGCGTCGCGGAAGGGGACGGCCGCGCCATGATCGCCGCACAGAAGGCGGTGTCCAGTCCGTTGCTCGAAGACGGATCCGTCACCGGCGCGCGCGGCGTCATCATCAACGTCACCGGCGGGCCGGACATGTCGCTGATGGAGGTGAACGAGGCGTCCTGCGTCATTCAGGAAGCGGCACACGAAGACGCCAACATCATTTTCGGCGCGGTCGTCGATCCCAATCTCGGCGGGAAGATCAAGATTACGGTGATCGCCACCGGATTCGACAAAGGCGCGCGAGCGCTGGTGGAGACTCCCACGGACCTGACGCCGTACCGGATCGCGGCAAATGCCGTTTCGGCTCGCGCGGCCGAGCAATCGATGGAGGCTGCGGTGCCGCAGAACGCCGTGTCTTCTCAAATGTCCTCGACTCAAATGACCTCGCCTCAGATGGCGACGCCTCAGACAATGCCGACCCAGATGGTGTCGTCGCAGATGGCATCTCCTCAGATGACTTTTGCGTCGTCGATCACGGTGAACAGGCGGGCACCCATTGAGCTGAGCGTGCCGTTGACCGCGGCTGGCGGCGGATCGGCCGAGCCGGCGCTCGAGTTCGACTCGCCGTTCGACGTACCGGCCTTCCTGCGTCGGCAGAACTGAGCATCAGACCGGCGGGTCCGCCTCCGACGAGCCTCGGCTCTGGCGGCACCCGCCCCACCGGCCCGCACCCTGTACACTAGGTAGACCCACGGCAGCCGCGAGCGCCGTCGTCTCAGCGTCAGCTCGCGCACGATCGGACGTCCCTCCGGCTCAGGATCCACGGCGCACCGTCACATGAAGGAATGGAAACAACGCGAGCGTGCACTCGAACTCCTCTCGAAGGAGGTGGGATACGTGCGCAAGCCGCACGGCGGCAGGCTGCGCGTTGCGCTGGCGTTTCCGAATACCTACTTCGTGGGCATGTCGAACCTCGGGTTCCAGACCGTCTACAAGCTCTTCAACGAGGAAGACGGCATCGTCTGCGAACGTTTCTTTCTGCCGCCGAAGAGTGAGCTCGCGGCACAGGTAGCTGCGGGCGCTCCGCTGCTGACGCTCGAATCGCAGACGCCGGTCCGTGATTTTGACGTGGTGGCCTTTTCGGTCTCGTTCGAATGGGACTACACCAATGTGCTGACGCTGATGCGGCTGGCGGGCATTCCGCTGCGAGCCGATGCGCGGACGCACCATGATCCGCTGGTCCTGATCGGCGGCGCCGTCACCTTCGTCAACCCTGAGCCGCTCGCGCTGTTTGCGGACGTGATCGCGGCAGGAGAAGGCGAGGTCCTGATCCCTGCGTTGCTCAAGGCGTTCAAGGAGGCCAGCGATCGCGACGACCTGCTGCGGCGGCTGGTAGCGGAACGCGGCTACTACGTCCCCGCGTTCTACGACGTGGAGTACGCGAGGGACGGAACGATCTCCGCGTTCCTTCCGCGTCAAGGTACGGGAGCGCCCGCGACGGTCAAGAAGGCAGCGTTGAAGACCACCGACGCCGTAGACCCTCCGGCGACCACGATCTTCACGCCGGAGACGGAGCTGGGCTCGCGCTTCCTGGTGGAAGTCGTCCGCGGCTGCGCCAACCTGTGTCGATTCTGCTGGGCCGGCTACAACTACCTGCCCGTCCGCGCGTTTCCGAAGGAGCGCATCCTCGAGCTGGCAAAGCGTGCGAAGCCGTATTCGAACAAGGCAGGTCTGGTTTCGATTGCGCTCTGCGATCACCCGGACGTCGAAGAAATCCTCACGGCACTCGTCGAGATGGGTTACTCGATCAGCCCGGCGTCGCTGCGGCTTGATGACCTGACGCCAACGATCCTCGATCTGCTGCGCCGGAGCGGCGAGCGAACGATCACTATCGCACCCGAAACCGGTTCCGACCGTCTCCGCCGCGTCATCAACAAGACCGTCACGAACGACGAGATCCTCAACGCCGCCGAGATGATCTTTGCCGCCGGGTTCGAGAACCTGAAGCTGTACTACATGATCGGGCTGCCGACGGAAACGGACGAAGACCTCGTCGCGATTCGCGACCTCACGTTGCAACTGCGCGACATCATGATGAGGCATGCCCGCCCGCGCGGGCAGGTCGGTCGGATTGTCGGCAGTGTGAACCCACTGGTGCCGAAACCGGGTACCGCGTATCAGTGGCTGCCGATGACGGACGACCGCGTCATCGAGCGCACGATCCGTCGGATGCGCACCCTGATCACCGATATCGACAACGTGTACTTCAACATCAAGTCGGAGCGGCATTCCTTCTACCAGGCGCTGCTGTCACTCGGTGATCGGCGTGTTGCGCCTGCAATCGAGGCGGCGGAGCGCAACGGTGGCAACTGGCGCGCCGCTGTGGCCGAGGCCGGCGTCGACGCCGATTTCTTTGTCTTCCGCGATCGCTCAGCCGACGCGATGTTGCCGTGGGACATCATCGACGGCGGAATGAAGGACGCGTTCTTCCGAAGCGAGCTGGAAAAAGGGTTTCGCGAGGAGTGGACGTTGCCGCCGAAGCGGCAGAAGGAAAACGCCCGCCTCCTCACGGTGCTCCAGTAGCGTGTGGCACCCGGTAAAGGGGTGTCCTACGATGCGACGGCAGCCTGCTCTTCGTACTCCGCGTATGCCTGGAGAATCAGGTCGCGAAGCCGCTCCTGCGCCGCAACATCGCCGGCCGTGGGCCGCAGCAGCGCCCAGCTGCGCCGCTCACCACCGACGGTATATGACCGTGCTGGAAAGGTGACGTTGCGGCCGGTGCCGCTGCGGCGCTCCCAGACGGTGAACCCAACCAGCTTGAGGCCGTCGAGCACGCCTTCGGTGAAGTGCAGTTCGGCGTCGGCAAGCTTTCCCGGCGCGGTGTTCTTTTCGCTCTGAATGATTTTGACGACCACGGCTTCCTCCATCGGACAACTTGCCCGCCGAAGCCCGTGAGCGTCGGCGGAGCGCTGGCGAATCGGTATGAAGGCAAAGGAGTGGCCGCCGTGCGGTTGGACCGGCTGTCGCCGTAACTTACACAGCGGGGAAGGTTTTCACGTGCAGGCGGGATCAGCCTCGGCTCGGGCGCCCCGGGAACGACAACTGGCGTTGCGGCTACCGAACGAGCAGCACATGCGCGATGGCAAGGTCCTGTGAATGGGTAAGCGTCAGCAGAGAGCCGGTGGCGCCGAGCTCGGCGAACCGTTGTGCCGCGCCGCCGTGAAACGTGAGCTGCGGCGGACCATGGCGGCGGACGACCTCGATACCGGTCCAGAAGACCCCGCGTGAGTGGCCCGTGCCGAGCGCCTTCATCGCGGCCTCTTTTGCCGCAAAGCGCGCCGCGAACGACGAAGCAAAGTCACGCCGGCGGCGACAGTATGCAACTTCGCCGGCCGTGAAGACACGATCGACAAAACGATCACCCCAGCGTTCGATCGACTCAGCGATGCGATGGATTTCGGTTGCGTCGATGCCGATGCCGACGATATCCATGTAGGTTCTAGTATGCCCCTTCCTCCTGTACCTGACTCCTTCTACTGGGCAGATGCGCCGTGGGGCGCCGCGCTTCGGTGCCGGCCGCTCGACGAACTGGCGGCGCACCTGTTCACGACGCGGCAGCTGCGGCTGGCCGATGCCTCGGACTATGCGCAGCTGGCGCAGGCTGTCGGCGCTGAACGCGTCATGACGCTCACGCAGGTGCACGGCGCCGCGGCGCACGTGATCCATCGGGGCTCGTCGCCGCCGGGGGAGCCGCCGGAAGCAGATATTCTCGTCTCCGATGTCCCTGGTGTGGCTGTCGCTGTCCGTGCGGCGGACTGTGTT
>Ga0163163_10005289_pt1 | contig 11141 bp, 3 predicted proteins | sample S65metaG_FD_119766 | JGI IMG/M metagenome (GOLD analysis project Ga0163163, IMG submission 119766) | Switchgrass rhizosphere microbial communities from Kellogg Biological Station, Michigan, USA - S6-5 metaG | ecosystem: Host-associated > Plants > Roots > Rhizosphere > Soil | place: USA: Michigan... | reverse complement strand
TCAAACGTAAATACGTTGTCGCCTGCGGTGCCATCACCGTGCGTGCCATCATCGTAGAATTTCTGCGCCGGAGCGCCGCCGATGCTTTCCAGGTTCGCCTCAACGTACAGGCCCGTGCTGGTCGGGCTGGCGCCAGGCGTGACATTAACCGTGAGCTTCGTTGTGAAACCAACGCCGGTGGTGTTTGGCGTCGCCGAACCGCCCGCAACCAGCATCGTGGTGCCCGCGCCCGTCGCCGCGGCGGCATCGATGAAACCGAAGCCGTCGACCGGCGACCAGCCGTAGCCGATATTGTTCTTGATCACGCCGCTGAACGTGCCACCGGCAGTCGTCGTGCCAGTAAACGTCATGCCGTCGGTGATCGTCACGCCGCTCGGGATCATCACGCCGCCGCCGAACAGGTCCGCCAGAGCGGAAAGCGTCGTGCTGGCCGCGGTCACCGCCGATGAACGCTGCGCGCCGCGGCCGACCGTGAAGTTCATCGACTTGCCGCTCGTGAAGTTGCCGGTCGGGAAACCGACCGCCATCGTCCAGAAATCGGTTGCCGTTGCGGGAGCCGGCGCCGGATTGCTGAATCCGGTAAACGGCGAGCTGTTCAGCGGTGCGGTAACGTCGGCAGCAGTCAGGCCGGTCAGCGTACCCAGCGTGAAGCCACGCGCCGGAATCACGAATGGCGCCGCCTGGATGGTAGTGGCCGGCCGGAACATCATGCCCGGGAAGTCGTTTTCGAAGTACGAAACGGTAAAGGGAGCGCCGTCCTGTACACCGCTGGTGCCGCTGGTCGGGCGACCGGCGGTGTACGCCGTGCCCTGCGGGTTGAACGTAAGACTGGCGATTGAGCCCGGACCCGCGTACGAAACCTTGAACGAGTTCGGATCGTTCATGCCGGTAGCGAGGTTGCTGTCGTTATCGGAGTTGATCGTGATCGTGACGGTGCCGCCATCGCTCGTGTTCGCAGTACCCGACGCGAACGCCGGATCCAGGTCGTGCGGGAACACGTTGGTCTGCAGGATCGTGCGCATTTGATCCGGCGTGACGCTGCCCGGACCGCCATGCGCCTGCAGAACCAGCGCGGCAATCGCCGCCGCGTGCGGTGCCGCCGCACTGGTGCCGCTGAAGTTCGGGTTGGTATCTGGGTCGGAGGCCGAATCACCTACCGCGGACCAGGTCGAATTCGCACCATCCGCTGCGGCAACGCGCGGCACCTGGCGCACGTCCGGAGTCGGCAAGCGATTGGCATCCTTGTCGAAGAAGATCGTGGCCGGTCCCGGCGAGGTGAAAGGCTCCTGAACATTGGCGCGGAACACGCTGTAGGCGGCCGTGCCATTGCAACCCTTGGCGCTGGCATGACCCTTGGTCGTGACGGCGTTATAGGTGAAATACTCGGCCGGGCCGATGTTGGCCGCGCCATTGCCGCGCGTAGACCAGCGCACACGCGTGGGCAGCTGCGGGGCGACCGGCGTGTTGGCGCGCGAGATCACGAACTGTAGCTGGTTCTGCCCGGCAGGCGAGGACACTTTGGAAGACGAACCCAATTCGACCGGCCGGTTATTCGCCAGGTTGTCGCTGATCAGAGATTTCGTGCTGAGATAATTGCCGTTCGTGTCGAACACGAGCAGGTTCAGGTCCGTGGTCACGCCAGTCGGTGGCAGCGATTCATATACCACCAGATGGAAATCGCCTGATGTCGTCGAGAACGGCGCCACCTGGATCGTGTATTGGCCACTCGTGGGGGCGGTGAACGTAACGACTTCATCCGTACCGGTGTCCTGGGTCACGATGACGTTGTTCGACGCGTCCTTGATCGTGACGATGCCGTCCATCGTGCCGCTGTACGCAGTCTCTTCGATCGTGTAGGTCGTGCCCGCGGTGAATGTCGGCAATGCCGGCGAACTGCTGCCGTCGAACGTCGCGTTCGTGTTGCCGTTGGCTGCGAACAGCGGCGTGATCACGTTGATGTCGAATTCGCCGGACGTCCCGCAACACGGCAACACTACGATCTTGTACTGATCGGTCGCCGGCGGATCGAAATACACGACTTCGTCGACGACGCTGTCCTGGTCGATCAGCAGGTTATTGGCGGAATCGTAAATCTGCACTTCGCCGTCGAAAGTGCCCCAGGTCGCGGTTTCTTTGATGACGTAGCGCGTGCCGGCATTGAACATCGGAAGTGCCGGCGTGCTGCCTGCGTCGTAAGTCACCGAGGCGCCGCCGGAGCTGATCCCGTGGGCGGAAAACACCGGTGGATTCGCCGGCTGCGGCGCGCGCTGGTCGTACGGATCGTCCCACTGCATTTCCGTTGCGCCCGGACTGCCGCTTGGCATGTTGACGAGCTGGGCGACATCGAGCTGGCCGGCGTTTGGATTGAAATTATGGAAACCGCCGGCGTACAGGTTGGTGGGGACAGTGGCCAGGTTGATGTTGGTTCCGCACAGCGCCGTGTTGCCCGCGGCGCAGGTCAGCAACGTGCCGCCGGCGCTGGCGTCCGCCACGATGCGCAGCGGCGATTCGTAAGCATTGATGCCGATGTTGTTGCCGGCCGACGAGAAGTACGAGACGCCGTGCGACGTTGCATCGTCGATCGCATTGCCGATGATCGTTTCGCCGAAGTACGGCTCGCCGCCGTAGCTCAGGTCGTCGGTCATTACATCGGCTTTGAACGACACGGCGCCGACAGTCACGCCTGCGGCCAGCGCGCGAATATCGTTGGCAAACTGCACTTCGCCATAAGAGCCCGAGAAGAAGGCAACCTTCGCCCTCGGTGCCATTTTGTAGACGATTTGCGCCATGCCGCGTCCTTCGTCCGTGCCGCCGCCAGCAAGGGGGATATCGCGGTAGACAAAAACTGGCGTCGTGTTGAGCGGATTCGAAGCGGCGCCTGGCAGATCGTAGTTGGCCATGTCCGTGGCCACGGTCGGCGTTGCGGGGTTTCCGCCCACGACACGCGAAGCGAAACTGTCGGAAATCACCGCAACCGAAACACCGGCGCCGTCATAATTGACGATCGCATTCGGGTTGTAATACTGATTGATGCGATCGACGCGGTGCTGCGTCACGCCCTGATCGAACGCCGTGCCGAGCTTGTTCAGCACATCGCCGGGCACAACGCTGGGCTGGGGCTGCACGGCGCCGTGCTCGGGCTGCAGCGCAAGGAAAACCGAGCGCACGCCGTTAAGTTGCACCAGCTTCGGAACATCGCCGACAGCGATGTAACCCTCTAGGATGCCGGTGTGCCGGTAGCTTGCATCGACGGCGACGACAGTCAGCGACGGGATGTTCGACTCCAGCATCGCCTGCAGCTTCTGGACGCTGACTTTGCCGGTCGGCAGGATATCGACCAGGACGCGGCCGGTGGCCTCGTCCATGATCGCATCGGCCGCGTAACTGGCTGCCGCTTCCGTCGTGTAGCCGCCGTAAGGCGTCGGCGTCTTCGGATTCTTCTGCAGGGTCAAACTGTCCTGAACCAGCGCGTCGAGACCATATCCCAGATTCTTCGGAACATCAGCTGCGTGCAAAGTAGCGATAAAGGAAAGACAGCAAGCCGCGATTGCCGCGCGGTTCCAACGCGTGAACAGGCGTTTCATTTCAGATAGACCCCGCAAGATTTGGTGCCCAAACAACGGCAGCGCAAACGCTACTGGTCGACGCTGACTACGCGTCGAGCGAGTTGCTGCCCCCAGCATTTTCGGAAGACGAACGCCTCCGAAGCCCGGCGACGATATGCCAGTCATCCCGAACGCGCAAGAAATAAAGTTGCGGCGGTGCAGCAATATCTGTTCTCAGGCCATTCGTCCGCGCAAATGGTTGCAGTGCCGAAAGACTACCGATGGTCTAGCGTGCGTTCGAACCTCGGTCGAAGGTCCGATCCGCTGGTCGTTACGCACGCGGCACTGCTCGCGCTCGGATCGACTGCACAAGCTCATCCCGCAGCTTATCGAGACGGCTGCACGCGGCGGACGACCAGGAGGAACTAAACACCATTCGCGCACACCTTGTGCAGCAGCGGGGTAATGGGGTCAGAGAACATTTCCTGGAACAGAACGATAGGACTTTTCCTACTCGCCACTGCGGCAACAGACGATAGTCATCACGCGGCGACTGACGCAACCTGGGCGCCATGGCCCGCCGTCCCCGACTCGAACTCCCCGGAATGCCCGTGCATATTGTTCAGCGCGGCAACAACCGTTTGCCATGTTTCTTTCATTGCGAGGACTACATCGCCTATCGCGAAGCCCTGCACGATGTCGCTGGCCGCGCCGATGTCGCGATTCACGCGTACGTCCTAATGACGAACCATGTGCACCTGCTATGCACGAGTGCACGCAAAGGCACCGTATCGCAGATGATGCAGGCACTGGGACGCCGCTACGTTCGTTACGTCAATGGCACGTACCGACGCAGCGGCACGCTTTGGGAGGGCCGGTTCAAGTCGTGTGTGGTCGACACCGAGCGCTACCTGCTCACGTGTTATCGCTACATCGAATTCAATCCATTGAGGGCAAAGATGGTAGCCCAGGCGCAGGCATATCGCTGGTCCAGCTACCGCTGCAACGCTTTGGCGCAAGCTGATGCATTGATCAGCCCACACCCGTCGTACCAAGCCTTGGGAAGTTCGCTTGAAGAACGCGCAGGCGCGTATCGGCGGCTTTGCGAAGATAGCATCGATGCAGACGATCTCGCCGCCATTCGCGCGCATATCGAACAAGAACGCGCACTCGGCAGCACGCGATTCCAGGAAACGATCGAAGCGATGTTCAAGCGATCTGTGCGTCTGCGCGGCCCTGGAAGACCGCGCAAGGAATTAGATGGTACGGGAAATGTTCTCTGACCCCGTTTTTCCTACCCCGTTTTTCCCGATCATGCTGTACGCCAGCACGACGATAACGCAGCGGTTGGCGGCACGATTACTAGCTACTTTGAGTTGCGAGCGTTTAGTGCGGCCACCACTAGGCATACTACGAGTAAAGCCACCCATGGCCAAATCGCCTCGAGCGTAGCCAGAGAGAAGAACGGAAAGCCACCCTGATTTGCAGCTTTCGAGCCCCACCGCGCAATGACCGTGGCGACATAACAAATAAAAAGCAATATAAACCAAAGCTCGTGGCGATTCGGCAGTTTCACAGATGCATTGAGTGGCTTGCTAATGCGGCCGTTATCATAGTGGATCGCAGTTTATCGCAAGTGGCCGCACAGTATCCGGACGACCACCACAGAGCCTCTATCGTGCCTCAGCTATTCTCGCCAATAATTTGGATATGCTTACGCTTCTCCGGTAAATGGCCGAGTCGCAAACTGCCAGCTTAGCTAGGGGATCTTGGGAGTATGTTGAAAGGCTCTCGCTAGGGCAGCGTAGCGCTCGTTGCGTTTACACGTCTGCGTTGCTTCGACGTGACACCAGCCGCTGGTTATTGAGGTCTCAACGATGTTCGAGTAGCTGGGGGTCGTCGTTAGGCCCTTTAACTGCAACGTATCATCCACTGACCAGACTTCGGCAGGAATAGGTTCCGACGAACGAGATTCATCCGAAGGCACGACTACTACGGAAACTGTGCTTCCCTGAAGTACACGGCTTAGGTAACTAACCGCTTGTTCGTTACATCGAACGCCGTCCAATTGAACACGCTTTCCGCTTGCAAGCTTAAGAATGCCTGGAACGACAACTTGCGATATCTTTACAGTCGGCGCTCCCCAAGGTATGGGAGACCCCGGAAATTGCGCATCGACCGCTTCCCCTTTTTTAATATCCATATCGATACGGGCGCGCTCGTCCGCTGTTATCTCGCGCACGTGAATGGACGGGGCTGAATCATTCTTGAGCCCCTGACTATCCTGTCGCGTACAGCCGCCACTGACAACGCAAACAAGAGCTAATAGTTGAGTTGTTGCGCATTTCATATTGGGTTACTAATTCTTGATGCAAGTTGTCGTGCATTTAATTGTGCCATACACGTCGTTTGCGGTATCCGCAGCTAAAATAACAGGCACCAAATCCTTAAGCCGTTTCTCCATTGTTGTTTTGGCCATTTCCTCAAGAGCCTTTGCCACTGCCGCTTTGGCACCATTTTCCGCAGCTTCTGTTAAATCGGGGCCAAAGAACGCCTTAATGTAGCATGTGGTAAAACATTCCAGACCATGGTTCACAGCGCTGCAGCCCGCTCGGAATATTTCTATCGACCCTTGTGCTTCTGCAAATAGGGTGTCGTAGCAATTCAACGGCATTTCTCTCGTCGCATTGCGTGCCATGCAGTTAACAAAGTCATCGACGCTACTCAAACCGCGCGGATCAATCGATCGAAGCGGCTTATCTCCAACGTAGCCGTACGTCGATATCCCGCCGCGCAACCCAATCGGATCACTCTCGACGTATCTTCCGGTCCCAGGCTCATAATCCCGGAAGTAGTTGTAATTCAACCCCGTCTCCACATCAAAGTACTGCCCCGGAAACCTCAGATTGAACGTGATCGTCTGCACGCTCGGCGTGTTCTCGCCGAACGCGCTGTTGTTGGCAAAGTAGTCCCACTTCCACACCACGGTGTCGTTCGCGGTCGTCGCGCCGGGCTGGATCACTTCGCGCGGGGTGCCGAGTTGGTCGGTCTGCACGTAGTACAGAGTCCCCACATAAGTCGGCGTACAAGAGAGACAGGGAGGGCCTGGGGGTGGTCCCCACTGGACGACGGCAACCGGCAAATTGTCTAGATAAATGTAATCCGTCCCCGGTACCACTGGCGCGGGATTAGGTGTGCAGCCTTCAATTATCTCCGGATCGCAACTCGGCAGCCCTGGCGGTGGCTGATACATACTATATTCGGCGATGAGGCGTCCCGACTCGTCGTAGGCGAAGTCGAGCGCATTTTTTCGCACCCGCTCGCCGCGTCCATTGAATTGGTATGTCCCCAGGGTGCTGCCGGCGCTGGTCGCGCTGGTCAGGCGGTTGCGGTTGTCGAAGGCATAGCTGCGCACGCCGTCCGAAGTTGTGTTGCCGCTTGCATCGTATGTGCGCGCCACGCCCGCAACCGTCGCCAGGCGATGCGTATTCGGCGTGTAGGTATAGCTTTGGGCAGCCTGTCCGGCCGTTGTGCGACCGGTGCGATCGCCGGTCATACTGTAGGTATACGTTTGCAGCAGCGTCGAGGTTCCCGCATCGACTTCCTTGAGCCGATACAGTGGATCGTATTGGTAGCTTTGCGTGGGCGGATTCGCGCCGAGCGTATTGCTGGCGTTGACCAGATTGCCGAGTCTGTCCACGGTGGCGTCGAGCACCAGTCCGTTCGGACCGGAGCCAACGATTTTATCGATGGCATAGTCCTGGTCGAAGGTGCGTGTGAGCGTGCCGCCGTTGGCGAACGTGATCGCGTTCGGCGGCCCGAACGGATAGTAACTCGCGGCGCTGATCAGTGTGGCAGCAGTCGCCGTCGGACTCGTCGTGTACGTTATTTGCGTGACTTGGCCAATGCTGTTGCGCGCATAGCTCAACTGCAAGCCGCTCGGATACGTCATGCCCGTAACGCGATCGGCCAGACCGTAAGCCCACTGGGTAACCGCTGAGACGTTCGAATCAGGTTTGGTGATCTGCGTTTTCTGCAGCACGTTCCCGCGTCGGTCGTAGCAATACGCCGTGCTGCCGGAGCTGTCCGTCATCGTCGTCAATCGGCCGACGTTGTAGCACCCTGTCGAAGGCTGATCATAGGAATACGCTACATTCAGAGCGCTGGTCGGATAACTGATTCCGCTCAGTCGATTCAAGGCATCGTAGCTATACGTCGCGGTGATCCCGCGCGCATCGGTTTGTGTTTTGCGATTTCCAGCCGCGTCATACGTGTAACCCGTATTGCCCGAATCCGGGCTCTGCAGCGCAGTCAGATTGTTCAGGCCATCATAAGTGTAGTTCGTGACGAGATTGTCTGGATCGGTCACGCTGCGCAGGTTGTCACGCGTGTCGTAGGCATACTGCGTCGCGGTGTCGTGCGTCGCGCCTATCCCAGCATGGTCCTGCAGGGTTTTGACCAGACGGTTGAGCGGATCGTATTGTTGCTCGGTACCGACGCTATTGCCGTCGACGGAATAGATCGCATTGCCGTTGCCGTCGTAGCCATCGTTGTAGCTGATGCCCGTTGGGGGCGCTTCGCTGGGGTTCTGGTATTGCTGCACGACCGCATTTGACGCATTGAGCGCCTTCAGCAAACGATTCAGCTGATCGTATTGGCGCGAAACGGTGCGTTTGATCGCGCCGGACGGGTCCTTCGTATCTTCCGTCGTGCGGTTGCCTGCCGCATCGAGCGTGTAATGGATGCGATTGCCCTGTAGGTAGTTTGACGGCACCAGGCTGTCGTACACATCGGTGAGGCGGTGCGCCGCGTCGTACACGTAGTGCAGGTATGCACCATCGGGCTGGGTGACTTGCGTGACGTTGCCGACACCGTCGTAGGCAAAGGTGGTCGTCGCGTCAAGCGATGAGTTCGGCGTGCCGTTCGCGTTCGCCCGCACCGTGCGCGTGAGCAGCCAACCGCGCGCGTGATAGGTCATGTCGGTAAACGTGCCGTTCGCATCCTGCGCGCGCGTGACCCGGCCGTTCTTGTCGTAGCTGACGTAGGTCGTGACGTGACCCAAGGCATTGGTAACGCTTTGCAAGTCGCCGAGGTAATGGCAGGCGCCGCCGAGCGTTGAACAGCCGGAAACATCGGTAGTCTGGTAGTACGCATAGGTGGTGACGTCGGACGCGTCTATGCGCGGACCATCGACCGTCTTCAGCAGCCCGATGATCGGGCAGCCGGTACCGACAGAATCGCAATACGTGTACTTCCATTGCCGCACGCCCGTCGGCGCATTGGTTGCGGAACCGCAGGTGTAACTTGTCGCTCCGCTGACAGCAGGATCGGCTACACAACGAGCCAGGACCTGGCCGCGTGTGTTGTAAGACCATTTAGTCAGCGCCTCAGTGACGTTGTTCGTATTGAGGATGCTGCGCTGATCCGGAACTCGGAAATTCGCATCCCAGAGCGTGTTGATGGTACGTCGAGAACTGCCAGAACCTTCGACGCGTTGGATTTCAAGGCCGCGCGCATCGTCATAGGTATAGTTCGTAACGGCGCCGTTGAAGTCGCTCTTGGACTGTGGATAACCAGCCGCGTCGTATAAGCGCGATTCCGCAGCGGCGTTAGTCCCGCAGGTGTCACACAGCGTTTTCCCTGCAAGCTTGTAGACACCATTGACGTTGCTGAACGACCATGTGCTGCTGTTGCCGAGTGGGTCAACAATAGTTGTCGTTCCATTGCTGTTAAACGCAAAGTTGTTGCGCTCGATCGTGTTGCCTGCGACTCCAGGCGCCAGATACGAATCGATCGCACGGCCGCTACTGTCGTAGTCGATTCCTTCGTAGGAAACGCCGTTTTCGTCAATAATCCTAGTTACCGCTGTGAGCAACGCTAGGTTGCCATATGCATATTGACGGCTGGTGCCATTTTGATATGCCACAGAGAGGAGATTGTTGTTCCCACGACCACCCACTGTGTAAACGATTGGGAACCCATCAGGCTTGGTTACGGTAACGGTCCCACCGGCGTATGTCTGAATGCTGCCCGTGTACGCGAACGTCAGGGCGCGTCCATGCGCATCCGTCACGGACGCTAAACGCCCTTGCGCGTCGTAGTTCAACGTCTGCAGTTGATTATTCTTGTCCCAAAGGGATACGAGCCGCCCGCTTGTGTCGTACGTTTCTACTTCATCACTACCGCTCGTGTACGTCCATCCTCCCCCGGCGATCGGGGTCAGCGTTTCCATGGGCGTGTCGGCATAGTGGGTGACCTCGGCGCCGCCGCTCATGAAGTACTTCACTCTGGCATCGGGCCGCACAGCCATTACAGCGGCGTAAGTCGAGCCGGAGATCGCGTAGACTCTGCGATCGTAGTTGGTTCTCCAGTAGTCACCGAGTAGACCCGGCGCAACGACCATCGAGGCTTGTGGCCCTCGGCTGTCGTAGTATCGCGTCAGCGACAATCCGCCAGATGATGCTCGATAGTCCGTCTCGCTGAAAATCTTTGTTCCAGAACCTGGTTGTATTGGATGTCCAACGCAGCCGGTACAGTCAATGTAAGGGTTCTGGCAGTCGGGATTGAGGACGGCTGAACGAAGCCCAACAGGCCCCCCGTTCGCCGAGGCGTCCATGCACCCACCCCCAGTTTCAACTCCGACACCGGCCGGGCATGGGTATACGGAAGACCAAGTAATGTTGTTTCCCCAGTCAGACCCGTTGCACTCGGCTGCCACTCTCGCCGCCCATGGCCCCGGCGAGCTGTATACGGCGGACCATATGTAGTCCGGCGGCAGTGTGTTCGGCCTATAAGGGCAACCCGAGTTGCCGTTGGTGGTGGAATCCCACGTACCGCCACCGGAGAAAAACACTTTCTGTGGCGCCGGGCAAACTGCATAACCTTGCGCGAACGCAATCTTGCTGAAGGCAATTCCAGCCAGGAGAATAACGCCGAAACAACAGCGGAACAGATTCATGGACTTCCCTAAAATTGGATGCTCAGTGTCGAACCGTCAAGCAAGTGCGTAGACGCGTCTTTGATGCGCCGTTCGTTATCGCGATAGCTTCAAGATAGTGCGTTCAAGATGCACCTACGTTGCGACGCGCGGGCAACCTACATAGATTGCGTGACTTACGCAATCGCCAAACATGACAGTTGACACCGCGGTTGTATGAATGGCTGGCGCGTCTAGTTCTAATGCTCCGACTGTGCCTCTAACGAGTATTACCAAGACACGGTACACTCGCGCTTTGCTTGCCGTCGGGCCGGATTGGCCCATTTTTTATGCGCCGTTTTCGTTCCTTCCTACCACTCGTCGTCCTGATCGGCATCGGCATCGCCCTGCTTTCCACCGGCGCACTGAACCGCTTCCGCCCGGAAACGCTCGCCGCGGAACAGGCCAGCCTGCAGTTGCAGATCGCCGCGCATCCGGTCGTTGCCGCGGTGCTTTATGTTGGTGCCGTGACGTTGGCGATCTCCACCGGCATCCCTGGCGTCGTCGTGATGATCATGGCGGGCGGCATGCTGTACGGCATCATCGTCGGTACTTTGCTGTCGGTGATCGGCGTGACGCTCGGCGCGCTGATCCTGTTTCTGGCCAGTCGCCATGCATTC
>Ga0163163_10005287_pt1 | contig 11142 bp, 7 predicted proteins | sample S65metaG_FD_119766 | JGI IMG/M metagenome (GOLD analysis project Ga0163163, IMG submission 119766) | Switchgrass rhizosphere microbial communities from Kellogg Biological Station, Michigan, USA - S6-5 metaG | ecosystem: Host-associated > Plants > Roots > Rhizosphere > Soil | place: USA: Michigan... | reverse complement strand
CAGGTGCTAACCATCATCAAGTTCCTGAACGAGATCGGCTACGGCAACATCACCTCACAAGCGGTGTTGGCGAAGGCCAAGGCGTTCAAGGGCCCGCTGGCGCTCGGGGCGCCGTCACTTCAGTGCGGCAAGTACGCGGACGCGCCGGCGGTATGCAACGACCAGGTCCAGTTCTTCAACTACTCCGGGCAGAACAAGTTCGCGAAGGTGTCCGGTTGGCTGAGGCCGCCTTCGTCGTGAGTTCAACCCGGCTCGTTCCTCGCCGGGTTGAACCTGAGCCTGATGTTCGGCTCGCAAGCTTCGCCGAAGTGGATCGCCGAACCCGTCCGGGCCCGCACGTCGGGCCCGGGCGGGTTCCGCCACCTGATCGTCGACCCCTCGCCCCCTGAACCGCCCGGAGAGAGACAGTGCTGATCCTGCTCTTCATCCTGCTCGGCCTTGGCTCGGGCGCGTTGATCGCCGCCATCGCCCTCGGCGTGGTCGCGACATACCGCGGCTCAGGCATTATCAACCTGTCAGTCGGCGGGGTGGCCATGCTCGCCGGGTACGCCTTCTGGTCGCTCACGAGCGGCGAGTTCGCCTCCCTGGATACCGCGCCCGCGCTGACGATCAGCCTGATCTTCGTGTCGCTGGTGGGCGTGCTGATCGAGCTACTCGCGTTCCGCCCGCTGCGGACCGCGGCTCCGCTGGCGAAGCTCGTCTCCTCACTGGCTGTGCTGCTCATCGCCCAGGCGTCAATGCTGCTCGCCTTCGGTACCACCCAGAAACCGTCGCGCCAGATACTGCCGCAGAACCTCGTCCGGCTGACCGACACCGTGGTAATCCCAGTGGACAGGTTCATCCTCACCGGCCTCGTGATCGTGGTTGCTTCGGCATTGTGGGCGGTGTACAGGTGGACCAGGTTCGGGCTGGCCACCCGGGCGGCGTCAGAGAACGAGGTCGCGGCCATCCTTGCCGGCCAATCGCCGGATCTGATCTCGATGGCGAACACCCTGATCACCTCGATGATCGCCGGAGGTTTCGGGATCCTTGCCGCCTCGATCACTCAGCTCGACTCCGTCACCCTGCCGCTGCAGATCGTGCCCGCCCTCGCCGCCGCCCTGCTGGCGCGTTTTACCTCGTTCGGGATCGCGTGCGCGGCCGGACTCGGCATCGGCATCTTGAACTCGCTGATCAACTACGCCTCGGTGCAGCCCTGGTTCCCGACAACCGACGGCACCGCGATCCCCGGCGTCCAGGAGCTGCTCGCATTTGTGATCATCATTGTAGCGATGTTCCTGCGCGGCGCACGGATGCCCTCCCGCGGTGAGGTGGTCGAGCAGCGACTGCCCGCGGCGCCACGGCCACAGCGGTTGCTCACAGTGGCCCTGCCGCTCGCCGCCGTCTGCGCCGTCGCGCTGGTGGTTCTGCCGTTCGACTTCCGCCAGGCGCTCGTCGTGTCGCTGATCGGTGCGCTGATGGCGCTGTCCCTGGTCGTCATCACTGGCTTCGTGGGCCAGGTCTCGGTGGCCCAGCTCGCCCTGGCCGGGGCGACCGGCTTCACGATCTCGCACTTCGCCGTCGACGCCGGCCTAGGATTCCCGCTCGCCGCCCTCGCGGGCGTCACGGTCGCGGTGGTGATCGGGCTGATCACTGCGGTCTCGGCGCTGCGGGTCCGTGGCGTGAGCCTGACGGTGGTCACGCTCGCCGGCGCGGTGGCGATCGCGAACTTCGGCTTCTCGAACACCACCTGGGGCGTCGGGCCGAACGGCTCGCCGGTGCCCAACCTCAGCCTGGCCGGTCTCGACCTCAGTCCGCGGGCGGCCTTCCGCGGGCTCGACGGCAATCAGCCGAGCCCAGTATTTGGCTTGGTCGCGCTGATCGCCATGGTCACGCTGTGCGTGCTCGTCGGGTACCTGCGGCGGGGGACGCTCGGCCAACGCATGCTCGCGGTGCGCTCCAACGAGCGCGCCGCCGAGGCCGCCGCGATCAACCCCCGCACGGTCAAGCTCATCGGATTCGGCATCAGCGCCTTCATCGCGGGCGTGGCGGGCTGCCTGTACGCCTACAACTTCGGCTCGGTGAGCCCGGAGCGCTTCAACGCGTTCACCGCCCTCAGCCTGATCGCGTTCGCGTACGCCGGCGGCATCACACAGATATCCGGCGCCGTGTTCGCGGGACTGATCTCGGCGCAGGCGCTGTTTCCGTACGCGCTGGACAAATGGTTCGGGCTCAACGGGAACTGGTTCCTGCTCTTCGGCGGCGTGCTCCTGCTCTTCACCCTGATCCAGAATCCCGAAGGCGTCGCGGGGGACTTCTACAAGCGCACCCATAGGCGGCCCCCGCTTCGCAGGCCGACGCGCGCGCCGCACGCGCCCGCGCCCCTCCCGATGCCGCAGCGGAAGGCATGCGTCGCAAGCGACTCCACCGTGCTGAGCGTCAGCGGACTCTCGGTCGACTTCGGCGGTGTCCGCGCGCTACGCGACGTCGCGCTCGACGTACGCGCTGGCGAGCTGGTCGGCCTGATCGGGCCTAACGGCGCCGGAAAGTCGACGTTCCTCGACGCCGTCGGCGGCTTCGTCGCCGGCGACGGGCGGGTCGAACTGGACGGGCATGAAATCGGGCGCTTGCCGGCGTACGAACGATCACGCCGCGGACTTGGCCGCACCTGGCAGAGCACCGAGTTGTTCCATGATCTCGACATACGGGAGAACCTTCTGGTGGCGACGAACCACGCCCCCGGCGGTCTCGCAAGCCGGCAATCGGACGCAACCGTGATGCACAGACTCCGGTACCTGCTGCACCCGGGCCACTCTGCCGGACAGGAGGCCCGGGAGGCACTCAAGATCGTCGGTATGGAGTGGGCCGCTGACGCCATGCCCGACGACCTCTCCGAGAGCGAGCGCAAGTTGGTCGGTGTCGCCCGGGCGCTCGTCGGCAACCACAGGCTGATCTGCTTGGACGAACCCGCCGCTGGGCTGGACGGGCGTGAGAGCCGGGAACTCGGCCGGTGCCTACGCGGGCTGGCCGACAACGGCCAGTCGATCCTGCTGATCGACCACGACATGGGCCTCGTGCTGAGCATCTGCGACCGCATCGTCGTGCTGGAGTTCGGGACCGTGATCGCGGACGGGCCGCCCGAATCCGTCCGCCGCGATGAACGGGTCGTCGCCGCATACCTCGGCGGCAGCGACCGGTCGGCGCGCAACGCCGTACAGGAGGGCTGACATGAGATCCGGCGCATTCAAAGTGACACAGCGGACGAGATTCGCCACGACCTGATCACAGCCCACGACGCCGCAAGCCGCCCAAGACGTCCCGCAGAGCCGACTCGCTCTCGTTCCTGCCGTTCTGCGCTTTCGGCCGGCAGGGGAGTAGGCGCTCCGAAATCCACTATGGACGGTCGTGTCGCCTATTGGCCCGTGCCGAGACCGTTACGCCACTGCTGTCAGTCACGCCGCGACTCGCCGCGCTATGGAACCAGGACGAGCTTGCCGCGCAGGCCGCCCGCCTCGAGCCGACGGTGAGCCTCGGCCGCCTCCGCCAGGGGCATTGTCGCCGCGACCCGGGTGCGTAGCCGGCCTCGGGCCAAGGCGTCGACCAACTCGCGCAGCGCTAGCTGGTCCACCCGTACCATCACGACCTCCTGGCGCAGACCCCGTGCGGGGTCGGCCGGCGCCGTCCGGCGCGTGGTTACCAGCACGCCGCCGTCGGCCACGACCGCAGCGGCCGGCTCGCCCACGGGCACCGCGTCCAGCACCGCCGGCACCGGCCCGTAGCCCGCTAGTTCGGCCGAGCGTGGGATCACAGTCTCAACGCCGAGCCCTCGGACCCATTCCTCGTCGTCGTGCGTCGCAGACGCGAGCACCCGGTGCCCGGCGTGCACCGCCAGTTGGGCCGCCAAGCCGCCCACCGCGCCGCTCGCACCAGTCACCATCACCGTGGTCGGCGCGGACAGCGCCGCGATGTCAAGCGCCTGGCGTGCGGTGAGCGCGTTGAGCGGCAGGGTCGCGGCGACGACCGGGTCCAAGTCGGCCGGTAGCGGCACTAACCAGTCGGCGTCGACGAGCACCATCTGCGCGTAGGCTCCGATAGCTCCGCGGGTGAGATACCACGGGATCATCCCGACGACGCGGTCGCCCACGCCAAGGCCGGTGACGTCGGCGCCGACGTCCACGACCTCGCCGGCGACATCCCAACCCAGCAGGAACGGCGGCGGTACCGGGCCGCCTGGAATGTGCCCCACCCGCGCGCCGATGTCAGCAGGATTCACACACGCCGCGTGGACCCGGACCACCACCCGGCCTGGAACGGCCACCGGATCGGGTCGTTCGACGACCTGCAGGACCTCGGGACCGCCCAACCCGGTGACCGCCACGGTACGCATCGACGCCTCCTTGTTATATCCACATAGTACAGTCGGCGGCTTGGTCGGTGGGGGCGCTGCCGTCGCGAGATAGCATGTCGGGAGCGCGTGATGCGAGGGGACGCGGCGACCCGGCATCGCATCCCGGCCGTATGGACGCCACCGACCTAACGACTGGATAGCGGGCGGATCTCCGGATCGATCGGCACCTCGAGTAACCGCGGGCCGTCAACGGTCGTGGCTCTACGCAACGCCGCCGCCAGCGCCGCGCTTGTGAGGATCTGCTCGGCCGGCACACCATACCCGCGGGCGATCTGTACGGCATCGAGGCCAGGCAGATCCAGCCCCGGCGCATCTTTCAGTCCCAATGGCTCCAGAAACAAGCGCAGCCCCTGGTACCCGCCGTTTCGCAGGACCAGGAACGTAACCGGGAGCTGAAGCTGGGCGGCGGTCCACAACCCAGTGACACCGTATTGCAGCGCGCCGTCTCCCAGCACCGCGACCACCGGACGGGTCGGGTCGGCGAGCGCCACGCCGACGGCGGCGGGCAGCCCGAAACCGAGCCCACCCGCGGCCGGGAAGAACAGACTGCGCGGCCGGCTCCGATTCAGGTGCGCCCAGAACTGAATGGAGTTGGACGTCGACTCATTGACCAGTCGTATGTCAGGTGGCACCGACCGGGTGAGTTCGGCGAACACGGCACTTACCGAAAACGGTGCCCGATCCTGCTCCGGCACATCGGGGATGTCCCGCCGCGAGAGCCCGGGTCGCGCAGGTATGACTGGAAGTCGCTCGAGCAGTTGTCCGGCGACGGCTGCGACGTCGGCCAGGACCGCGTCCCCGAACGGGGTTCGTGCGGCCTCGTGCGGGTCGCTACCCACGGCGATCAACTCCGCGCCTTCAGGTAGCCACGGCCCTGGTCGATAGACGTGATAGCGGAAGATGGGAGCGCCCAACGCGAAGATCAGGTCGTGTCCGGCCAGGGTCTCGCTCACGCCGGCGATGCTCGGTGGCAGGACACCCCGCCACAGCGGATGGTGGGTGGGGAACGGGCATCGCGGCGGTACCGGCGCCGTCCACACTGGAGCCTGCAGGCGTTCGGCTACCTCGACGACGAGCGGGTACGCGTGCTCGTCGTCCACCTCCGGACCGACCACGATCACGGGAGTCGCGGCGCGGACGAGCCGGTCAACCAGGCTGGAAACGAGCTCGGCCGACGCCGCGCCGGCCGACGACACCCGTCTGTGGGCCAGGTGCGCGACCTCTTGCGGGTCAACCGGTTGCGCCCAGTCGTCAAGTGGCAGCGACACGAAGACGGGGCCGGCAGGTGGCAGCGCGGCAAGGTGGAACGCCTCGGACAGTGCCCGCGGCACGTCCTTCGCCAGGGCTGGCTCGAAGGACCGCTTGACATGCGGCTCGGGTACCCGGGTCAGGTCTGGGTCGGCCAGTACGGCGCCCAGTCCGATCATGGCGCGGGACTGCTGTCCCGCCGTGACCACCAATGGCGTATGGGCAGCCCGCGCGTTCGCCAGGTTGCCCATCGCGTTGCCCAGTCCGGCAGCGGAGTGCAGGTTGACGAACGCCGGCCGACCCGTGGCCTGCGCGTAGCCGTCGGCCATCGCCAGGACGGCGCCTTCGTGCAGGCCGAGCACGTATCGGAAGTCTGCCGGAAGGCCGTCCAAGAAGGGCAGCTCGTTAGAGCCCGGGTTGCCGAATATCGTGGTGAGGCCCCAGGCACGAAGCAGCTCGTGGGCGGTCTCACGAACCGTGGTGGTCACGGCACGTCATACCTTGACGCCGGTACGCCATCCCTCATGGTAGGTCTCACGGGCCACGGCCGAGTACGGCGCCGGACTCACGATGGCGCGCACCGCGATCTGCTCGTGCGGCTGAACGGTCGTCTTGCGAGTACCACCATCCGGCTCTCCCCACAGCACCGTCACCTCGGCGCCGACCGGGACATCGGGGTTCATGGTCGCCAGCGAAAGCGCCCGCCGCTCGTTCGCGCTATAGCCGGTGAACATGGACAGCCCGATAATCGTCCCGTCCGCGTCGAGCACCGAGTCGAAGTTGGACGATCCGTAGTTGGCGTTGGGCAGGTCGAAGAACTGGTACCCCGGGCCGTTCAGGTCGCTGGGAGAGGCGAGCAGCTTGCCCAGATCCTCGGGGTTCCAGGCGAGGGTCACCTTGCGCCGCTGGGCCTCCGGGTCGATGGCCGCCAACGCGTCGCGCCCGATGAAGTCGTGGTCGAACTTGCAGTGCGGGCCGTACCCCAGCTCAAAGGGGTTCGTGTAGTAGTCCTCGATGTTGTCGGACACGAAGCTCCCGGCCAAGGCGTTCGTCGCCTCGTAGCTGTCCGGACGCAGCGACTCGCGGTACGCCCGCAGCCCTTCGCTGGTGTAGATCGCCGGCAGCGGCGACGGGATCCAACCCGACTCCAGCGTGTTGGCGGAGTAGGCGCGGGACCCGCACGGCTCCAGACCGAACTCACGTCCCGCCTCGAGGATGAAGTCGCGCACCTTTTCGTAGCTGTCGTACGGGCCCCACAGTTCCAGCCCCGGGGCGCCCGCCATCCCGTGGCGCAGTGTGCGGACCGGCTGGTCGGCCACGTTGAGCTTCCCCATCCTGAAGAAGCGCACCTGCTCGACCGGACCGCCATGGATCTTCTCGATGACCTGCCACGCCTTCGGGCCCTGGATCTGGAAGCGCCACAGGTCGCGCGTGACCGGTTTGCCGTACGGGCGCATGGGCGACCGCTCGTCCCGGTGGATGTCGACGTTGTAGCCTCGGCTGCCTTGGAAGGACAGGTAGTCGGCGACCGGGGCCCGCCCGACGAAGACGAACTCCTCGTCGGCCAGGTGGAACAGGATCCCGTCACCGATGACGCCTCCCTCAGGGGACACCGGCACGAACTGTTTGGCCATGTCCACCGGGAAGTTGGCCATGCTGTTGATTCCGGTGTCCGACAGAAGCCGCAACGCGTCCGGGCCGGAGACGAAGAGGTTGACCATGTGGTGCGTCTGGTCGTACAGCACCGCCGTTTCGCGCCAGGCGATCGTCTCGCGGCGCCAGTTGGTGAACTCCGCCGGCACGACCGGGTAGATATAGGCCCCGAGCGACGAGTTACGGAGCAGCTCAACGGTATTTCCGGTCTGGTCCAACAGCTCCTGCAGATTCTTCGCGCTCATGTGCCGCCCGTCCCGTCGATTCCAGTTGGCTTAAAGCTACGCAAGCGGTAGGGGCCGTCGACATAGAGGAATGGCCGATGTCGGGTTGCCGTGGGGGGACGGTCCGACCGAGTCATATGACGTAGATGATGCCGACATCCGCGCGGCGTGTGGTCGGCCGTCGGTTGCGTGCGGCGAAAGGCTGTCACGGCCGGGTCAATTGTCGCGGTCAACTGCCTCCCGTTGCCGGACGAAACTCGATCCGCCCTCCGGTCTACTGAGGAGTGACGGGTAGGTTCAGGAGGTCGACGTGGGCAACGGTCTGCCGGGGACCGGCTGGGCGAAGTCAAGCCGGACCACCAAGCTCGGTGAGTTGTTGAGCAACGCCAGCTACGAGGTCATGCCGTTGCGGACCGCAGAGGACGCTGTGCTCTCCAGCCTGCCGACGACCATCCTGTTGACAGTGACGGTCACCGAGGCGCGCGGGATCGAGGCCACGCTGCGCCTGGCCGAACGCCTCGCACGGCAGGGTTACCGCGTCGCGCCGCATCTGGCGGCCCGACAGTTCGTCGGCCGCAGCCACGCCACGGACGTGTTCTCGCGGCTGGGTGAGGCCGGGGTGCGGTCTGCATTCGTCATCGGCGGAGATGTCCCCCGGCCGATGGGACCTTTTCCCGACGCGTACTCGCTCTTACGGCATATGCGGGAGGTTGGGAGCCCATTCGAGGAGATCGGCATCGCCGGGTACCCGGAGGGGCACGCGGCCATTTCGCAGGACGAGACGGACCTGGCGCTGAAACAGAAGGCGCCGCTGGCGTCCTACGTCATCACGCAGATCTGCTTCGACGCCGCCACGACGAGCTCATGGGCCGGGCGCGTTGCCGCGTCCGGCGTCCGCCTGCCGGTCTGGGTCGGTCTGCCCGGGCCGGTGAGCCGACAGAAGCTGGTGCGGATCGCGGCAGGCCTGGGGCTTGGCCAGTCGGCCCGGTTCCTGCAGAAGCAACAGGGTCTGCTGTGGCGGTTCCTGTTGCCCGGCGGCTACCACCCGACCCGCCTGGCCAAGCAACTCGCTATCGCGTCAACCAGGACCAGCAACAACATTCGCTCGTTGCACATCTTCACCTTCAACGAGTTGGCCAGGACCGAGACCTGGCGGCGTGAGCTGCTGTCGCTGGTCTCCGAGGCGGACGTCCAAACATGACCGGACACAACGATGCCGACTTCGGACGGCTCATCGTGCAGGGCGCCGACCGTCCCGGCATCGTGGCTAACGTGTCGGCCGTGCTGACCGAGATCGGAGCGAACATCGTGTCGCTCGACCAGTCCTCCAGCGATCCCTTGGGGGGACGGTTCTTCCAGCGCACCGTCTTCCACCTCCCCGATCTGCCCGTGCGGCTCGTCGCGTTGAGGGATGTGCTCGAGCGCAAGCTCGGGGGCGAGCTGGGCCTCGAGCTCCGTCTCGTCGAAGCTCGGCGAAAGAAGCGGGTGGCCATCTTCGTGTCCAGAGCAGACCACTGTCTGCTCGAACTGCTGTGGCGGCAGCGGCGCGGCGACGTCGAGATGACGGTCCCCATGGTGATCTCGAACCACTCCGATCTCCACGACGACGTGCGGCAGTTCGGTATCCCCTTCGTCCACGTTCCCGCCGAACGCAACGACAAGGCGACCGCCGAGAAGGAGCAGTTGAAACTGCTCAGGGGCAACGTGGACCTGGTCGTCCTGGCCCGCTACATGCAGATCCTGTCAGCCGACTTCCTCGACGAGCTGGCGGTCCCCGTCATCAACATCCACCACTCGTTCCTGCCGTCCTTTGCCGGGCCGAGTCCCTACCAGCAGGCCAAGGAGCGCGGCGTCAAGCTGATCGGTGCCACCGCGCACTACGTGACCGAGGATCTCGACGAGGGACCCATCATCGAGCAGGACGTGATCCGTGTGTCGCATCACGAGTCGGTGCAACAGCTTCAGCGGAAGGGGACCGACGTGGAGCGGCTCGTGCTCTCCCGGGCCGTGGCCTGGCACTGCGACGATCGGGTGATCCGGGACGGCAACACGACGGTCGTCTTCTAGGATTCACCCTTCCGCAAGTCTGCGAGACCTGGCTCATAGACGGTCGCCAGGTCTCGCAGACTTCGCCCAAGAAGAGCTCAGACCTCGGGGTTGCCGTTCGCTGACGTTGGCGAGATGGCCGCCCCGACGTCCCAGTGCTCGACAACCTTGCCGTTCTCGTCGAGACGGAATATGTCGACGAGCTTCGTCCCGAGCGCCGTGTACACAGGGACCGCCCCGGTGGCCAGGGCATGCGTGATGACGAAGTCGCACTCGGCGAACACCCGCCTGATGTCGATGTGGGCATCCGGGAAGGCCGTGGTGAAGCTCTCCACGAACCCGATGAACGCCTCGAAACCGTTGGGGGCCAATGGGTTGTGCTGGATGTACTCGTCGCCACCGTAGAGCTCGACGGCGCCGCGTGGTTTCTTGTCATTGAACGCCGTCGTGTAGAACGCCACCGCGTTGTGCTTGTTGCGCTCCAGGTCGTGCCGGCTGCGTAAGCAGTTCTTCGAACTTTGATCGCCGTTGAGGGGATCCGCGGCCTGCGCCTGCGCGTTGTCGTGCAGGATGACCACGAGGCTCACGGTCAGGCTGAACGCCGTACAGACCGCTGCGACGAGCGTGGCGACGCGGTTCGGGCTGACAATCTTCACGCTTCCTCCTCGGGACAGCGCTGGCACTGCGCCAACTTCGGCACATCGTGATTCGACGCTGTCGGCGGCGCCACGCCACATCCGCCTGACGGATTGAAAGTTGACTTTCCCAGCTCAGGGGCGTCGCATGGTGACATAAAGAGCCCAAGATCCCGACCGACATATGTGCGACAATCCCGGCGGCAGAGCCTGGTCGACCGGCTGCGATAAGAGGACCATGTTGACTGTGCAGACTGTCCTGGAGCCGGACGAGCTCTTCCGGCGGCTCGCGGTCTCCGCACCGGCCGGTCTGGTCGTCATCGACACCGATGGGACGGTGCGGTTCCGCAACGACGAGGCCGCTCGGATCCTCGGTGACTCCGACCGGCTCCCTCCGGCGTTGTTGGCCATCTTCGAGGCAGATACGACCACCCCGACCGCCGGCGAGCCGGTGGTGCTGGACCGCGGTCTGCGCCGCCTGGAGGTGGAGTGCCGGCTCGTGTCGCCATCGTCACTGTCACCATGGCGGGCCGCCTGGCTGACGGACGTGACCCGAGCCAGAGTGGTGCAGCGACGGCTCGCCGCTATCGCTCAGGCCTCATCCAACGTGGCGGCCGTCGGCAACCTCGCCGCGACCGTGGACGCGGTTGCCGCGGAGGTCGTGCGGGCCGAGCAGATCGAGGCGGTGCAGGTCATCACGCTGGACGACACCGGCGTTCGGGTCCGCCTGCTGGGCACCGCCGGCTTCCGTGACACGAGCGACTTCATACCGAGGCTGCAAAAGTGTCAGCAGCTCGGGGCTGAGATGCAGATGCTGTCGGTCGCAGCGACCGGGAAGGTCATTTCGGTCCCGCACCGCAAGCGGCAGGTTCTGGCCGACCCTCGCTGGGAACCGTTGCATGAGATCATGGGCCAGCCGGACTGGGACAGCTACGTCGGCGTACCGTTG
>Ga0163163_10005286_pt1 | contig 11144 bp, 16 predicted proteins | sample S65metaG_FD_119766 | JGI IMG/M metagenome (GOLD analysis project Ga0163163, IMG submission 119766) | Switchgrass rhizosphere microbial communities from Kellogg Biological Station, Michigan, USA - S6-5 metaG | ecosystem: Host-associated > Plants > Roots > Rhizosphere > Soil | place: USA... | reverse complement strand
CTTTCCCATTGGACACGTCGGTGCGAAGGCCACGCCGACGACCCGGCGAAGGACACGGCGCCGGGCAGGGCCCGAGCGAAGAGCCAAGGACGCAGCAGACCTCTGGGGTGAACGGGATGAGCCTGCCGCAATCTAGCGAAACGGTGCTGTTCTGCTTTCAATAATGCTGCTCGGGCTGTGGGTGCCCGGCCGGGCACCCACAGCCCGAGGGGTCAGCAGTCGCGCAGCGTCGGCGACTGGTTGAGCAACTGCCCACGGGGCGAGATGAACGCCTGGTAGCGGTCGCCCCCGACGGCGGCGAGGCGGAACGCGGCGACGCGGTGGCAGTTCTGGAACGCCAGCTTCACGCGGAAGTGCCGTTCCAGGCCGCCGCGGATTGCGTCGCTGGCCAGGGCCCGCAGCAGCTGTCCCCGCTCGGCTTCGCTCGGCGGCGGTACGGCATGTTCGGCGAACTCCCCGTCGCCTGCGGCCAGGTCGGTGGCGACCTGGCTGACGACGCCCCAGGCGTAGGGCAGGGACTGCCGGACGCAGTCGACGAACTCGGCCTCGGGCACCTGGCCCGACTCGGCCTTCTCCAACAGGGCGGTAGGGACATCAAGCGACATGGCATTCCTCCTGGGTGTGCGGACGAACCGTTGTCGTACGGGTGCGGAGGGTCAGGGCAGCGGAGCTTGGCGGTCAAGCGATCAGGCTTGGAATTGAGAAGCCCTCATCTGTCGGGACGGCCTACGTCCGGGCGTGGGGAGGAAGCGAGTCAGGCCGTCAGGGCGGTAACCGGCCGGCCGTCCAGCGAGGCGGTCCTCGCCGGCGGCACCACCGTCCCCGTCCGTTCGGCGGGGTAGCGGAACGTGGGGTCGATCTGGTCGGCCAGATCGACGCCGGTCGCGTCGTTCGCCCAAGAGCGGGCATTGCGTAGGTGGATGGCGTGCATCTGGGTGACGAAGCGGTCCCAGTCTCGGACGGTGGCGTCGACGGCCGCCTGCACCGCGGCCAGCACGGACCGGTTCTCGGGCTCAAGGTCGCCGATGCCGAACGGCCTCCCCTGCTCCATGGCTCGCACCGGCGAGGACTGGGTGAAGCACGCCAGCAGGCCGTCGCCGACGGCGTCGCGCAGGAAGGTGACGTCCTCGGAGCCCGTGACCTTGTTCCCGAGCACCGACACGGTGATGCCGAAGTCGGCCGCGTAGTCCCGGTACTGGCGATAGACCGACACACCCTTGCGGGTCGGCTCACAGACCAGGAAGGTGTGGTCGAACCGGGTGAACAGACCGGAGGCGAACGCGTCCGCGCCGGCCGTCATGTCGACGACCACGTACTCGCCCGCGCCGTCGACAAGATGGTTGAGCAGCAACTCCACCGCGCCGGTCTTGGAGTGGAAGCAGGCCACCCCGAGGTCCTCCTCGGTGAACGCGCCCGTGGCGAGCAGCCGCACACCCCCGGCATCCAGCCCGAAGCGCGACCAGACCGGGTTGCCTTCAGTCAGCGTGAGCAGCCGGGACCCCACACCCGGAGGCGTCGTCTTGACCATCACGTCCGCCGACGGAATCCGCGGGTTGTCACCCCGCAGGTAGCCCTTGAGCTCCCCGAGATGCTCACCGAGCGGCACCGGGGCCGCATCGTCATCAAGACCCAGCGCGGCACCGAGATGCTGGTTGATGTCGGCATCGACAGCCAGCACCGGATGGCCGAGAGCAGCGAGGTGACGGCACAGGAGAGCGGACAGCGTGGTCTTCCCGCTGCCACCCTTGCCCACAAAAGCGATCTTCACGAGGGTCACTCCGAGTCATGGCGACGTTGCCGAGTCGAGCTATCCGACATCGTAACGACAACCATTTTCATCAACACTCGCGGCCTCGGCGTGTCGGGCCGTAGGTCCCGACCACGCCGCGCCCCTTGTCCAGACACGTCGTCTCGGGTCGCGCGCGGACCGCCGCGGACCAAAATCAAGAGCCGGCCACCGGCCACGGGGTCGGTCAGGAGGCGGCGTCGACGGCGGCCCGGAAGGCGCCATGTTCGAGCCGTGTCTGGTTGATCACCTGCCGCCCCGTGCGCAACCTACTGGTCGACTGCCCGCGCCACGCCAGCCATCGGTAGAACTTCTCCCCTGCGAGGGGAATGACAGATCGCTGAGAAACGGCGGCGGACAGATCATTGAGACAGTCGATGGATGTCCAGGTTGCGGTAGATCACGGGGACAGTACAGATGAGGACCTACAGATTTTGTAGGTTCTCAAAAGTTCTGTCGGTTTCTCACGTGAGATGTCGTCTCGATGTCGTCTCCGACAGGTCGGTGAGAGTCCTGTCCGTTCCGAGCGACGTCGCGACCTTGCGCGTCGTGGGGTTCGCCTCGCAGCCGTTCTGGCTCGTCGCCGCCGCGCTCACCGGCGACCGGCGCCGATCGGCCGTCTCAGCGGGACATGCGCGCGTCGATGAGGGCGGCGATCTCGGCGTGGCCCTGGTGGCGGGCGGCGCCGCGCGCGGTCGCGCCGAAGAACGGCTCGGTGACGGTCAGGTCTGGCCGCAGGTCGAGCAGGAACTCGACGACCGTACGGCGGCCATGTCCCGCGGCCTGGATCAGCGCGAACTCCAGCGTGTGCGCCGCGGGCAGTTCCGGTCCGTCCGCTCCCGCCCGCAGGGCGCGCGCGGCGCCGGGTCGCAGCGCGCCGTCCGGGCCGACACTGCCGCGCACCGCGTCGAGGTGCCCGAGCGCGGCGTCCAGGACCAGGTTGTCGACCCGTGCGCCGGCGCGGACGAGCGCCTCGGCGGCGTCGGAGTACCCGAAGCTGATCGCCGTCCACAGTGGCGTGCCGTCGTCGTCGGGCCCGTTCACGGCGGCGCCGCCGCGGCACAACTCGTCGACCAGCTGGGCCTGGACACCTGCGGTGGCGGGATGCACCGAGGAGACCAGCAGGTACAGCGTGGTCTGGTTGGCTCCGCCGCCGTAGGTGCGGCACACCGCGTCCGGCTCGGCCCCGCGCTCCAGCAGAAGACGCATGATCTCTGGGGCGTTCGGTGGCGACTGCAGTTGGCGCTCGACCTCGATCCCGTTGGCGGCGACGTGGTGCAGCAGCATCGCCTCGTGCGGGAAGGGTGACCGCGCCGAGACCAGCGCGGGATCGGCGTCGAGCAGGCCGCGCAGGACGTCCGTCTCGCCCCACTGGATCGCGTCGGCGGGCCGCGCGAACCCCCACCGCGCCAACCGACCCCCACAGCACGGACAGGACAACCCATCCGCCCCGAGCCGCGCCTCGACCTCACCCTGATCCACGCCTACCGTGAGCACCGGTGCCTCCGCGCACCCCGCACGGCCCTCCCGAAGCCTGGCCAAAGGATCGACGGGAGGGCCGTTGCCTTACCTGGACGTGCTCACCCTGTCGTCGGGCACCAACCAGCCACCCACCCCACGATCACCAATCGCACATGCCCACGGTCAACGACGCGACCCGGCCCGCACGTGCTCACCAAACGCGTCGCGGGACACCCCAGCCACCGGAAAAGAGGACTTCACACAGGAGATCCTTGGAGGCCGAGTTGCCGACGTGATCGGTGATTCGCCCCGGGGTCGGGACATGCCCGTGGGGGTAGCGCCCGAGCGATGGAACATACCCGGTGGTGTAGAGGTAACGGCGGTCGTCAACGCAGTCCGATTGATGCGCGTCAACGGAGCTGCGTCGCTGAACAGTGGCCTCTCGTCCGGTGACCTACCCCGATACGGCACGGGAAGTCGCTGTCCAGGGCGCCGGTCCGCGGGGGCGTAGCCTCAACAGTGGGGTGTGGGTGGCAGCCGCCGCTGACAATCCCCAAATTCCTGGGCCGCTATTCCCAGGAGAAGGAGCCGTCATGGTTACCAACTCCGTCGGGTACGACGCCAGACCACCAGATTTCGCTGGGTCAAGGGGAAGCGTCATGAACCCGATCCCGGTGCAGGATGAACTGCCCGAGCGGATCACAAACTTGGTCCGGCTCCTCCAAGCAGCCTACGGCGAGACGGTGTCGGGCGCGACCGTCGAGGCCGTCGTGCGCGACTGCTACGCACCGTTCACGAACGCGACGATCACGCACTTCGTGCCGAACCTCGTCGAGCATGCCAGCCGTGACCGGTTGCGACAGCTCGCTGCGTCCTGATTCGAAAACCCAGTGAGCCGCCCCGTTTCGTCACTCGGGTGTCGGGACGGGGCGGGCTGGAGAGTGACGTGGTAGCCGAGCTGGTCGACGAGTCGGCGGGCGGTGCGTGCCTTGCGGCGCTCCTCGGGCGCGGGGCGACTATGCCGGTATGGCACGGCCTGTGTGCGGAAGGCCAAGTGGCCAGGGGGATAGGAGTGGAAACCTTTGGGAGTCATCCTCAAACTCAAGAATCTCCGGGCCTCTCGTGCTCCGCTTTCCGAGCCGAGCCATCTGGCCGACCAGGTCGCGTTCGCGGTGCGCGAACGGTGGGCGGACCAGCCAGCCGCTGAGCTGTCCTGGCGGCCGGGCGATCCTGCTTTGGTCCAGCCGTGGCCGAGTTTGGAACGGCTGTCCCGAGCAGGGGCCGGGTGGTCGCCGTCCGCCTGGGCCGCTCGCGGACGGCCCCGAGGCGCTGGCCGGCCGCGGCGCGCTGCTGACAACGTTCACGAGGGTGCCCACTCGACGTCTTGTCGTCCTCGGACCTCCGGGAGCCGATCGGCTGGGGCTGCTCGCAGGGATGGCGCGCGATCTGATCGCGCAGCGCAGCCCAGGAGGTGTCACCCCCGCTGTTGGTTTCTCTGGGGTCGTGGAACCCGCTGCGCGACAGCTTCGATGCCTGGATGAAACGCCAGCTCATCCAGGTGTCGCCGGCGCTGCGCCGCCGGTCGGCGACGGGAGACTCCTTCGCCCGTGATCTGTTGCTGTCGGACAAGGTGTTGCCGATCCTCGACGGTTTCGAGGAGCTTCCCCCGGACCGTGCGATCATGGCACTGCGTAGAATGGACTACCTGCCGGAACAGCCCGGCCTGGTGCTGGCCAGCGACACCGAGGCGTTCGGCCGGGCGATACGGTCACGGGCCGACGTCTGGCCGCCGCACACCCTCGGCGCCGCAGCGATCGCCCTTGACGACCGGGCCATCGATCCAGGCTGAGTTCGTTGGCCGGCAACGTCGGAACTGTGATTAGCGCCGTTGCGATGGCAGCCTGCGAGGCCATCCCCTTCGACGAGCATGGCTATGTCGGGATGTCGGATTCTGCTCCCGCGTGCGGGCACCGGCGGGCCGGTGAGAATCGACGCCGGGACAGGTCGAGGAGAAACCCTGAACGGCCGCGTCAGGGTATCGCCCGCAGACAGCGGAAAGTAGAACTTATGGCTTTTTCGCACCAGATGCAGCGTCCCGTTGGCGGGGTGAGCGCGTGCTCGCCCGGCGTTGTCCGCGTGGGCGCGTTAGCGTGGTTCCTGGATGCAGGTCACGCAGGCTCGTCACCGTGGTGCTGCCCGGCCGGAGCCTGCGCGCGGCGTCAGCAGGGCGACCTGGCCGACTGGGTCGTGGCGCTGTCGTATCCCTGGGCATCCGCCCTGCCGTGCCGTACGCGGCTGGGCGCGTCGGTCCCGTGACATGACCGGGACGTGAGGATGCAAGGAGTCTGTGATGGGCACGTCGACGCCGATGGACCGCGAGGCCGCTGACCGGATCAGCGACGCCGCACAGCGTGACCCGTGCTGCGACACCGCGCAGAGTGGTTTCGACGAGCGGGCGCAGGAGGCGGCCGACCGCAACGAGCAGGACGACGACGAGTAGGCCCGAAAGGGCGGCGCGTGGCGGCCGGCCGATGCTGCACCGGCCGGCGCTGCTGAGGTCCCGGTCTTGGGTCACTCGATCCCCGGTGCGCGGCTGCGCGATGACACGAGGCTGGTGTCCGTGTTGCGCGGCGCCGTCGAGGAGGTGTCCGGCGACGACGGGTGGGCCAGCCAGGGGAAGGTCGCGACTCTCCTGCGCGGGCGGAGTTCGGCTTTGAACCCCCGCGACTACGGTTACCGGAAACTGGGCGGGCTCATCGTCGCGAGCGGGTTGTTCGAGGTCGAGCGCCGCCCCGATGGTGCGGGCAATCCGGCGGTCGTCTATCTGCGCGACAGTGCCACCGCCCCGCCGAGCGCCGGTCAGTCCCGTGAACGACCTGGCGTTCGGCGACATCGCACGGCCGATCGTGCGGCCAGTTTGCCCACATGCCGGGGCAGGGCCTAGACGCCGGCCGCGTCGTGGCGCGGGTGGCGGTGTGTTCAGGTGTCGGTGAGCTGGCGCAGGAGGCGGACGCCGGGCATGCGGTCGTCGGCGCGTATCGGCACGTCGAAGATTTCCGGTTCGTCGAAGACGGGCCGTCCGTTCGGGCGGCGGGTGTAGCCGGCGAGGCCGAAGTCGGCGCCGCCGGCCGTGTCGTAGGCGGTCCAGACGATCGTCTCCTGCTCGCCGGCGCGCAGGGGGTGGTTGGAGACGGCTCGGCCGTCGTAGCTGCCGGGTGCGGTCTCGAGGATGACGCGGGGGACGGCGAACGCGAACCGGCGCAGGTTCAGGGCGCGCGCCCGGTCGGCGGCTGTGTGCTCGAAGGCGTGGGCGGTGTCCTGGTCGTGCTGGTAGTCGTAGTCGGACAGGATCTGGCGGCGGTCGCCGTCGAGGATGACGATCGCGGGTGCCTGTTTGAGGTTGATCGCGTGTTGGACGCGGCCGACGACGTCGGTGACCAGCGCCCAGGTGTCGTCGTTCATGCCGGGTGTCCTTCACGTCGAGGGTCGTGGTGGGGTTTGGCTGCTACAGGTGGGAGCGAAACGGCGGGCACCCTCAGCTGGGCTCCTGGCCGCCTCTACGTCTCAGGTCGGTGCGTAGGCGCAGGGTCTCGTCGAGAATCTCGCGCAGCAGCGCCATGCCGGGAAACGTCGGCGACGGGTTCGCCGGGACCGCCACGACGAACTTCTCGTCGCCGTCGAGGCCGAAGGTGTAGGTGCCGTCGGGGTTGCGGGTGAACAGAGCCATCCCGGTGGCGACCCCGTCCTCGACGTCGTAGAGCGTGTAGGCGATCGCGTCGTACTCGTCGAGGTCGTCGCGCCGCGGGCCGGTGAACGGTGACCGTAGGCTCACCAGGTTCTCGTCGGCGGCGGGCAGTGGGGTGACGATCATCGGAGCGGCGATGATCAGCCGGTCGAGGTCGATGTCGGCGACCTCGCGGGCCAGCTGCCGTTCGTAGGTGGCGGCCTTGGCGGGGTCGCGCAGGTAGTCGGCGAAGCGGTGTTCCCGGGTGGGCACGCCTTCCAGGACCGCGAGGGCGGGCTGGTCGCCAGCCCGCAGCGCGTTCTGGAGTTCGCCGATGGTCGTGTCCAGCAGGATGTCGGACTCGAAGTTCACCGAGGCGTCCTCCTCAGTCAGGGCGAATGTCGTGGCAGGGACCGGCTGGTCTCAGTCTGCTCTGGTGGGTTGCGGCCTGTCCCGGGCACGGGCCGCGACTCAGGCGGGCTGGCCGAGGTCGACGGCGTGCCGTCCGCCGCCGGTTCTCGCGATGCGGCCGAGCCTTCCCCGGAGGCTGTCGCCGCCCGTGCCTGGACGCCCGCACGGGATCGTCCGCCTGTCCTGGTCGTCTCCCATGATTGTCGCCCCTTCACGCGGTGCGACGTAGCCGGCCCGGCCACCGCGTCTGCCGGGGACGGTCGTGGAGGGTGAGGTCGGCGAGGTCGAGGTGGCCGATGATTTCCCGGGTCGGCCAGACCAAGAGCCGGCCGCAGCGCACACAGCAGTAGTGGCCACGCCACCGAGGCGAGGTCGTGGCGGCCTCGCGACGGCCGATGACGGGAACGAATCCCTCGGCGTCCGGGGTGTTGTCACACCGGCACAGCCAGGCGGCGTGCGGACCGCGGCGGGCGATGAATTCGCGCACAGCAAACACCTCTCGTTCCTGGGGCATGGGTTTCCGGAAGGGCGCGACGTGTGGGCGCGCGACGATGTCGCCGGTCGTCGCGCCGCGGCGGCGGTGTACTGCGCGGTGTCTCGGCCCGGTCGCGTAGCGGCCCGAGGAAGGCCGGTGTGCCGGCGGGCGCCGACGACGCGGCGGCACGCCGCGTCACCGGCCCGGAGGGTCGATTTCCCGGGATGGCGGGGTTGGATAATGCGACGCCTATGGGCTTTCACCCCCATGCCCGGAAGACCATCGCCGACGGGTGGGCAGGTGGGTGCGGGCCGGGCGCGGATGCGGGGAGGCACAGCCGCGTGACCGAGAGTCAGACCGGCAACGGTGCGGCGCCGACACCGGCAGTATCCGCGGGGCCGACCCGGTTGCGGACGGATCTGCCGCATCCCGCTCGTACGACTACTACCTCGGGGTGGGAAGGACAACTATCCGGCCGACCGGGCGGCGGCCGAGCAGACGTTGGCGGTGCTACCGAACGCGCGGATCGTGACCCAGGAGGGCCGGGCGTTCATGCACCGCACGACCCGCTACCTGGCCGCCGAAGCGGGCGTCCGGCAATTCCTCGACATCGGTTCGGGCATTCCGACGTCGCCGAACCTGCACGAGATCGCTCAGGGCGTCGTCCCGGATGCCCGGGTCGTGTATGTCGACAATGATCCGATCGTTTTGGCTCATGCCCGTGCGCTGCTGACTGGGACGGCGCAGGGTCGGACGGCCTACCTGGAAGCGGACCTGCGCCAGCCGGCGAGGATCCTGGGGTCGGCGGAGTTGGCCGCCACGCTGGATCTGTCGGAGCCCGTCGCCCTGTCCCTGATCGCGATCTTCCATTTCGTCGCGGACGAGGACGATCCCTACGGACTGGTCCGCACCTATCTCGACGTGCTGCCCTCGGGGAGCTATCTGACGGTGAGCCAGTTCACCGCCGACCTGGCACCGGAGGAGGCGGCGCGTGCGGCAGCGGTCTACCACTGCAGCGTCCTGCCCGCGGTCGCCCGCAGCCGTGAGCAGATCGCCCGGTTCTTCGACGGGCTGGAGCTGGTCGATCCCGGGGTGGAGCTGGTGCACCGGTGGCGGCCGGATTCCATCGCCGAGGACGGGCCGAGCGACGCGCAGGTCAGTGTGTATGGCGCCGTCGCGCGCAAGCCCTGACCGGTCCGGAGCTGGGGCCGGGCGGGTCGGTGCGTCAGCGGCGGAGCCGGAACGTGTTTGCGGGGATGACGCGGGCGTCCAGGGTGTCGGGCTGGTTGAGGGCGAGCAGGGCGGTGGCGTAGGCGTCGAACGGCGCGCCGAACGCGGTGGTCATGGTCTGCGGCACGGTCGTCCACCGGGCGGGTCGGTGCCGTGTCCGGGTCCGGGTGAGGGCGGGTGCGGCGCCGGTGAGGATCGCGACCAGGGCGGCGGGAGCGTCGGTGTCGCGGTCGCGGCGCGGCGGCCCGGTGAGGTAGGCGTCGCCGGCGAGGACGTCGTGGCCGCGTAGATCGGGCGCGTGCGTCCAGGCGAGCAGGGTCGCCCGCTCGTTGAGCGCCCTGCGGTGGATCTTGCCTTCCTGGCTGACGTAGAGCGTGGCGGCCGGGTCAGACAGGGTGACCGGTTCGATCAGGCCACCCACGAGGGTCTGGGCGGCGTCCAGGTCGGTCTCGTCGTGCTCGATCAGGCGGACGGGTAGTAGCGGGTCCGCGGGTAGCACTATCGCGTGGATCATGGTGGGTTGGCTTTCGGGTGGATGGCCCTGTCCGGCTCGGGCAGGGTCGGCGGGGTTGTGGTCAGGGCTGGTCGGTGTGGCCGCCGGGGCTGGCTGGTTGGGTCCAGCGGCCGGTGTGGGGGTTCCAGACGGCGTCGCTGTAGAGGCGGTTGAGGTCGGGGTGGTCGTCGAACGGGGCGGGCAGCATCCAGCCGTAGGCGCGGCATTCCTGTTCGCCGGGGTAGGTGCCGGTCCAGGGGTCGTCGCCGTGGTCGTGGGGCCGTGTGCAGCCGAGGCGTTGGAGCCCGGTCTGGTGGCAGCGGGCGACGTCGCAGTCCGGCTGGTGGCGCTGGCCAGGCAGGACGTCGCATCCGGGACAGGGCGCTGTGGGCGGGGCGGACATCGGACGGGTGCCTCTGGTCAGCGCCGCGCGCCGAGGGCGGTGGGTCTGCCAGCGGCGACCGCGCCGCAAGCGCCGTCCTGGTCCCCCGCAGGCGCTGGGGGCTGGCGGGGGTTGACCGGGCGAGGACGGACTGCGGTGATGTGCCGGGGGTCCGGGTAGCTCGACGTGGCGGGGCCGGGCAGATCGCCGTAGACGCGGGTGTCGTCGACGTAGATCTCGAACGGCGGCACGTCGTCGGCGAGCGTCACGGTCCGCGCGGTGTCGATCCAGATAGCCAGGTGGCCGGCGTCGTCGCGGGTCGTGCTGATGCGTAGCGGCATGTCGACGTTGCCGGGCTCCCAGGTGAGCACCGGGTGCGGCGGCTGGGCCTCGAACACCTCGACGGTGCCCAGACGAACAGAGGTATCGAGCACGGAGTGGTCTCCTCTCGGAGGGAAACGGGCAGGTCCGAGGGATGCGCGGCGCGGGGCCAGCCGCGCGGGCGGTGGCCTGGCCGGGCCGGCGGGCATGGGGGCCTTGGCGCCGTCGTCACCGGTGCGGCTGCGGGCGGCCGAGGGCGTTGGCGCGGGCGCGGACGAGGCGCACGATGGTCAGCACGGTGGGCCGGGTCCGGTCGACGGGCGGGTGCTGGATGTCGCGGTCGTAGGCGCCTAGCACCAGTCCGGCGGTGACCGCTTGGACGGCCTGGTCGGTGGGGCTGGTCGTGGGCCGGTGGCCGTTCGCGGTGGGTGGAGTCCATCCCGGAGGCAGCGCGAGGACGCTCGGCGGCGGTTCCGGCACCCGGTGGAAGATCACTGTGAGGTGGGTGGGGTCGCCGTCGTGGTCGAGGTAGTAGGCGCTGTTCGGCAGGGTCGCGAGCGCGGCGGCGAGGTCGGCGATGTCGGCACCGTGGCGGATGGTCAGGTGGATGTGGTGCGCATCGGGGTGGTGGACCGTCACGGCGGGGTCGGGCGGCGGGGGTGGGGTGAGGCTGGTGGGGGTCATGGCACGGTCCCCTTTGTGCAGGGTCAGATGTGATCGGGCTGGCGGCTGGTCCGCCCGGCGGTCAGGCCGGCGTCGGTGCTGCTGAGGCGGAGGTGCGCGGTCGAGCCCGGTGGGCGGTGCGCGGGTGGCGGACGAGCGGCTCGTCGGGATCGGCGCGGACGGCGGTCTGCCCGCCGT
>Ga0163163_10005282_pt1 | contig 11148 bp, 11 predicted proteins | sample S65metaG_FD_119766 | JGI IMG/M metagenome (GOLD analysis project Ga0163163, IMG submission 119766) | Switchgrass rhizosphere microbial communities from Kellogg Biological Station, Michigan, USA - S6-5 metaG | ecosystem: Host-associated > Plants > Roots > Rhizosphere > Soil | place: USA... | reverse complement strand
GCACTTCAATCCCGACTCGAAGCAGCACGGCATGAAGAATCCGAAAGGTCCACACGCTGGTGATATGAACAACTTTACCGTCAGTCAAAAAGGAACGGCGACGATGACGATCACTGATACGCACGTGACCATGGGTGACGGAGCGAACTCGCTTTTCGCGAATGGCGGAACGTCGCTGATCGTGCATGAGAAGGCTGACGACATGAAGACCGATCCTTCCGGAAACTCCGGTGCGCGGATCGCCTGTGGCACAATTACGAAGTAGGCCGCAAAGAGGCACAAAAGGCACACAGGAAAGGCAAAGGCACGTTTTTGTGTCTTTGCCTTTTTCTAGCTTAGACTGTGTGGACTTCAGCTATGGAGACGTTTTTATGAAACGACTGTTGCCGCTCGTGGCCTTGATCGCTTTCGTCAGCGTTTACGCCAGTCAACAAAGAGTGAAAATCAGCCCTGGCTTTTTCACGGCGAAGGATTTTCTCGATATGAGCGATACGGAGAAACGTGCGTATGCCACCGGTGAGATCAACGGAATGCTGGTGGCGCCGTTCTTCGGAGCGCCGGAGGACAACCTGAACTGGCTCAAGACGTGTACCATGAAAATGTCTGACGAGCAGCTTGCCTCAATCATCGACCAGTACATTCGCGACCAACCCGAGCAGAGAACTGCGAACCTGAATGTCGTGAGCTTCAGTGCAATGCGAGAGGCGTGTCGAAAGTTGTCTAACTGAACAGTTTCTTCAGCAGAAAGTGCGAAGGCAGGTAGAGGACAACAGCAAACGCGATCATCAACAGGACCAGGCATTCCGGCATAAAAATCCATCCACAGATCACACAGAAATAATCTGTGTAATCTGTGGATACTTAACGTCGACTTCCGACAATCGCGCGCAAGTGACGAAGTTTGCTATCTAAATCCTCCGGCGTCAGAGAAGCGTACTTCGCGGGCAGCAATCTGCGGCTGGAACTCTCAAACACCGCCAACAGCTCCATGTACTCCAACAACTCCACGTCACGACTCGGAAAATAATCAATCGCCGCCTGCTGAAAGTGACTCGCAAGCACCGGCGCGTCGCCGTCGCTTTCCCGGGCCGCCTCGTCATTCGCGAGCAACAAAACCGCTTCAATATCGGCGTTACTGTAACCAATCAGTTTGCTCGAGAAGCTATCGCGTATCGAGACGAGGTCGACATCAGTTTTGATCTTGTTCTTCCGCAGGAGTGCCTTCGCCACCAGTTCGACTTCTTCCGCCGTTTGCACGTACAGAAACGGAATTTTGCGATCGAGACGACCGGCGCGCTTCAAGTCAACGTCGAGTTTGTCGGGACGATTGGTCATCACCAGAAACAGTATGCGCCCACGATTCGACGTGTCAGACATGAACTCCTTGATGCGCGCAATCACACGTGACGAGGTGCCGCCATCACCTTCACCGTCAGTGTTACCGAACGCACGGTCACCTTCGTCGATGATCACGACCACCTGCCCAATCGCGCGAATCACGTTGAGGATCTTCTCGAGATTGCCCTCGGTCGCGCCGACCCATTTCGAACGAAAGTTCTTCAGCTTGATCGTCGTGAGTCCACACTCTTTCGCGAAAGCCTCGGCCACGAACGTTTTGCCGGTGCCCATTGGGCCAGTAAACAGTATGCCCATCGGCACGCGACTGGTGCGGCCTTCACGAATACTCTCCGCGATCACGAGCAGATCTTTCTTCACTTCTTCCATGCCGCCGACAACTTCAAACCCGTGGGCCGGCTCGACGAACTCCACCAACCCGAAACACTCGCGCTCGAGTATCTCGCGTTTCCTTTTTGCGATGAGACGGTCGGTTTCCTTGCGCGCAAGCTCGATCGGACTCGGCAACGACGCATCCGCCACGGGCATCGTCGCTGTCGGCGCGACAAGTTCTTTCACTTCATCGCGACTGAGATTGCTGGTGAGCGCTGCAAGTTTGTGAGCGCGTGCCGCCGCATCGGCGCCGCTCCCTAGCAGTCCGGCAATGAAAGCTTCGCGATCGACTAGATCTTCTTCCGCGGCGGCTTGCGGCGTTAGGATCGATGCGATCTGGATCGACTTCAAACCCGCCGTGATTCCCGCATAACGCTCTGCATCTTTCTGCGTGAGTCGCGTGTCGGCCAAACTCGCTGCTTCGCGGCGCGTGTCGTAATCGGGCATCGGCACTTCGACCACCGCGACCTTCGGATTGGAGATCAACTTCGGCGCCAATTCCGTCAGGTTCTCCGAAATTGCCAACACAACGTTGTCGCCGCGTTCGATCTCTGGCAGGGCCGACCAGCGATGCAGCGTCACGATCGCCGCGCGATCGGCTTCGCTTTGAAAGTTTGGATCGCCTGCGGGAGCAATCGCCTCAGCGTATTCCATGATCACGGCGGTCTTCATCGAACCAATGAGCAGTCGTTCCAGAGCCGCGAACACCCGATCCTTTTCAGTGGACAGCAAAAGATCTTCCAGACCCTTCGTACCATCTTCACGCTTGCTGAAGCGCACGCCGGTGGCGACGTTATAGACCGCAATTGTTTGCTTCGAATCTTTGAGCAACACGTCGGTGAGGAATTCGGTGAGCGCCATCATCTTTCGATTGCACAGCACGACGTCGTAAACGTTGCCGTGCAAGACAAACATCGACGCCTCGCCACGCAAGTACCGACGTCGCAGATCCTCGGCCCACGCAGGAAGCATTCGCGCTTCACTCATAGATTAATGTCCCTCAATGCCATTGGATTCAGCAGCCGCTCAGTGTCAGCAGCAGTTTGTTTGATCGATTCCACTCCGTCGAGCAATTCGTCGAGCTGCCCGGTCAACTCCTGTGGCGATTGCATGGTGACGATCTGATCCGCAATCAACTGGAACGAGTTCTCGATCAGATCGAGTTGCCCGCGCGCAACCGTGAGGTAGTGATGAATCTCTTTCATCTTGTCGAACCGTTTGTTGATGATCGTGAGGTTCTTGTTCGCGATGTCTGTCTCGGAGTTCCGAGTGTCGTTATTGCGAGCAATGCTTTCCCAGCGCCGTCGATCCTTTTCCAGTTCACTCAGATCGATCGAATCCAGATAAGCATCGTAGCGACAGCAAGTGTTTGCCATCTCGATGAATGCTTCGACGAGTCGATCGGTCTTGGTCAGTTCACTGCGCAACAACTCGCCGGTGAAGGAAGGATTTTGTGCTGCGAGCGCGTTGATCTCCTGCTGTCGCGCCAGTAACGAGAGCACACGTTCGCGATCCGTCTCGTCGAGATTCTTCAAACGTTCGGCGCGCGCCGCGGCCTGCGCTGCCTGCTCTTGCTGGTCGAAGCTCGGATCCCAGAGCCACTCCTGAAGTTTCTTTGATCCCGGCGCGTTCACGACCCAGAGCAGTTCGAGGCCCACAGTAATTATCGCGAGCAACGGATTGACTGTAAGCACCGAAGCGGCCAACCCACCCGCGAGCAACGACAGATTGTAAGGATTGGCAAACGCGGCTTTGAGATAAGAGCGTTTCTCGTAAACCTTCTGGCGTACGAATGCCTGGGTTGCGGCTAACGTATCGTCACGCAATGGCGTTACGTTGACGGGCACACCATCTTTCCGCATCGGAACTGGATTTTGTGGCTTTCTTTCCTTCTGGTTCAAGACTTACCCGGGGCGTAGATTAGGTCAAGTAGCTGCTTCTCAACCGCGCGAAACTCCGGTGCTGATTTTAGCGCAATGTCGCGCACCGGAAACGCCGGGACATCAACCTGGTGCAGGATGCGCGCCGGACGCGATGACAACACGTAAATCGTATCAGCCAGATAGACCGCTTCCGAAACGTCGTGAGTCACGAAGAGGATAGTGTTGTTCTCGGCGCGAGAAATGTCGAGCAGCAGACTCTGCATGCCCCAGCGCGTTTGCGGATCGAGCGCGCCGAACGGTTCGTCCATTAAGACGACGCGCGGGTTGTTCACCAGCGTTCGTGCAATTGCCACGCGCTGCTTCATGCCCCCGGAGAGATCCTTTGGATAACGTTCAGCAAAATCTGCCAGCCCTACTGACTTCAAGATCGAGTCTGAGATTTTTCGGCGCTCCGATTTCTTCACGTGCTGGAGTTTGAGACCATACTCGACGTTCTCACGCACGGTGAGCCACCCAAAAGACGTGTACGCCTGAAAGACCATGCCGCGATCGCGCCCGACATCCGTCACCAACTTACCGTCGACCAAAACCTCGCCCTCGGTCGGCGGCAGCAACCCGGCAACGGCTTTGAGAATCGTTGACTTCCCGCAACCTGATGGTCCAAGAAACACGATGACCTCACCCGAATCGGGCTTGTCATAAACGTCGAACGACACGTCGCGCACGGCTTCGGTGCGATTACCCTTGCGATCGATGTACGTCACGCTCAAGTCAGACACGCGCAACTTCGGCGGCGCACCACTTTGATCCGCATGATAGGTGACGTGTTGTATCTTCGGGAGGCCGACGTCGACGGCAATCGTGCCGGGCTCGCCGGATTGTGGAAGCGTTGGTGGTCTTTCGTGTTCAGCCATTGTGTGCGGTTCAGGATGCTTCGCGCCAACGGAAGAGCAGGCTCGAAACGAGGCGAATGAGAAAGTCGGTCAACAGGCCGATACCGCCAATCACGAGTAGACCGGCAAACGACCAGGAAGCCTTTTGGTGTGTGCGCGCGAGTTCGACCATGTAACCGAGGCCGTGTTCGGGGTTCACGGCTTCGGCGAGAATCACGTACGTCCACGCGATTGCGTTCATTACGCGAAAGCTGTCGAAGATTTCCGGCAGCGCCGAGGGGACTAAAACAGTCCTGACGACCTGAAACTTCGACGCGCCGAGTGTCAACGCAGTTTGGACCAACTCTTCCGGAACGAGTCGAATCGATGAGACCACGACCGGCAGCAGATATACGAAGACGCCGAGAAACAGAAACGCGATCTTCTGCTTCTCGTAAATTCCGAACCAAAGAATCAGGAGCGGAATGAACGCCGAGATCGGCATGTAACGCAACGGCGCCATGATCGGCTCGAAGATGCGATTGATCGGATCGAAGGCGCCCATCAGAACTCCGAGCGGCAAAGCGATCGCCGAAGCTAGTAGAAAAGCGACCGCGATACGTCGTGTCGAAACGAGGATCGCGGTCAGCAGATCGTATTGGATGAAGAGTTGCAGAGTGCCGCGCACGACTTCGGTTGGCTTCGGCAGGAAGTCGGGCTGCGTGAAGCCACCGTAAGTGAGCACACACCACGCGCCGAGCACGACGATTGGCGCGACCAGCCCCAGGATAAACGCCGTCTCTTTAGGCAGCGGCGAGCGGATGGAGAACAGCGTGCTTTTGGAAGCCATAGAAGAATTATTAGCCACGGATATCCGTGTGAATCCGTGGCTCTAATACGTCACTGTGTCGCCAAAATGACCTTGATATCCGTGCGACGGTTTTGTTGTCGTCCCGCTTCGGTCGTGTTCTCGGCGATCGGATTGGCCGAGCCACGTCCAATCGTTTGAAAACGCGTCGGCGGAATGTTCGGGAAATTCTTGACGATGTAGTTTTTCACTGACTGCGCGCGCCGTTCTGAAAGTGTCAGGTTCCCTGTTGCGGAACCAGTACTGTCAGTGTTTCCTTCAACACGCAGGACGGTGCTGCCGAACGACGTCATCGTCTCACCGAGTTTATCGAGCAGCAGATACGACCCCGGCATGATCTCGTCAGAGCCGGGCGTGAACTGAATCTGAATCTGTTGATGAAGAATCGGAACGTCTTTCTCCGACGGCGCCTTCGCTACGACCGGGGCCTCTTCAACTTTCTGTCCCGGATAATACGAAGCGATGGCTTGCAGAAAGCGGGTGTCGGCCCAACCCTTCGCATCGACCGCTTTCGTGACCAGGCCTTTCTTACGCCAGATCACAAACGCCGTGTCGAATAGAGTTTCGTAGTGCGCCTTTGCGCCCGCGAGACCATAGAACTGTGCGTTGTCGGCGTAAGGTGTGAGCTTCAACCCGGAAAGCATTCCGGAAACGGTGTCAGTGTCGAGCTTCAATGCGCGCGCGACGACTTCATACGACGGATTCGGATTGTTCTTGATCATCTCGATGCCATCGAGCCAGCCGCGCACGAAGTCCCTGACAGTCTCGGGAGCTTTATCGATCACGTCCTGACGGGCGCAGAGCGTGTCGGCAATGATGTTCGTCGCCGCCTGTGTGGAAACAAGCACATGAGCTTCGGCGCCACGTGCAGTAACAGCGCCGGAGAGATCCGGTTCCCACGTGACTGCGGCGTCGACTTGTTTCGCTTTGAAAGCAGCGGCAGCGGCAGGCGCGTCAGTGGTGAAGATGATGTTCTGCTCGACCTCGGCGCGCTCCTGCGGCGTCAGTCCTGATTGTGACAAAAGATAAAGCAGCAGGAAGTGCGACGGCGTAAACTGCGTGCACGCGATCTTGTGTCCCTTCAGATCTTCAACTGACTTGATCGTCGAGAGCGACGCAATGCCGTCACCGCCACGCGACCAGTCCTGCATGATGATCGACTTTGCTTTCTGATTTTGCTCGGCGAGGATCGATGCTTCGCGCGCCCAGTTGTCGACGGTGTTCCACATGATGTCGACTTCGCCACTGCGAAATGCGGCCAGCTTCGCGGCCGGATCTTCAAGCAGCACAAACTTCACGTCCATGCCATATTTCGACTTGTACTGCGAGCCGGCGTTCGGCTCCATCCCGTTATTGAAAACTATGCCGGGCGAGTGGCCCGCCCAGGTGTTGATGCCGACGATGAGCGGACGATTCAGTCGACCCGTGCCGACCGAAGCGCTGCCAACACCGGTCGAGCCGGCATTGCGCGCCGGATCGCCGGGAGCGTTATTCAACTTGTCAAAATCGCCTTTGGCATCCTCGCCGGTCGCTTTTTCGCCGCCGGCCCATTTTTTGATCGCTTCACCTTTGTAGTGCCAGGTAGCGAAACCGATAACTGCAAACACAACAACAGCTATAAAAGCCTTTGCCAGGGGAGTCAGTTTCATTATTAACCTCCGGAACGGATGGCGTCCTGATCTGTGTAATCTGTGGCTAAAGAACTTGAATTTTGACTACATCGTCTTATTGGTCTGCGCTTGCTGTGCAGCTTTCTTCGCTTTCAGTTCGGCGAGTTGTTGCTTGGCTTGTACGTCGCCCGTCTGAGTGCGCAGTGCAGCCAGCCGTGAGTCAAGCGAGGATTCTGAAAGCTCCTTCCCAAGGTTCGCTTCGGCAATGGTGGTTTTGATGTGCTGGCGTACGTTGTCGAGTGCTTTGACTTCCGCATCCACTGACAAACCGTCGAGCTGTTCCTGCACTTTGATACGCGCCTGGGCCGACTGCATCTTCGCCAGCATCGAATCGCGCTCGCCCTGCAGTTTTCTGATTTCCGATTGCACGCCCAGCAAAGACGTTTTCGCGGAATCAGCGTCACCGCGTGCTTGTTCCATTTCAGTCTTCAGCTCGGTGACGTCGGTGGTGAGTTGGTTCTTCTTCTGAATCAGGATCAGGGCGAGGTCATCCTGGTTGGTGGAAACAGCAGTATCGAGTTCAGCTTCTGTTTGAGCCAACTCGGCATTCGCGCGTTTGTAACGCTCGTCAATGTCTTCACGGCGACGAATGATGCCGGCGGTGGCGGTCTTCAGTTTCGAATACTTCTCCACCATCGAATTGATTGCGTTCTCGTAGGCAATTTCCGGATGCTCCTTCTCGATGTCGGAAATCCAAAGCGATAGGAAACCTTTCCAGAGGTTAGCCAACCGTTTGAACATAGGGTTTTCTCTTCCTTTCGTTAACCGCCAGCTTAACTAGGCGGAGCGGCCTGGTCTGAAGGATCGTGGAGCTTCGGCGAAGCCTTAACGACTTTCGCAACTGTGTCCTGACCGAAAAACTCCAACACTTGCTGAACCTCGAGCTTCTTATCGTTGCAAACCTTAATCAGCGTCTGTTGCTCGTTCACGCTCTGCTGCATCACAGAACGAATATTTTGGATCTCCTGTTCGTATTGCTTGATTCGCGACTCGGATTCCTGGATGAGCTTTTCGCTGTCGGCGGCGCCGTTGCGAATGTAGCCATCGAGCGCTTGAATCTCTTCGACCGTCGCTTCGATGATCTTCTCAATCGGCACGCCGAAAGCTTTCAGTGACGCTTCGACGATCTGCTTTTTAACAGCGGCGTCTGTACCCGCGGGCAGGCTCTTCAGCAGATCGGTGGTGCGGGCGACGCGTTGCTGTTCTTCCTGGTCGACGCCCGCCGACGCAAACACGGCGGGAAAATCGACCTGGCCACCTGTAGGCGGCGGTGGAGCTTGCTGGAAAACTGTCTGGGTTGGTGACGGCGTCGTGTAGTCGTCGGCCACGGGCAAAGGCGGGCTGTGAACGTCGGCCTCAACCGGAGCCGAGATTGGAGTCTCATCCTTCTCGATAAACCAGCCGGCAACGGTCGCTCCCCATCCCTTTTTGTCGCTCATTCTCCGGTTCCTCCGGTTCCCCGAAGTCGAAAACCGCGAAAGCTTATCAAAATATCAGAGATCTTATCCACAGATTACACAGATTCTAGTAATCAGTCTGTGTAATCTGTGGCTGGAGCGCCGAAAACCAGGACGCGACCCGGAAGGCTGCAATCTAAACCGTTGCAAAATTGGCGAGATAACTTTAATCTAGGCGCACACGCGAACCTCTCTCCGATTATTTTCATCTGTATACCTGTAAGCGGGCCCCGACCTATCATGAAATGCTTCGAGCCAAATACAACTTGAACGGTTACCCGTCTTTGAAGGGAGCTTCGAGAATGAGAGTATTTTGTCCGGAACACAAAAGAGGATTTTTCGCTCCTCGACAAAGCCCTGTCAAGTGTGAGAATCGCGGTCACCTGCTCGGTGAGATCGATCTTGAGGGTCAGGCTAACACGCCCGTCAATCTCCAGTGGCAATACTGCTGCAACTGCGAGCATTTCTGCCCGGTCGATTTCGATCAGTACGGCCTGCAGCGATGTCCCGTTTGTACGCGCAAGAGTTCACTCGTCTACTTGTGTGACCGCTGTTACGTCATCAGCTTCGAGTCGAACACGCCGCTCCAGACCAAGAACTTCACGCTGACGGCGGAAGGAGCGCCGCAGCCTTCATGTCCAGGCTGCCTGCGACCAGCAGCTGCGGATTTGCACGAGCACATGTGCGAGCACGTGAATGCGTCGTTTGTCACCGGTCTCAATACGTGCCCGATCTGCGAAGAACGTCTCGACATCGCTCCCGCATTTCCATCGACAGTAGCCAGTTACCTGAAGCGCACCCGATCCACAAACAAGACAAACGTCACTTTCGATTATGAGACGGGGGCGTTCGTGCCAGTTGAAGACGGCGAGTTTGTGGTGATCACGGGTCTCGACCAACCGGTCGTGTTGCCGCGCGCCTCGAAGTTTGCTGCAAAGCGGGACTTTTACGAGTTCTACCAGGATTATTACCACTGCCCGAATCCGGACGCGGGCGAAGTGCAGATCGTTCAGCCGGCGTTATTGGTTGACGCCGGAAACGGTTGGACACTTGAAACGACCGGTTTGCTCGAAGTGATCAAACCGCAGCCAAAAGCGAGGCCGGTGCAGCAATCCGTAGCGCAGCCGCAACCGCCACCGCAGCCAGTGCCGCAGCCCGCACCGCGAGTCGCTCAGCCACCCACTACTCGGCGCGAAGAACCCACGCCGGAACCAGCACCGCCCAAACAGCAATCAGTCGCGCGACCGTGTCCTGATTGCGGCGCCATGATTGAAAATAAATATTCGTTCTGCTGGAAGTGCGGTCATCCGATGGACCAACCCGTTTCGAACGGGCGCAGACCGCCCACACTGCTCTCCTCGGAAGCCATTGACCTTGATGACGAAAACACCGTTCAGCATGAAAAACGGTCACTCAACGCGACGACCCTGGCGTATAGAAGATCGAGAGCAACTGAGAACCGGATGATCTCGAAAGGCTCCGTTCTCAAGCTCATTTCGATTGCGACAATCGCAGTCGTGCTCGTGTCGATCGTGCTATTCGGTTTACTGCGTTCCGACACGCCGACGGCGACGGCTTCAGTGGCGGCGCCTACGACAACTCAGCAAACTCAGGCGCCGCAACCCAACGCCGCGATCACTACCGAAGTCTCACGTTCCGCGCCAACGGAGACAACGACACAACAAGCACCTCCGACCACTCCGGAGGATGAACTGAAGAAGCTTCGTGAGAAACGAATGAGCGCCAAGCCCGCGGAGCGCACGAAGATCTTTCAGGCCCTGGCAAAGGTCGAGAAACAGTATCCACGTGACTATCGATTCCCTTACGAGCGCGCGAAGCTGGCGGTGAAGGGCGCGCAGGCAAAGTCGAAAACCGAAGCTTTCAAGGCACTGAACGCGGCCGCTGAAAAAGCTATTAATACCGGCAAAGCGAATGAGATGTTGAGTGGGTTGGAGACGGACAAGTCTGGAGACTTCAGCGATCTCTCACGAGGTCGCCTCGAGTGGGGCCGCCTGGTCGCCGCCCTGAAACGCAAAGACCCTAGCCTCCTGAGCGAATAACGACTAGCCACAAAAAGGCACATAAGGCACATAAGAAGAATTCCTATGTGCCTTTTGTGGCTAGCTTTCTTCCGTGCCTTTTAGTGGCCTCGATCGCGATCGACCAGTTTAGAGAAGCGGCTCTTCCCTCCGTCTTTGGTCTTTTCCTGATAAAGAAACGCCAGGTTGTTCTCTTCGAACGCGTCGAAGAATTCCTCCCAGCTAATCTCCTCAAGACGGTCCTCGCCGGAGAAACCCGGATAGTCGATGCGCAGGAGTTCCGTGCCTTTGACCTCCGCGGGATGCCCGCCTCTTTCCTCTACCCAACGACGAATCTCATCATGATCAGTCGTGACTTTCGATTCTGATGATTCAGTAGCCATATCTATTTCCTCGAACCTGAATTGCGGGGGCGCTTGGAGGGAACTGTCCGGGAAGACGCTGCGACAGACCCATATAGTTGAGGATCTCTGTTCGTTCTTTGTGTCAAATCTTCAATTAATGTTATTCATTGGCCATGAAACTTTTTATCCGGTTAGCAATGATCCTGTGTGTCTTTATCTTCAACTTCGCCGACACACGCGCGCAGCGGGTCGTTCGCATCACTGATCCATCCGCGATCAACCCCGCG
>Ga0163163_10005281_pt1 | contig 11148 bp, 7 predicted proteins | sample S65metaG_FD_119766 | JGI IMG/M metagenome (GOLD analysis project Ga0163163, IMG submission 119766) | Switchgrass rhizosphere microbial communities from Kellogg Biological Station, Michigan, USA - S6-5 metaG | ecosystem: Host-associated > Plants > Roots > Rhizosphere > Soil | place: USA: Michigan... | reverse complement strand
TCCAACTTAAACAGGGTGATTTCCTTGAACGCCCGAGCATACTGACGGTTACGGTTAAACGGAACTGCGATATATTTGTGGCAGGAGACGTGTGCAAAATAGCGGAAGGCAACCTCCACTGCCGAAATTGAAAAAGCGCCCTGTGAAGGAAGAGATACTCATTACATTTGAATGAAAGTAAATAACCCTTCCCGAGTACAATCCATCGACATCTTGAGAGGATTGGCAATGATCGTCATGGCCCTCGACCACTGTCGCGACTTTATGCATTATGACGCTTTAATGGACCAGGACCCACTTGATTTCTCCACCACCTCAACGTTTTTGTTTCTTACCCGTTGGATTACCCATTTCTGTGCGCCCACATTTGTATTCCTTTCAGGCACTAGTGTTTTCCTTTTTGCCTCCAAACGGAATTCAAAATCACAAGTTGCTTTTTACCTCGTCACGCGTGGCCTTTTTCTAATGTTCGCCGAGATCTTTATCATCCAACCCATTTGGGATTTTACAGTGAATTCAATTTATCTGCAAGTCATCTGGGCCATTGGATTGAGCATGGTAATACTTGCTGCATTGCAATACCTGCCGATAAAACTGCTTCTGGTCATCGGATTCCTCATTTTATTTGGCCACAATCTGCTCGATCCAATTACCATTGATAGTCCGATGTGGAAATCGATGGCATGGTCTATCGTCCACGTGCAAAAGCTATTTTATATCACTGATCATTTCCTGGTCACCGTTCAATATCCCTTCCTGCCCTGGCTGGGATTGATGATATTAGGTTATTGCACAGGCAAATTATTTTTGCCCGCTGTGGATTTCGCTTTCCGGAAACGCGTGCTATTCCGGTCGGGAGGGGTTGCCATCTTCCTGTTCGTATTAATCAGATGGATCAACTTGTACGGCGATTTGCATCCCTGGCAATCGCAAAAAACTTCCGTGTTCACCTTGCTGGATTTTGTGAATACGACGAAATATCCTCCATCGCTTTTATATTGCCTGATGACAGTAGGTCCCGCCCTGATTCTCCTTTCGCTGTTTGAGAGAAGCCAGGGATCGATTACCAGAAGAATAATGGTCTTTGGCAAAGTGCCATTCTTTTACTACCTGTTGCATGTACCCCTGATTCATGGCATGGCGTTGCTTACTTTTTTTGCAAGAGGCCACGGCTGGAGTGATATGGAACTGGGCCATTTCAGACTTGGAGGATTCCCAAAAGGTAGTGGTGAACCTTTGTGGTACGTTTATTTAGCATGGGCCCTGGTTACCTTTATTCTTTATTTCCCATGCAGGTGGTATAGTCGCTACAAATCTACGCACCGGCAGTGGTGGGTGACCTATATTTAGCCGCCCGGAACATTAACAGTCCATTCATTTATTGGCTATTGCGATTTCCCCCCTGATCATTAACTTTAGTGTCCTCCAACATGCAAATGCCAGCTGACGATACGATTGCCGAATTCCAACGTCGCATTGCTGTTTACGAAGACGAAGAAGCTTATAAACAACTTTTTTTCCTGCTATTTGAGCCTTTGCGACAGTTTGCGCATTCATTTGTAAAGTCAAAGGAGACTGCAGAGGACATCGTTTCAGACATATTTATTGAGATATGGGCGCGTCGCTTCGAATTGGATCAGATCCACGACCTCAAAGCTTACCTGTTTGTTTGCGTCCGCAACAAGTGCGTAAAAAAACAAAGACACCAGAAACAAATGCTGTCATTGGATGAAGTTCCTGTGGAACTATCCTCACAATATGCGAATCCGGATGAATTAACGATCAGCCATGACCTTCACCTGCGCATACATGAAGCTATAGAACAATTACCTCCGCGAAGCAAAATGATCTTCAAACTGGCAAAGGAAGAAAAAATGAAATACAAAGAAATTGCCACTTTAATGAGCATTTCTGTAAAAACGATCGACGCACAACTCTCCTCGGCAATCAAAAGAATTGCCTCGGCCATCCGCTTCGCTTCCAGGAGCAAAAGCTGAGTTTCCACAAAAAAACTTTTCAATTGAATAGGGGATTTCATTTCAGAAAGACTCTTTATTAAGGATGGACGAATTTCACAAAGACAGAATCTGGACTTTGGCGACCCGCAAGCTCGCGGGTGAAGCCACTTTGCCTGAATTGGACGAATTGGAAGACCTCCTCAGTCGACACCCCGAACTGCACCCCACGGTTCAAACCCTGGAAGAATTCTGGCGAACCCATCATAACCCCGATAGAGAATACATGGAGGCAACGTATCTGCTCCACCTCCAGCGAATGAGGGACAGGGGATTCGATTTCGACAGTCCGGATCATGTTCGCCCGCAATCAGCAAGCCTGGGCTCCCGCATCAAGAAATTCCTGTTCGGCCCCACCACCATCCTCGCAGTGTTGATTTTGCTAGTTGCAATTCCAGTCCTTACATCCAAAAAACAAAATTCGTTCGTCAGGATACAGGAGCCGGAAAAGAACTTCAAGAGCGAGGTCTCAACAAAAAATGGTTCACGAACGAGGATCATTTTACCAGACAGCACAATCGTTTTCCTCAATGCCGGGAGTAAATTGAATTATGACAAGAATTTTGGCAATACGACCCGTGAGGTAAAATTGACGGGTGAGGGATTTTTTGATGTCACACCCAATCCTGAGAAACCCTTTAAGATTTACACTGATGCTGTCGAGATCAGGGTGATAGGCACTCAATTCAATGTGAAATCTTATCCAGGAGAAAAAACCACCGAAACCAGCATCATTCGTGGCACCGTGCAAGTGACGGTAAAAGAAAGGCCTAATGAAAAATATGTACTCAAACCCAATGAAAAATTGGTTGTGCTGAATAATTCAAGCAGCGTCGATAGTGCTCATTCGCCTCTTATACATCATGAACCCATCGTGTCCATTAAAAAACTGAGTTACCAACAGGGTGAACAGACTGCTGTAGAGACTTTGTGGACGCAAAACAAACTATCATTCCAGGACGAAACCTTTGCTGATATTTCGGCAAAGATGCAGCGTTGGTATGACGTCTCCTTTGAATTCAGAAATCCCGAGCGTGAAACAACGCGTTTCACCGGCACCTTCAAGGATGAAACCTTGCAGCAGGCACTGGAAGCGATGAAATATACATCAGCATTCAGATTTGAGATCAGGAACAAGGTGGTGACCATCTATTAGATCTTGTGAACGTCAACGAACTTTTATGAAAAAGACCAAAATGATTGCTTGTGGTGTTGGTTTGATTAAAAAGTATTTGCTGTTTATGAAACTTACGATCGTTCTAACATGCTTTTGTTTGTTACAGGGATTCTCAGCTGTACGGGGACAAAAAATTACCCTGAATGTGCAGAACGAAGAAATTGCCAAGGTGCTGACTACTATTGAGAAGCAGAGCAGCTACCGATTCCTTTTCAATAGCCGGTTGAAAGACCTGCAAATGGGCGTATCGGTGAATGCAACCGATGAAGAGATTACCAACGTGCTGAACCTTGTTTTCACCGGCACTTCGCTCGTATACAAAAAGCTCGACAATAACCTGATCGCAATTCGTTCAAGCCGCCCGGAGGAAACTGCAATTAAGGTGAGTGGACATGTGGTAAATGAAAACGGCGAAAACCTTACGAATGCATCTGTCGTTGAGAAAGGCAGTTCGAATGGAACAGTGACTGACAACAAGGGAAACTTTACACTTACGGTGAAGGACAGTGGAATATTGGTGATTTCTGCAGTTGGTTATGTTGACCAGGAAATTGCGGTGGGTGGACAAGCGTCGATTAATATAGTGATGGTTCGGTCAACTAAAACAATTGATCAGGTGGTGATCGTAGGTTACGGTACTTCAAGAAAGAAGGATCTTACGGGTTCCACGGCAACCATCAAGGGGGCTGATATCGCAAATATTCCGGTGGTAAGCGCTGCGCAGGCCATTCAGGGCAAGGCTGCGGGCGTGCAGGTGGTGAACAGCGGTGCGCCGGGAAGTGCTCCGAACGTGCGCATCAGGGGAACGGGATCTATATTGGGTGGTGTGGATCCTTTGTATGTGGTAGATGGAATTATCACCACTGACATTCGAAACATCAATACCGCGGATATTCTTAGCATCGACATTCTTAAAGACGCATCATCAACAGCGATTTATGGTGCACGTGCTGCAAACGGTGTTGTGCTGATCACCACCAAAGCTGGAACCAAGGGTGGCTTCACGATTAATTACAATGGTTTCGCCGGCGTGAAAATGCTCACGCATAAAGTTGAGATGTCGAAGCCAAACCTGTTTGCAGTTTATTCCAATGAAGCGGCAGGTGGTTCGCCTGAAATTACAGGTGCAGACATCTCAGCTTCTACCGACTGGTATGATCAACTCACAAGATCAGCGCCATTCACCAGCCAGAATATATCGGTTAGCGGTGGAGGAACAAAGTACCGTTATTTCGGTTCCTTTGGTTACCTCAATGAAAACGGTACACTGGTCGATAATAATTATGAACGATTCACGGTTCGGTTTAACCAGGATTATACCGTCAATGCGAAGCTTAAATTCGGAAGCACATTGAGTTTCTCGCATTATACTTCAAACAACAAACCATACAGCCTTTTTACCACTGCATACATCGCCGCGCCGATTTTCGCCCCGCTGAATCCGGATGGCACTTATGGCAATACCGGTAAGAGCGACGTGGGCAACCCCTGGGCCACTTTGAAAACCACGAATGACAAGAGTTATGGTAATCGGGGTAATGCAACGCTTTGGGGAGAATACCAGATCATCAATGGACTTTCTTTCCGTTCGGCATTTGGTATCGACCTGGAACAAAATAACGGTTGGGTATATACGCCGCAGTATAAAACCTTCCTGCTGGATGGCACCGAAGGCGGTCAAAAGAACCTGGCGGCAGACCTTACATTCATGCGTGACAGCATTTATCATTGGACCTGGGATAACTATTTCACCTACCAGAAAAAATTCGCACAGGATCATGACCTGAGGGTAACAGTGGGTCACACGGCCGAAAGAAGAAATGGATGGAGCAACCAGGCAATCATCAATGACAACAACAATATTCCCACAAGCTCCTCCGGTTGGAAATTGAATTTCACTGACACTGCGCTTGGACAACAAAATTTCCGAACGGCCATCGACAATTATTTCAGACGGGAATCATATTTCATTCGTCTGAATTACAAATTCCAGGACAGGTATTTGTTAAATGCCAGTTTCAGGAGAGATGCCAACAGCAATTTCCCCGAATCCAACCGTTGGGGCAATTTCCCTTCGGTAGGCGTGGGCTGGGTAATCAGCAGCGAGAAATTCATGGAGAAGCAGAAACTGTTTGATGTGCTGAAACTCCGCGCCAGTTACGGCCTGGTGGGTAACGATGTAATTGCTCCCGGCATGTTTGATTTGAAACCGACCTACAACCTTTACGCGTATTTCGGAACAAACAGAATTGATGGCGCCATTCCCACCGGCATTGTTGACCCCAATCTACATTGGGAAGTTGTGAAGGAATATGATATCGGCCTGGAATTCTCAATGCTCGCGAAACGACTGACCGGCGAGTTTGATTTTTACCACAAGAATGCAAGCGACGCGCTTTACCAAATCAAGCTGCCCAATATTGGTTTCGGAAGTTCCTTTCTCACCAATGCTGCAGACATTTTGAACACGGGCGTGGAAGTATCGTTGGGATGGGCAGACAAGATTAACAAAAACCTTAGCTATAACCTGCGAGGCAATGTCACTTTCAACAAAAACCGCGTTGAAAGCATCGGGATTGGTCAGGCGCTTTACGATGGCAGTCTTAATAATGGATACCTCGCCACCCGAACCTCAGTAGGCTATCCGATCGGATCATTTTTTGTTTACAAGACAGATGGCATATTCCAGACGGATGCTGATGTAGCAGCCGTTCCCCATCTTTCTACGGCAAGGCCGGGTGATTTTCGAATCGTTGACGTAAATAAAGATGGCGTAATTGATCAGAATGACAGGGTAGTTGACGGTTCAGCACAACCGAAGATTTATTACGGATTTAATGCGGGGCTGACCTGGAAAAGGTTTGATTTCAACTTCGACATTTTCGGCAATGCCGGAAACAAAGTGTACAACGCGAAGAAAGGCGTGCGTTATGGCGGCAACTACAATATAGAATATAATGTTGCCATCAATCGCTGGCAACCCGGTTCAAATGAGAATACTTATCCGAGAGCATATAACGGAACTGCTGTACCCACCGACTATTTTGTAGAATCTGGCGCCTTTGTGCGGTTAAACAACGCAACACTTGGATATACCATCCAACCAACGAAAAAGAATTTCGGAATTGACAGGTGCCGCTTTTACGTAAGTGTGCAGAATCCTTTCATCCTGACACCTTACACTGGATTTACGCCAGAATTGCCGGGTACGCCGTTGGCTTCAGGAATAGAATTGAATGTCTATCCCATTTCTGCCAGTTACATGGTGGGTGTGAATCTTCAGTTCAAATAAAATAATGAATTATGAAAAGCTTTCAATATAAAATGGCAGTGGTGGTGTTCCTGATTTTTTTATCAGGGCTTTCCTGCTCCAAAAAATTTCTTGAGGAACCGCCGAGACAGGTTACCATCCAGGACTTGTTAAATAATCCAACCGATGGTGCCCAGAGAATGATTGCTGCGGTTTACAACAAACTCTACGATTGGAACGTGCATACTTTTTCATGGATCGGTATTTCAAGCATTACTTCTGACGATGCCGATAAGGGAAGCCTGCTTGGAGATGCGGGTACAGATAAAGACCTGTTGGATAATTGGACTTTCAATGCTTCCGGCTTTTCCTTTGATGAAGTATGGGTTGGAAATTATGAAGGCATAGGAAGGGCATGCTATGCGCTCCAGTACTTGCCGCAGATGGAATTGCCGGAAGGAGATAAGGGCAGGTACATTGGTGAAGCCAAAATGTTGCGCGCTTATTTTTATTGGAATCTCATACGCATGTTCGGCGGCGTTCCTAAAGTTGATCACGTGTTGCAGTCGCAGGAGGAAGTGCTGGCAGCTTCCACACGCGCCAGTGCGGAAGAAATTTACGCATTCATTGAGCAGGATTTGAATGATGCCATTAATTCATTACCACTTGTAATTCCGCCGGCAGAGTATGGACGCGTGTCAAAAGGTGCAGCCGAAGGATTGCTGGCAAAGGTATTGATGTATGAAAAGAAATGGGCTGAGTCGAATGCGATGTGTGATGCCGTGATCAATTCCGGACAATATTCATTGTTGCCCGATTATGCTATCATCTGGCGTGAAGCAGGAGAATTCACTTCTGAATCATTGTGGGAAGTAAATGCCATTGGTGTGACGCCAAACAAAGGTGTGCAACAGTATTCCAGCGTACAGGACATTCGTCCGCGCGGCTGGGGATTCAACACGCCCACGCAGGATCTTGTGGACGCCTATGAGGCCGGCGACAAGCGAAAAGACGCAACAATCATGTTCCAGGGGCAAACGCTTTGGGACGGTGAAGTATATCCGATGACTGCTCCCAATCCGAGATATAATTATAAATCTTATTTCAGCCGAACCAAGGAAACCTACAACGGAAATGATGATAACTGCAACAAAAACCTTCGTTTGGTGCGATTTGGTGAGATATTATTGATAAAAGCTGAGGTGGAGAATGAACTTGGAGACACCAGTGCAGCAAAAGATGCGCTGAACCAAATCAGGGCACGTGCAGGACTTGGTCCAAAATTTGCCTATTCGCAATCTATACTTCGTGATGCCATCTACAAGGAACGAAGGGTAGAAATGGCTTTTGAGCACGACAGGATGTTTGATCTGCGTCGCACTGGCCGGGCCGAACAGGTGATGCGTGCACATGGTAAGCCATATACCTCACCCAAGCATGATCTGTTTCCAATTCCCCAGGCTGAGATTGATTTGAGTGGAGGCAGACTCATCCAAAATCCAGGATATTAATAAACTCTTAAAATAAAATAAACCATGAAAAAGTTAACCTCGAAGTTTACAGGAATGGCGCTCGCTGCTTCGGCACTATTGGTCGTGATCACCAGCTCCTGCTCTAAGAACAACAATGACGTCACGCTACCACCAATTGGTGGCTATAACAACGCCGATGAAGTTGCAGCTGCTAACCTTGTAGCTCATTGGGCCTTTGATGGTGATCTTAAAGAATCGGTTTCGGGAGATGCCGGAACGGGCACGAACACTGCCTTTACAACGGGCAAAAAGGGACAGGCCTACCAGGGTTCCAGCACAGAAGCACGCTATGCAATTTATAATGCCAGTGCCGGTGTAAAAGCCCTGAATAGTTACACCTTCACCATGTGGATCAATTCAGACAGTATGAAAAAACCTTTGGCAGATCCAACGCAGGGTTATGGTGCCCAGGGTATATTCACGCTGGCAAATGCTGCTGATTTCTGGGGTGGTATCAATATTTTCATTGAGAACAGGGGCGACAATGATGGAGACTCGCTAAAATTTAAAGTGTTTACAAATAATACACGCGCCGGTGTAAACTGGAAAGGTCAGAGCCCAATCGTTTGGCTGCCTGCAGCGCGTAATCAATGGGTTCACGTAGCCGTAACTTATGACGCAACAGCCAGTCGCTTCACTGCATACATCAACGGAGCACAAGCAGGCAAGATCGATATTCCTTATGGACCCGCAACAGGAGGCACTTACGTACAGTATGCTGACGATCCGGGAGATATTAATAATACCAATGGTGCAGCACTTCAAGGTGATCTTGTATTGCCTGCTTCAACGCAAATGGCAATTGGAACGCACCAATTTACAACCACGCCACCACTTAATACGGGCGGTACACTACAGCCATGGGCTACCACTTATGCTGGTTTGCTAGACGAATTTAGAATTTACAACAAGGCGCTTTCTATGTCAGAAGTGAATTCACTTTATCAGCTGGAGAGTGCGGGCAGGTAAATATTTCGTGATAATTATAAATCGGAGGCTGCCCAGGCTGGCAGCCTCTTTTTTTAGAATATGAGAACACCCCTCCGTGAAATGAAATTCAGAAATTTCTTTTTTTTGTTTGTTGCCTTTATTGTTTCCTGCAACAAGAATGACAACCCCGGTGGGGGAAGCGACACTACATTTTCTCCAACCAGGGCATCAGTAGACCAACAGTCAGGGAAAAGTGAATTTAAGAATGTAAGTACGACGCCTATCATCAAGCTAAGCTTTGATGAACCTTTGGACAAGTCAACTGTTCCCGCGAATGTTGATCTGCACGATTACAACCTTGCCGGCGTTCCTGTAAATTTTACATATACGAACGACGACAGCACGCTCGTGATCACGCCTGTTTCTCCTTTGAAATATCTCACCATCCACAATGTGCAGGTGAAGCCGGATCTGGCGTCTTCGACAGGTAAAAAAATTAATGCCGGTTTCCAGGTTAGAATTATCACCGAACTCGATTCGAGCAGAAAATTCCCCACAATTTCTGATGATGCCCTACTTGATTCCGTGCAGCGAAGGACCTTCCGCTATTTCTGGGAATTTGGACACCCGGTTTCGGGAATGGCCCGCGAAAGGAACTCCTCGGGCGACCTTGTTACCACAGGGGGAACCGGTTTTGGAATCATGGCTATCGTTGCAGCTGTAGACAGGGGATTTATTTCGCGGACTGACGGCAGCGACAGAATGAAAACGATTGTTGATTTTCTTACAAACAAGGCCATCAAATACCATGGCGCATTTCCACATTGGATGAATGGAGGCAGTGGCGCAACGATTCCTTTCAGTCCAAATGATGATGGCGCTGACCTTGTTGAGACTTCTTACCTGATGGAAGGTTTGTTATGCGCAAGACAATATTTTGACCAGGCCGATGCGAAGGAAACGGATATCAGAACAAAAATCAATGCACTTTATAATAATGTAGAATGGGATTGGTTCAGGCAGGGCGGACAAAATGTGCTGTACTGGCATTGGAGCCCAACCCAAAACTGGATCATGAATGTGCAGGTTCGTGGATGGAATGAGGCCCTTGTTACTTATGTGATGGCGGCGTCTTCTACCACACACACCATTGACGCAACCGTGTATACGAATGGGTGGGCTGGCAACGGGGGCATCAGGAATGGTGCCGTCTATTACGGCTATACTTTACCGTTGGGCCCGAACCTTGGCGGCCCCTTGTTTTTTGAACATTATTCGTTCATGAGTATTGATCCCAGAGGCCTTTCTGATCAGTATGCCAATTACGAGACTCAAACGATGAATCACTCCTTCATTAACTACAGCTATTGCGTGGATAACCCGCACGGATATTATGGCTATAGCGATTCCTGCTGGGGTTTAACAGCAAGCGATTCGTATCCACCAATAAATTATACTGCCCACGCACCAGACAATGATAAGGGTGTGATTTCACCCACTGCTGCTTTGTCATCATTTCCATACTCACCTGCTGAATCAATGAAAGCGCTAAGGTTTTTTTATTATACACTTGGCGACAGAATCTGGAAAGATTATGGCTTCGTAGACGCTTTCAGCCTGGACAAGCCCTGGTTTGCCGATTCTTTTTTGGCGATCGACCAGGGGCCGATTATCGTAATGATTGAAAACTATCGTTCCGGTTTGATGTGGAAATTGTTTACGAGCTGCCCGGAAGTGAAAGCGGGTTTGAGCAAATTAGGCTTCCAGGCGCCCTATCTCTAAGCCATATCGCGGCAAAGACAAATCAGATATCCTTTATGTCGAGCGCTTGGATCTCCTCCCGATATTTTGGAGGCAAGAGGATGAGTTTTACGACGGCGTCCAATCCAATTTTTTTGCTGAACTGGTAGATGGGTACCAGGGGACGCACCGGCTTAAAACTCCTGAATTCAAGAAGACTGGATACCCGCTCCGGCACGACCAGTTTTTGAGACTCGATGAGAATGCGATAACGAAAATTTCCGAGATGATTTTTGTATTGTGCGAAAAGATCGTCCGTAAAATTTGATCTTGCCAAATCAGTTTGTAAATGCGATTCGCGGCTTGGCAGCCAGCTTTGATAATCGGTCGGAATTTCTTTCAGTCCCATCCTTGAAGCTACACGATAGAAAATGTCATACACCGATTCCTTTTCGTCATCACTCAGTTTTCTTTCAAGCAATTCGAAAGCGCTGATGGAATAGT
>Ga0163163_10005279_pt1 | contig 11150 bp, 10 predicted proteins | sample S65metaG_FD_119766 | JGI IMG/M metagenome (GOLD analysis project Ga0163163, IMG submission 119766) | Switchgrass rhizosphere microbial communities from Kellogg Biological Station, Michigan, USA - S6-5 metaG | ecosystem: Host-associated > Plants > Roots > Rhizosphere > Soil | place: USA... | reverse complement strand
GTGCTCGACGCCTTCGCCGCGGCCTCGCCGTTCGGCGCCGCCCTGCTGGAGGGCGAAGATCCGTTCGAGGCGAAGATCGTCGAGGCCAACCCGGCGCTGAAGGCGGTGGCCGGCGGCGGCGAGAAGGACCAGGTGTTCGGCGAGCTGATCGAACCCGCCAGCCGGCTGGATGCGGCCCAGAAGCTCGCGGCTGGCCAAGGCTCCGCCGCGCCCGTCGAGGTGCGCCTGGCCTACGACCCCGGCCGCATCGCCCACCTCTATCTGTCGAAGAGCGACGGCCGCTGGGTGGCCTATCTGGTCGACGTCTCGGAGCAGAAGCAGATCGAACTGCAGCTTGCCCAGAGCCAGAAGATGCAGGCCATCGGCCAGCTGGCCGGCGGCGTCGCCCATGACTTCAACAACCTGCTCACGGCCATCTTCATGCAGCTCGACGTGCTGGCCACCCGCCACCCGGTCGGCGACCCCTCCTACGAGGGCCTCAACGAGATCAAGCAGACCTCGACGCGGGCGGCGGACCTGGTGCGCAAGCTGCTGGCCTTTTCCCGCAAGCAGACCGTGCAGCGCGAGATCCTCGACCTCGGCGAGCTGATCAGCGAGTTCGAGGTGCTGTTGCGCCGTGTGCTCTACGAGGACGTCAAGCTGACGACGGACTATGGCCGCAACCTGCCGCAGGTCCGGGCCGACCGCGGTCAGCTTGAGACCGCGGTCATGAACCTGGCGGTCAACGCCCGCGATTCCGTCCGCGCCCATGGCGGTGGGTCGGTGCGAATCCGCACGGCCCGCGTCACCCAGGAACAGGCCCAGAGCCTGGGCTATCCCACGGCGCAGGGAGACCAGGCCCTCATCGAGGTCTCCGACGACGGCCCTGGAATCCCGCCGGCGGTGATGGACAAGATCTTCGACCCCTTCTTCACCACCAAGCCGGTGGGCGAGGGCACGGGTCTGGGGCTCGCCACCGTCTACGGCATCGTCAAGCAGTCGGACGGCTGGATCAGCGTGGAGTCCAAGCCGGGCGAGGGCGCGGCCTTCCGCATCTTCCTGCCCGTGCACATCGCCAGCGCTACGGTCGCCGCGGCCCCAGTGGCGGCCGCCCCGAAACGGCCGGTGGCGCGGGATCTCTCCGGCGCCGGGCGGATCCTGTTCGTCGAGGACGAGGACGCGGTTCGCGGCGTGGCGGCCAAGCTGTTGCGCGCGCGGGGCTATGAGGTGATCGAGGCGGCCAGCGGCGAGGAGGCCCTGGAGCTGGCCGAAGCTCATGCCGGCACCATCGACCTGATGATCTCCGATGTGGTGATGCCCGGCATGCAGGGCCCGGACCTGCTCAAGCAGGCCCGCGGCTATCTGGGCGCCGCGCCGGTGATGTTCATCTCCGGCTATGCCGAAAGCGAGTTCTCCGACCTCCTGGAGGGCGAGGTGAACGTCTCCTTCCTGCCCAAGCCCATCGATATCAAGACGCTGGCCGAGCGGGTGAAACAGGAACTGCAGAACGCCGCCTGACGCTGCTTCGCTTGCCTTCGGACCGGAGGGCCGCCAAACATCCGGCAGTCGTTCCAACGCCGAAAGCCAGCAGTGACGCCCGCCGACTCTCCAGCTTCCAACGTGCAGCCCGCGCCCAAGACCCTCACCGCCATCGAGGTCTGGGACATGGCCGTGGCCGCTCAGCAGGCCGGGCGGACCGTCGAGGCGGAGCGGCTCTATCGCGCTCTGCAGGCCGCCACGCCGTCGCCGGCGGCGGCTCTCAACCTTGGCCTGCTGCTCGAGGATGGGCGGCGCTGGGACGAGGCCGAGGCGGTCTATCGCGACGCTCTGAAGAGGGATCCCAAGGACCCGGTGGCCCAGCGCCAACTGGCGTTCCTGCTGTTGCGCCTGGGCCGCTACGCCGAGGGCTGGCCCTACTATGAAGCGCGGATGGCCAAGGCAGGCGACAACCGAAAGCCGTCGCTCAGCTTCCCGGAATGGCAGGGAGAGCCGGTGAGCTCGTTGCTGATCTGGCACGAGCAGGGGCTGGGCGACCAGATCCAGTACGCCCGCTACGTTCGCCCGCTTCAGGCGCGGGGCGTGAAGGTCACGCTGGTCTGCCATCCGGCCTTGCGGCGGCTGTTCGCGCCATTGGGCTGCGAGATCATCGCGGCCGAGGGCGAGGTCCAGATCCGCCCCCACGACGCCTGGGTCCTGTCCGCCTCGCTGCCTTGGCGGCTGCACACGACGCTGGAAACCATCCCGCCCGCGCCGTACCTGCCGGGCGGCGGCGGCGGCGGTGGAACCGGGATCGGCCTCATCACGCGCGGCGCGCCCAGCCATCCCGACGATCGCAATCGCTCCTTGCCCCCGGAGTTGGCCGAGGAGCTGGCCAAGCTTCCGGGCGTTCAGCCTCTCGATCGGGAGACGACCGGGGCCCGCGACATGGAAGCCACCGCCGAGATCGTCCGTGGGCTGGAAAAGGTGATCGCCGTCGACACCGCCCTGGCGCACCTGGCCGGCGCCATGGGCAAGCCCTGCTGGCTCCTGCTGGCCTACAAGGGCGACTGGCGCTGGCTGGCGGGGCGGACCGACAGTCCCTGGTATCCATCGATCCGCATCTTCCGGCAGCCCAGCCCGGGCGACTGGGCCAGCGTCGTGGCCGAGGTGCGGGACGCCGCGAACCAGCCGCGGTCGTGATCGTTGAAAAGGGCGCGCGCCGGAAGGACCTGGATCAGATGACCGTCACGCCGCCATCCGAGAAAAGCGGACCCGCCGCCACGACACCTGCGCCGCTGCTCTCGTCGCGCCTTGCAACGGCTGTGGGCGCCGCCGCCGCGGGCGCGCTTGCGGTCGGCGCGCTTTCGATCGGAGCCCTGGCCATCGGACGTCTCGCCGTCGGCCGGGTGCGCATCGGGCGGCTGCAGGTCGACGAGTTGACGGTGCGGCGTCTGAACGTCCTGGAACCCGAGCCGCGCTCAAGGCCCGGTCGGGACTGATCCCAAACTCGTCACGGCTCGACGGCAGCCGCCGCGCTCGCGCTGTAGGGCGCCAGGTCGATCCCGGGGTAACGCAGGGCGACGTCGCTCAGGGTCTGGGCGTTCCAATAGGAGTCTCCCGGCGGCGGCCAGCCGAAGAGGTCGCGTTGGCGAGGCGTCATCTTGACCATCGCCTCCTTCCAACCCGGGTTGAGCGTCCGGTCGGGCCAGGCCAGCTTGCCCTGCCAGCGCCAGCCTCGCGGCTTGAAATCCACCGGCATGACGAAGCGCGACCGGCCGGGGGCCTTGAAGTTCGATCCACGGTGGAAGACGTCGGTCTTGTAGATCAGGATCGAGCCGGCGGGACCGGTCACAGCGACCTCGTCGGCGAAGAAGTCGCCCATCTCGGTCTGGGTCACGCCGATGGGGATATGCTTGGTCTTCTCCAGCGGCACGGCCTTGGTCGGTCCGTCCAGTTCGGTCACGTCGGACAGCAGGATGAAGCAGGTCATCTGCGGCATCAGCTGGTCGGCGCGCGGCACGACGATCGTGTGGTTCTCGTAGTCGCGATGGTGGTGCTGGTCGTAGTCGATGGCGCCGGCGTACTTCGCCCAGAGCTCGATCTTGTAGCAGTCGATCTCCTCGGTCTGCAGGAAGCGCTCCGCCGCGTCGATGAGGTCCGGATAGACGGGAACCCGGTTCAACGCCCAGGACGGGTAGGGGAAGAACCGCAGGCCCGCGAACTGGCTCTTGGCGAACTTCGGATAGGCTTCGGGATGGGCGAAATAGTCCTCGGGGCGCGGATAGATCTCCCATAGCGCCTCCTGGGCGGCGCTCAAGGTCTCGCGATCGAGAAAGCCTTCGACCACCGTGAAGCCCCGGTCGAAGACCTCGGCCAGCCTCTCGTCGGGTATCCGCATCCGCACTCCTCGCGCCGACGACCAATGAACCGCCGCGGCGCGGGATGCGCAACCGCCCTTGCGTCATGCCTCCAGGCGGGCGAGCCTCGGGTCCATTAGACCAAAATGCATTTGGAGGACGCCACATGAGTGAGCCCCGCATCAATCCGAATGGCCCGCTGAAGGGCCGCAACGCGTTGGTCACCGGCGCGAGCCGCGGCATCGGCGAGGCCATCGCCGCTCGGCTCGCGATGGAGGGCGCCAACGTCGTGGTCTCGGCGCGGACCGCCGAAAGCGGTGAAAGCCGGCTGCCGGGCACGCTTCACGAAACCGTCGACCGCATCAGCCGGGCCGGCGGCAGGGCGACCTTCATCAAGGCCGACCTGGCTCAGGCCAGCGAGCGCGAGCGACTGGTCGAGGAGGCCGTCGCGGCCTATGGGCCGGTCGACATCCTGGTGAACAACGCGGCCATCACCTACTTCATGCCGGTCGCGGAATTCCCCGAGAAGCGCTTCAAGCTGATGATGGAGGTGCAGGTCTATGCGCCTTTCCACCTCTCGCAGCTGGTCCTGCCGTCAATGCGCGAGCGCAAGCAGGGCTGGATCGTCAATATCTCGTCGGGCGCCGGCATCCACCCCAAGCCGCCCTACACGCGGCGCGGCGGCGGTACGGTCTATGGCATGTGCAAGGCCGCCCTGGAGCGCTTCACGACGGGGCTCGCCTCCGAAGTCTATGACGACAACATCGCGGTGAATGTCGTCTCCCCGGGGCTCGTGGATACCCCCGGGGTCGCTGTGCATGGACTGATCAACGACGCGACGCGCGATCGCGTGCAGCCGATCAAGTTCATCGCCGAGGCCGTCTACCGGTTGGCTTCCGGCGATCCCAAGACGCTCACCGGCGCCATCAACTACGCCGAGCCGTTCCTGAAAGAGCAGGGCGTGCAGCCGGCTGAACTGGTCTGAGGGGACCGCCCGCGGCATGATCGAACAGACCGTCGAAATCCCCACGAAGGACGGGGCCACCACCACGTTCATCGTGCATCCCGAGCGGGACGGCGCCCATCCGGTCGTGCTGTTCTTCATGGACGCGCCGGCGATCCGCGAGGAGCTGCGCGACATGGCCCGCCGGATCGCCACGGCCGGCTACTATGTCATGCTGCCCAACCTCTACTATCGCCGGGGCGTGATGGAACTGGCCGACCTGCCGAAGCTGCCGGAGGCGGAGTCGCGGGCCCGCATGTTCGACCTGATGGGGTCGCTGACCATCCCGTTGGTGATGGACGATGGCGACGCGCTCTTGAACTATGCTGACCGCGATCCGGCTGCGAGCAACCGCAAGATCGCCACCCTCGGCTACTGCATGAGCGGACAGTATACGATCAACTTCGCGGCCCGCTATCCGGACCGCGTCGCCGCGGCGGCCTCGATCTACGGCGTTCAGCTGGTCACCGACCAGGCGGATAGCCCCCACCTGGCCGCCCAGAAGGCCAAGGCCGAGCTCTATTTCGCCTGCGCCGAACACGACCCCTATGCGCCGCTCGAGATGGTGGAGGCGCTGGACCAGACCGTGAAGTCCAAGAACCTCAACGCCGAGGTGGAGCTCTATCCGGGCGTCCATCACGGTTTCGCCTTTCCCCAACGGGGATCCGTCTATGACAAGGCGGCCGCCGAACGGCACTGGGAGCGTCTGTTCTCCTTGTGGAGGCGCCGCCTCGGCTAGCTAGCGTGTGTCCGGACCGACATGAGATGAACCTAAGCTGAGCCATGGCGTTCAGATGGGGCTCAGGCCGCGGGCGATAGATTGTGGTCGAGGATAAGGAGTCCCACCATGAAACGTCTGCTCACCGGCGCCCTGGCGCTCTCGCTGCTGACGGGAACCGCCGCCATGGCGCAGCCCGACTACCGCGGAGACCGCGGCGCCTACGATCACCGCGACGACCGCGGCGGCTACGACCACCGCGATCATCGGGATGACCGGGGCGGCTACGACCAACGGGGCAACGATCGCTCGCGCGAGGTTCACCGCCGGAACGATGAACGACGGGCCGAACATCGGTGGGCCCAGGGCGAACGCCTTCCCTACGCCTACTACCAGGACCGGGGCCACTACGTGGACTATCGGGTCTACCACCTGCGCGCCCCACCCCGCGGTTACCGCTGGGTGCGGACTGACGACAACGACTACGCCCTCGTCGCCATCACGACGGGCCTGATCGCCTCGATCATCATCGGCAACCGCTAGAACGTTCGATCGTCGACACGGGCGGTCGGAAAACCCTCGTCGCGCAAGCGGCGGGGGTTCTGCCTATGCCCGGGGACGCTGCGCCACGATCGGAGGGACGAAGTCCTCCGCCAGGGCCTTGGCGGGGTGGGACCCTGTCACCATGCCCATGAAGCTCGGCCAAAGCTCATAGCCCAGCAGGGCCTGGGCGCGCGGCGACATCGCGCGCACGATCTCCTTCGGCACGGAGAGGAAGAAGTTCTCCTGCGGCCGAGCCCAGCCCGCGCAATACTGGTTGGTGAACGCCAGCCTGGGCCTATCCGTCCGATTGGCGCCCCCGCGGTGCAAGAGCTTGCCCGGGAAGACGAAGCAGGCGCCGGCGGGGATCTCCATCGGGACCAGCATGGCCTCAAGCCCGGCGGGGTCCTTCCGCCGCTCGGCCAGCTCCTCGTCGCTCCACAGGTGGCTGCCCGGGATCACCTCCGTTGCGCCATTTGCGCGCGTGAAGGCGTCGATCGCCCCGATCACTGAATAGCCGACCGCCGGGCTGCTCCGCGGCTGCCGGTAGAAGCCATCGTCGATGTGGATCGACTGCGCCGTCTCGCCGGGCATGAGATTGATGGCGTGGGTTGCGGATAGCAGGAACGACCCCTCCAGGAAGCGGCTCAGCAGCGCCATCAACCGCGGATCGGCGGCCAGGTCCTCGAACACCTTGCCCCGGGCCACCAGGGTGTAGACGCGCTCGGTCTCGAAGCCCTCGAAGTCGTTGCGGCCGCGGTGGGAGCCGAGATAGGGCGCCAGGGCTTCGCGGAAGGCCGCGAGCCGCTCGGCGTCCATGAAGTCCGCGATGATCGTGAAGCCTTGCTCGCGGATTTCCCGCGCATGGGCGTCGACATCGAAACGGGCGGTCACTGCATCCATGTCGCGGCCTCCGAAGTCGTATTGTACCATGACCCATCGCCCGCCTTGGAGTGTCGGAGATGAGCCCGCCCCTGAAGATCCAGCGTGTCGCTGGTGCGCTTGGCGCCGAGATTTCCGGCGTCGACCTCAGCGAGACCCTGCCCGACGCCACGATCGCGGCGATCCGCCAGGCCTTGCTCGACCATCAGGTGATCTTCTTCCGCGACCAAGCCTTGACCCCCGAGCGCCAGGTGGCCTTCGGCGCGCGGTTCGGACCGCTCAACATCCATCCCTACGTCGCCGGCATGGCGGGGCATCCGGAGGTCATGGAGGTGGTCAAGGAGCCGGAGGACCGCATCAACTTCGGCGGCGGCTGGCACTCGGACATGAGCTTCCTGGAGCGCCCGGCGATCGGATCGATCCTCTACGCCGTCGAAACCCCGGCGTTCGGCGGCGACACCCTGTTCGCGAGCCAGGCGGCGGCTTACGAGGCGCTTTCGCCAGGCCTGCAGAAGACGCTGGAAGGGCTCAACGCCATCCACTCGGCGGCGCGGGAGTATTCCTCGCAGGGACATTCGGCTCAAAAGCGCAAGTCCATGGCGGTGGCCGAAGCCGACGGCCTGGTCGGCGAATACGTCCATCCGATGGTGCTCGTACACCCGGAGAGCGGCCGCAAGGCGCTCTATGTGAATCCGGCTTTCACGATCCGTATCGAAGGATGGAAGACGAGCGAATCCAAGGCGCTGCTGGACTATCTGTTCGCCCATTGCCGCTATGAGGGGTTCACCTGCCGGTTCAGCTGGGCGCCGGGCTCGGTGGCGTTCTGGGACAACCGCTCGGTCTGGCACTTCGCCCTGAACGACTACCCCGGACAGCGCCGCCACATGCGCCGCGTCACCGTGGATCCGTGGCCGACAGAGGTGGGCGCTGGCGCGACCCGCGCGGCGGCCGCGGTCAGCTGAGGCCAGCTCGCCGGAGCACGCCCGCCGCGGCCGCGACGCCGGTGGCGAAGCTGGCCTGCAGGAGATAGCCGCCGGTCGGCGCCTCCCAATCCAGCATCTCGCCGGCGACGAAGACCCCTGGCTTGGCCGTCAGCATCAGATCGGTGTCGACCGCGCCGAACGCGACCCCGCCGGCGGTGGAGATGGCCCTGTCGATCGGTCGGACGGCCACGAGCCGCAGCGGCGCGCCCTTGATCGCCTTGGCCAGCGCGGCGGGATCGGAGGACAGCTCCCTGCCGTGCGCCTCGCGCAGGAGGTTGGTCTCCAGCGGCGTCAGGTGGACCGCCTTGCGCAGTCGGTTGGCGGCGGACTGATTGGCCGGCTGCTGGGCGAGCTTGCTTTGCAGCGCTTCGACGCGGGTCTCGGGCCGTAGGTCGATCCACAGCCGCGCCTCGCCATGCTTGGCGATCGCCTCGCGCAGGGCGGCCGAAAGCGCATAGACAACGCCACCCTCGAGCCCATGGCGCGTGATCATCGCCTCGCCGCGCAGCCGGACGCCGCCGAAGGTGACGGCCACGCCCTTCAGGGGATGGCCCTCGAAGCGGTCGCGGAAGACCTCGCTCCAGGCCACCTCGAACCCGACGTTGGCGGGCCGCAACGGAGTCACCGCCACCCCCTCACGCGCTAGGATATCCGTCCACGCGCCGGTCGACCCGAGCCGGGGCCAGCTCGCACCGCCCAGGGCCAGGACCGTCGCGTCCGGGGCCGCCAGGGCCTCACCCTGCGGCGTCTGAAACCGCAGGCGGCCGTCGTCGTCCCAGCCGGTCCAGTCGTGCCGCATACGAAACTCGACGCCAAGCGCCTGCAGTCGCGCAAGCCACGCCCGCAACAGCGGAGAGGCCTTCAGCGCCTTGGGGAACACCCGGCCCGAAGACCCGACGAAGGTCGCCTGACCCAGGCCCTCGGCCCAGTCGATGAGGGCCCGCGGCGGGAAGGCCTCCAGCACCCGTTCGAGCCGTGGCCGGGCCGCCTCGTAGCGCGACAGGAAGGCCTCCAGCGGCTCGGAGTGCGTGAGGTTGAGGCCGCCGCGCCCGGCCATTAGCAGCTTTCGCCCGGCCGAGGGCATCCGGTCGTAGACGGTCACCGCGCAGCCGGCCTTGGCCAGCACCTCGGCCGCCATCAGGCCGGCAGGCCCGCCCCCGATGATCGCGACCTCGGTCATCGTTGCGCCACGGCGCGTGCGACGGCATGCGGCAGGGCGTGGAGGAGCCGGTTCATACGCTCCGCCGGCGCGTCGGATTTCTTGAAGCCGATCAGCAGGTCCGGCTGAACGCCTGCGACCTCGTTGCTCCCGTCGGCGCGCAGCCGCACACAGTCGGGAAAGGACACCCGTGCGCCGCTATGGCGAAGGACGATTGGCTCCGCGCCGGTCATGTGTCCACATCCGGCGCCGAAGGTCGGCGCGCCGAGGATGAGGGCCGCATGTCGATCCTGCATCAGCGCCGCGAAGAGCTCGCTGGACGAGGCGCTGCCGCCGTCCACCAGCACGATGACCGGACCGAGCCATAGCGCCGCCGAGGATGGAAAGCGTGACTGGCCGGAGATCGTTTCCGCCCAGGGTCCGTCGCGGCGATCTGCCGGTTCCGGCGACAGGCCGCCGGTGAACAGCAGGCCAAGAACGATGGCCGAGCAGGAGATCGTCCTGCCTTCCCAAAGCGGCGAGCGATCACAGGGCTTGGTGCTATCCGCTTCCGCCGCCGCCAAGGCGGCGTCGTAGCGCGCGAGGGTGTCGTGTTCGGGCCCATGCGTCTGGGTCAAGCCCACCTGGATTTCGGCCTGCTCCCTCGCGAATTCCGCCGTCCATTCGCGCGTCCGCAGGAAGCCGACGCGAGGCGCGGGCATGGGCTTGGCGGTAAGCAGGCGCGCCAGGGCGACGGCGCTGTCGTCGCCGCCGCCATTGTCCGCGACGTCCACCAGCAGGACCTGCGCGCCCGCGGCCTTCACGGCGGTCACCGCGGCCTGCATCTCCCCCGCGAACGCCGCGTCGGCGCGATGGGAGAAGCGATCCTCGCACCTTGCATCGCAGGGACTATCCGGCCTCAGCGATTGCTGGCGGGCCAGCCGTTCGCAAAGACTCGGGAAACCTGTGGGCGAGAACAGCGGCAGCCTCAGGACCCCGATGCGCCGGCCCGTGACGTCGACAATTCCCGCGCGAAGTGGAGCGTCCTGCGCACCTACCGGACGAAAGCCGGGCAGCCGGGTGGCTATAGCCCCGTCGTCATTGACCGGCGAATAGCCCAGCCGGGCGCAGAGCGGTTCGGACGCTTGCCCGCCGACCGCTCGCCCCTGGGGGGCGGGCCAGTGAATCTCGATGTGCCCGTCTCCGAAACTCTCCAGGAACCGGTCAAGGGCTCGTCGGGCCTGAAATTCGTCCTGCGCGCGCCGCAATCGTCCCTGCGCGAGAGAATAGACGGCCGGAAGGTCGAGGCCGCGATTGGCCTGCCATTCGAGGTTGGCATAGCCGGCGCTCATCGCATCGCGAAGCTGCGCAAGGTCCTCCAACCAGGGCGCGGGGGAGAAGTCCGCGGCCCTTGCGGGATTGCCCAAAAAGAGCGCGGCCAGCGCCACGACCGCGAGTAGACGCGCCACCGTTCGCATCTGTCAGCCTCCGACCACCGGCCGACGCCCTGGCCCCATCGGTCGCGTGAGCTGTCTCACAGCATCTGCCCCTTCAACGATCTGGCCGACGTCGCAATCGACCCCGGTGATTGGCGAACACGCCGTCTTGTGGTTGCGCTTGCAACAAACCTAACCCTAGGCCGTCCCGCCGCGCAGCAAGAGCCTCGACCGTGCTGAACCGCCGCAACATCCTCTGCTCCGCGAGCGCCCTGCTCGTGGCGCCATTCGCGGCGAGAGCGCAAGGCGCGTCTGGACCGGAAGCGCAGCTTGGCAGGGCCTTCGACGACTTCTTTCAGGAAAGCCTGGCGGATTTCCCGGAGATGGCGACCGTGCTCGGCCTCGACACCGGGGCCGGCGCGGCCGCGAAGTCCAAGCTGCGCCACGCCTCCATCGCCGCGGTCGAGCGGCGCAAGACGCGGACGTCCCAGCAACTGCGCCGCCTGAACGGCATCGACCGCGGCAAGCTCACAGGCGCCTCGGCGGTGAACTATGACGCCGTCCGCGACGACCTGGCGGCCACCGACGCCGGCAGTCGCCGGTTCGCCTACGGCTACGAAGGCGCCGCCGGTCCC
>Ga0163163_10005276_pt1 | contig 11151 bp, 13 predicted proteins | sample S65metaG_FD_119766 | JGI IMG/M metagenome (GOLD analysis project Ga0163163, IMG submission 119766) | Switchgrass rhizosphere microbial communities from Kellogg Biological Station, Michigan, USA - S6-5 metaG | ecosystem: Host-associated > Plants > Roots > Rhizosphere > Soil | place: USA... | reverse complement strand
GGCCGTCTCATCGCGCCGATCCACGACGCGGTACGGCAGCGGTGTCATCAGGTCGGCGGTCATGGCTGGCCGTACAGGTCGAGCAGCCGGACGCGGGTCGACTGGAGCCGGTCCACCACCACCGCGACGAACCGGCGCAGCAGTTCGTAGCCGAGCGCCGGGTCGTCGTCGCAGGCCCGGCGCACCTGCTCAGCGTCGAACTCGATCGCGCTCGTGTTCCCGACGGCTGTCGCGCCGAACTGCCAGGTGTACGGAGGGAACAGCCACGACCAGCCGAGCACGGACGCCGGCGGCAGCGACTCGATGATCACCGAGCCGCGACCGGGTATCCGCGCGTCGAGCTGAACGTGTCCGTTCAGCAGCAACCAGAACCGGTCGGCCGGGCCACCCTCGGAGAAGATCCGGGTGCCGGCATGGAACTGTACGGCTCGGGCGGCCCGTTCGAGCACTGCCGCGTGCTCGGGCGTCAGGCCCTCGAGGAAGGGGTGCCCGCTGACATCGGTGTGGATGCTCATGTCGAGTCCGTCCAAACGCTGGCCAACGCCGTCGCCTCCTCCGTGATGTCGATGCCGACCGGACACCACACGATGCACCGGCCGCAGCCCACACAGCCGGACTCGCCGAACTGGTCGTGCCACGTACCGAGCTTGTGCGTGAGCCACTGCCGGTAACGGCTGCGGATCGTGGGCCGCACCGGCCCGCCGTGCAGGTACGAGTAGTCCGTCTCGTAACAGGAAGCCCAGTGCTGCCAACGCTCCGCGTGGTCGCCGGTGAGGTCGGTGGTGTCGGTGACCGAGGTACAGAAGCATGTCGGGCAGGCCATGGTGCAGTTGCCGCAGGCGAGGCAGCGCGACGCCACATCGTTCCAACGGTCAGCCTCCAATGTGGACTCCAGCATCACGCGCAGGTCCACCTCGGGCAGAGCCCGGCCCATCCGCCCGGCCGCGGCGCTCACCAGCTCGCCCGCCAGGGCCTCGAGCCCGGCGTCGGCGCTCTCGTGCGGAAGCTCGTCGAGCACCCGCTGGCCGGCCGGCGATCCGGCCGAGGCCACGTATCGGGGATCGGAGTCCGGCTCGGTGAGCTCGGTGAGCACCAGGTCAAAACCCTCTTCCGCCGCGGGGCCACCGCCGGCCGACACGCAGAAGCAGGTCGCGCTCGGTTCCGTGCAGTTCACCGCGATGAGGAACGCACGCTCACGCCGCCGCGCGTAGCGTGCGCCGACGCCCAGGATCCGGTCCTGCACACCGATCGCGCGCAGGTCGCACGGGCGTACGCCGAGGAACGCGTACCGGACGTCCGGCGGCTCCGGCTCACTGAACCGGACCTCTCCGCCGTCCTGGTTCACCGACAGGAGCTGTTCCCGCGGCGGGTGCAGGAACCGCTTCCAGGCCTGCGGACCGGCCGAGTGGCCGAACGCGGCGGTGTCCTCCCTACGGGTGATCCGGTAGACGCCGGGACCGGTGCTGACGCCCCAACCGTGTGGGAGGTCGCCGGCCCGTTCGATCTCGGCCAGCACGATCGCGCCGTCGCGGACGGTCGGGCCGACCACGACGTACCCGTCGGAACGCAGCAGCCGGATAAGCGGTTCCAGCGTCGTAAGCACCGCGGCCATTGGCTCTCCGTCCACCCGGGCGACGTTCGCGTCCCCCTTGGGCAGGATGCTCGCGCCGCCGTCGCGCAGAACAGGGCCGCTCGGCACGACAAGGTGGGCCGCTCGACCCGGTTCGGGTCGGATGCCGACGACTCGACGCTAGTACTGGAGCATTCGTCGAGCGCCCGAGCGCCCACGATTTCACTCGGCGCGGGCCCCGGTGATACGAGCGAGCGGCCGGAGATGGCGCAGGAACCAGTCGCGGGCCGCACCGGCCGCGGCAGCGAGCGTGCCGGGCTCCTCGAACAGGTGGGTCGCACCGGGAATCACGACGAGTTCGCTGGGCCCGTGCAGGCTCGCCCGGGCCGCGCGGTTGAGGTCGAGCACGACGGAGTCCAGGCCACCGACGATCAGCAGGGTCGGCGCCTGTACCTGCTTGAGGCGCCCTCCGGCGAGGTCAGGGCGGCCGCCGCGAGAGACGATCGCGGCGACGTCGGCCCCGGGTTCCGCGGCGGCCCACAGCGCGGCGCCCGCTCCGGTGCTGGCGCCGAACCAGCCGACGGGGATGTCCGCCGCCCATGGCTGAGTTCGCAACCATGCCGTCGCCGAGATGAGCCGCCGAGCGAGCAGCCCCATGTCGAACACGTTGGCCCGGTCCGCCTCCTCCTCGACGGTGAGCAGGTCGAACAACAGGGTTCCGAGGCCGGCGTCGTTGAGGACGGAGGCGACGAACCTGTTGCGCGGGCTGTGTCGGCTGCTGCCGCTGCCATGCACGAACGCGACGACGCCAGGGGCGCCGGCCGGTACCACCAGGTGACCCGGCAGTTCCAATGTCCCGGTTCGGATGACGACCTCCTCATCGCGGCCCCCAGTTGGTCGCGTCGCGGCGCCACGGGTGAGCAGATCGCGTACCTCCTCGTCGGTCGTCTGCGAGAAGTTCTCGTACCACTCGCCGATGGAGGACAGCCAACTCGGCGTGAGCACGCAGACGACCTCGTCGGCGGCGGAGCGCAACTCAGCGACGACGCGCGGCGCCGCCACGGGCACAGCCAGGATCACCCGGGCCGCGCCGCGGGCGCGGGCCACCTGGCAGGCCGCTCGGGCCGTGGAGCCGGTCGCGACGCCGTCGTCGATGATCAACGCGGTACGCCCAACCAGGTCCACCGCCGGTCGGTCGCCGCGCAGCCGACCCACGCGGCGCCGCAGGACCTCACGCTCCTGTGCCTCGACTTCCGCGACTTCGCCGGTGGTCACCCGGGCCATGCGAACCACGTCGGGGTTGATGATCCGCACACCACCCTCACCGATCGCGCCCATGCCCAGCTCGGGCTGGTCGGGGACGCCGAGCTTGCGTACCACGATCACGTCCAGCGGAGCCGCGAGGGCCTTCGCGACCTCGAACGCGACCACGACGCCACCTCGCGGCAGCCCGAGGACCACGAGATCCGGCCCGCTGAGATGGCTCAGCAGGCGCGACAACTGACGCCCCGCATCGACCCGGTCCGTGAAGGTCATAGCCGCCGCCTCCCTCATGAGGGCCGTCTACCATCATTCATCGTGGCGCCGACCGCCGTGCGGACAGAGGCGAACGTCCGAGTCTTTCGGCCCTGCCCGCTACGGCGCGGCGCGACGATGCTCGATTCATGAGACAGTCCTTCCGGTTCGGTCGGCTGGCCGGCATCGATCTGGGCGTGCACTGGTCCGTCGTCGTGATCGCGGCCCTGCTGGCATTCGGGGTTGCCGACGGTGTGCTGCCGGCCACGGCGCCCGGGTACACCACGGCTTCCTACGTCGCGGCCGGCTTGGTCCTCGCTTCGGCCTTCCTTGTGTGCCTGCTCGTTCATGAGCTGGCCCACGCGCTCTTCGCCCGCCACTACGGCATCGCGGTGCCGCGCATCACGCTCTGGCTGCTCGGTGGCGTGTCCGAACTGGACGGAGAGCCGCCCACACCCGGCGCGGAACTGGTCATCGCCGCCGCCGGGCCGATGACCAGCCTGGTGATCGGCGGGGCCGCGACGGCCGCCGCCATCGCGACCGGTGCGGAGAGCCTGTTCGGAGTCTGCCTGGTCTGGCTGGCCGGCGTGAATCTCATCCTCGGCGTGTTCAACCTCCTGCCGGGCGCGCCGCTGGATGGCGGGCGCGTGTTGCACGCCGTTCTGTGGCGAGTGCGCGGAGACCGCGTCCGGGCGCAGATCGCCGCCGACCGGGCCGGCGTGGCGGTCGGTCTGATCTTGGCTGCGATCGGGTTGGTCGAGATCCTCTTCGCGTCCAACCTGTCCGGTCTCTGGCTGCTCCTGCTGGCCTGGTTCCTGATCTCGGCAGCGAACGCCGAGAGCGCGGACGCCCGCATGCACTCCGCACTCAAGGGCGTGCTCGTGCGTGACATCATGGCCCCCGACCCTGTAGCCGGGTACGACGGCCAGACCATCGACCGGTTTGTCGACACGGTCGCCGCGGGTGCCCGGGCCCGCGCCTTCGCGGTGACGGACCTCGATCGGGCGGTCGTCGGAGTCGTATGCCTGGCCGACCTGCGCCGGATCCCGCCCGGCGATCGCGAGGTCCGCCGGCTCGGCACGGTGGTCCGATCGGCCGCCGTCGTACTCAGCCCCGACCTGCCCGCGGCGGACGCCGTCGCGGCGCTGTCCCCTTGGAGCCCACTCGTGCCGGTCGCAGCCGACGGACGGCTCGTCGGGACCGTCAGCGGGGAGGACGTCCGCCGGGCCATCGAACTCGCCCAGCTCCGCCCGCGGATGGTCCCGAGCCCGTGAAATCTACAGTGGACTCGCGGGACCTTCCTCCTGCCCGAAACGTGTCGTTCAGCTCTGGGCAGCATGGCGGGCCTGCGATCTCCTTGTCGATGGGAGGCTCCTTCCGCGGGCCACCCGACAAGGAGGTGCCTCGTGCAGACACAGGAGTTCCTCGCGCCTGAGGCGCGGGTGGCCGACGTCGTCCCGACGAGGACGATGACGGCGGTGCCGTTCGCGCCGCCCGGTCCGCCGGTCACACCGACCGATCCGCCCCCGACGCCAAGCCCGGCCCGTCCGCCGAGCCCGGCCCGCGGGCACGACCGCCGGCTCGCTCGCTTCGTCGTGTCGGTGGCACTGATCGCCACCGGAATCCTGGGCATGTTCGACCTCGCCGGGGCGGACGTGGCCGCGAGCGCGTACGTCGCGCTCCCGCTGGCGATCGTCGGCCTCGGCCTCATCGCGCGGGCATGGTACGGGAGCGGCTGGTCGCTGATCGTCATCGGTGCGGTGCTCGCTCTGGGCCTCGTCGTGGTGACCGCGGCGGAGCAGGCGCACGCCAGGGCCTCGACATCGTCGACGTGGCGGCCACTGACCGTGGAGCAGGTGGATGCCACCTACCAGGCCAACGTCGGCAACACCCTCCTCGATCTGTCCTCAGTGGACTTCACTGGGCAGAGCAAGGATGTCTCGGTCAACCTGGACGCGGGCAACCTCACCGTTATCCTGCCGTCGAGGGTCGACGTTCAGGCCGAGGTCCAGGTCAACGTCGGCAACGCCGTGGTATTTGGCGAGACGTGGGGCGGCATCGGGCAGTCCAGGCACACCGTGACCAACCTCGGCTCGGACGGAGCGGGTGGCGGGGAACTGACGCTCCAGGCCACCGTCAACGTCGGCAACGTGGAGGTGCGTCGATGAGAAAGCATGCCATTGATGTGGTCGCGATGACCGCCGGATGCGTGTTCCTCGCGATCGTCGCGGTATGGGCCGTGGCCAAGGCCGTGACAATCGACCTGCCCAGCAAGGGCTGGTTGGCGGCCGGACTGCTCGTGGTCCTCGGCATCGCGGGGCTGGCAGCGGCGTTGCGGCCGAACAGGTCCTGACCGCACAGACAGGAGCCGGTCCGCCACCCCCAGCGGGCCGGCTCCGTCGGTGGGCTGGCCGGGACCGGGGCTCCTCCCGCCAACCCATTTCCATGCCTCGTGATCGGGCCGGGGCGGGCTGAACAGGAAACCCTGGCCGTAGTCCGCAACCGGCTTCACCGCGCGACTCCCTCCACAGTAGACAAGGGCGAGATCGCCATCCGGTATACCCGTCCTTCGTACCCCCACTCACCGTAGGGCAGAGGCTCGCCGGCATCGCGGGCCCGAATGGCGGGGCGGCCGATGTGCGCGAACACGAGACGCCTGACATGGTTGCGCCGGGCGGCCTCGGCGGTGTCGAGGACGCACGCGTGGCCACCAGTACCGCCGGCGAATCGTATGGGCGCTCGCCACCCCGCGGCGTCGGCGAACATGAGGTCCGCACCGGCGGCCCAGGTCGGGAACTCCAGGAACTCCGGGGCCCAGACGACGGTGCGACCGGCGATCGTGATGAGGTACCCGTACGTGGGATGAGAGGTGTGCACGACCGGCATCGGCATGACGTCGATCCCGGCAGCGCGCCACCGCGCGACCTCGGGTTCGACGTGGAGTGTCCGCCCGCGCCGCCGGATGTCCGCGATGAGTTCGGCGCGGGCGTCGCACACGAGCCACGCGTCCAGGGGCGGGGCCGGCGTCGCGTCACCCCCTCCGTCGAGCATGATCCGCCGGTGATGCCACCCGACCACCAGTCCGGCCGGTCGGTACCGCGCCGAGTTCATCGCACCGACTCCGAGCAACGTGAACCTGACTGCAGCGTCGACAGCGCGACCGGGTCGTGGGGCTCTCATGAATACACTGTGTCGCGACTGCTCGGGTCGAGCGTAGGGCCCACCCGGTACCAGGTGAGGGTCATCCGCCCCGACGACGACGGGCCGAACGGCCGTGGTCGCCGCGCCTGGTGAGTTCCGTGTGATTGATGGGCACTCTGATCCGTACCGCTCCGCGTGGGCCGGCCCGGTGCCCGACCAGACTGGACATGGGCGCACGCTCGGCGAAGGAGGTTAGCCATGAGCGGTCATGGACTGGTGGCGCATGTCGGCGACCGGCTGGTTCTTGAGGACACGCAGGCCGGCGATCGCAAGCGGGTCGGCGTGGTCGTGGAGCTTCGCAAGGCCGATGGTTCTCCGCCGTACCTGGTGCGGTGGCTGGACGACGACAGCGTGGGACTCGTGTTTCCGGGCCCCGATGCCCGGGTGGAGCCGCCATCGAGTTGAACTGCTCCGTGACGGAGGACCTTCGCCCCTTCCGGTATCCGGCCGGATGCATGAGCGTGGGGTCGTGACCACGACGTCCCTTGACCCGGCGGCGCTGTACCGGGTCCGCAAGGACAGGATCGACTTCGTCGACGTTCCCGAACTTGGGTACTTCGCCGTCGACGGCGCCGGTGCGCCCGGGGCCGGCGACTTCGCCGCCGCGATTCAGGCTCTGTACGGGGTGAGCTACGCAGCGCATTTCCTGCTGCGCAAGGAGCGCGGAGACGCGCCCGGCGTGGCGCCGCTCGAGGCGCTGTGGTGGGTTGAGGACCCGGAACAACAGCGGATGGTCGCGGCGATTGCCGCCGGCTGGGCGTCCGCGGCGGATACCGACCGTGACCGGTGGCACTGGCGGGCGATGGTTCACCAACCTGACGCCGTCGACGCCGATGTCGCGCAGCGCGCTGTCGCGCAGATCCGGGCCAAGAGGCCTTCGCCGGCCCTTGACCGCGTTCGCCTGGTGAGGTGGGCCGAAGGCCGCTGTGCCCAGTTGCTCCACATTGGACCGTACGATGAGGAGGCCCCATCGATCGTCCAGCTTCATCGAGCCATCGCGGAGGCCGGCTTCCGGCCGCGCGGGCGGCACCACGAGATCTACCTCGGTGATCCGAGGCGAGCCGCGCCCGACAAGCTCCGCACGATCCTGCGCCAGCCGATCGAGTAGGCGCACTCCGGCCGCGTCACTGTTCCGGCGAGGACATCGCCGACGTGAACAGATCCCGAATCGCCTGCACCGCCTCGTCTCCGGCCAGATTGTGCTGCAGAGCGAAGTCGACGGTCCGCGCGGTGCGGAGGTCGACGGAGCACTGCTCGGCGAGTCCGAGCGCTGCCCGCGTGTTCGAGATTCCCTCGACCGTGCTGTTGATCGTCCTCAGTGCCTCGTCCATGGCTGTGCCGGAGCCGAGCAGGCGACCGAAACGGCCGTTGCGACCACCGACGCACGTCACGTAGAGGTCGCCCGCCCCGGCGAGGCCGAGGACGGTGGCTGCCCGGCCGCCGCGGGCCTCGGCCAGCCGGACGGTGTCGATCAGGCCCTGAGCGAACATCGCAGCGCGGGCGTTGGCGAACAAGGCGGTCGCGCCGCTGCTGGCCAGGCGCTTCGAGAGACCTTCGGCGATTCCGACGGCGATGGCGGCGACGTTCTTGTAGGCCGACGCGGTCTCGGCACCGACCACATCGCTGGTCGTCACCGTGAGAACTGACGGCGACGCGAAGGTCCGCGCCGCGAGCCGGCGGGCATCCGCATCGCGCGACGCGAACAGGAACGCGGTCGGCAGCCCCGCCGCGACCTCGGACGCCAGCGCCGGGCCGGCGAGTGTGACCAGCCGCCCGCCGGGGCCGGCATGCGCGGCGGTGAGCTCGGACGGAGTCGACAGGCTGTCCTCCTGCCACCCCTTGGTGGCGAGCACCCAGGTCGCGTCGGGCGAGGTGTGGCCGGACACGCTGGCGAGCACCGGCGCCAGCCCGTCGGACGACACGGCCACCGTGATGAGATCGGCCGCGCCCAGAAGGCCGCGGGACGCCGCGAGATCCCGCACAACCATGCCCGGCTCGAGCACGATTCCCAGTCCAGGATGGGGGCGCTGGTCGCGCCAAGCCCGCACCGCGGCCTCGTCATGGTCGGTGGCCAACACCGTCACCCGCTCGCCGAGGCGTAGCAGGTGCATCGCCATGGCGCATCCCATGGTTCCGGCGCCCAACACTGCGATCATGCGCCGCTGCCTCGATCACTGGGCATTAGACAACGGTACGCCTCCGCCAGGGTGCCCGGTCGGCCAATGTCTATTGTGGATCTGAACAGGGTCGGACCGGGGAAGGGTCTGGCGGACGCGCTCGCGGCGCTGTCCGAGGTCGTACCGCACGTCCCCGGCGTCCGGTACATCATCGCCGGGACTACCCACCCCGAGGTGGCGCGCAGCCGCGGCGAGGCGTACCGGGACGAGCAACGCCGCGCCGCCGAGCGCTGTGGCGTGGCTGAGCGGGTGTACCTGCCCGACGAGTTCCTGACCGAGGCCGAGCTGGCCCGCGCTCGTCTGCGCCCGCGCCGCGCCACGGCCGAACGCAGGTATGGCGTGCCATTAGTGCCGCCATGGTGACCGGTCCACGACTGGAAATGGGGACCGCCGGTCCGTCCGATAAGGACCTTCGCCTCCATGCCGACGGCTGCGTCGGGTGGCAACGTGGCCGGTGAGCCCGTCGATGTGTTCGAGGTGACCCCGTGTTGGAGATCGATGGTGTCAGCAAGACGTTCGGGTCGGTCCGCGCTCTGGACAGTTGCGCATTTCAGGCCGCGCCCAAGCGGTTGACCGGCCTGCTGGGTCCGAACGGCGCCGGCAAGACGACCTTGATGCGGTGCCTGCTCGGCCTCGTCGAGCCCGATGTTGGCACCCTGCGATGGCGAGGGGCGCCCATCACCGAGGCGGCCCGCCATCGGTTCGGGTACATGCCCGAGGAACGCGGGATGTACCCGGCGATGGTGGTGGCGGACCAGGTCGAGTACTTCGCGTGCCTGTCCGGCCTCAGCCGGCCCGCTGCTCGCGTCGCCGCCCGTTCGGTGATCGGCCGGGTGGGCCTCGCTGAGCAGGCGGAGCGGAAGGTGGAGCAACTCTCGCACGGGAACCAGCAGCGGGTCCAACTCGCCGTGGCCCTGGTCCACCAACCGGACCTGCTCGTGCTGGACGAGCCGTTCGCGGGGCTCGACCCTCTCGGCGTGGACACGCTCGCGGAGTTGCTGCAGTACCTCGCGAACGAGGGCGCCACCGTCCTGTTCTCCAGTCACCAGCTCGACCTGGTGCAGCACTTGTGCGAGGACATCGTCACCATCGACCGCGGCCACGTCGTGATGGCCGGGTCACTGGAAAACCTTCAGGCGCGCACCGACCGCCGGTACCTCGACATCGCGTTCGCGCGGCCGCCCGTCGACGGTTGGCTCGACGCGGTACCGGGCGCCCACGCGTCAGGCGACGAGCGACACATCAGGCTCACCGTCGGCCCGGCCTGCGATCTCAGCGCGGTCCTGCGGGCGGCGGAATCAGCGGGCCCGTTGCTGCGGTTCGACTACCAGCCACCGTCGCTGGAGGAGATGTTCCGGGAGGCGATCACGCGATGAGAGCGCGACTGTCCATCATCTGGGTCATTGCCCGCCGCGAGCTGCTGATGCGCGTCCGCAGCAAGGCGTTCCTGATCTCGAGCGTGATCCTCTTGCTGGCGATCATCGCCGGCATCGTGATCCCGTCCTTGATCACGCGGAGCACCACGAGCTACACGGTGGCCGTCGTCATCGGTCCCGGTGCACCGACGCCGGCCGCGGTGACCGCCCTGGCGGGGGCGGCGGGAATCACCGTGACAGTGCGGGAGGTCGCCGATCGGGGTGCCGGCGTGGAACTGGTGGAGTCCGGAGCCGCGACCGCGGCGATCAGCCCCGGCGAGGTCGTCTGGAAGAGCGCAGTGGACACCCGGCTCGGGCCGGTGCTCGATGCCGCCGCCGCGCAGACGGCCATCGCCCAACGCGCCGAGGCGCTCGGCCTCACTCCGGCACAGCTGGCGGGCCTGTTCGCGCCGACGAAGCCCACGGCGACGACTCTGCAGCCCACGACCGACCGCGGCCCGCGGTCCCTCGTGGCCATGGCCGGCATGATCCTGCTGTTCGTCGCGCTCAACTTCTACGGCGCCTATGTTCTGACCGGCGTCGTCGAGGAGAAGTCCAGCCGCGTGGTGGAGGTCCTGCTCGCCCGGGTGCGCGCGGCCGACCTGCTGGCCGGCAAGATCCTCGGGATCGGGCTGCTCGGCATCGGCCAGTTCTTCGCGCTCGCCGCGGCGGCGGCGGTCACCCTGCAGATCCTCAAGCCGGCGAACCTGCCACCCGGCACCCTGCCGCTGATCGCCATCGTCGCGCTGTGGTTCGTCCTCGGGTACAGCTTCTACAGCGTCGTGTACGGCGCGCTCGGCTCACTCGCGTCGCGTACCGAGGACGCCCAGGCCGCTATCACGCCCTTGACCTTCCTATTGCTGCTGACCTACTTCGGCGCGTTCAGCGCGCTCGGAAAGCCGACCGCGTGGTGGGTGACGGCAGGGTCGCTGTTCCCGCCGACGGCGCCCATGTTCATGCCGCTGCGGGCGGGCCTCACCGATGTGCCGGCCTGGCAGATGCTCTGTGCCGTCGTGCTCATGATCGCCGCGATCGTCGGCATGGTCCACGCGGGCGGGCGCCTGTACCGGGGAGCGGTGCTGCACACGTCGGGGCGGCTGCGCATCCGGCAGGCCTGGCACGGGTCGCGCTGAGTCCGACGGGCTCGTTATCCGATCCACTGTGGACTGATGAGCGCGACGGGTCCAAGTGCCCACCGGCCCGTGTCGATCGGCTCTGGCCGAAGGCGGTCCGAGCGGCCACACTCGACGGTGTTGGCGCACCCGGAGGTCGG
>Ga0163163_10005272_pt1 | contig 11155 bp, 10 predicted proteins | sample S65metaG_FD_119766 | JGI IMG/M metagenome (GOLD analysis project Ga0163163, IMG submission 119766) | Switchgrass rhizosphere microbial communities from Kellogg Biological Station, Michigan, USA - S6-5 metaG | ecosystem: Host-associated > Plants > Roots > Rhizosphere > Soil | place: USA... | reverse complement strand
TCCTCACTAACAAGTATGCCGAGGGTCTGCCCGGCAAGCGCTACTACGGCGGCTGCCAGTACGTGGACGTCGCCGAGCGGCTGGCGATTGATCGCGTCACGAAGTTGTTCGGATGCAAGTTCGCGAACGTGCAGCCGCATTCGGGCGCTTCGGCAAACGCGGAGGTCTTCTTCGCGCTGCTGCAACCGGGCGACACTTTTATGGGACTCAATCTCGCCGCCGGCGGCCACCTCACGCACGGTTCACCGGTTAACATGTCCGGAAAATGGTTCAAGCCGGTGCCGTATGGCGTTCGTCGTGACGACCACCGGATCGACATGGAGGAAGTTGGACGGCTTGCGCGTCAGCACAAACCAAAGCTGATCATCGCCGGCGGCTCGGCCTATCCGCGGATCATTGACTTCCGTGCTTTTCGAACAGTTTGCGACGAGGTTGGCGCCCTGTTGATGGTTGATATGGCGCATTTCGCCGGGCTCGTCGCCGCGGGCGTGCATCCCTCGCCATTCCCGCACGCGCATGTGGTGACGACGACGACGCACAAGACGCTGCGTGGGCCGCGCGGTGGCGTGATCCTGTCGGATGATGAGGAGATTGCGAAGAAGCTCAACTCCGCAGTGTTTCCAGGAATGCAGGGCGGACCGCTGATGCACGTGATTGCCGCGAAGGCCGTTGCCTTTGGCGAGGCGCTGCAGCCGGCATTCCGCGCCTATGCCCGCAACGTGATCGAGAATGCCAAGGCGCTCGCCGAGACGCTGAAATCGCACGGACTCGATATCGTCTCGGGCGGTACCGACACCCATCTGATGCTGGTCGATCTGCGACCGAAACGCTTGACCGGCAAGGTGGCGGAAGCGGCGCTGGGCCGAGCGCACATTACCTGCAACAAAAATGGTATTCCATTCGATCCTGAAAAGCCGACGGTGACATCCGGCATTCGCCTCGGCACGCCAGCCTGCACGACACGCGGCTTCGGTATTGCCGAATTCCGGCAGGTCGGCGACATGATCGTTGAGGTGCTCGATGTGCTGTCGCAGAAGCACGTCGAGGAGGATTCGCTGGTGGAAGCGGCCGTACGTGACAAAGTGAAGACCTTGATCGGACGGTTTCCGATTTATCAGGACTGAGGATTGGGGGCGGCATGCGTTGTCCGAGTTGCGGCAGCCTTGATACGCAGGTGAAGGACTCGCGGCCGACCGAAGATTCGGCTGTGATCCGCCGCCGCCGTGTTTGCTTGACCTGCAATTTCCGCTTCACGACCTTCGAACGCGTGCAGTTGCGCGAATTGACCGTCATAAAGCGCAACAGCCGCCGCGTTCCCTTTGATCGCGACAAGCTCATGCGTTCCGTGCAAATAGCGTTGCGCAAGCGGCCTGTCGAGCCGGAGCGCATCGAGCAGATGGTCTCGAAAATCGTGCGCGAACTGGAAAGCCAGGGCGAGAGCGAGATTTCGTCGGAAGCGATCGGCGAAATCGTGATGGAGCATTTGCGCGAGCTCGACGACGTCGCCTATGTACGTTTTGCGTCGGTCTATCGTAACTTTCGCGAGGCCAAGGATTTCCGCGCCGCTCTTGATGAGTTGTCGGGCGAAGACGACGGTCGACCTGCAGCCGGCGCGCGAAAATGAACGAACTGGTCGTCTCAACTGCACAAGCTGATGACGAGCGCTTCATGCGCCTGGCCCTTGCCCTTGGCCGGCGCAATCTCGGTCACACATGGCCCAATCCGTCGGTCGGCGCGGTGATAGTGAAGGACGGCGTTGTCATTGCGCGTGGTTGGACGCAGGAGGGTGGCAGGCCGCATGCCGAAGTTGAGGCCCTCCGGCGCGCAAAAAAAGCAACGCAGGGTGCGACGATGTACGTCGCGCTCGAGCCTTGTTCGCATCAGGGCAAGACGCCGCCATGTGCGGATGCGATCATCCGCGCGGGGATCGCACGCGTCGTCTCAGCGATGGAAGATCCCAATCCGGAAGTGGCGGGGCAGGGGCATGAACGGCTGCGGGCGCGGGGCATCATTGTAGAGGTCGGACTCGGCGCCGAGGAGGCGCAACGCATTCATGTCGGCCACATCATGCGCGTTACGAAAGGGCGTCCGCATGTCACGGTTAAACTTGCGATTTCGGCCGATGGTAAGGCCGGGCTTGCCGGCCGCAGGCCGGCGGTGATCAGTGGCGAGGCTGCCCGTGAGCGAGTCTTTCAAATTCGCGCGGCAAACGACGCCATCCTCGTCGGCATTGGCACGATTCTGTCAGACGACCCGCAATTGACCTGTCGTCTGCCGGGCATGTTCGAACGCTCGCCGGTGCGTGTTGTGCTCGATGAGGACTTGCGCGTGCCACTTGCAACATCGGTTGTTGCAACGGTGCGCGAGACTCCGACCTGGGTCTTTGCCTCACATCGGGCGTCGACAATGGCCGAGGAAATCCTTCAGCAAAAGGGGTGCAAGGTCTTTCGCGTCGACGAAGTTGATGGCCGGCTCGACCTGAACCAGATTCTGAAAGCACTTGCAGACCAGGGGATCACGCGGTGCTTGGTGGAGGGTGGGCCGACTGTTGCTTCGAGCTTCGTCGCCGCCAATCTTGTGGACGAAGCGATACTGGTGCGCGGCGAAAAAACCATCGGCGATACCGGGATCGGTCCGCTCGAGGGCATGCCGCTGGAAGCGATGACCGGCCGCCTTACATTGCGCGGAAGCGAGAAGCTTGCGACGGACACGATCGAAAAGTTTGTTCGCGGTTAGATCATGTTCACCGGCATTGTCACTGATCTCGGCGAGGTGCGCTCGGTGAGCCAGCGCGCGGGAGACTTGCATCGCCTCACGATTTTTTGCAGCTATGCTCGCTCCGAAATCGTTCAAGGCGCGTCGATCGCGTGCTCCGGAGTCTGCCTTACAGTGGTCGACGCCGGTGAAGAGGATGGCCGGGTATGGTTTGCCGTCGATGCGGCAACGGAAACACTACGTGTTACTACGGCCGGTCGCTGGCGGCACGGATCCAAAATCAATCTCGAGCGACCGCTGAAATTTGGCGATGAGCTGGGCGGTCATCTTGTGGCTGGGCACGTTGACGGGATTGCGACGGTCGTCGCCCGAGAGGACATGACGGACATGGCACGCTTCGTGCTGCGGGTGCCCGCCGGACTGGCGCGATTTATCGCCCCAAAGGGCTCGGCTGCGCTCGACGGGGTATCTCTGACCGTCAATGCTGTGGAGGCAGATACTTTTTCGGTGCTTGTTATTCCGCATACATTGCGGGCAACGACATTCGGCGCCCTACGCAAGGACGACGAGGTCAATCTCGAGGTCGATACAATGGCTCGTTACGCAGCGCGACTGATGGAAATGCAGAGATAAAGCTGGGCAGCCGCCCCCTTGTTCGGACATGGAGCACTTGCTACGACGCCGGTTGGTAAGGACGCTGGTTATGGCAAGGAAAAAAAAGCGCAGCGCAGCGGCAGCCGACGACTTGCATATGCTGATCGTGGAGGCGCGCTTTTACGACGCGATTTCTGACGAACTGCTGCGTGGCGCAACACGCGTTCTTGATAAAGCCGGCGCGCGCTATGACCGCGTTACCGTTCCGGGCGCTTTGGAAATCCCCGCAGCCATTGCGATTGCAATCGATGAGGCGAAGCGCAGGCGAGCCCCTTACGATGGCGTCGTGGCGCTCGGGTGCGTGATTCGCGGCGAGACTCATCATTTCGACATCGTCGCGAACGAATCCGCGCGGGCGCTCATCGACCTTGCCGTGAACGAGCGGCTTGCCCTCGGAAACGGGATTCTTACCGTTGAAAATGAGGCCCAGGCTAACGCGCGCGCGCGTGTCGACGGAGACGATAAGGGCGGTGCGGCGGCGCGGGCCGCGCTCACGATGGCCGCTCTCAAGCACACGTTGGTTTGGCGGTGATGGGGGCTGCACGCGACAACGATGCGCGTAAAGCGAACAAACGCGGCGCTGCACGTCTTGCCGCGGTACAGGCTCTCTACCAAATGGATCTTGCGGGCAGCGGCCTGAATGAGATTTTGGCTCAGTTCGAAAGTCATTGGATCGGGCGCGAAGTCGAGGGCGCGCAATATCTTCCGGTCGAGGCTGCGTTCTTCCGCGACGTGGTTTCCGGTGTCGTACGCGAGCAACGCGAACTCGATCCTTTGATCGACGATGCTTTGTCGAAGAGCTGGCCGCTTAAACGCGTCGATACGGTCTTGCGTGCGGCGTTGCGGGCGGGGGCGTACGAACTAACGCATCGGCAAGATGTGCCAGCGCGTGTCGTGGTGGCGGAATATGCTGACGTTGCCGCTGCTTTTGTCGAACGTGACGAGACCGGAATGGTCAATGCCGTACTCGATCAGCTGGCGCGGCGTTTACGCGCGCCCGAATTCGGCCGCGCGAGCGGATAGGACAATGGCTGCGCTGGATGACATCTCAGCCGAGGACCGCCTGATCGCGCGCTTCTTCGGGCCAATTGCGACCGATCCTGGCGCGCTTGGGCTATCTGACGACGCCGCATTCATAAAGCCACCACCAGGGTGCGATCTCGTGCTCAAGACCGACGCAATCGTCGGTGGAGTTCATTTTTTTCAGGAAGATTCCGCGCAGGCGGTGGCGAGCAAAGCGCTTCGTGTCAACCTGTCCGATCTTGCGGCAAAGGGAGCGCGCCCGCTGGGCTTTCTGCTTTCACTGGCGATCCCAACGGACATTAAAGAAGACTGGCTCGGCGGATTTGCGGAGGGACTGCGGGGAGACGCAGTGCTGTTCGGCTGCCCGCTGTTCGGGGGCGACACCGATCGTACTCCTGGCCCGGTGACGGTTTCGATTGCCATGTTCGGCAGTGTGCCGGAGGGGACCATGGTTCGCCGGACGGGCGCGAAAGCCGGGGACTGTGTCTTCGTGACAGGCACGATCGGAGATGCAGCGCTCGGCGTGGCGCTTCGCGGCGGAAAGGCAAAAACGTGGAAGCTCAACGACGCGCAGCGCCAGCATTTGATGTCACGTTATCTCTTGCCGCAGCCGCGCAATGTGCTGGCCGAAGCCATCCGTAACCACGCTTCAGCGGCGATGGATATTTCGGATGGGCTGGTCGGAGATTTTGGCAAGCTGTGCCGTGCCTCAGGCGTCGCTGCCGATATCAGTATCGCAAGCGTACCCGTATCGGACGCGGCGAAGACCGTCATTGCGGGCGATGCGGCAGCGCTTGAGCTGGTTCTCACGGGGGGTGACGATTACGAAGTCATCTGTACCGTACCCAACAAGAGGGTCGAAAGCTTCCGCGCAGCGGCAAAGGCCGTTGGTGTACCTGTCACCGAGCTTGGGGTGATCAAAACGGGAGAGGGCGCCCGTTTCATCGATCCCTCGGGCAAGCCGCTGGTCTTCAAGCGCGCCTCTTTTAGTCACTTCTGAATTGGCGGGACGAACGTCGTGCTCAAGGTTATAATACGGCGCAAAGAGACGGAAATTCACGATGCATGACATGACGGCGAAGAAAGCGGTGGTCACTCCGGTCGACAAGCACCCGAACTTTCAAAAGCACCATAGGACGTTTCCGACCACGGCCTGGCTGCGGCGTCGCGCTCCGCGCAATGTGCCGCTTTTTGCATTCGAATATGGCGACACCGGCGCCGGCAACGATGTAGGCATTGCCCACAATTGGGCAGCTTTGGATGCAGTCGAGATTGTTCCGCGCTACGGCGTGATGCCCACACTTCCTCCCGTAGATGTAAAGTTATTCGGGCGGAGCTACCGCGCCCCGATTGGCATGGCCCCCATGGGTGGACCGTCGCTTGTGTGGCCGGGCGCCGATCTCCTGATGGCGAAGGCTGCCCAGCGCGTCCGGGTGCCCTACACTTTGAGTGTTGCGGGCGGCATAACGATCGAACAAGCCGCGGCGGCCGCGCCGGACGTGTTCTGGCTACAACTCTACAGGTTCTGGCACGAAGATCACAAAATTGGTTTCGATCTTGTGCGGCGCGCGAAGGCAGTCGACGCCAAGGTTCTTGTTCTTACGCTCGACGTGCCCGTTCGAACGACACGTTCGCGCGAGACCTATGCCGGTCTTGCCCATGAGTTTCGTCCCACTGCTCGCATGATTTACGAGATGCTGGTGCGGCCGCGGTGGCTTTTGGCCCTGCTGCGCAACGGCTATCCCCGCTTTGCAACGATCGGCGAATATGCCCGGCCCGGTGCCGGGACGAATGAGATCATTGCATATGCGCGCGCCCGTATGGGTGGCGCATTTTCGTGGGAAGAGGTCAAACGCTACCGCGACGCCTGGAAAGGCCCGATGGCCGTCAAAGGAGTGTTGCATCCCGAGGACGCCGAAATCGCGGTCAGACTTGGCATCGATGGCATCTGGGTTTCGAACCACGGCGGCCGCCAGATCGAGGCTCTAGCGACGTCGATCGATGTGCTTCCGGCTGTCGCCGCGGCGGTCGGTAGGAAGGCGACCATCCTTCTCGACAGCGGCATCCGCAGCGGCCAGGACGTGATGCGGGCTCTGGCGCTGGGAGCGGACGCTGCTTTTGCCGGAAAGTCGTTCCTCTGGGCGGTTGCTGCGCTCGGCGACGAGGGGCCTGATTATTTGATCGACCTCTATATCGACGAGTTGCGGGCGTCTCTTGGTCAAATCGGCGCGCGGTCGATTGCGGAAGCGCGGGAGGCAAGCATTCGCCACCCGGGCGTTTTTGAGTTTCCGGCTAAACGGGCCCCGAAAGCGGCCCGTAAACGCTAGGCCGCCGGGCGCATGCATCAGTGCCCGAAATCACGATTTCAATAAAAATCATCCCTGATCTGCGGCGACCGCAGTGGCGATTCACTGCCACCGCCTATACAAAGAGCGGCTTTTTTCCCGAGGACGCACATGTCCGCCGCTGCTGAGCCGCTCGAGCACATCGTGCCAGACGACAATTTGGCACGGCGGAATGCCTTGGTGCTGTCGGCTGCACAGGCGCTCGCCGGTGGCAACAACACCGTTATCGTGAGTACCGCGAGCATCGTTGGCGCCGTGCTGGCGCCGGACAAGGGCCTAGCAACGCTGCCGGTGACCGCGATGGTGTTCGGCATGTGGCTAGGCACGTTGCCGCTCGGCGTGTTGGCGCGCAAATTCGGCCGACGTTTCGCTCTTCAATGCGGCTCGGCTTTCGGCATCCTTTCCGGTCTGATCTCCTATTCCGCTGTGATGAACGGCAGTTTCTGGCTGCTGCTTGTCGGCACGTTTTGCGGAGGTCTGTATGCGGCCGCGCATCAGTCGTACCGGTTCGCCGCGGCCGATACCGCGAGTGATGCGTATCGACCGAAAGTCGTTTCATGGGTGCTTGCGGGAGGGGTTTTTGCTGCCGTGCTCGGCCCGCAGCTCGTTATCTTCACCAAAGATCTGCTGACACCGCATCTTTTTGCGGCCAGCTATCTCGGCCAATCGGTCTGTGCGGTAGCGGCGGCATGCGTTCTGCAGTTTGTAAAAGTGCCGCCACTTGCCGTTCCCCGTCTTGGCAGCGTGAGGCCGCTTGGCGAGATCGTTCAGAGTGCACGTTTTATCGTCGCGGTCGCCTGCGGGATCGCAAGTTACGCGATGATGAATATGCTTATGACATCAGCGCCGTTGGCCATGGTCGGCTGCGGCCACTCGGTGACCGATGCAACGCTCGGAATCCAGTGGCACGTGCTGGCCATGTATGCACCGAGCTTTGTGACCGGCTCGCTGATCGCCCGCTTTGGGGTCGAGCGTATCACGGGCCTCGGGCTGCTGCTGATTGCGGCGACCGCCGTCGTGGGTATTTCCGGGCTCTCGGTGGCTCACTTTTGGACTGCGCTGGTATTGCTTGGCCTCGGCTGGAACCTGTCCTTTATTGGCGCCACCACGATGGTCACTCAGTGTCACCGTCCGCACGAGCGCAACAAAGTTCAGGCTTTCAATGATTTTCTGATTTTCGGGAGCATGGCGCTGAGTTCCTTTTCCTCGGGGCAGTTACTGGAAAAGTTCGGCTGGGCCACGATCAACGAAGTGATTTTCCCAACGATCCTTGTGACGGGCGCGCTCTTGGTTTGGCTCGCGATGCGGCCACGGCCTGCTTCGGTTTAGCCGCCTAAACAGCGGCACGGTGGGCGTTAGGGCGTATATCCAAATTCCGCGTTGCGTATTCCACGAGTTTTTGGCTATATCCGCGCGCTTACCGGTCGGGGTGAAGCGCCCTCACAAGCGGCCATCCTCGACGCTCCTGGCGCCGGCGGGAGCGTTCGTCCCGCCAGCACCAATTAAAATCGAGGAAAATGGCCACCATGAATACTTTGTGGTTGATCGTCGGCTGTGGGGTGCTCGCGATCGCCTATGGCATCTGGGCGACCCAATCGGTGCTGAGCGCCGATCCCGGCAGCAAGAGGATGCAGGAAATTTCTGAGGCTGTGCGCGAGGGCGCGCAGGCCTACCTGAAGCGTCAATACGCCACCATCGGCATTGTCGGGGTGGTGATCTTCGTCATCATCGGGTTCACCCTCGGCTGGCTGGTCGCAGTCGGCTTTGCGATCGGTGCCGTGCTTTCCGGTGCGACCGGGTTCATCGGCATGAACGTGTCCGTGCGTGCCAACGTGCGGGTGGCGCAGGCCGCCACCAAGTCGCTGGCGGGTGGGCTTGAGCTTGCCTTCAAGTCGGGCGCCATCACGGGAATGCTGGTCGCTGGTCTCGCGCTGCTTGGCGTGACACTTTATTTCGGCTTCCTGACCGGCACGATGCACAAGGCGCCCAATGACCGAACGGTCATCGACGCTCTGGTCGCGCTCGGATTCGGCGCATCGCTGATTTCGATCTTCGCGCGCCTCGGCGGCGGGATTTTCACCAAGGGCGCGGACGTCGGCGGCGATCTGGTCGGTAAGGTCGAGGCCGGCATTCCCGAAGACGACCCGCGCAATCCCGCAACCATTGCCGATAATGTCGGTGACAATGTTGGCGACTGCGCCGGCATGGCGGCTGATCTGTTCGAAACCTATGCGGTGACGACCGTCGCCACCATGGTGCTGGCTTCGATCTTCTTTGCCGGGACGCCGTTGCTGCTCCCCATGATGACCTATCCGCTCGCAATCGGCGGTGCCTGCATCATCACGTCGATCATAGGCACATTCTTCGTGCGACTTGGGCGCAAGCGGTCGATTATGGGTGCTCTTTACAAGGGCTTTATCGCGTCCGCGCTACTCTCGCTCGTTGCGATCTGGTTTGTCACCGACTCCCTGATCGGCTTTGGCCGCATCCAGGGTGTCAACTTCACCGGGCAGGCGCTATACATTTGCGCGATCGTCGGCCTGGCGGTAACCGGCCTGATCATCTGGATCACCGAATACTATACCGGCACCAACTTCCGTCCGGTCCGATCGATCGCCGCAGCCTCGGTCACAGGCCACGGCACCAACATCATTCAGGGCCTCGCGGTGTCACTAGAGGCGACCGCGCTGCCCGCGCTGGTGATTATCGCTGGAATTCTGGTTTCGTACGCGCAGGCCGGGTTGTTCGGCATTGCCATCGCGGTGACTTCGATGCTTGCGCTCGCAGGCATGGTGGTCGCGCTCGATGCGTTCGGTCCGGTCACGGACAATGCCGGCGGCATTGCGGAAATGGCGGGTCTGCCGAAAAACGTGCGCAAGTCGACCGACGCGCTCGATGCGGTCGGCAACACCACGAAGGCGATCACAAAGGGCTACGCCATCGGCTCGGCCGGACTCGGCGCGCTGGTCCTGTTTGCTGCCTATAACCAGGACCTGCAGTTCTTCACGAGGACTGCGGCACAGCATCCGTACTTCCAGGGCATCCAGCTCGACTTCTCGCTGAACAATCCTTACGTCGTTGTCGGGTTATTGTTTGGTGGATTGCTGCCTTATCTCTTTGGCGCGCTCGGGATGACTGCTGTCGGCCGCGCCGCGGGCGCAATTGTAGAAGAAGTGCGTCGGCAATTCCGCCACAAGCCCGGCATCATGAAGGGTAAGGACAAGCCGGACTACGGCCGCGCCGTCGACATGCTCACCAAGGCGGCGATCAAGGAGATGATCGTGCCGTCGTTGCTCCCGGTGCTTTCGCCAATCGTCTGCTACTTCGCGATCTACTTCATCGCGGGCGGTGGACCGGCGGGAAAGTCGGCGGGCTTCTCGGCGCTTGGTGCCATGCTTCTTGGTGTGATCGTGACTGGCCTGTTTGTCGCGATCTCGATGACGTCAGGCGGCGGCGCTTGGGATAACGCCAAGAAATACATCGAAGACGGCCACTACGGCGGCAAGGGTTCTGATGCCCACAAGGCTGCAGTCACCGGCGACACCGTCGGCGACCCCTACAAGGATACGGCGGGGCCGGCCGTGAACCCGATGATCAAGATCACGAACATCGTGGCGCTGCTGCTGCTGGCGGTTCTTGCCCACTGATCGTGAATGCTAAAAGCGAAGGGCCCGCACAATACGCGGGCCCTTTTCTTGTCGCGTTCACAGATGGAAGCCGACGTTCTTGAAAATATTGCGGAGGTAGCTCAACTCCTGGCCGCCGGTCGGTGTCGTTTGGGAATAGAAATCGAAAATCTTTCCGTCCTTGACCCCGTAATTGGCGAGCCTCGTGACCCGTCGCTCTTTGTCGAAATAAACCCCGATGACACGTTGGTCGGAAACCTCGTATGGCATGAAGGCTGCGGAGCGCTCTGCCTTTTGCGAGATGTAATAGAAGGCGTCGCCGCTCACTGTCGCCACCGTGGACGGGGTACCAAGCACGATCAGAACCTGTTCCTGTGTGGCGCCGACGGGAATTTGCTCGAGTGCGCCTTCGGGCAACACATAGCCGCGCTGCAGCGTCTCACCCATCCTGCCGCAGGCAGAAAGGGCCAACGCGCTTACGAGCGCTACCGTCAGATGAAAGCCCCTCATGGTACGACGCACCGCTCTCAACCCCACTCGGTCCCGCTCAAATCTTGCGCCGCCGAGAGCGTTGACGTAACGCGACGAGCGGCAGCACCTGAGCGGATCCGATGAAATTCCCCTTGTTTCGCCGCCGCGCGCGGCCGGACACCATTTCTAGCCTGTATGGCACGATCGTGGCGCAGGCGCGATTGCCCTGCTTTTATCGCGAATACCGGGTGCCGGACACGGTAAATGGGCGCCTTGACCTGTTGGTTCTGCATTTGGCCCTTGTTCTCGACCGCTTGGCGG
>Ga0163163_10005271_pt1 | contig 11155 bp, 9 predicted proteins | sample S65metaG_FD_119766 | JGI IMG/M metagenome (GOLD analysis project Ga0163163, IMG submission 119766) | Switchgrass rhizosphere microbial communities from Kellogg Biological Station, Michigan, USA - S6-5 metaG | ecosystem: Host-associated > Plants > Roots > Rhizosphere > Soil | place: USA: Michigan... | reverse complement strand
GCCGTGGGATAGAACAGGGCCTTTTTGATCTTTTTCTTCACTGCCTCGGTTTTTTCCTTGTAGGTGGCAATCTTATCAAGCAGGCCTTCGCGCGCGCCGGCCTGTTCGCCAGCCTCCACCAGATTCACGAACAGGTCGTCGAAATACAGCGGGTGTTTTGCAAGTGATTCGTGCAGCGAGGTGCCACCCTCGATATCGGCCTTGATGTCGAGAATCAGCTTCTGCATCGACGGCTTTTCATGGCCATTGCCGACGATCTCGAACGACTGCACCATTGGAATGCCGGCTGCCAACATCGTGGCGAGCTGGCGGGCGAACACCGCGATGTCTGCCGTATTGGGCTTGCCCCCCTTCATTCCCTGGGCCTGTTTGCGGATTCGGGAAGGTGCTATGCCCTGGCGGCGCAACTCGGCGCGCAAGGTGGTCTCATCCGGAGCGAGACTCTTCCCTTTGACGCGCGTGCCGCGCTTGTCCCGGCCCTCCCATGCATAGGACACGTCGCGTTTGATTGTGCGGACTGTGGTTGCTGCTGCCTGCGCCATTTGCTGCTATTCCTGCGTCACTCGATCGTGACGCTATTAACTTCTTCGAGGCTCGTAAGGCCCGCCTTGACCTTCTCGAGGCCGGAACGGCGTAGATCCCAGACGCCTTCCTTCGCTGCCTGAGCACCAATATCAACGGCACTACCGCCGGCGAGAATGATGCGGGCAATGGAATCAGTTACTGGTAGCACCTGGTAGATCCCCACGCGGCCCTTGTAACCGTCAGTGCAATTCGGGCACCCCTTGGGGGTGAAGATCTTCATGCCGCTGGCAATGTCGGCTTCGGAATAACCTTCCTTGAGGAGGGCTTCCTTGGGTATGTCCATCGGTTGCTTGCAGTTCGAACACAGACGGCGCGCGAGACGTTGAGCAATGATCAGGCTCACGGACGTCGCAATCGCGTATGGCTTCACGCCCATGTCTACGAGACGGGTCAGAGTCTGCGGCGCATCGTTCGTATGCAGGGTGGAGAGAACGAGGTGGCCCGTCTGGGCCGCCTTGATGGCGATCTCCGCGGTCTCGAGATCACGAATCTCGCCGACCATGATGACGTCAGGGTCCTGGCGCAGAAAGGCGCGCATGGCCGCTGCGAACGTCAGTCCGACTTTGTTATTGACGTTGACCTGGTTGACACCCGGCAGGTTGATTTCGGCCGGATCCTCGGCCGTCGAGATGTTCGTGTCCTCGCGATTGAGGATGTGCAGTCCGGTGTAAAGGGACACGGTCTTGCCGCTACCGGTCGGGCCGGTGACCAGAATCATGCCCTGGGGCTTCGCCAGGAATTTGGTGTACAGGTCCTTTTGAAAGGGCTCATACCCGAGCGAGTCGATGCCCAGCGCCGCCTGTGCTGGGTCGAGAATACGCATCACGATCTTCTCGCCGAACAGCGTTGGACACGTGCTCACGCGGAAATCGATGGCGCGATTCTTCGACAGTTTCATCTTGATGCGCCCGTCCTGCGGGACGCGGCGCTCGGCGATGTCCAGACGCGCCATCACCTTTAAGCGAGCGGAAAGCTTCGATGCGAGCTGCACAGGTGGCTGAGCCAGCTCTTTCAGCACGCCATCCATGCGCAATCGGACCCGGTAGATTTTTTCGTACGGCTCGAAATGGATGTCCGATGCCCCGCGGCGAATGGCATCAAGCATGACCTTGTTGACGAAGCGGACGATCGGGGCGTCTTCGACATCATCGCGGCTAACTTTCTCGTCGGGACTCTCATCGCCGCCCGAGACCTCGAGCGACTCGAGATCCATGCCCTCTTCGTCCGAGAGCGCCGACATCTGGCTGTCGACTTGCTCCAGGGTTTTGTCAATAGCCTTCTGCAGCTTGTCGTCTTCGACAACAATGGCCTCGATCCCCAGGCTCGTCTGGAACTTGATCTCATCGATCGCATGCAGATTGGTGGGATCAGCGACCGCGAGAAACAGGCGCTTGCCGCGGCGGAAGATGGGGAGGACACGATGCTTGGCGAGCAGCTTGTCGCTGACGAGCCGAACCGTTTCCATGTCGAGAGTGACCGAATCGAGATCGCATAGCGGCACGCCAAATTCGTTCGAGGCTGCCACCGCGATGTCGCGAGCGTTCGCCGCACCGCTGGTTACCAGTTGCGTCACAACGCTCGTCTTGCGCTCGCGGGCGGTATTCATCGCCTCCAGAATGGCTGCCTCTTCAACGACTCCGTCCTGGACGAGACGTTGTGGCAGGCCACCGAGGCCCGAGCGTGCTCCGCCGGCGGCTAACGACACGTTATCATTCATGGGTTTATGCTAAGCGAGCTGGACCCCGGAGCCGCAGTGTATCGGACACGATGTTAGAGGGAAATTGTCAAACTTCGATGCATCCTCGCATACCCCTGCGCCCTCTCTACGTGACTCGTTTCCCAAAAAGACGAAGCCCCTCCTGAAGAGGGGCTTCGATGAATCAGGGCTAAGATTCTAGCCCATCGCCTCAGACATCAATGACGGCACTCCGCTGGCACGTACTTCTGTGCGGTGCTGGTCGCGCAGGCCCAAGTCACAGGGCCATTGGTGCTGACCGTCGGCGTGAGGGTGAAGGAAGCGCTCTTTGCAGTGGCATCCATGGTGATCGTGACCACTCCTGTGGTATCCGTGCAAGCCAGGCTCGTCACGTGAGAGCCGGTGGCTACTGTGGTCCATGTCTGCACGCCGTTGCAGCTGCCTGCAATGATTTGGGCGCCCGCGCTGGCGATATTCTCACCAATTGTGGCTTTCGCCGCTGAGGCCAAAGCCAGGCCCTCTGTTACGCGCGCCCGGACCGTATAGTCCTGGTATGCCGGCAGCGCGATGGCCGCCAGGATGCCGATGATCGCAACCACGATCATCAATTCGATCAGGGTAAAACCCTTTTGCACAGACTTCATTTGATAGGCTCCTCGAGTAATTGGATATCTAACTTCAAGCGGCGCAAAAGGGCGCCTGCGGGGAGTACTCGAGCAAGCGCTGTGCCAATTGTCTAGAATTAAACTAAGTGATTGAATACTAATAATATTTTGGATGTGCGACGCGGCGGCGGCTCAACTTATTCACTCGCAGCATGACGATGGGTGCTTCGCGCGAGCGTCACAAAGTGACACAACCGGTCAGCGTTCGCGAAGCCTCGGTCACCTGGGGGTCGGGCAGAGCAACCCGCATGAGGCAAAGTGATCTGCGGTTCACACCGTGCTCGAACCCTGCACTGACATACTGCGATGCTTGCATCCCTGACAGCGGCCGACACCCATCTAACATGGACCCCGCATTGCGATCTGCGCAGACAGCTGGCCGCATTGATCGTCGCATTGAGAGCGCTCAGGCCGGCGAGTCAGTCTCACTCGAGCTGACTATTCTCATGCCATGCCTGAACGAGGCTCAGACTGTCGCCACTTGTGTGCGCAAGGCGCGCAGCTTCCTCGGGCGGACTGGTATCGAAGGTGAAGTGCTCGTCGCCGACAACGGGTCGACCGACGGTTCACCAGATCTCGCCCGCGAGGCAGGTGCACGAGTCGTGCGTGTTGCGCGGAAGGGTTATGGCAGCGCGTTGATCGGCGGAATAGAAGCGGCCTGGGGACGCTTCGTGATCATGGCCGATGCCGACGACAGCTACGATTTCTCCCAGCTCGACGCGTTCGTCGAGTGCCTGCGCGCCGGCAACACGATGGTCATTGGCCATCGCTTTCGGGGTGGCATCCGCCCAGGCGCGATGCCTTTGCTGCATCGTTATCTGGGGAACCCGGTCCTGAGCCTCGTCGGGCGCCTCTTCTTCTCCTCCCGCATTGGTGACTTTCATTGTGGTCTGCGTGGCGTCGATCGCGCTGCGGCGCTGAAATTGCGCCTACGTACGCCGGGTATGGAGTTCGCGAGCGAGATGATAGTCAGGGCGACGCTCGCAGGCTGGCGCATCGCCGAGGTGCCTACTGTGCTTTCGCCAGCGGGACGCTCGCGTCCGCCACATCTGCGCAGTTGGCGCGACGGCTGGCGCCACCTGCGCTTTCTTCTAATGATGAGCCCCCGCTGGTTGATGCTGTATCCAGGCGCGAGCCTTATCGCAATTGGCGTCATGGCCGAATTGGCAATCCTGCAGGGCCCCGTCGTTGTGCATGGCGTGGGATTCGACATCCACACGATGCTCTACGCCGCTGGCGCGACTATTCTCGGGGTACAGCTGGTACTGTTCTCGCTGCTGGCACGCACCATTGGTGTTGTGAAGAGTCTCTTGCCGATGACCCAGCCCCTGGCACGCTTTCTAAACATCTTCACGCTCGAACGCGGCATTCTGCTCGGTCTGTCGCTTGGCCTGGCGGGATTCGGGCTTGCGACCTACTCAGTAGAGAGTTGGGCACACGCGCGGCTCGCGGCACTCGACCCGTCTACCATGATGCGCGTCGCGATCCCTTCGGTCACATTGATGCTGGCAGGTGCCGAAATCATTTACGCGTCGTTTCTGATCGGATTCATCGACGTGCGGACGACCAGCGTCAGCGATTCATGAGTCCGGCCGAAAGCAGGCCGGACCTGGCGGTCCCGCGCGGTACGCCACTCTCGCAGGTGAGCGGTACTGCCTCTGCGTACCGGTTGCCCGTCTACATCGCGTGCACTGCGTTGGCGCTCGTCTGCAACTACCTGCTCGGCAAGGACATGCCGTCGGATACGCTGAACTATCACCTGTATGCCGGGTTCAGTGCTCTCCACGACCGCTTCCTCCAGGACTATTTCGCGGCCGGGCCGCAGTCGTACTTTAATCCCTACATCTATGTACCCTTCTACAGTCTGGTCAGTGCCGGACTCTCGGCGCTCGAAATCAGTTCCGCCCTGGCGGTAGCGCACAGCGTCATTCTCTGGCTGACCTTCGAGCTCGCCGTTTCGGTCTGCCCATCGGACGACCGCCGTAGGCACGTGACGATCGGCGTTTGCGCAGTCGCTTTGGCATTTGTCAACCCGATCCTGATGCAGGAGATCGGCTCGAGCCTGTCAGACATCACGACGGGGATAGTGGTGCTCGCTGGCTGGTTGCTGCTTGCCCAAGCGGTCAGTGCAACCCACGCCGCGCGGGTCCTCTGCGCCGGACTGCTCCTCGGCGCCGCGAGTGCGCTAAAGCCCACTAACGCCGTGCATGCGATTGCCGGATTTGCCGTATTGGCGATGCTACCGCAGGCCCTGCCAGTCAGGATCCGACACGGCCTTGGCTACGCCGCCTCGCTCGGACTGGGCTTTGCGATCGTCGCCGCTCCATGGTCGTATCGCCTCGCGCGGACTTTCGGCAATCCACTCTTCCCGCTGATGAACAGCGTATTCCGCTCGCCGGAATTCACGACCGAGCCGCTACTCCATTATCGTTTCATCCCACACACCTTCGTCGAGGCTCTCTGGCGCCCATTTGCGATGATCGATCCGGTAACCATGGTGCACGAGGAATTGAGTGCACCGGATCCGCGATACGCCGTGCTCATGGTGTTGTTGAGCGTGCTTTTTTTGCGCTGGCTGTGGCGTCGTCTCGTGCATCCTCCAAGTCTGTCGGCGCGCGCGCAATTCACTCCGGCTGCCCGCGCACTTGCCGCGCTCGGGTGCGGCCTCGCTGTGGACTGGGTTCTGTGGCTGAGTGGCTCAGGCAACAGCCGTTATTTCCTGCCGATGTCCAGTGTTGCGGCCGTAGTGATTGTCGCGCTGTTGTTTCGGCAGCGACCGAAAGTGCGGTACTACATACTCTTCGTCATCTTTGGCACCCAGGCCGTCCAACTCCTCATGGGCACGCAGTACCGCTGGAATGCAGTGCCCTGGGATGGTGGCCCATGGTTCCAGATTGAGGTACCGCGGCAGCTGGTCATCGAACCGAGCCTCTACTTGACCCTCGGAACACAGTCGAATTCTTTCATTGCCCCATTTCTGGCCCCGGGCGCGGGGCTGATCAATGTCTCCGGCGGCTACGCGCTCGGATCCGAGGGAGCCAGTGGAGCGCGTATCGAGTCCCTGATTCAGCGATATACACCGCACTTGCGCGTTCTCTTGCCTGGTTCGCGGCTATATGCGGACGATGACCGGCGCGACCCGCGTCGCTCGGATGTTGATAATGTCTTGCAACGATTTGGTCTGCGCGTCGACATGAGGGACTGCGTTAGGATTACTGTGCACGGGCTGCCTCCCGACGTGCAGGTCACACTTGAGAGATTGCCGCCCGCAGATCAGCCACTAGCTGACACAACTGACCTGCTGACCTGCCACGCTGTCCCTGACAACGCCGACCATTCGGTGCAGATCGCCGGCCAACGCGCTGCCGAGGTCGTGCTCGATCGCCTTGAAGACGCCTGTCCAGACCTCTTTCAGCCACGCCGTCTGCTGACTGAGCACATCGGTGACTCGTGGCAGCGGTACTATGCGAATACCGATTTGAGGGCATGGGTCGGTCAGGGCTGGGTCAAGTTTCGCGACGTGATTCGCAGCGATCAGATCGTATTCGTTGGACGCGAGAGCGATTGGGTCAAGGCGCCGTTGCGGCTCGCTTGTGGGCGCCGCAATGGCCACTATTTTGCGACAGTGTTGAATTCAAAAGAGGGACCGTAGGGCTTCATGGATGTACGGACACCACTACCCAGGGCCGTGCAGTTGCGTTACACCGCACTCGAGCGCCTCGCGGTGAGGCGCCCGGTCGACCGTATTGAATACATCGCGCGTGCCTGTGCGGGACGCCGCGTGCTCGACCTGGGCGCGATGGACGAAACCGCCTGGCAGGCCAAGCGAGGTCGCGGTACCTGGTTGCACGAAGAGATCGGCCGGTACGCGCTGCGTGTCGACGGTATAGACAACTGCGCATCGATTCCCGCCGAAGGGCTGCGAACCGGGTCGAACGCGATCATAAGGCGGGGCGACATCACTGATCCGGAGCGCCTCGTAGCGGCGCTCGAGGACAGCCCCGATGTGATTGTCGCGGGTGAACTGATCGAGCATCTCGAAAATCCCCTTCAGTTTCTCAAGGGGTTCGTTGGAATCAAGCGCCTGTCCGGCAAAACTTTCATTCTCTCAACGCCCAACGCCACGGCACTGCATAACGTCCTGGTTGGTCTGGCGCGCCGCGAATCGACGCATCATGATCATCTGTGCATCCTGTCGTACAAGACGCTGGCTACCTTGTGCACGCGCGCCGGTTTTTCCGAATGGGAAATCATTCCCTACCGCGCGCGCTTCACCGAGATGCAGGTACGCCATTCCGGGCTTTCGCGGCTCGGTGTGCGCGCTGCGGAACGCGGCGTCAACATGCTCGAGTGGATGTTCCCCCTGCTGAGTTTTGGCTACATTCTGCGGATCCGCCTGTGATCCGTCGGACCAACAACCTGCTGGAGTTCGTGTGGCGCTAGGGCCGCGAATCCGTCGCTTCCTGGGCAAGCGCCTGGCGCGTCGCGCGGGCCGCTGGTACCGGGCCATTTTTGTAGACCTGGCCAAGGAGGCGTGCGCGCTGGCCGCAGTCATACCCCGCGACGCACATCTACTCGACATCGGTGGCGGTGACGGCGAGCCCCTCAACCATTTGCTGGCTCTGCGTCCCGACCTGCGCATCACAACACTTGATCCAGGCCCGGTCGTGGGCCAGTGGATCGAAGCATGCTTCCAGGGTCAGGTGACGCGCCTGCCCGCTACGAGCCTCCCAGAATACCTGGCCAGCGGTCGAGCCGATCCCGATGCCATCCTCATTGCGGATGTGCTGCATCACATTCCCGAGGTGGCACGCGGCGGCTTTCTCCGTTCAATCAGTGTGCTTCTTGAACGCGTGCCGAAGCTGCGCATCATCGTCAAAGACGTGGAGCCAGGCTTCTGGCGCTCGGCCCTCGGCTACTGGTCGGACCGCTATATCACGGGTGATCTGGACGTGAGCCCGATCTCACGCGAACGCGTCGCGCGCCTCTTCGAGGACGCGCTGGGGCCCTTGAACCGTGAGGATACAAACCTGTTCGAAGCGAACAGGCCGAATTACGCCATTGCCTTCTTTCGATAGCAAGATGCCTTCGAGACTCCTGATTGTTGCCGTGACGGTTAATGCAGTCATCAGCCAGTTGCTGCTGCGACGCGGCTCGCATGCGCTAGGCGGCAGTCCGCCAGGACTGTCGGGCTTACCGCGTTTCATTGTCAACGCGGCGCTGTCGCCGTGGATCTACGCCTCGGTCGCTCTTCAGGTTGTCGGTTATGTGCTGTGGCTGCTGCTGGTTTCGCGGGAGAAGCTCGGCATCGCCACGGCGGGCGTCGGAGCCGGCTTCTACATCCTGATATCGCTGTCTGCCTGGTTGATCTACGGGGAGACGCTCTCACCGTTGCAGTGGATCGGCATCGTCGTGGTCACGCTGGGAGTGACCTGCATCGGCTTGGGACAGGCGTAACGCCTTAATGTGATTGGCGCGATAGCCGAGCCTGTAAAGTGTTGCGAGCGCAGCCGCAACCGGACGTGGCCATAAGGTGTCAAATATTGCACGATCCTCACGTTCACGAGCACGATTGGCTATCGTAGCTGTAGTCTCACTCCCCGCATGAACGCCCTTGGAAACAAGACGCTCGCGCAGGTAAACAAAGCCCCCGGGGCGACGTGCCAGCTCGAGCCACGCCATCCAGTCGAGGTTCGTCTGGAATCCGCCCGGAAAGCGGAAATTAGCAAGCGTCAAGCGGTTGAACATTACGCTCGGACAGCAGATCGGGTTGCCGAGCGACAGCAGGCGTACCTTGTCACGCGGCTCGGTGAGGCACTCGCGCGCTCCAAAGGCGCGGCGGCGAAGGGCGCGTTTGACTCGCAGGTTGATGTTGGTTGGGCGCGCGCCGAACGGTGTGTGCTCCGAGTAGTCGCAGAAGGCGAATAGTGCACCAGGATTGCGGCGCAGCGCGTCTGCCAGCTTGCCGACATAGGCTGGCCCGAAGAGGTCGTCCTGGTGGGCCAGGGTCACGAAGTCGGTCCGGGCCGCCCCAAGCGCAAAGTTCCAGTCGGTCGCGATGTCGATGCGCAGCGGATTGATATGCAGCGGCAAGGCGTGACGTTTCGCAAATGCGTCGAGTTCCGCCGACGGTGTCGAGCTCGCAAGCAGGATCTCGCTGCGAGTCCCGGTTTGCGCTCGCAGGGAGTCGACCAGTGCGGCTAAGTTTGGCGCCGCCCGGTACACCGGGATGGCAAATGTGTGGTCCATGAGTTAACTGATGGGCGTGGGCGCTTGTGTCAGCGCGTGTGCTAACAACACCGGAGCGCCCGAGTTGCTGAGGTTGATTGAATAGTAACTGCTTCCCACGTTGGTGATCGGCCAATCCCCGTATAGCCAAGGTCCGTCGGCGTCAGTGCGTTCGTTATCGTAGTGCCAAAACAGCTATTCGTTGTACTGTACATGCGCTCGGCTTGCGTTGCGAGTTCGAGGAGCGCGTTCCTTGCCTCCGTACGGCGTGACCTGCGGATCTGGTTGTTAAATGCCGCTAGCGCAATGGGGCGAGAATCGAGAAGTGCGGGGACCAGCCTCGTCCTCCCGGCTTCGTTGACGATCTGAAACCCGGGCATCATGTAGGCGCCTGGAATTGCTGGATAGTCCGGGACCGCATTCAATGCCAGCAGGTTGGGTCCGTCGCCGACTGTTTTCCCGTGTTGTCCACCGAGAAGGTGGCGCATTGCACATCTTTCACCTGGGCGCCGGCAGCCGTGGCGGTGAACTTAAACGCCGCCCCCGTCCCGTTGTTGCTGAGGTCGATTGTGTAGTAGCCGCTGCTCAACGTAATCGGCCATGCGTTCCCCGTGTAGCCCACGTCGGCGGGAACCAGCGTGTTGGGAACAGTAGCACCCCAGTAGACGTTCGTGGTGCTGTACAGGCGCTCTGCTCGTCCGGCGAGATCGAGCAGAGCGGACCTTGCCTCCGTGCGGCGCGACTTGCGAATCTGGGTTTGGTACGCCGGCACGGCGATAGCGGCCAGCATTGCCACGATGCCTACCGTCACCATCAGCTCTATCAGAGTGAAGCCTGTGCCACGCCCGGGATGCGATAAAGACCGTGTTGCCATGAGTCATCTGCCTGTTAGCGTTTCTTGATCCACGTCAGACGTTTGCCGGTTGGTCCCGGTAGCTGGGGGAGGATGGTGCAAGCGCCGTTCGACCAGACCCACGGGGGGTTGCAGACATTGCGAGGCTGGGCCCCAGGTCCGTCGCTCGATTGCGTGAGCCAGTAGTCCATCCCGCCCGCATTCAAGCTCGTTACGCTGCCGCTGCCGTCGGTTCGAAACCCGATGGCATCGCGGTATCCGGGAAACAGGTTGGGAATCGCTCCGCCGGTCGTCACGTCAATCGCAATCGTGTTGCCGGTCTCGGCAATGTTTGCGCAGCTCGTGATCGAGGTGCTGGCCGGAATGAGCGTGTTGACGACGAAGGCGCCTTTGTATGCAATGGGATTGAAGATGACCTGCTCATAAGTCCCCGGCAGATCCAGGGTCCAGCCGAACTGTTGATTCGCACTCGCGCCACCCGCACACGTGGTCGTGCCCTTCCAGCAAACCGAATTCGAGGTGCCGTCCAGCTCGCCGCTAGCTGTGCTCGTGACGGTCTGCGCCGCGAGATTGCTGGCGATGGTTTGCGGAGCGGTCAGACTGAAGTATTTGGAGGATGACTTGGCGTTCCAGCTGTCCATGTTCCAGTCCCAGATTCCGTACAGAGACTCGGTGCCGCTCTCGTATTGTGTGGGCGATGAGTTCGTAATCGGAATCTTGCGACCCGTTCCGAAGTCCACCATCAACCGTTGGGTGGTTCCTTGAGTCGGCGTCGTGATCCAGACTGCCGGCTTGGTCGTGATCGGCTGACCGTCTGCCGTGAACAGCAGCGAAACCGAGGATGAGGACGCCCAGGTGGTCGGGCTGCTGTCCGTCAGGTCGAAGCGCCACAGGTTGCCGAGGAGGTCGCCCGCATAGACGTAGTCGATGATGCGGTCACCGTCCAGGTCCGCCGGGTAAACGTAGGCAATCCCGTTCTTGCCGGACGTGCTGGTGCTCAGGTAGTAGAACGTCTTGCCTCCGGTGCTGGGATCGACGGTCATCACGTAAATTCCGGCGTCGCCGCTGCGGCTGTTGAACCCGTTACCGAAAATGACACCCCACATCCCATTGTGCAGCCTGCGAATT
>Ga0163163_10005270_pt1 | contig 11157 bp, 11 predicted proteins | sample S65metaG_FD_119766 | JGI IMG/M metagenome (GOLD analysis project Ga0163163, IMG submission 119766) | Switchgrass rhizosphere microbial communities from Kellogg Biological Station, Michigan, USA - S6-5 metaG | ecosystem: Host-associated > Plants > Roots > Rhizosphere > Soil | place: USA... | reverse complement strand
TGCGCCCCGTCGCCATCGATCCCGGCGTCGGCCGGATCCCAATCGGATGAGCCACGGCCCGGGTCGGTGTCGTCAGCCTCGTCCCAGTCCGGCCAGGACTGCGGCGTGATCGCGGCGGACCAGGCCGAGCCGTCGTACGGCGGCTCGCCGGCGGCCACGTCGCCGGTGGCGGCCGCGGTCTCGAACAGGCTGATGATCGCCTCGTAGTCGGCGCTGGTCAGCACCTGCGGGCGGACCTGGAGCTGCAGCGGGGTGATCCGGGCCAGGATGCCGCCGGGCCGGTCCGGGTCCGCGGCCAGGGCGAACACCGACGGCGCGGCGGCGGCACTCCCCCCGTCCGGGTCGGCGGCGACCAGCGCGGCGATGCCGCCCGGCTCGGCCGAGATGTCGGACAGGAACGCGAGCTGCGCCTCGTTCGGCGGGACCTTGCTGACCAGCAGGGTCAGCGACCAGTCCTCGTCGTCCGGCTCGGTGATCCGGCGGTACCGGACGTCGACCGCGCCGCCGTCGCGCAGGCGGCGCTGCAGCGTGACCGCCTTGGCGGCGAGCAGGTCGAGCGCCTCGTCCAGGGTCTCGCAGGCGGTGGCCCGGCCCCCGGCCGCCTCGAGCTCGTCGTAGCCGACCAGGATCAGGTCGTACCAGCCGGCCAGCTCGCTGGTGGCCAGCTCGGCGGCGGCCGTGGCGAGGACCCGGCCAGCCAGCTGGGAGGGCCCGTCGACCACGGTTACCCGCAGGTGCTCCAGGTCGGCCAGCAGGTAGCCGCCGCCGTCCGCGGCGCCCGCGGTGAGCAGCCCGGGCAGCAGGTCACCGCGGCTGCCCGGCGGGCCTGGCGGCTCGGGCGCGGGCAGCGGCAGCAGCCAGGCCATGCCCTGGCGGCCGCCGGGGATCGTGAACGGCGGCGGAGGCGGCTCGCTGGACGGCGCCGCCAGCAGCAGCTCCATGGCGGAGGCCCGGAGGTGGATGCCCGCGATGTCGGCCAGCTGCTGGCCGGACGCGGTCAGGCCGGTGCCCAGGCCGGCCAGCGCGGCGCGCAGCGCCGGCGCGGGCGGCGCGGCCGGCGCGGCGGTCCGCAGCCGCTGCTCGGCCTGGACCACCGGGGCGGCGGCGGGCAGCGGGATGCGGCGGCCCGGCCGCCTGTTCTGCCGCTGCCGGTGGCGCAGCCGGGCCAGCGACACGACCACTCCGCCGGCCAGCATGCCGGCGCCGAACACGGCCAGCGGCGGGACCTCCTGCTGCGAAGCGACCGTGGTCACCTCCACGGGCTTCCGGTGCGCGCCGGGACCGGGCGAGGACGTGCGGTACGGCGGCGGCAGCGCGCCGGACGCCGGGCCGGACGGGCTGGCGCCGGCGCCCCTGTGCGGGTGGCGCAGCGGGTGATGCCGGCTCGGGTGACCCGGGTGGTGCACCGGGTGGCCGGGCGCGGGCTGGCGGCCGGCGGCCGGGCCCGGCGGCCCGGGCAGCTGGAGCACCCAGCCCGGCTGGATGATCGCCGGGTCGCGGAACACCTCGCCGTGGCCCATCGGGTGCCCGGAGTTGAGCTCCGCGATCTCGGGGAACCGGTCCCCGGCGCCGAGGTAATGCTCGGCGATCGTCCACAGGCAGTCCCCGGGCCGGACGACTACCGCCTGGAATGCGGCCATGTTCTTCCCCTGACCGTCAGCCGCCTGGTTCTGCCCAGCCACGGCGGGTGCGGCGGGCTGGTCCAGCGCGGTCAGCGTGACCACCGGGGCCAGCGTGCTGGCTGGTCCCGTGCTGGCTGGTCCCGCGTGCGTACCGGGCGACGCGGCCAGTACCACCGGCGCGGCCGGGGCGGCGGCCAGCACCGACGACACCGGGTTGCTGAACGTCATCGCGGCCAGCGTGACCAGCTGGGCGGCGAAGCCCTGCAGCCCGCCGATCCGCAGCCGCGGGGCCCGCCGCCCGCGCAGCAGGGCCATGGTCTCGGCGAGCACGGCCGCCGTGAACAGGGCCCAGGCGCCCCAGCTGACGTCGCGGACCGCGGCGAGGAATACCGTGCCGGTGTCGCGGTGCAGCAGGCCGGCGGTGATCTGGTGCAGGGACGGCAGCCGCCGCGGGAGCGGGCTGCCGCCGAACCGGTACAGCGCCAGCGGCAGGCCAACGACCAGGACCAGCAGCGTGAGCGCGGCGGCCAGCCCGCGGGCGGCGGCCCCGGAGCGGCGGGTCATGCGCCTGGTCCCGTCACGCCGGCCTCCAGCGAGGCCACGGCCGAACCGGTGGCGCTGACCGAGTTGATCCCGATGAGGGACAGCACCTGGGTCGGCCTGGTAATGGTGACCGTGACCCGGATCGAGGCCCGGCCCTGCGAGACGACCGTGCCGGTGTACCCGCCGCCGGCCAGGTAGGCCCGCGCCGCAGCGACGGCCTGCTGCTGGTCAACAAGGAACTGCCCGGTCGTGTAGGCCGCCGACTGGCTGACCCGGCCCGCCCCGGCCCGGGCCGCTTCCTGTGCGACCGCGTCGGCGTTCTGCGCGGCATCCAGCTTCGTGCCACCGTCGACAACGATCCCGAACAGGGCCAGCAGGCCGACGAACATCGCGGCCAGCATCAGCGTGATCGAGCCCCGCTCGGCATCGGGGGCTGGCGGTGGGTCTGGGTGCCATGGCGCCGATCGTGCCTGAGCGGGTGTGACAGTCGCTGTGACAGCGCGTCTGGCCAGGTCACAGGCCTGTGGCAGCAGTTCCGCAACAACCATGACGGTCACCTCGACCGGTAGGGGTCCAGCGGCGAGGTGAAGCTCGCCCGCAGGGTCTTGCTCCCCGGCAGGCCGGGGACGAGCAGATCAGAAAGCCGCACCACGCACGTCACCGACGCGCTCACGTGCGCGGGCTGGCCCACCGGCACCCCGAACCCGGAGGTGTTCACATTGACCACCGGGCGGCAGTCCAGTGAGTCCTGGCGGAGCGCGAACGTGGCGCTGGCCAGCGCGGCCGCGTGCGCCTCCGCCGGGCTCCTGGCGATCGACGCCTGCCGGGCCGCGTCCCGGGCGGCGGCCTGCACCGCGCCCTGCGCGATCGACGTCCGCCCGGCCGCGACCAGCAGCGCGATCAGCGCGAGTATGACCGGGGCCAGGATGAGCAGCTCCAGGGTCGCGTCGCCGCCGTCGCGGCGGCGCCCGCGCCTGCGGCTTCGGCTGCGCTTCGTCATGCGGCTGACTCCGAGGGGTAGGTCATGGGGTTACGGTTCCGCGGCGGCCGGCGGCCGCCAGGCAGGCCGGCGCTACGGGGTGGTGAACCGCTCCACCGGCGCCCTGGCCACCTCGCGGACCCGCACGGTCAGGCCCGGGACCAGCGACGGGGCCTCGCCGGTCACGGTGATCTGCACAGTGGCCTGGCCGCTCCCGGCCGCCGACGCAGCCGGCGAAAGCAGGAACCCGGACCCGTGCCGCCGGGCGAACGCCACCGCCGTGTCCGGGCCCGCCTGCCGCGGCGCATTGAACTGGCGGGCCGCGTCGGTGCCCTGGCGGGCCGCGGCCAGCGCCGCCTCCCGGGCCAGGAACCACAGCGCGAACTGGGCGATGAACAGCAGCGCGGCCAGGAACACCGGGACGATGATCACGTAGCTCAGCGTCAGCGCCCCGCGCTCCGGAGGCCAGGACCGCCGCCCTAACCGCCCGCCCGGCCGCCGGGGCCGCCTGCGATCGGTCACGGCTCAGCCGCCGAGCTTGCTCGCGAACTTGGAGACCGCGTTGTTGAACATGATCCCGGCCGCCAGCGCGGCGGCCACCAGGATGCCGGCGATGACGATCCACTCCAGGGTGACCGCCCCGGACTCCGGGTGGCCGGACCGGGCCGCAGCCACCCGGGCGCGGGCCCGCGCCAGCAGGTAGCACAGCGCGGTCCAGACTGGATCATTCATGGTGATGCCTCCTCAGGCAGGGCGGCGGGCGCTATCCCGCCCCGAGCGTCCGGTACACGACGGGGAACACGATCAGCAGCAGGAAGCCCGCGCCGAGCAGCGCGATCGGGATGACCATGGTGGTGCTGCGCGACCCGGACACGGCCCGGTCGGCGGACAGCGCCGCGGCGCGCATCGACGCGGCCCGCGCGGTCAGCGTGTCGATGATCCGGGCGCCTTCCTGCCCGGCCACCCCGGCGATGTCGGCCAGGTCGGCGAGCTCCGGCACGCCGGTCTCGGCGGCCAGGTCGGCCAGGCCCGACCAGGGCGCGCGGCCGGCCCGGCGGGCGGCGTCGAGCGCGGCGGCGATCCGCTGGAACGCCCAGCCGCCGCCGAGCGCCGCGGCGGCCTCCAGCGCCTCGGTCGGCGCGGACCCGGCCCCGCGTTCCAGCGCGACCAGGTCCAGGTAGCTGGTCAGCGCGTGCCGGAAGTCGGCCCGCTTCTCCGCCGCGTTGATCTTGGTGACCAGGTCCGGGGCAAGGAACAGGGCGCCGCCGAGGACCAGCGAGGCGAGCACCGGCACGGCCAGCGGCAGCCGGTGCCCGGCGGCCAGCAGCAGCGCGCTGAGCACCGGCACGGTGGCCAGCCCGGCGAACCCGCAGGTGATCTTGCTGGCCAGGAACGACTCCCGGTCCTGGCCGAGCAGGGCCAAATCAGCGCCGGGTGCGGGCAGCCAGGGCAGCGCGGCTCCGATCCGCGCGGCCAGCCCGGCCCGCCGCCCGCCCCCGCCCGCGGGCGCGGCGGCCACCGGCGCCGCCGCGGCGGGCGCGTCCAGCCGGTTCACCGCGGCGTCCAGCCGGGGCGCGGACGGCAGCAGCTCGCGCAGCAGCAGCCACAGGCCCAGCCCCGCGAGCAGCCCGGCCGCTACGACCCATCCGCTGAGCGTCATCGCCGCCTCCCGGGCCGGGCCTGGCCGCCGGCCCGGGCCCGGGCCGGCGCCGGCGCCGGGCCCGGCCACCCGGCCTGATCCGGTTCGGCCGGCGGGTCGAGGAACCGGCCAGGGGCAGGGATATTGCCCAGCCGGTGCAGCCAGGTCAGCCCAAACGCGTACAGCCCGGCGACCATCGCCAGCACGACCTGCCCGGCGACCGTGCCGTACGGCGCGGAGTAGTGCCTGTTCACCACCGCGATCACAGTGAAGATGACCACGAACACGACGATCCAACGCACCGTGGTCCGGTGCTGGGCCCGCTCCGCCTCGATGTCGCGGCGGCCGGCCACGTCCCTGGCCAGCATCTCGGCCAGCGACCTGAGCACGTCGTGAGCGCCCGCGCCGCGCCGGTTGGTGGCGATGATCAGGGCCGCCGCGATCCGGTCCCCGGCCGGGTCGTCGATCTCGGCGGCGAACGCGCGCAGTGCGGTCTCCGTGCTCGCCCGCGCGGACAGCCGCCGGGCCAGCGCACCGACAGGACCGGCGATCTCGGCCGGCGCAGTCCGCGCGCTGGCCTCGAGCGCATCCTCGAGCCCGCGGCTGGCGGTCAGCATGTCGGCCAGCCGCCGGGCCCACTGCTCCAGCCCCTCCAGGGCCGCGGTCCGCCGCTTCTGCTGCGACCCGGACATCAGCCGGGGCAGGAACAGTGCGGCTGCCGCGGCCGAAAGCCCGGCCACCGGCCAGCGGGTGATCAGCAGCACCCCAAGCCCGGCCACGACGGCGAGCAGCACCCGGCGGCCAGATCCCGCGGGCAGCCGCGCCCGCAGCACCGACGGCGGCGTACCCGGCGCCGGCGCCCGCCGGGTCAGCTCAGCAACAAGCAGCACCAGCCCGGCCGCAACCAGCGCGCCAGCGACAGCGGCAAGCACATTCACCGGCGGCCGTCCGTTCTGGCCGTCAGGCGCTGGTGGTCGAGCATGGCGGGCTGGAAGCCGGCCGCCTGCAGCCGCGCCAGCATGCCCGGGGACGGCGAGTGAGCCGCCGCGGCCAGCCCGGTCGAGCCGGGCAGGAACAGCCGGTTCACCGACGGGCGGTCGGTGTCGCCGGGCGCCATGACCTCGAGGATCTCCGAGACGTAGCGGACCGTCCTGTGGCCGTCGTAGCGCCGTCTCACGTGCACGATCAGGTCGACCGCCATGCCGACCAGGATGTGGATGGCCCGCTCGGCCAGGGCGAGGCCGCCGCGCAGGCCGAGGATCAGGATGCGGTCGAAGGCCTCGCCCGGCGAGTTCGCGTGCAGCGTGCACATCGAGCCGTCCTGGCCGGAGTTCATCGCCTCGAGCATCGGCATGATCTCGGACCGGCGGACCTCGCCGACCAGGATGCGCTGCGGGTTGTGCCGCAGGGCGTGCGCGATGAGGTCGTGCAGGGAGATGCCGCCGACACCCTCGGAGTTGGCCTCCCGGGACTCGAACGCGATCACGTCCGGGTGCCGGGCGGTGCCGTGCAGGTACAGCTCGTACTCGGTCTCCAGGGTGGCGACCCGCTCCCCCGGCGGGATCTCGCTGGCCAGCGCCCGCAGCATGGTCGTCTTGCCGGCGTTCACGCCGCCGGTGACGATGATGTTGCACCGGCTGCGGACCGCCGCGGCCAGGAACGCGGCCACCGTCTGGTCCACCGTGCCGAGCTGCACCAGGCGGCTCAGCGTGACGTCCAGCTGCCCGTGCCGCCGCACCGACAGGCACGGCCGCGGGGTCACCGCCATCGTCGCGGTCAGCCGCGCGCCGCCCGCCAGCGCCACGTTGACCAGCGGCGCCGCGGCGGAGAAGTCCCGCGAGGTCTGGCCGCCGCGGGCGGCCCAGATCCGGCACAGCTCGATCAGCGCGTCGTCGCTGGCGGCGATCGGCGGGGCCAGCACCCGCTCCCCGGTGGCGTAGGTGATCCACACCTGGTCGCAGCCATTGACGTCGATGTTCTCCACGGCCGGGTCGCGCAGGTACGCAGCGAGCGGGCCGAGGCCGTACCGCTGGTCGTACACCGCCTGGGCGAGCGCCTCCCGGTCGGCCGGCGAGGGCACCGGCATGCCGGACCGGGCCCGCCGCTCGGCCCAGGCCCGGGCCGCGTCCCTGATCAGCGGCATGACCGTATCCGGCGCCGCGCCGTCGTCCAGCCGGCTGGCGACCAGCGCGAGCACCTCGGACACGCCCTGCGCCACCAGCGGGTCGGCGGACGCCGCAGACGACGCGGGCGGCGACGGCAGCTGCGGCCCGGCCACCGGCCCGGTCACCGGCCCGGCCGGGGGCCCGCTGCCGGCGGGCGGCCGCTGGTGCGCGGGGCGGTGCGCCCCCCGCCCGGTCCGGGTCGGCAGCGGCGGCGCGGCCGCGCCGCCCGGGCCGGTCCCCGGATCGGCAGGCGCAGCCTGGTAACCGTCGTGGTCCGGCAGCGGCGCGGGCGGCCAGCGCAGGCTGCTCATGGCCCGCCCACCACGTCAGCGGCCCGGAACGGCGCCCGTGCGGCGCCCCGCCCCGGCGGCGCCCACCCGGCCGCGCCCCGCGGGCCGGCCGCGGGCCCGTCCGGCTGACCCGGATCCGCTCCCCCGCCCGCCCGGCTGGTCAGCTCCGCCCAGGGGGGCTTCCCCGGCTGGCGGGCCGGCGACGGGCCGGCCAGCTCCCGCAGCTGCTTCCCGGCCAGCACGGCCGACCGGATCAGCGGCCGCGAGTCGAGCCGCCGCCGGCGGCCGATCCCGTCGGACAGCACCTGCGCGGTCTGGTCATCCTGCGGAAGCGCGGCCGCCGCCGGCACGCCCAGCGCCCTGGACACGTCTTTCGCCGCGTACGGCCCCTCCCCGGCCAGCAGCAGCACCACCCGGTCCAGGCCGCCGAGCAGCTGGGACAGCATCTCCACCCGCGGCCGGGCCCGCGCGGCCTGGCGCAGCGTGGGCCGCAGCACCAGGGCCACCACGTCCGCCTGGGCCAGCACGGGCAGCGGCCCGTCGGCGGCGTCCAGCCGGCCGCAGTCGGCGATCACGTCGATCGGCAGCGCGGCGAACATCGCGGCCAGCGCCGGCCAGACCGGGATCAGGCTGCCGGCCTGCCGCGGGTCGGACAGACCGGCCAGCAGCATCCGCTCCCTGGCCTCGTCCAGCTCGGTGAGCTGCGGCCACAGCGCGCGGGTGACGTCGTCCGGGCCGCGGCCGGCGTCGAAGGCCAGGCTGAGCAGCCCGCGGTCGGCGTGCAGGTGCCCGGCGAACAGGCCGGCCAGCACGTCACCGCCGCTGGGGTCGCACTCGGCCAGGATGACCCGGGACGGCCAGCCCAGCGTCAGCGCGAGCGCCGAGGTGGTCACCCCCGGTGAGCCGCCCGCGGAGATCAGCGCGAACAGCGCCATCAGGCGGCCCGCTTGGTGACCAGCAGGGCGAACAGGCCGGTCGACGCCTGCTCGCCGACCTGGGTCGCGGAACTGGCCGGCACCAGCAGGTCGACCACGTCGAATCCGTCCTCGTCCGGGGTGGTGCTGACCCGCTCCACCACGCCGGCCACCGGGCGGGTGAGCACCGGCACGAACCCGGTGCTGCCCGCGGACTGCCCCTGGTTGCCCGGGGTGGCGATGATCACGACCTGGTCGCCGGGTGACAGGCCGCTGGCCGGCAGCGAGGACGGCCGGACGGCCAGCGGGACGAGCTGCTGGCCCGGCCCCGGGGGCACCGTGCTGGTCAGCTCAGCCGGGGTGAGCAGGGTGCCGGGCCGCAGCGGGATCGCCGCGACCCGGCCGACGACCTGGTTCAGCTGGCCGCCGGGGATGCTGGTGATACCCGGGCCCGCTGCGATCGACGAGGTGCCCACGTCCGAGTTGGTGATCTTCTCCCCGGCGGCCACCGGTGCCGTTACCACCAGCACCGGGACCTGGTGGTTGGCGCGCTGGTACAGCGCGGCGCTGGCCACGATGCCGGCCCCGACCAGGGCCACGGCCAGGAAGATCATGACCGGCCGGCGGCGCCGCGGCAGGCTGCGCAGGGCCACAGGACCGCCAGGACCGTCGTGCCCGTTGGGCAGCAGGTCCGGCTCGGGGTGGAAGGCGGTGCCGTAGCCCGGGCCCAGGTCGCCGGTGCTCACTGGCCGCCCCCGGTGACCAGCGCCTGGCCCTCGGCGACCCGGATGCCGAACGTCGTGGTCTGGGTCAGTGGCGGGTTGATCGCTCCGCCCGCCCCGCCGGACCCGGTCCAGCTGGCGGTCCAGGTCACGGTGACCGAGGTCTGGTACTGGTTGCGCGGCTGCTGCAGGGAGGACCGGAGGTAGGTCACTGAGCAGTCGGTGTGCTGCGCGCTGGCGGGCAGCCGCGGGTCGTAGGCGGTGCCCGGCCCCGGGCAGGTGACCCCGGGCTGCCCGCCGCCGGGCGAGATCGAGATGCTGACCGGCTTGGCGGTCACCCTGGCCCACACCGGGCCGACGGAGACCTGCGCGGTCACCGGGTGCCAGCTGCCCCGCGGCAGCCACACCCACTCGGGCAGCCCGACCAGGCCCCGGTCACCACGCGGCGGCGCCGTATCCGGCGCGGGCACCGGCACCTTCAGGCTGGCCAGCGCCATCTGCATGAGCTGCTCAGGGGTAACGCCCGGGTTCGCCGTGGTCGAGCCGGTCGGCACCAGGACCAGGCCGGCCTGGCCGGGGGTCTGGCAGGACATCCACATCCATTTCTCGCCCTTGGGCGCGGGGTGCGGGAACGGGTAGCCGGGCGGCAGGCTGCTCAGCGTGCAGGGGTCGCTGCCGCCCCCGCCTCCGCCTCCGCCGCCCGGGCTGCCGGGGGTCCCGCTGCCGTTCGAGCAGACCACCACCCAGCCGGCCGGGGTCCGCTCGACATGGCAGCCGCCCGCGGCCGGCGCCGTGGCCGCCGCTCCCGCCGGGACGGCGGGCAGCGCGGGCAGGACGCCGGCCAGGACCGGGGCGAGGGCGGTAACGGTGACCGCCATCAGGAGGGCACGCTGCTTCAGGGATCGCATGAGGCCACCACCGGGACGACGTTGCTGACGAGCCAGTGGCCGCCGTCGCGGACCAGGCTGGCGTAGTAGTTGGCGCGCGGGCTCCCGAAGCTGCGCGGGAAGACCCGGCCGGTGCGGGCGTTGCGCAGGCCGGCGTGGCTGAGGTCGATGCAGTCATGCACGGTGGCGGTGCCCTGGCGGATGACGACGGACCTGATGTGCAGGACCGGGCTGCCGTAGGCGACCGCGTGCTGCTGCCAGTCTTGCTGGAGCACGGCGATCATCGAGGGCAGCGAGTCCGCGGTGACGTACGGGGCCAGGATGGCCCGGGCCCGGCCCGGCCGGCCCGCGTCGATGGCCTGGCCGGACGCCTGCCAGTAACTGATGTAGGCGGAGATGACCTGGTCCCGGGCCGTGGGCGGGCTGGCCGCCGGGGCGGACGCGGCGGACGCGGGCCCGGCCGGGGGCGGCGGCAGCGCCACCGGGTGCTGGCGGCCGCAGCCCACGGCGGCCGCCGCAGCGGCAAGCACCGCGACCACGGCCAGCAGCGGGCGAGGCAGGTTGCGGCCAGCAAAAGAGCATGACTGAACGACCGTACGACCACAGGCCCGTAATAAGTTCGGCATTAACCGGATGCTCTCGATCGGTCACATTAACGGCTTCTGATCGCGTGACAGCATGCCGCAGATCCGGGGCCAAGCACAAGCAAATGCTGCGATTAGTGACACTGGCGCTACATCTGTGACAGGAGTCCGATTTAACTTACTGACCAGCCAGAATGCCCTGTCACATCAATCCCGGAAAGCCTCACCGGCCACTCCCGGCGGCCCGTTTCCCTCGCCGGTTACCGCCAGCGGTCAGGGGCCGCATGACTTGCCAATTGCCCCGCCGGCCTCGTGACCGATATCCCGTCACAAACATGACCGATATTCATCTTTGCCGCACCAGAAGCAGGAACAGGGCCGATTCGCCGGAGACGCGGCTACGATGCACCGGGTGCCCGGGCACCCGGCCACCGCGATCACCGCGGGCCTGTCCGGGCAGTTCGCCGCGCACCTGGCGGTGGCCCTGCTGACCGGGGTGCCGCCGGTCGCGCCGGCACGGTGTGGGGGTCAACCTGACGCTGGCGGGCCAGCCGGTGCTGATCTCGGCCCCCCGCCGGCCCGGCTGCCCGGCCCGCGGCCAGACGGGCCCGAAAATCCCCGCCTGACCAGGCCTGTCCTGCTGGTAGCGAACGCTCTGGTGCCCGTTCCGTGCGACCCTTATAGCCACAGGTGTGAGCGGCGAGAAGCAGGCGGCGGCCGCCGCGCGTTTTACCGTCCGGGAGGGACCCCGCGATGCCCGATACCCACCAGGCCCTGGGAATCCGCTACGCCGTCCGCACAGACGTCGGCAG
>Ga0163163_10005267_pt1 | contig 11158 bp, 11 predicted proteins | sample S65metaG_FD_119766 | JGI IMG/M metagenome (GOLD analysis project Ga0163163, IMG submission 119766) | Switchgrass rhizosphere microbial communities from Kellogg Biological Station, Michigan, USA - S6-5 metaG | ecosystem: Host-associated > Plants > Roots > Rhizosphere > Soil | place: USA... | reverse complement strand
CGGCGCGGAGATTTCCGCGCTCGGCCTGATCGCGGCCCACCTGGAAACCACCCAGGCCGGCAAGCTTCCGGCGCTCTCGGCGCCCCGCCGGGCCGGCGAGGCCGACGTCATGGCGATCGATCCGGCAACACGCGCCAGCCTGGAGATCGAGAAGGCCACCTCGGGCAGCCGCGAAGGCTCTCTCCTGGCCGCCATCGACCGCACCGTGACGGCGCCAGGCGCGCGCCTGCTGGCCGCCCGGCTCGCCCGGCCGCTGCTCGACCCGGCGCAGATCGACGCGCGCCTCGATGCGGTGGCATGGTTCTGCGAGCATCGCCCTCAGCGTCAGAAGCTGCGCGAGACGCTGAAGGGCCTGGGCGATATGGCCCGCGCCCTGTCGCGCCTGGCGCTCGGCCGGGGCGGACCGCGCGACCTGGGCTGCCTACGCGACGGCCTGGCAATCGGCGAGGCGGTCACCGGCCTCTTCGCCGCGACCCGCGACCCGCTCGTCCAGCCGCCGGTAGAGGTGGCGTCCGCCCTGCGCGCGCTGACGCCCGCCCTGCACGCCGATCTCGCCCAGTTCCGCGCCCTGCTGACCGAAGGTCTTGGCGACGACTTGCCGACGCTGGCCCGCGACGGCGGCTTCGTGCGCGAAGGCGTGCGTCCGGAGCTCGACCAGGCCCGCGCGCTGCGGGATGACAGCCGCCGGGTGATCCTGCAGCTCGAGGCGCGTCTCGCGGGCGAAAGCGGCGTCGCCCTGAAGATCCGCCACAACGCCGTGCTCGGCTATTTCGTCGAGACCACCGCCAAGGCGGCCGAACCGCTATTCGCCGCGCCGCTGAACGCGACCTTCATTCACCGTCAGACCCTGGCCAACCAGGTCAGGTTCACGACCGTCGAACTGGCGGAGCTGGACGCCAAGATCGCCCAGGCGGCGGAGCGGGCGCTGGCCATCGAGCTCGACACCTTCGAAGCCTGGCGCGACGCCGCCACCTCGGTCGCGGCCGACATCCAGGCCTGCGCAAACGCCGCCGCGCGGCTCGACGTCGCCGCGGCCGTCGCCGAATGGGCCGAGGATGTGGGCGCGAGCCGGCCGATCGTGGACCGCTCCACCGCCTTCGAGGCCCAGGCCGGCCGCCACCCGGTCGTGGAAAACGCAGTGCGCCGCTCGGGCGAAGCCTTCACCCCTAACGACTGCCGCCTGGACGGCGCGGGCGCCGGCGGACCTCGCCTGGCTCTGGTCACGGGGCCGAACATGGCCGGCAAATCGACCTTCCTGCGCCAGAACGCCCTGCTGGCCGTGCTCGCCCAGGCCGGCTGCTTCGTGCCCGCCAAGCGCCTGCGCCTTGGGGTGGTCGACCGGCTGTTCAGCCGTGTCGGCGCCGGCGACGACCTGGCTCGCGGCCGGTCCACCTTCATGGCCGAAATGGTCGAAACCGCCGCCATCCTCACCCAGGCGACGCCCAGGTCTTTCGTGATCCTGGATGAGATCGGCCGCGGCACGGCGACCTACGACGGCCTGGCCATCGCCTGGGCCTGCGCCGAGGCCCTGCACGAGACCAACCGCTGCCGCGCCCTTTTCGCGACCCACTATCACGAGCTGGCGGTCCTCGAGCAGCGCCTGGCCTATGTCGCCAACCTCTCGCTGAAGGCCAAGGAGTGGAACGGCGACCTGATCTTCCTGCACGAGGCCGGACCGGGTCCGGCGGACCGCAGCTATGGCGTGCAGGTGGCCAAGCTGGCCGGCGTGCCCGCTCCGGTGGTCAGTCGCGCGCGCGATGTGCTGGAACGCCTGGAGCGAGAGGCCGCGGGCCCGGCCAACCTCGACGACCTGCCGCTGTTCGCCGCCACCGCGCCGGGCGTCGCGGAGCGGTCCGGCCCCAGCCCGGCGGAGGAAGCCCTGCGGGTCATGGACCCCGACGGCATGAGCCCGCGCGAAGCCATGGACGCCCTCTACCGCCTGAAGTCGCTGTTGTGAGCTGAACGCCCGCTCAGGACTTCGCGGGCGGCGGAGCCAGGTTCGCCCACGCGCCGTCGACAGCCTTTTGCACATCCTCGCCGACGCCGCGGCGAAGCAGCGACAGGCCCTCCAGCTCCACCTTGTCGGCGCGCAGCACGCGCGGGTGGGCGCTGTAGCCGACCAGGTAGATCGCCCGGTCGGTCTTGGTCTGTCCGTCCTCGATAAAGTTGGTGACGATCCCCACCGGCAGCCGGCCCTGGCGCTGCTTCGAGCCCCGGGCGTGCAGGGCCTTGGAGAGGCCGCCTTCGAGCCAGCCCGCCTCGACGCGCGGATTGCCCGTGGTCTGGACCGGGTCGCCGCGGATTTCGCCGGGCAGGATGATCGATTGGGTCTGGATCACCTGTTCCGCATGCACGGTCGTGAGGCGCAGCCTGTCGCCCGCGCCCTCCGGGGTCCCGGTCATCAGGAAGGAGAGCTTCAGCGCGCCGGCCCTGGCCTCGGCCTTCTTCTCCTGGGCTTCCTGAGCGCGCTCGCGCTCGGTCAGCGCCCGCTCGCGGTGGCTGTCCCAATAGCCGAGGGCGGCGATCGCCACGGCCACGATGCCCACGAACTCCGCCAGCGACAGCCAGCGGAGCGGCAGGCGTTTCTTGGCGGGCTTTTCGCTCATCGGCCTCAGCGCCCTGTCGAGCCGAAGCCGCCGGCGCCGCGCACCGTTTCATCGAGGTTCGCCACTTCGGCCCAGCCCACCTGGACGACGGGCGCGATCACCAGCTGGGCGATCCGTTCGCCACGACGGATGACGAAGTCCTCCTCCCCCAGGTTGATCAGGATGACCTTCACCTCGCCGCGATAGTCGGCGTCGACCGTGCCTGGCGAATTGAGGCAGGTGACCCCGTGCTTGAACGCGAGCCCAGAACGCGGCCGCACCTGCCCCTCGAACCCTGGCGGCAGGGCGAAGGCCAGGCCCGTCGGCACCGGAAACCGTGACCCTGGGCGCAGGATCAGGGGCTCGTCGTCCGGCACGGCGGCGCGCAGGTCCATGCCGGCGGCCTGGGCGGTCTCGTAGGCCGGCAGCGGCAATCCCTCGGCGTGCGGCAGGCGGACGACAGGCACCGTTGGGGTCACGCGTGTATCCTTCAGGTCAGTTGGGCGGCGATGCGCTGGGCGAGACGCCTGGCGACCTCGCCCTTGCTCATCCGCTCCCATCGCTCGATTCCCGACGTGCTGACGAGCGCCACGGCGTTCTCCTCTCCGCCCATGGTCCCGGCCACGCTGACATCGTTGGCCACGATCCAGTCGCAGCCCTTCTTGGCGAGCTTGGCCTTGGCGTGCGTCTCCAGGTCCTGGGTCTCGGCGGCGAAGCCCACCACAAGGCCGGGACGGCGAGCATCCTTCGACAAGCTGGCAAGTATGTCGGGGTTTTCGACCAGGGCGATGGGCGCGGCGTCCTGGCCGTTCTTCTTGATCTTCTGGCCGTCGGCGTTCGCGGGTCGCCAGTCGGCCACCGCCGCCACGCAGACGGCGACATCCGCCGGCAGGGCCGCCTCGCACGCCGCCAGCATCTCGCGGGCGCTTTCCACGTCGACGCGCTTGACCCCCGCGGGCGCCGCAAGGGCCGTGGGCCCGCTCACCAGGGTCACCTCGGCCCCGAGCTCCGCCAGCGCGCCGGCGATGGCGTAGCCCTGCTTGCCGGAGGACCGGTTGGTCAGGACCCGCACGGGGTCGATGGCCTCGACCGTGGGGCCGGCCGTGACCAGCACCCGCTTGCCGGACAAGGGCCGCGCGGGGTTTCCCAGCGCCGTCATGACCGCCTCGAAGATCGCGGCGGGCTCGGCCATCCGGCCAGGCCCAAATTCGCCGCAGGCCATGGCGCCCTCGTCGGGACCGATGAAGGCCACGCTATCCGCCTTCAGGGTCGCCAGGTTCCGCTGGGTGGCCGCGTGCCGCCACATCCGGACATTCATCGCCGGCGCCATCAACACCGGCTTGTCGGTAGCGAGCAGGGTCGTGGACGCCAGGTCGTTCGCCAGGCCGTGGGCGGCCTTGGCCATCAGGTCCGCCGTGGCCGGCGCCACCACCACCAGGTCGGCCGAGCGCGACAGCTCGATATGGCCCATCTCGGCTTCGTCGGTCAGGGAGAAGAGGTCGGCGTAGACCTTGTCCTCCGCCAGCGCCGAGAGGGACAGGGCGGTCACGAATTCCGCCCCGGCCTGGGTGAGGATGGGCCGCACGGCGACGCCGGCCTTGCGCAGCAGGCGCGTCAGCTCGAGCGATTTGTAGGCCGCGATCCCGCCGCCGACGATCAGGAGAATCCGCTTCTGGTCCAAAGGCTTCAGCCCCTCGTCGACGCGCGCCAGACTTATGCCAGATGGGGCCGCCGGACAAATCCTGCAAATTTCGACTCGACAACCCTGGGGAGTTGTTCTTTCTTTGTTCCCACACTCTGGTGTTTAGGGTTGGGAGAACACATGGCTGGGTTGAAGACTGCGCTGTCCCTGGCGCTTGGAATTTCCGCGATGGCGCTGGTGAGCGCCTGCGACAACGGCCCTTCTGCGGTGAGCAAGAAGGCGAGCGGCAGCGAGGTGGCCACGGCCAACGCACCCGAGCGTTCCTACAATTCCGACCGCGGCGGTTATGACAACGCCGCGCCCAAGGTGGACCACCGCAAGGATGAGGTCGCCAAGTCCGATGACGGCAAGCCTGTCTGGGCGCCCAGCAAGCGGTTCTCGGCGGAGGAAGGCGCCCAGCGCCAGTTCGAGCGCGACGGCGAGGCGTTCGGCGCCAAGACCGTCGACCAGTTCGTCAAGAAGGCCCACGCCTTCGTGGGCCATCCGCCCAAGGGCACCCTGACGCTGACCCGCAAGAACGGCGACATCCTCTTCTACGATCCGAAGGACAACATCTTCGCCGTCTCCAACAAGGAGGGCGCGCCGCGGACCATGTTCAAGCCGGACGAGGGCATGGCCTATTGGGAAAAGCAGAAGGACCGCGAGGCGCGCAGCCAGTCGGCGCGCGGTGGCCGCAAGTCGCAGTATGCTGACGACCAGGCGTGAGGGGCGCCCGGGAGATGACCATGGCGGATCCGAAACACATCGTGCGCACGGGCCAGGTCGACTGGTCGCAGGTCTGGCGCGGTCGGCATCCGTTCAACCCGGCGTCGGAGATGAAGCTGCTCATGCTGGGTGACGCGACGGGGATGACCCAGCTTGGAGCGCACCTGATCCGGATTCCGCCGGGCAAGGAGAGCTTTATCCCGCACGCCCATTCGGTGTCCGAGGAGTTCGTCTTCGTCCTGGAAGGCGTCGGCGAGATGGTGCTGGACGGCGTCGGCCATGAGGTCGGCCCCGGCGATTTCGTCGGCTTCCCGATCGACGGCGTCGTCCATTCGTTGAAATCGAAAGGGCCCGGCGACCTGGTCTACCTGACCGCGGGCCGGCGCGACCCGGTCGAGGTCGCCGACATGCCGACCATCGGCAAGACCACGGTCTTCCGCAGCGGCCGGATGGAGCTGTGCGGCGAGGACGGGATCGAACGCCTGACCCAGGCCGAGTGGATGGCCCGGACGAAGATCGAGGACTGAGGAGCGCGCTACGCCCAGTACATCGCCACCAGGAAGGCGGCGCCCGCGACCAGGGCCCCCATGGCGAACCAGAGCAGGGCCGAGGGCTCGCCCCGGGTATCGGGGTCGCGGGCGGTCGCAGGGGTCTCGGTCGGCGGGTTCTCCGCCAGCTTGGCGATATTCCTCAGCGCCGTCACAGCCTCGTCGGCGAAACGCTTGACGCGCGCGGCCGGCGACAGTTCGCGGGCCATCCAGCGGCGGACCACGGGATCGGCCGCCGCCCAGATGTCGTGGTCCGGCATGATCCGCCGCGCCACGCCCTCGACAGTCATCATGGTCTTCTGCAGGAGCACCAGCTCGGGTCGCAGGTGCATCTCGAAGAGGGCGGTGATTTCGAAGAGTTGGGTCAGGACCCGGCTCATCGACACCTCGCTGGCCGCGCGGCCGAACACCGGCTCGCCGACCGCCCGCAGCGCCTGGGCGAACCCCGCGACGCTGTGATGGGCCGGCACGTAGCCCGCGGCGAAATGGGTGCGGGCGACGGACTCGTAGTCCTTGTTGAGGAAACCCCAGAGGATCTCCGCCAAATAGCGCCGCTCCGCCGCGCCCAGCCGGCCGATGATCCCGAAATCCACGGCGGTGAGCTCCGCCGGGGCGGCCGCGAACAGGTTGCCTTCATGCAGGTCCGCGTGGAACACGCCGTGGTCCAGCGCCTGGGCCAGGAAGGCGCGGATCAGATTGTCGGCCATCGCCTGCCGGTCCAGTCCGGGCTGGGTCAGGGCGCCGGGGTCGGAAAGCGGCCAGCCTCGCGCCCATTCCATGGTCAGGACCCGCTTGCCGACACCGTCCCAGACCACACGGGGCACGGCCATGAAGCCGTCCTTGGCCATCACCTCGCGCAGCTCGTCGGCGCCGGCCGCTTCCAGCCGCAGGTCAAGCTCCAGGACCGTGGCGCGGATCACGGTGTCGGCGAAGCCGCGCGGCTCCAGCCGCCGGGCCGGCGGGACCCAGCGTTCGATCAGACGCGCCGCCAAGGCCAGGCTCTCGGCGTCTTCGCGGACCTGCCGCTCGATGCCTGGCCGCAGCACCTTCACCGCCACCTTGCGGCCGTCCAGCAGCTTGGCCTCATGCGCCTGCGCCAGGGACGCCGCGGCCATGGGCTCGCCGAACTCGGCATAGAGGCTTTCGATGGAGCGGCCCAAGGCCTGCTCCACCGCCGCGCGCGCCACCGCGGTCGGGAACGGCGGCAGGCGATCCTTCAGCCGCGACAGGTCTTCCGCGAACTCGGCCCCGAAGAAGTCCCCGCGCGTGGACAGCAGCTGGCCGAGCTTGATCGCCACCGGCCCCATGCTCTCCAACGACCGCGCCAGCCGCTCCCCCGGCCGCCCGCTGCCGGCCGCGCGGCCCGCAAACAGGCGCAACGTCTTGGCCAAGGCGTTGACCGCCGGCGGATAGAGGGCGTCGAGCTCACGCGGCAGCAAGGCGTCGTTGCGGATCAGCATCCAGACCGCACCGGTCATGCGGCCAAGCGCGCCCCCTACCACTAACAAAGGGGTCCGCTCATGGCGTCAGATCGCCCGGCCGGTATGCAGCGCCGCGACGCCGCCGGTGAAGTTGGTGTAGTCCACGCGTCCGAAACCAGCCTCGCCGATCATGGCGGCGAAGCGCCGCTGGTCGGGGAAGCGGCGGATGCTCTCCACCAGATACTGATAGGCCTCGCGGTCGCCGCCGACGCGGGCGCCGATCTCCGGGATCACCTTGAACGAATAGGCGTCATAGGCCTTTTGCAGGGCCTCCGTGACCGGTCGGGAAAACTCCAGGCACAGGAAGCGGCCGCCCGGCTTCAGCACGCGGCGCGCCTCGCGCAGCGCGGCCGGAATGTCGGTGACGTTGCGGATGCCGAAGGCGACTACATAGGCCTCGGCGCTGGCGTCGGGCAGGGGCAGCCGCTGGGCGTCGCCCACCGCCCAGGCGATTTCCGGCTCGGAGCCCTTCTCGCGGCCGGCGGCGACCATCTCGGCGTTGTAGTCGATGACCAGGATCCGGGCGTCGGCTCCGCCGCGGCGGAGCTGGGCGCGCCGGGCCATCCTGGCGAACCGCCGGGCCATGTCGCCGGTGCCGCCGGCGCAGTCGACGATCGTTTCGCCAGGCTGCGGGTTCAACCTCGCGGCGACGGCGTCCTTCCACAGCCGATGGACGCCACCGCTCATCAGGTCGTTCATCAGGTCGTAGCGGCGCGCCACGCGGTCGAACACGCCGCGCACGAGGCCCGGCTTCTCGCTAGGGTCCACATCGCGAAAGCCGAAGGTGGCGGCGGGTCCGGTCATGGCGTGCGTCTTAGACCTCCGCTCCCGGCCCTCCAAGGCCCTTGGCGCGGACCGCCCGGCGTGCCAAGCCCTCCTGGCTTACGAGAGTGGGGGGTCATGCCCGAACTACCCGAGGTCGAGACAGTGCGAGGCGGCCTCGCCCCCGTGCTGGAAGGCCATCGCCTCGCCCGTGTCGAGGCCCGCCGCCCGGACCTGCGCTTCCCCCTGCCGGAGAACTTCGTCCAGGTCCTGACCGGCGCTACGGTGACCCGTCTGACGCGGCGCGCGAAATATCTGCTGGCGAGCCTCGACCGGGAGGACACCCTGGTGATGCATTTGGGCATGAGCGGTCGCTTCGAGATCGCCAAGCCGAGCGGAGACCGGAACGACGACCCCAGCCGGCCGGGGCAGTTCCATTACGCGGCCGACCCCGACCCGAAGCACGCCCACATCGTCTTCGAGACCGATGCGGGCGCGCGGGTGACCTATTACGATCCTCGCCGGTTCGGCTACATGGCGCTGATCAACACCGCGACTCTGCACCTGCATCCCTGGTTCACCGGCCTGGGCCCCGAGCCGCTGTCGGCGGACTTCGACGCCGAACGTCTCAAGGTCGCGTTCAAGGGCCGCAAGCAGGGCCCGAAGACCCTCCTGCTCGACCAGCGGATCGTGGCCGGTCTGGGCAACATCTATGTCTGCGAAGCCTTGAACCGCGCCCGCATCTCGCCCTTCAAGGCGGCTGGCGGCGTCTCGCGGCCGCGCCTCGAGCGGCTGGTGGCCGAGATCCGCGACGTGCTTACCGAGGCGATCGCAGCCGGCGGCTCGACCCTGCGCGACTATGCCCAGGCGGACGGCGCACTGGGCTACTTCCAGCACAGGTTCCGCGTCTACGACCGGGCCGGCGAACCCTGCCTCAACATCGGCTGCGATGGGGTCATCGGGCGCAAGGTCCAGGCCGGCCGCTCCACCTTCTACTGTCCCGTTTGCCAGAGGTGAGGATGATCTGGAGATCGATCGCGGGCGCCTTCGCCGCCTTGGTGTTCGCCGGCTCGGCCGCCGCCGAACCGCCGGTGTGGGTGGTGAAGGACAAGGACTCCGAGGTGGTGCTGTTCGGCTCCGTCCATGTCCTGCCGCCGGGACTGCAATGGAGCTCGCCCGCGCTGGAGCGCGCCCTGAAGAGCGCCGACGACATCTGGTTCGAACTGCCGATCGACGCCCAGAGCGAGGCCGACACCGCGGCCCTGGCGACGCAGATCGGCGTGCTGCCGCCGGACGGATCCCTGTTCAAACTGCTCAAGCCGGACGACGCGGCCCTGATGGGGCGGGTGGCCACGATCTATGACGTCTCGACGGCCCTGCTGGACCGCCTCCAGCCCTGGCTCGCGGAGATCGCGCTGGCGGGCGGCGCCTATCGCAAGGTCGGCGCCGACGCCAACTCCGGCGTCGAGAAGACCCTCGCCGCCATGGCCCCGCCCCAGGCCAAGCGCGAGGCTTTCGAGACGCCGGCCGAACAGATCGCCTTGTTGGCCAGCGGCACGATGGACGAACAGGTCGTGTCCCTTCGGCAGACCATGCATGAACTGGAAGACAAGCCCGACGAGTTCAGGACCCTGGTCAAGGCCTGGGTGGACGGCGACGTGAAGACCCTGGACCACGAGGCGCTGGATCCGATCCGCAACACCACACCAGCCCTCTTCCGCCGGCTGGTCACCGACCGGAACGCGCGCTGGACCGAAGTCCTCGACGCCCGGCTGAAGGGCCATGGGCGAACGGTCGTGGTGGTGGGCGTCGGACATCTGATCGGCCCGGGCGGGGTGCCCGCCCGCCTGCGCGCCCTTGGCTATTCCGTCACGGGGCCTTAAGGCGGCATCGACACCCGAGGAGTGGACGCATGACCCTGCAGACCCTGATCGTCGAACGGCGCGAGGCCGTGACCCTGATCCGGCTCAACCGCCCCGAAGCGCTGAACGCGCTGAACGGCCAACTGACCAACGAACTGACCGCCGTGCTGGACGAGACCGAGGCCGATCCCACGGTCCGCTGCGTGGTGATCACTGGCTCCGACCGGGCCTTCGCCGCCGGCGCGGACATCAAGGAGATGGCGTCGAAGAGCTACGCCGACGTCTTCACCGAAGACTTCATCACCGCCAGCTGGGAGCGGGTCACGCGATGCCGCAAGCCGGTCATCGCCGCGGTGGCCGGCTACGCCCTGGGCGGCGGCTGCGAACTGGCGATGATGTGCGATTTCATCATCGCCGCCGACAACGCCCGGTTTGGGCAACCGGAGATCAACCTGGGGGTCATCCCGGGCGCGGGCGGCACCCAACGGCTCACCCGTTTCGCCGGCAAGTCGAAGGCCATGGACATGATCCTGACGGCCCGGATGATGGATGCGGCGGAGGCCGAGCGCTGCGGCCTGGTCAGCCGTGTCGTTCCGCTCGCCGACCTCATTTCGACGGCCATGGAAGCGGCCCAGAAGATCGCCGCCCTGTCGCCCAATTCCGTGATGATCGCCAAGGAGCTGGTGAACGCCGCCTACGAGACGCCGCTCACCCAGGGGGTGAAGATGGAGCGCCGGCTGTTCCACTCCCTGTTCGCCTTCGACGACCAGAAGGAGGGCATGGCGGCCTTCATCGAGAAGCGGCCGGCGAAGTTCACCGGCAAATAGTCCGCGGCGACCGGGAGATAGGCTGTCGAAAACCCCCGCGCCGCATTGACCCGCCGCCGCTCCTCCCGTATATCCGCGCCTCCGATTTTCCCCGCCCCGGCTCACCGGGCGCGTTCGTTTGAAGAGTTCCAGAGACAATGGCCAATACGCCCGGCTCCAAGAAGGCGGTCCGCAAGATCGCCCGCCGCACCGAAGTCAACACGGCCCGCCGCTCGCGCGTGCGCACCTTCCTGCGCAAGTTCGACGAGGCCCTGACATCGGGCGACGCCGCGGCCGCCAAGGACGCTTTCATCAAGGCCCAGTCCGAGCTCATGCGGGCGGTGTCCAAGGGCGTGGTCCACAAGAACACCGGCTCGCGGAAGGTCTCGCGCCTGGCCGCCGCGCTGCGGAAGATGTCCGCGGCCTGAGCCCTTCTCCCGGCAGGGCGATACCCTGCCTTCCCCATGGGAATTGGATGATCAAACGGCGCCTTTCGGGCGCCGTTTTCGCGTTTGAGGAGACTCGCGCGGCTGCGGCAAATGCGGCGAATCTACTCAGCGCACGGACCGCAAATTTGCGTTTCCCTTGGCCCGAAAAGGGGTAAGCGCGAGTCAATGAAAATATCATCTTGAGCGCTGAAGAATCACCGTTGACCGGCGCCGGCCCCCCATTAGTGTCAGCGTTCTTACAGGCGTCTTACATCTGAT
>Ga0163163_10005266_pt1 | contig 11158 bp, 5 predicted proteins | sample S65metaG_FD_119766 | JGI IMG/M metagenome (GOLD analysis project Ga0163163, IMG submission 119766) | Switchgrass rhizosphere microbial communities from Kellogg Biological Station, Michigan, USA - S6-5 metaG | ecosystem: Host-associated > Plants > Roots > Rhizosphere > Soil | place: USA: Michigan... | reverse complement strand
TGATCTTCTGAAGTCCGGGAACACCTTCGGCGATTTCGACCACCTGAGCTCCGGTCTGTTCCTTCACTAAAAAGTCGCCCTCCGCGTGATCGTTATGGTCGTGGTTGTTCAGTAGAAATTTGGTGTCCGCATACTTGAAACCCAGCTTCTCAATGGAGTCCTTCAAGATAGGTACGGTCTTGTCATACATGCTGTTGACCAAGATGTTCCCCGCCGGCGTAACGATCAAGTAGGCGCTCAAAGTCTTCGTGCCCACGTAATAGATATTGCCGATAATCTTGTGCGGCGGGAATTGCGTGACCATGTCGCCGCCCGGTTTATCCTCGTCTTTTCCCTGGTTACGCGCCAGAACCGATCTCGGCGTATAGCTCTTGCCGTTTACGACCACAGTCGGATGGTCGGGTGGCGGGTTCTGCGCCTGGGCAGTGAAGGCGGCCAGGCCGGCTGCGATCCCGGCAGTCATCAAGTAGGCGAAACGACCTGATCTTTTGCTCATGGAAAGTCTCCTCATTCGTCGGTAACCACCCGTTTCGGGTTAGCTTCGCGACGACTCCAGATATTGCAATCGCGTCTGGAATCTACGGAGATTCGTAATGGAGGGTAGTTCTTACTCGGCTCGATTCGTACAGGCGAATCAGCCGCGAGGAAGGCAAACGGGTCCAGGCTCGCTCAGACGGGTCAAAAATCTAAGGTCGTCTGCTAGTCTTAGGCCGTATGTTAGTTTGTCCGCAGTCGTCTTGTCAATGCCTGAAGGACAGGGCCGCAACGCTCAGCCCCCACGAAAGTGCTGCCGGCGACCGTGACGAATAGCTCTGATTGCAATGATTTACGGCGCTAATTGCGCGAACGGATCACTTTTTTCTATCGACGGGATAACAGAATGCTCTCGACAAAACTGTTGACAACCCATCTCACGGGACCTTATGATTGTGACCAATTCCTAGGGAGTTATTCGAGGGGAAGATCACACCGCTTTTAGGGTGGTGGGCGCCGACGAGGCGCAGCGCCGCGTAGCAGCGCTTACCTCGCGGCAAAAAACCTCGCGTACGTATTCTCTCTGAATTTAGGCTCGCCATTTCGGGTACAAGTCGACCCCTTGCCCAATCAACCGACTTAGTTGTCTCGGGCATTATCCACTCAAGAATTGTTCGAAAGTGCGTCCGCTAGGCGGATGCGGACAAAAATGGAGGTTGCTTACGCTATGTTTTCCAAACTTGGCATTACATGCCTATTCTTATTAACAGTCGTTCCCGCATCTATACACGCGCAGAGCGCGATTGCCGGATCGGTGAAAGACCCTTCTGGAGCGGTTTTGCCAGGAGTTGTGGTGACAGCGTCAAGCCCGGTACTGATTGAGAAGACGAGGGCCGTCATCACGGATGGCCTCGGCCAGTACAAGGTTGTTGGTCTTCGGCCTGGGACCTACAGCGTTAGCTTCGAATTTCCTGGTTTCGCTCCACAGAAGCTCGAGGGAATCGATCTGAAAACGGACTTTGTGGCGGACGTCAGTGTTAACTTGCAACTCGGCACTGCCACTCAGAGCGTGAATGTTCAAGCTGAGGTTTCTGGGTTAGACGTGCAAAGCAGCACACAACAGTCGGTGCTCACGCGCGCGATCATGGATAATCTTCCTACTGGGCACAGTGTTTACGCGAACGGACAGTTGATCCCCGGGCTCACGCTGAGCCGCCCTGATGTGGGTGGGACGACTGGTATGCAAGCGCCCAGTTTCCGCGTCCATGGGTCGAACTCAGGAGACGTCGCCCTACAGGTTGACGGCATGCTCATAAATCAGAATGTCGGAAACGGTGGCGCGCCAGGAATTTACTATAACGATGGCATGGTTCAGGAAACCAGCTACCAGACCAGCGCGATCCCGGCCGAAGTTTCCCAGGGCGGAGTGCGCGTCAATATGATTCCAAGGGAAGGCGGCAATCAGTTCCATGGATCGTTTGTCGGCAATGGCTCCACCAGTTCTCTTCAGGCGAACAATGTGCCCGTCGGTTTCACAAAGCTGAAAGCCGGCAATCGCCTCGACAATATCTACGATTTCAATGGAACTCTCGGCGGCCCCATCAAGAAGGATCGCTTGTGGTTTTTGACCACCGTGCGCCGCTGGGGAGTTAATGAGTTTGTGGCCAACTCCTTCAATCCGAACGGCACGCAGGCACTGGACGACAACCGCATTACCAGTACGGTATTGCGTCTGACTTACCAGATCAACCAAAAGAACAAGGTTTCCGCTTACTACGACAAGAACATGAAATGGCGCGGACATCGCAAGGATACCGCCTCGCTCTACAGTCTGATTGATGACAACGCTTCCGTGATTCAGAAGACGCCGCTCGGCTATAGCGGCCAGGTGAAGTGGGTCTCTACTTTATCCCCAAAGTGGCTGCTGGAAGCCGGCGTCTCTCAGTTTTTTCTCGACTACACGTATGACTACGAGCCCAATGTCGCTAAGGATGCGATTGCGACCATTGACATCGCCAAGTCCACGTTGACCAACGCTGCTTGGTATCTCTACCGCTCTATCGGCGCGCGCACGCAGGTTGCAGTAAGTACGTCGTACGTGAGCGGCTCCCACAATATCAAGATAGGGTTTCAGGACAGCTTCTCTCCCTCCCGGGACGAGTACACGATGAACGGCGATCTGCGCGTGGGATTCAACAATGGAGTCCCGTCGGTCGCATATCTGTTTAACACGCCGATCAGCGTATCTGAAGATATGAGGGCGGATATGGGCATCTACGCGCAGGATTCCTGGACCTTCCACAACTTGACCGTGAACGCTGGCGTGCGGTGGGAATGGTTCAACTCCGGGATTCAGGAGCAGAGCAATCCCGCCGGAACTTGGGTACCCGCGCGACACATCGACGCCATACCGAACGTTACCGACTGGAAAACAATTGTTCCCCGCATTGGAATCTCCTACAATCTTTTCGGGAAGGGGAAGACGGTACTCAAGGCCAGCGCCAGCAAGTATGAACAGAATCAGGGCATCGGCCTTGCCCAGAGCGTTAATCCGATGTTTCTGACTTCGCAGACCTGCACCTGGAATGCTCCAGCGGGAACAACGCCGGAAATGATGGCGCATGGGGCGGCGATCATCGCCGCGAGCACGTTCACCAACTGCACTGGATTCAACGGCGCGGTCAACACGCATATCGCGCCTGGCCTGACGCGCCCCTATTCATGGGAATACACGGGAATGGTGCAGCAGGAGATCACACGGCAATTTATCCTCAGCGCGGCGTATTATTTCCGCCCGAGCCGCAACAACTATGGCGTGAAGAACACGTTAGTGCCGTCAGACCACTACACTCCCGTCAATATCAAGAATCCGCTCACGGGCGAAACCATGACAGTTTACAACCAGTTTGCCGCAGACCGTGGGAAGATCTATTTGGCGCTCGACAACTACAAGGAGCTGAACTCGGAATATAACGGCGTGGAGCTCCAAGCCACGAAGAGATTCGCCAAAGCCGGTTCTTTTGTTTCAACCTCTTTCACTGCGGGGAGAAAATACGGCTCGGCTCTCGGCTCTGCTACCGATTTGAACAATCCGAATAATCTGCTCAATGCGATTGGTTCGGTTGACGGGGACACAACCTACCAATTTCGTGTCAACGGCTTTTACAGGCTGCCCTGGAATTTTCAATTGGCCGGCAACTATCAGCATATAACGGGCACGCCGTTTGACCCCACTTATTCGGTTGGGACGTCCGTCGTCCCCGGACTCACCCAGGTGACGCAGGTGGTCCGTCTGACGAAGCCCGGCTCCCAGCGACTGCCGGATTTGAATTTGATGGACGTTAGAATCTCACGCATCTTCATGATCGGCGAACGCTGGAAAATCGAACCAGTCGTTGATGCTTACAACTTGCTTAACGTGAACACGCCTTACACAGCAGTGACGACCGTCGGTCCGAACCTCGGGAACTACTCCGCCAACACCGAAGGCCGGTTCGTCAAATTCGGGTTGAAGGTAGATTTCTAATGTAGCTTATCAGGGGAAAGGGCTCTTGGCGGCCCGATCCCCTGACTGCCATACGGAATATGCCAGCGACGCTCTTAAGGGCTAAGAGTTGTGAAGTTGCTATAAACACTAGGCATCGCCGTCGTGTTTAGAAATCTCCATTCGGGCGCACGGAGATTTAAATGTTGCATTGAATAGGGATGTACCCTATAATGACTTTGCCTTAGGACTAGGTTGTCCCTCCGACCAAGTTTGCTCCGTCTGACTCGGTTGTCCCCACTGAAAAATTGAGACAGCGTATTCGCTAAGGAGATCTTGAATATGGGTAGTTTGCGCTTTTTCCTGAGTGGTTGCCTAGTGGGGACGGCAGCAATCGCCGCCACCAACTCGCCCATGACCTTCAACAAAGAGGTTCTTCCGATCTTGCAGAAGAACTGCCAATCGTGTCACCGGCCCGGTGAAGTAGCGCCGATGTCACTGCTCACGTACAAGGATGCCCGGCCCTGGGCGAAGTCCATCAAGGCGGCCGTCGTGAGCCGCAAGATGCCGCCATGGTTTGCCGATACGAAAGTCGGTCATTTCTCAAACCAAATGACTTTGAGCGAAGAGGACATCAGCACCCTGGTCTCCTGGGTGGACGGTGGCACGCTCGAGGGCGACGCGAAAGACAAGCCCGCGCCACTGACCTTTGTGGATGGCTGGAACATCAGACCTGATGTCGTGGTCGAAATGGCCAAGCCGTTCATCGTACCCGCGAAGGGCACCATCGAATACAAATACCAGCTCGTAAAGACAAACTTTCCGGAAGATATGTGGGTGACGGCTGCCGAGATGCGTGCAGGCGACCCCAAGGTTGTGCACCATGGCAAAGTGTGGGTGCGGCCTCCGGGATCGCATTGGATGGAGAAAGCGATCCCGGGAGAGAGCTACGACAACAAGGCCAACAAAGACATCATGGGTAGCAAGCAGATGGAGGAAGGCTCCGGCACCGACATCTTGGGAAAATACAACCCAGGTCTCGGCATGCAGGAGTTCACTGTCGAGGGAGCTGCCAAGTTCGTCCCGAAGGGATCCGACCTGGTCTTTGAAAACCACTACACCGCCGACGGCGTGGAAACGGCGAACGTCTCCAAGCTCGCATTAACACTCTCGAAGACTCCGCCAACGAGCCGTGAGTACTACTATACGTCCGGGCCCAGCGCCAACAATCTCGTGATTCCCGCAGGGGATCCGAGCGCGGAAGTCGTGGGTGAAGTAACGGTCAACAAGGAAAACATCAAGCTAGTCTATATGCAACCGCACATGCACCTGCTGGCTAAGGATATGGAAATCCGGGCCGTCTATCCGACCGGAGAAATGCAAACGCTCCTTAAGGCGAAATGGGACTTCAATTGGCAGCAGGGATATGAGTTAAAGGATCCCCTTCCGCTCCCCAAAGGCACGCGCCTGATCTCGATCGTGCATTTTGACAACTCGGCCAACAACCCTTGGGCGACCGATCCCACCAAGGAAGTTCTCTGGGGCGATCAGACCTGGGAAGAGATGAGCAATCTCTTTGTTGGCCTGACTGTGGATCTGCATGAGAAGACGGACAAGATCTTCGTCAAGTCCGGACCGAGCACGCTGAAACGCGTGACGGGCGTAGCGGGGCCCTCCAGGGCCACGCTCGATCTCCCGTCCAAGACCAGCAGCCCGGAGTAAATCTTCAGGCGGATCCTTCGCCAATGCGCGAGGATCCGCCATTAATCCAAAAAACGATTCTACTTCTATGACAAATAACCCGAGTTTTCGTCATCGCCGGGAGTTTCTGCGCTTCCTCGCTGCAAGTCCGCTTGTGGCGCATGCGCTCTCGCAGCGCGGTTTCGCCCAAGGGACGCCCGCGGGAGATCCGAAATTCGCGATCGCCAGCGCCAAGGACGCCCTCAGCATCTCAGATTTCGAACCTTTGGCGCGCCAGGCATTGCCGCCCGCGCACTTTGGTTTCATGTACTCCGGCGTCGACGACAACGCGACCCGCGATGCCAATATCAGCGCCTACGCGCGCATTGGTATGCGGCCGCACCGTCTGGTGGACGTCTCGAAGATCGACACCAGCATTGAGCTGTTCGGCACTAAATGGGAGAGCCCAATCTTCATCTGCCCGGTCGGCGCGCAACGTGCGTTTCACCCGGAGGGCGAGCTAGCAACTGCGCGTGCCGCGAAAGCCAAGAACACTTTGCAGGTTCTATCCTCCGCGACCTCGACTGCGGTGGAAGAGGTTGCCAAGGCTCGCGGAACGGCTCCTTGGTATCAGCTTTATATGCCGAATAAGTGGGAGGACTGCGAGAGGGTAGTTGGTCGCGTCCAAGACGCGGGCTGCCCGGCAGTCGCATGGACTATCGATAACCTTTCCGGCCGCAATCTCGAAACAGCGGAGCGGTTCCGGCGTATGGACACACGTGATTGCCTGATGTGCCACGAGTCCGCGCGGGGTGGGCAGACGGCTTCACCGATGTCTGTGGGGCTGAGCGCTCGCGGTACGAATCCGCTGACATCTAACTGGGAGTTGTTCGATAAGCTCCGTAAGTTCACCAAGGTCAAGCTTCTGCTTAAGGGTGTTGAGACAGGCGAGGACGCTAAAATGGCCAGAGAGCGCGGCGTCGACGGTATCATCGTCTCTAATCACGGCGGACGCGCCTTTGAGGATCTCCGTCCCACAATCGAGACTCTCCCTGAAGTGCTGGACGCGGTTGGTCACCAGATCCCGGTCCTGGTCGATGGCGGTATACGCCGCGGAAGCAGCGTGTTCAAAGCTCTGGCGATGGGCGCGACCGCAGTGGGCATTGGACGGCCCTACGCGTGGGGCTTGGCCTCGTTCGGACAGGACGGTGTAGAGCGCGTCATCGACATCTTGCGCGCCGAGTTGAACCTCACCATGCGCCAGTGCGGAACGCCGACCATCGCCCAGATCTCGCGATCGTCGATCTCCACCCGCCTGTAATAATCCCTACTAGGAGAGACGCTGGCCGATGGGGCCAGCGTCGGGTTACGTCGCAATCAACGAGAAATCCCCGCAGATATCATGCGCAACGATCAAGCGCGCGATTAACCTTTGTCCGCACCAGCGCTAATTACTGTGCCGGCTCAATTCGGAGCATAGCTCCCTCATCTTCGTCGGTCAGGAGATAAAGATAGCCGTCGGGACCTTGGCGTACTTCTCGAATGCGCTGCCGAAGATCCGAGAGCAGGGATTCGCGCCGCAGTTCTTCCATCTTGTCGTTAAAGACGACACGATCCAGACGTCCCGTGCCGGCGATCTCTCCAAATCGCATCCCGCCGACGAAGACGTTGTTCTTCCAGGCCGGGAAGCGGTCGCCGGTATAGACGGCCATCCCGGAGATGGCAATCGACGGGACCCAGAACACCAGGGGCATCTCCATACCCTCTTTCCCCGGAATCTCGGAGATGCGTGGTCCGGCATAGTCGCGTCCATAGCTGACTACCGGCCACCCGTAGTTCTTGCCGGGCTTAAGAACGTTAATCTCGTCGCCGCCGTCGGGACCGTTTTCGTTCTCCCAAATCTCACCCGTAACCGGATGCACGATCAAGCCGAGTGAATTGCGATGGCCCATGGTGTAAATCTCCGGCTTGTAGCCGGGCTTGCCCAGGTAGGGATTTCCTGGCGCGGGCGTACCGTCATCTTTGAGGCGCACAACCTTGCCTGCGTTGCTCGCGGGATTCTGCGCGCGGGGCACATGGTCGGCGCCGATGGTCATGTAGATCATGCCGTCGCGGCCAAATACGATGCGCGAACCTAATCCTCCCGAGGCGTTCCACGTATCCGATACGAAGAGTTCCTTGACGTCTGTTAGAGCCGAGCCTTCCAGCTTGGCGCAGCCGAGCGCGGTGGACACCATGTTATTGGCCATTTCCTTGGTGTAGCTGAAATAGACCAGCTTGTTCTTAGTGAATTCAGGATGCAAGGCTATGTCCAGGAGGCCCGCCAATCCGCCCGTGCGAACCTTGGGCACGCCGCTGATTGGAGTCGGGTCGAGCTTTCCATTCCGGATGAAGCGGATTCGGCCCGGGCGTTCGCTCACCATCATGGTGCCGTCGGGAAGAAACACCAGGCTCCATGGATGGGATAGACCCTTGGTCACGACAGACACGCGGATCTTGCCTTCTGCGGTTTCAAAAATGTAAGGTCCGTCGCCCAAAGGAGGCACCGGTAATCCGGTACGCGCCGGTTTGACCGGCCCGGCTGGGGGCTGCTGCTGCGCAGCCGCCGTAAGCGCGAGAGCAAGTGCTGCAGTGGGGTAGAGCAATCTGTTCATGTTCATCGCGAGTCTCCTCAGCACTCTCATCACTCCGTGGGCCGATAGCCGCTTCCCCGAATCACTTTCCCGGGGTGAGCGCCGGTGTGCTTGCCCTTGTCGATCACGACAACCCCGTTTACTAGAACGTACGTGATTCCGTCAGGATAAGATTTTGGCCTTTCGAACGAATTTGTCTCTCGCACGTTATCCGGATCCAACAAGACGATATCGGCTGCAAAACCAGCGCGGACTTGGCCTCGATCGGGCAAACCGAGGATTTGGGCAGGAAAGGAAGTCATTTTGCGCACAGCGTCTTCGAGGGTCAATAGGTGTTCCTCTCGAACGTAATGCCCCAGCACGCGGGCATTCGTTGCAAACTCGCGCGGGTGCGGAACACCCGGCGCCTCCGCGCTAACCGCCGCGCCATCGCTCGCGATAGCCACCCAGGGTTGCTGCATCACCAGGCGAATATTCTCCTCCGACTGGTTGTGAAACACACCCCCGATGCGCCCGCCGTCCTCAGCCATCAGGTTGATGAATGTATCCGCCGGATCGGCATCGCCGCGAAGCTTTGCGATCTCGGTAACCCGCATTCCCTCGTACTTGCGAACTTCGGGCGTCGAAGCCCCGGCCATGGCAATCTCGCTCCAACCGCTTTCTTTGGTTAAAGTGATGAATTCGGGATCGCTCTTGATCTTCGCGCGAATGGCGGGATCCTTGAGCAGTTCGGCGAATTTTGCCGGACCACCGACGCGAGCCCACACGGGAAATAGAGCGCCCCAGCCTTTACTCATTGCGGTGTACGGATACTGGTTGACGGTAATGTCCAATCCCTGCCCGCGGGCATTTTCGATTTGCCGGACGTATTCGGGCATAAAGTCCCAGTTGTCCGTGCCCCGGATCTTCATATGGAAGATGTGTACGGGGATGCGAGCTCCGTCCGCGACCCGAATCGCGAACGCCACCTCCTTTCTGATTTCCACTCCCTCGTTGCCGATGTGGGTGGTATAGTTGCCACCCAGGGACGCGGCGACCTTGGCCATCTCCAGGATTTCCTCCGGATGATCGGGGCCGCCGCCCTCGAATCGCGCGACTAACCCCCACGCGCCTTCTTTCATCGACCGGGCCACCAGGCTCTTCATACGCTCGATTTCAGCAGGCGTGGCGGCGCGGTCGTCGTAGCCGATCACCACGCGGCGGATCTGTTGCGCCGACACATGGGAGATCAGATTTATCGAGATGCCTTGCTTCTCGAGCTTCTGAAAATACTGTGCGAACGTGGTCCAATCCTGCGTAACGGAGTCGCTTTTCTCGATGGGAAGGCCATCCCGGGGGGCCACGCTGGTGCTTTCTCCCGTGACGTCGAGCGTCACCCCGTCCCGAACCGCGCTGTCCGCGCTTCCGTCGGCTAAAAGAGTAAGGTCCGAATGCGTATGGAGATCGATAAAGCCGGGGGTTACCGCCATGCCAGCCGCGTCAATCAATCGGGTAGCGGTGACGTTGCCAAGATGCCCAACCGCGGCGATTCGCCCATCCTTGATTGCGACGTCGCCCGAGAACCAGGGATTGCCGGTACCGTCGAAGATCCGCCCATTTCGTATCAAGACGTCATAGGTCGGGCTCTGGGCGAACAGAATCAGACCGCCGGCGCACAACGCGATCAAGCAGACGGGAAGTAGATATCGTCTGACGGCTTTCATGGAAAGGCATCCTCCACTCAAGGTTTAGGTTGTCGTGCATGAACAATGCACAAGACAAACTGGGTCAGGCAAGTGGGTGACGAGTACCCTTGCACTCCAAAAAACCGCCGAAGTCTCAGGCGCGGCCCAGCCCAAGAAATTCCGTATCTGGACTCACTTGAGTTATAGATCCCGCAGGTTCACTTGTCAACAATTGCCAGAAGAGAAGTTTCTTATACTGCCGATAGAAAAAGTTGATTCGTTGCACGCCTCGGGCGGCAATGGTTTGAACTGTGTGGTACAGCCTAGGTGGTCTTTTGGCCATTGACACCGGCTGCCGGAAAATCTAACATTCCGACTTATTAGGATTAGAACCGTCTGAGCGAGCCTGGACGTGTTTGCCTTCCTCGCGAATAATTCGAAATCCGAATCTGGCCAGGTAAGTTCCCTCCAACGAATCTTCGTAGATTCCAGATGTAACAGCGGTTTCTGGATTGTTACCGAGAATTCAAGCACGCACGAGGAGAATTTCATGGGCGGAGTATCACAGTAGTTTCATTCTCTTGCGATCGCTTCCCTGCGATGTTTCGTTGGCGGATCACACGGAAACATACGACATTCAACAGAAGTACGCCCGAATAAAGCCGGGCGCACCGAATCCTTTTATCGATCCGGCCAGCTGCAATGTCGAGACCGACGTGCAGGATTCCATGTTCCACGCGCTCCTTTGTGAGCAGCAGTAGCAAGAGGCTTCGAAGAAGGCCTGTAGAGAAACAAAAGGAGAACCTTATGAACAAGAACCAATTCGTTCAGGCGACGGTTGGGCTCATCGCTGGCGCGGTCATAAGCATGGGTCAATCGCCCGACCATCCGACCGTCGTGGTCCACGGCAAGAGCTTCACACCGGCCCAGGTAGTCGCGCGCAATATGGGCACCAAAGAAGACCAGGAGACGCAGTTCCCGCCGCACAAAATCATCGACAACGTTTACTACGTCGGGACCAGGTCCTTGAGCACCTACCTGATCACCACGCCGCCGGGACATTTCCTGACGGATACCACCTATGAGCGAAACGTACGAACCATTCAGAAATCGGTGGAGCAGCTCGGCTTCAAGTTCTCCGACATTAAGTTCATCATCGGCAACCACGCCCATGGCGACCATATGGAAGGCGACGGGCTGGCAAAAGAATTGAGTGGCGCTCA
>Ga0163163_10005263_pt1 | contig 11160 bp, 14 predicted proteins | sample S65metaG_FD_119766 | JGI IMG/M metagenome (GOLD analysis project Ga0163163, IMG submission 119766) | Switchgrass rhizosphere microbial communities from Kellogg Biological Station, Michigan, USA - S6-5 metaG | ecosystem: Host-associated > Plants > Roots > Rhizosphere > Soil | place: USA... | reverse complement strand
GTCTGCGCCGCCGACGGAACCGCTGCGAACACGGGTCCGAGCACGAGCTGGTCGATCGCCGCGACGGTGACGCGCTCGTCCGCGCCGAGCGGCGCGCCGTTCGCGCGCACGATCTCGACGTCGAGCTCGCCCGCGGCGGAGCACGCAACGTGCGCTTCGACGCCCGAGAGCGCGAGTGCGCCGCGACGGTTGCGCAGCACCTCGTCGGCGAGCACGGCGCGCAGCTGGGCGCCCGTGATCGTGATCGTGAGCAGCCGATTGTCGAATGGGAAGACGTCGTAGAGGCGTCCGAGCGTCAGCGGGCCGGCCGGCAGATCGGCGCGCAGCCCGCCGCGCACGTTGTTGTTGATCGCGACCTCGGCGCCGGCACGCTCGCGCTGCGCGTCGGCGAATAAATTTCCGAGCGGCGAATCGGGCGCGCCTAAGCGCGGGATCGGCGTGTCGAGCACGACGCCGAGTGGCGTGGCCTGAAGCGCGTGCACGCGCGCGAGCGCGGGCGCCATCGCGGCCTCGATCGCGGGATCGGGCGCGAGGGGGCGGCCCTCGTACGTCTCCGGGGCCGCGCCCGCGACGCCGGCCGCATCGCAGCCGGCGCCCGCGGCCTGCGGCACGCAGATGTCGCGTGGCGGGAATATCGTCGACTGCACGACCTCGCCCGAGCGCCGATCGAACGCGACGTCGACGCGGCCGAACGCTCGCCCGAGCGCGTAGGCCTCGACGATCGCGATGCCGGCGACTTCGTGCGCGACGGCCTGGTGCGTATGGCCGGCCGCGATCACGTCGACGAGCCCGCGTGGCAAGCCTTTCGCGAGGGCGAAAATCTCCGCATCCGGATCGCATGACGTGAGATCGTGCGGCGCCCCGAGCTCCGAGCACGCGCCGCCCGCGTGCGCGGCGAGGATCACGACCTGCGCGCCGCGCGCGCGCAGCGCGGTGGCTTCGACCGCGACTGTCTCGGCCAGCGGGGCCACATGCAGGCCCTGCACGTTCGCGCGCAACGTCGCGCGCAGCGCGTCGATCGACATGACGCCGACGATCCCCACCTTCACGCCCGCGGCGCTGAGCAGCGTCGACGCGTGCACGTTCGGCCAAGCCACGCGCTTGCCGGTGGTGTCGTCGATCAGGTTCGCCGCGAGGAACGGGAACGGCGCGTGCGCCGCGAGCGCCTTGATCGCGCCGCGCGGATCGCCCTGTGGAGACTCGCGGGCGCCGGGACCGTCCGCGGCTCCGAAGTCGAACTCGTGATTGCCGATCGCGGCAGCAACGTAGCCGAGTGCCGCGTATGCGTCGACCACGACGGCGCCTTCGCTCAGGTCGGACTCGATGCCGCCTTGAAACGTATCGCCCGAGTCGACGAGGAGCAACGCGCCTCCGTCGTCGGCGCGCGCCGCGCGCAGGTTGCGCACGTAACCTCCGAACGCGGCGAGCCCGCCGCGGCCGTCGCGCGGCGCGAGGTTGCCGTGCAGGTCGGTGGTCGCAACGACCGACAGCGTCACGACGTCCGGCGACGTGGCGGCCGATCCGGCGCTCGAGACGCCGAGGCCGAGCGCAAGAGCCGCGAGAGTCTTCGCTTGCATGGCGCGGATTGTAGCGCCTGAAATATGGCGCAGATTCAAGCGCCGCGAGCGCCGCGAACCGCGCGTCGGACGGCCTAGCGTGACGCAGTGAGCACGCCCCGGCAGCCGCCTCGCGTTATGATCGGCGTTCGCTAATGTCTTCGAGGTTCGATCGCGTGCCGGTCAGTGTCGTGATTCTCGCCGCAGGCCAGGGGAAGCGGATGCACTCGGATCTGCCCAAGGTCCTGCAGCCGCTCGCAGGCCGGCCCATCCTCGCCCACGTGCTCGCCGCTGCGCGAGCGCTCGAGCCGGCCGCGATTCACGTCGTCTATGGCCATGGCGGCGACGAGGTGAAGGCCGCGTTCGCGGGCCAGTCCGATCTTCGCTGGGTATTGCAATCCCAGCAGCTCGGCACCGGCCACGCCGTGCTCCAGGCGTTGCCGTCGATCCCGGACGACCATCAAGTGGTCGTCGCGCTCGGCGACGTGCCGCTCGTGAGCTCGCGCACGCTGCAGCGCCTGGTCAAGGACTCGGCCGACGGCGACCTCGCGCTCTTGACCGCGGTCGTCGACGACCCGACTGGCTACGGCCGCGTGATTCGCGACGAGCGCGGCGAGGTCGAGCGCATCGTCGAGGACAAGGACGCGACCGACGACGAGCGGCGCGTGAACGAGGTCAACACCGGTCTCATGGCGTTCGGCGCGAGAGCGCTCCGCGGCTTCCTCGCTAAGCTCGACAACGACAACGCGCAAGGCGAGTACTACCTCACCGACGTGATCGCGCGCGCAGTCGAGAGCGGCACGAAGGTTCAAGGCACCGTGATCGCGTCGCCGACCGAGGTGCTCGGCATCAACGACCGCGCTCAGCTCGCGATCGCGGAGCGCACGCTGCAGCGCAGGATCGCGCAAGACCTCATGGGCCGCGGCGTCACGTTCGCCGATCCGGAGCGCGTCGACGTGCGCGGCGAGCTCAGCGTCGGGCGCGATGTATTCATCGACGTCGGCGCAGTATTCGAGGGCGTGGTCGAGCTCGGGGACCGCGTGCGGATCGAGCCGTACTGCGTAATCGCGAATAGCAAGCTCGGCGCCGGCACCGTCGTGCACCCGCACAGCGTGATCGCGGACTCGCAGGCGGGGCCCGACTGCGAGATCGGCCCGTTCGCGCGGCTCCGGCCCGGCGCGAACCTCGTGAGCGACGTGAAGGTCGGCAACTTCGTCGAGGTGAAGAAGAGCACGATCGGCGAGGGCAGCAAGGTCAATCACTTGAGCTACATCGGCGATACGGAGATCGGCCGCAAGGCCAACGTCGGCGCGGGCACAATCACCTGCAACTACGACGGCGCGAACAAGCACAAGACGACCATCGGCGACCGCGCCTTCATCGGCTCGGGCACGATGCTCGTCGCGCCGGTTACCGTCGGCGCCGACGCGACGATCGGCGCGGGCTCGACGATTACGAAGGACGCGCCGACGGGCGAGCTCACGCTCGAGCGATCGAAGCAGACCACCATCACGGGCTGGCAGCGCCCGAAGAAGAAACCCAAGTAGCGCGCGGCCACAGAGGCGACAAGGATATGTGCGGAATTGTGGGTGCCATCGCCGAGCGCAACATCGTGCCGGTGCTGATCGAAGGGCTGAAAAGGCTCGAGTACCGCGGCTACGACTCGGCCGGCGTCGCGGTGCTCCAACCGAATCACGAGCTCGGCCTGCGGCGCACGGTCGGCAAGGTCGCGCAGCTCGAGCAGAAGCTCGCGAATGCGCCGCTGTCGGGCCAGCTCGGCGTCGCGCACACGCGCTGGGCGACGCACGGCGGCGTCACGGAGGCGAACGCGCATCCGCATCTCTCCGGCGATCGCGTCGCGGTGATCCATAACGGCATCATCGAGAACTACGAGCCGATCAAGGCAGAGCTGATCGCGAAGGGCTACGAGTTCAAGTCCGAGACCGACACCGAGGTCGCGGCGCATCTCGTGCACGAGTACTTGAAGCAGGGCAACGACCTGCTCGACGCCGTGCGCCTCGCGGTGCAGCGCTTCGTCGGCGCGTACGCGCTGCTCGTGTTCGACGCGCAGGATCCCGACCGCATCGTCGTCACGCGGATCGCGAGCCCGCTCGTGATCGGGCTAGGGATCGGCGAGAACTTCGTCGCGAGCGGCGTGCCGGCGCTCTTGCCGGTCACGCAGCGGTTCATCTACCTCGAGCAGGGCGACGTCGCCGAGATCATGCGCGACAGCGTCCGGATCTTCGATTCCCAGGGTAGTCCCGTCGCGCGCCAAGTGCACGAGACGCAATGGACGGCCGACAACGCGGACAAGGGTCCTTACCGGCATTTCATGCTGAAGGAGATCTTCGAGCAGCCGAGCGCGCTCGCCGACACGCTCTACGGCCGAGTCGTGAACCGGCGGGTGCAGCCTGAGTCTCTCGGCCCCCGAGCGGCCGAGTTGCTGCCGAAAGTCGAGCAAGTGCACATCGTCGCGTGCGGCACGAGCTACCACGCGGGCAGCGTCGGCAAGTATTGGCTCGAGTCGCTCGCGGGGCTCCCGTGCCAGGTCGAGATCGCGAGCGAGTACCGCTACCGAAGCGTCGTCGTTCCGCCCGGCACGTTGTTCATCACGCTCTCTCAGTCGGGCGAGACCGCGGACACACTCGAAGCGCTGCGTATGGCGAAGAAGGCGGGCTACCTCGGCTCGCTCACGATCTGCAACAGCGCGCACAGCTCGATGGTGCGCGAGTCCGACCTCGTAATGATGACGCAAGCGGGGCCGGAGATCGGCGTCGCGAGCACGAAGGCGTTCACGACGCAGCTGCTCTCGCTGCTGCTCGTGACGTTGATGTTCGGCCGGCATCGGGGGCTCGGCGCGACGCGCGAGACCGAGCTCATCGCCCATCTTTATCACGCCGCGGCCGCGGTCGAGCAAGTGCTGCAGATGAACGACATGATCCAGCTGCTCGCCGAGGATTTCGCCGAGAAGCAGCACACGCTGTTCTTGGGTCGCGGGCCGATGTGGCCGATCGCGATGGAAGGCGCGCTGAAGCTCAAGGAGATCTCCTACATCCACGCGGAAGCGTACGCCGCGGGCGAGCTCAAGCACGGGCCGCTCGCCCTGATCGACGAGGAAATGCCGGTGATCGTCGTCGCGCCGAACAACGATCTACTCGACAAGCTCAAGTCGAACATGCAGGTCGTGCGCGCGCGCGGCGGTCAGCTCTATGTGTTCGCGGATCGCGAGACGGGCCTCGAGGCCGAGCCGGGCGTGAAGGTGATCCCGATGCCGCATTGCGACCGGCTCATCGCGCCGATCGTCTACACCGTACCGCTCCAGCTGCTCGCGTATCACGTCGCGGTGCTCAAGGGCACCGACGTCGATCAGCCCCGCAATCTCGCGAAGTCGGTGACGGTCGAGTAGCGAGCTTTCGACTTCGAGCACGGGCGCGTGACTCGGCGACTCTACGAGTTCGACATGCACGCGCTCTGCGCTGCGCTCGACGAAGCGCGCACTGCTCGCGGCTTGACCTGGGTCGACCTCGTTGCCGAGCTCAACGCGCCGTTCAAGTTCGTTCCTTCGATCCCCACAAGCCTCTCGACGATCCGCGGGATGGGCGGCAAGTCGTCCGTCACGAGCGCCGTGGTGCTCCAGGTGTTGCGCTGGCTCGGCCGGTCGCCCGAAAGCTTCTTGAGAGGACGCCCGCAGGGGGCCGGCGCCGGCGCTTCCGCGGAAGCGCTCCCGGACGTCGGGCCGGAGCGCATCCTGCGCTTCGACACGAAACGGCTGCACGCGGCGTTAGACGAAGCGCGCCGCGAGCGCGGGCTCACTTGGCGGCAGGTTTCAGCCGAGCTGCCGGGGTTCAAGGAAGGCATGCTGACGAACCTCGCGACCGGGCCTGCGATCGGGTTCCCGCGCGTCATGCGGGTTACGCAATGGCTCGGGCGGCCGGCGGCCGACTTCACGCGCGGATACGACTGGTAGGCAAGGCGCGGTCGAATTATCGTTAGGCGGCAGTAACAACCGGAGCGCTAGACATGGATTGGCTCGGTTTATCCCTCCTGCTCGCTGGCGGCGTCGCCGTGGGGCTAGGACGTCAAGTCCTCACGGTCGGAGCGGCAAAGACATCGGCCGATGCCGCATCGGCCCTGCGCGGCAAACACGCCGCACTGCGAAAGTGGACCATTCCGGTGGTGCTGGTGGTGGCCGGCGGTTTGGCGAAAACACCGACGCTACAAGCCGGCGTGCTGATGTTGCTGGTGATTACAGCAGCGGCTTGGACTTACCGCATGGCCCAAATTCTCGCCGTCCCAGCTCGGTACAAACACGGCGTCGCGTTTTCGTCGGTGTTCGCGGTTGTCGCGCTTTGCGGATACTTCGCCGTGCTGTTGGCACGGCATGTTGCCGCAGCTTAGCGATCAGTTGACTGGTCCGTCGTGCTTGGCATTCACGACTACTGGCTCTTCGTAGCTTCCGGCGTGCTGCTGAATCTCACGCCGGGCCAGGACACGTTCTACATTCTCGGACGCAGCATGGCCGAGGGAACACGCAGTGGCGTGGCGTCGGCTTTGGGCATCACCGTCGGCTCATTGTTCCACACGGCGATGGCCGCGCTGGGCCTCTCCGCGGTGCTCGCCACGTCGGCGTCGGCGTTCACGGTCGTCAAGCTCGTCGGTGCTGCGTACCTCGTCTACTTGGGCGTGCGAATGCTCGTGACGGCCAGCGCGGCCGAACCGCGTCGACCACGAAGCGCCGGCCTTCTCGGTTCGTTTCGTGACGGTATCCTGACGAACGCGCTCAATCCGAAGGTAGCTCTGTTTTTTCTCGCGCTGATGCCGCAGTTCATCGATCCTGACAGCGACACCAAGGTCGCGGCGTTCGTCACGCTCGGACTGACATTCGTCGCCACCGGCACTCTGTGGTGTCTCGTGTTGGCAGTGTCCGCCGGTAGGCTACGCGGATTCGTCCTTCGCCACTCCAGAGGATGGAGGGTGATGTCGCGAGCGGTTGGCGGACTGTTCGTCTTGCTCGGGCTGCGTTTGGCCGTCAGTCGCCAGTGAGGCGCTGACGAATGACACGGCCCACGATGTCCAGCTTTCTGTCGTCGATCGTTCAAGCGCTGAAGTCGCTCGAGGGCGGCTTCGTGGGCAGCCGCGAGCAGAAAGACGCGCTGCTACGGCCGCTCCTGATCCTCGTCATCGTTGTCGTTGCGGGGCCAGACATCTTCGCGCTCACGGAGCTCAGCACGCTGCTCGAGCTGCTCGGCGCGACGCTGTTCATCCTCGCATACCTGAGTGGCTTCAAGCTCCTCGGGGTTTCGCTATTGAACGGGCTGCGCCGGCTATTCGTGCCACCCGAGTATTTGATGCTCATTAGGGTGAGCCGGCCGGCCGCGATGGCTTGGGGTGTGGCGTTTCTAACCGCGCATTGTTTGATTCTAGTGATGATGACCTTCGTCGTCGGCTTCGGCGTCGCCGCCCTCGCCGAGATTGCGAGCAGCTAGGTATGGGCGCTGACGTTTGGCGAAAGCTCGCAGCCGGCGTCGACTGTCCGTTCGACTCGCCGAGGGCGGCGTCGACGGAGCATTGGGAGCACGTCGCGCCGCTCTCGTGCTCGTCGTTGTATCTGCCGAAGAACCAAACCTATCGCGGCCACTGCATTCTCGTGCTCGACCTACGGCACGCGACCCGGCTCGATCAGCTAACGCGACAGGAGTGGCAACGGTTCTGCGACGATCTCTACGCGGCGCAGCACGCGATCGAGCGCGTCGTGCGCGCGGACCACATGAACGTCGCGACGCTTGGCAACCTGATGCCGCATCTGCACTGGCACATCGTGCCGCGCTACGAGAGCGATCCGCGCTGGGGCGGTCCGATCTGGTCGTGGGATGGCGCCGTCGTGCCTGATACGCGGCTCGAGGACGCCGATTACACAGCGTTGCTGAAGCAGCTGCGGGACGCGCTCGGAGCCTAATCCAATATGCTGAAAAAAGTGGGCCCGACCGAAATCCGCCCGAAGCACCGCGCGTCGTGTCACTGCGGCGCCGTCGTGCTCGAGCTCGACTTGCCGAACGGCATCGTCGATCCGCGCCGCTGCAATTGCTCGATGTGCCGCCGCAAGGGCGCAGTCGTCGGGGCCGTGCCGCTGTCGGGGCTGCGCGTCGTCCAGGGCGCGGACGTGCTGCGGATGTATCAGTTCAACACGCGCACCGCGAAGCACTACTTCTGCTCCGTTTGCGGCATCTATACGCATCACCAACGGCGCATAAACACGAACGAATACGGGTTCAACGTCGGCTGTCTCGAAGGTGTTGATCCGTTCGAGATCGCAAACGTGCCGACCAGCGACGGGGTCAACCACCCTTCGGACCGTCGTCCGGCCAAACAGTGAGCGAGTCGCGCGCCAATCTCGTCGTGAGCCTCTGGCTCAAGACCGATGACGTCGCCGCGTTCGAGCAGTTCGAGCGCGCGGCCGCGCTCGTGATGGCGAAGCACGGCGGGCGAATCGATCATGTCGTGCGTGCCTCCGACGCCGAAGCGCGCGACGGCCCGTTCGAGGTCCATGTCGTGAGCTTTCCGGATTGGGACGCGTTCGAGGCATATCGAGGCGACCCGCAGCTCAAGGACCTATTGCCGCTGCGCGAGCGCCTCATCGCGCGCACCGAGATTTGGCGCGGTGAGGAGCGCGCCGTCTACGCGCCGTGATCGACACGACCGATGATGATCCCGCGCGCGGCCGGAAGGCTCGCGCGTCAGGCCGCTAGCCTCTCGGCAGACGAAGGCGGATCATGGGTGCGACCACGCGCGAGCGAGCGGAGAGAGCCGAAGCCCAGCAATGACCGACGACGCCGCACACACTCATCACGCGATCGACTACATCGAGATCTCCGTGCGCGACGTCGCGGCCGCGAAGCGCTTCTACGGCCAAGCCTTCGGTTGGGTATTCAACGATTACGGCCCCGGTTACGCAGGCATTCGCGGGGCGGACCGGGAGATGGGCGGGCTCGCGCAAGCGGACAACGTCGCGACCGGCGGTCCGCTCGTAGTGCTCTTTTCGCGCGACCTCGACGCGACGCTTGCGGCCGTGCGAGCTGCGGGCGGCGAGGTATCGAAGAAGCCGTTCACCTTTCCCGGCGGCCGACGTTTTCACTTCCGCGACCCGACCGGAAACGAGCTCGCCGTCTGGTCGGTCGCCTGATCTTCATCGACATGGAGCGACTTGGATGACCGCCTACCTGATCGCCGACATCGATATCCACGACGACAAGGGATACGAGGACTATCGCCGCCGCGTGCCCGCGATCATCGCGTCGTACGGCGGGCGCTATCTGGTTCGCGGCAGCACGGCGGAGGTGCTCGAGGGCGACTACAAGCCCGCGCGAGGCATCGTGATCGAGTTCCCGAACATGGCCGCAGCGAAGCGCTTCCTGGCGTCGCCCGAGTACCGGCCGCTGCGAGCGATTCGTCAAAAATGCGCTCGCACCAATCTCATCGCTTTCGAAGGCGTCGTTGCGCCGAGCCCGTAGCGGAGGGGCATCGCCATGCGCTCGGTCGGAACACTCGGCGTCGCTCGATTGCAAGAGATTCGGACTCGCAAGGCGCTGCAGCTCACGCAACCGGCCGACCGCACGCCGCGATGAAGCTCGCCGAAGTCCGGCGCTTCGCGTTGTCGCTTCCCGAGACCACCGAGGAGCCGCACTTCGACTTCGGGTCGTTCCGCGTGAAAGGCAAGATCTTCGCGACGGTGCCGCCCGACGACAAGCACTTGCATGTGTTCGTCGACGGCGCGGTGCTCGACGTGCTGCCGGCCGCGCAGCCGAAGGCATACGAGAAGCTGTTCTGGGGCAAGCGGGTCGCCTACCTGCGCGTGACGCTCGCGGCCGCGAAGGCCGCGGACGTCGAGGAGCTGTTGCGCAGCGCCTGGCGGCGCCGCGCGCCGAAGAAGCTCGCGGCCGCCTTCGGCGACGACTGAGCGCCGTCAGTCGAGCCGTTTGTGCACGCGCGTCACTGCGACGGTGAACACGATCACGATGAACACGCCGAGCGCGGCGATGGAATGCCAGAGATCCCCGGCACCTGCGCCGCGCAGCATGATCCCGCGCACGAGCCGCAGGAAATGCGTGAGCGGCAAGATCTCCGCGAGATACTGCGCCGGCACCGGCATGCCCGCGTACGGGAACATGAAGCCGGAAAGCAGGATCTGTGGCAGGAACGTGAAGAATGCCATCTGCATCGCCTGAAACTGCGTTTTCGCGAGCGTCGACAGCAGAATCCCGAGCGATAGGCTCGCGACGATGAACACGAGCGCGACGAGATAGAGCTCGAGCAGCGAGCCGCGCACCGGCACGTTCCAGAGAATCGCGCCGAGGCCAAGCACGATGGTCACTTGCACGAGCCCGATCGCGACGAACGGCAGCACCTTGCCGAGCGTGAGCTCCCACGGCGACACGGGCGTCGCGATCAGCATCTCGAGGTTGCCGCGCTCGCGCTCGCGCACGAGCGCGATCGCCGTGAACAGCACGAGCGTCATCGTGAGGATCACGCCGACGAGGCCGGGCACGGTGTTCAGCGGCGCGCGCCGCTGCGGGTTGTAGAAGTTCACGACCTCGACCGGCGCGGTCACCTTCGTCCAGCCCTCGCTGCCGTAGACCGGGAAAGCGGCGAGCTGGCGCGCGGCCGACTGGATCACTTGGTCCGAGCCGTCGACGACGATCTGCACGGCCGGGCGGTCGCGGACCTCGAAACGCGTCTCGAAGTCGGGCGGCACGACGAGCGCGGCGCTGATCTGGCCCTCGCGCACGAGGTCGTCGACTTCCTGCGGCGTTTGCGCGAGGTGCTTGAAGCGCAGCACGTCGGTTGCCGCGATCTGCGCGACGAGCTCTCGCGAGCGCGCGGTGTGCGCCTGGTCGAGCACGGCAGCGTCGAGGTGACGCACGTCCATGTTGATCGCGTAGCCGAACAGCACGAGCTGCATCGTCGGGATGCCGATGATCATCGCGAACGTGAGCCGGTCGCGTTTGAGCTGGAGCAGCTCCTTCTTGACGATCGAGCCGAGCCTGCGGAGGTTCATGCGGCCTTCTCCTTGGTCTCCTTCCCCTTCTCCTTCTGTTTCAGCGTCGCCGCGACGAACACGTCCTCGAGATTGGGCGCAATGGGCGCGACCTTCGCCTCGACGCCTTCCGAGCGAAGCCGTTCGCCGATCCGCCGCTCGAGGTCCGGTGCCGCCGCGGCGAGCACGCGCAGCGCAGTGCCGATCTGCGCGAGCGCGATCACGCCCTCGAACCCGTTCAGGGCGTTTTGAGCACGCCGAGGGTCGTGCGTCTCGACCAGCAGCGTGCGGCCTGGCAACCGCTCGAGCAGCTCGCGCGGGGTACCGTCGGCGACGATCCTGCCCGCGTCGAGAATCGCGAGCCGCGTGCAGCGCTCGGCCTCGTCCATGTAGTGCGTCGACACGAGCAGCGTCGTGCCTGAGTCCGCGAGCTCGAACAGCGAGTCCCAGAACTCGCGGCGCGATTGCGGATCGACCGCACTCGTAGGCTCGTCGAGAAACAAGAGGTCGGGCTTATGCAGCACGGTGCCCGCGAGCGCGAGGCGCTGCTTTTGCCCGCCGCTCATCGTGCCC
>Ga0163163_10005260_pt1 | contig 11163 bp, 11 predicted proteins | sample S65metaG_FD_119766 | JGI IMG/M metagenome (GOLD analysis project Ga0163163, IMG submission 119766) | Switchgrass rhizosphere microbial communities from Kellogg Biological Station, Michigan, USA - S6-5 metaG | ecosystem: Host-associated > Plants > Roots > Rhizosphere > Soil | place: USA... | reverse complement strand
TCCGGCCTTCCCAGTTTCCCAGTGGCCAATCTAGACCTAAGGCTCGCCGCTCACAGTTGCGGGGGCAGCCACGGATTCTTCACATTCAAATGCACTTCATTCGATTCGAATTCACAGGTTCGAATGATTGCGCCAAATAAGAAGTGTCCGTGTTCCCTCTTTCGTCCCCGATCTGACTCGGGGAACCAGCACGGGTAAAATGTTCCCCGGAAGGCATCGTCAAGTCAAGGCGTGAGGTCCGCCGGTGTGAAAATTTCCAAGTGCGTTGAGGACTATACGCCGATCACGAAGTGTTTTTCCCATACGGTCAGCCTTCGTCGTATCGTCCTCGCTCGATCTAACAGGGGGTTTTTATGAACCTGAAATTCGTGCTCCGCGGGATCGGCATTTTCGCCGCTGCCGCGCTTCTCATAACCGGCATCGGTCTGAAGTCGGTGAGCGCAATGGGCAGCGATAACCCGCCGCCTCCTTCCGACGACAGCGGCAGCAAGAAAAAGAAAAAGAAACAGAACAACGTCATCGAGGAGCAGCAGCGGCAGACCGCCCAGGAGAAATTTCTGCGCGACTACCGCGAGGCGCGATTCCTGATTCTCAGCGGCAATTACCAGGATGGCATCGCCGCCATGCACGCGCTCGGCCACGACGAGCATCCCGATGTCGCAAACTACATCGGTTATGCCTATCGCAAGCTCGGCGACTACAACGATTCAAAGGTCTGGTACGAGAAAGCGCTTGCTGCCGATCCCAACCACGTCCGTACCTGGTCGTATTACGGCATGTGGCAGATGGAGCAAGGCAACAGACTGAAGGCGGAAGATTTTCTGCAGAAGGTGAAACTGATTTGCGGCACCACCGACTGCGAAGAGTTTCGCCAGCTCAGGGCCGTCATCGACGGCACGGGGACCTACTGACCCGCAGCGAATCTCCCTGTTTTCGATAGTTGATATCTGCCCAGCGGCCGGTGGTGAGGCCGGCATGCTGGGCATGCCGTACATGCCCGCTTTCGACCATTTGCAAACGTATCGATCCACAGATTTGATCAAATCTGTTCGTGGTGGCTTTTTAGTCACACACGCTAAAGCGGCGTTTACAGACGGAAAACCTGAGGCGAAACCGTCCTTAAGCCTGACAAAGGTTCGATTTGGACTGGCTAAATGGTTTTGGGTGATTTGCAGGGTATAGAGGAACATATAATAATTCTCACTTCGAATTGGGGGCTTCGTTCGTGCGACGCAATTTCCTTGCTTCGACAGCTTTGACGTCGTCGACCACCTTGATTGCTGGCGTCGCATGGGCTGCTGATCTGCCTACAAAAGCACCGCCTCTGCAGGCGGCGCCTCCGTTTTCGTGGAGTGGATGTTACGTTGGCGCCAATGCGGGCGCCGGCTGGGTTTCCATCGACCAGAGCGTAACGACGGCGCCGCCTTTCCTGGCACGCACCTCTGATTCAAGCGGGCGCGACACGAGTTTTACCGGCGGTGGGCAACTCGGCTGCAACTGGCAGTTCGATCCACGCTGGGTCGTCGGTCTTGAGGGCGATATAAATTACATCCAGGGTTCGCGCAGCCAAGGCTTCAGGATTCCTGGCGAGGACACTGTCCAGCAAACTCGCTTACGCTGGCTCGCCACGGTGCGCGCACGTTTCGGCTATGCCTGGGGACCGTCGTATCTTTACGCGACCGGCGGGTTGGCGCTCGGTGACGTGAAGTCGTCGGTAACCGTGACACAGGTCGGAAACCCTGCTCATGTTACGTTTGCAGGTTCTTCCTCGGAGACCCGCGCAGGATGGACCGTCGGTGCGGGCTTCGAGCATGCGTTCAACAATCGATTGTCCTTGAAGCTCGAGTATCTCCATTTCGATCTGGGCAGGTCGGACTACAGTGTCCCGCGAATCGATGGACCAATTGTGACGCCGTGGGCGGCGTCAGCCAAAGTTAGCGGCGATATTGTCCGAGCCGGATTTAATTATAGGTTCACTCCCTGAGCCGCGCAAAATCGAACGCGGCCATCCTCCGACCTTTCAAGTGATTGCAGAGCGCGAGCGGGCGCCTACTCGGCCTCAGCCCGGGTGCGCTCAATCAACACTTTCGCGGCTGTTCGAAATGCGTCGAACTGATCGGTGAGACGCTCGACACCGAGCGCCTGCTTCAATCGCGTCGTCAAATCGCCCTTGGAGAAAATCCAGGTGTTGCCGCCTGGGTTGGCCTCGAGCAGATACAGCTTGCCGGAACCGGCTTCGCGGATGATGTCGATGCCTTGCAACGCTATTTCCGGCAGCGCCGAATATGCGCGACGCGCAAGCTCAAGAATGTCGGGATCCGAAGTGAATTCTCTTCTGATCGGCCCGTCGCGACGGCGCGCTTTGAGAGCGATGTTCGCAAGCGCCTCATCGCTCGCGTTGAGCGCAGGTCTTTCCTTTTCCGACGTGGTCTTGAACGCAAGAAGCGGAGTCCCGAAGAGCGTCAGCACACGATGATGATTTACAAAGGTGCCGGTATCGATGAATTTTTGCGCGATCATCGGCCCGTATCTGCCTGGGTGATCCTGAGCAAAGTGCTCACGCGGCTGGAAGTTCACCGCCTCGCGCCGCATCAGCGTGATGAATTGTCCCCTCGATGATTCCGAAAATCCTGGTTTGACGACGACGTGCGATCCAAAGGTGGCGCTCGGCAAATCAAAGTTCGCCTTTATTTCGGCAGTTGGCGGCACGGGTAATCGGGCGGCCCGGAAGCGTTCGATCTGCTCCAGTTTCGGTATCGGGGAGCCGGCGTAAACCTTGCCCCGCATGGGACGGAAGCTGAGCAATTTTCCCGGTGAAAAAATCAGGCTCGGCCGCCTGCCCGCCTGCCGCCGCGTGACGGAGGACGAAATGCTGTTCGAGGCAATAAACACCTCGATGTCAGGCGCAAGTTCCTGAACAGCGCTTCCGATGCTTTGAAAGTCCTCGACGGCCTGGTAGCCAGGCGTGTGGACGAGGACAAGATTACGTTCGGCCGTCATTGAATGGCTACGTCGAAAACTTCGGCTCCGCGATCGCCATGAAGCGATGCTTCGAAATGTGTGCCGTGAACATTTGTGCTGAAGGTGTCGTCTCGACCTCGCTGCAGTCGATAATTCCGAACCCGGCCGTCGCGAGCAATTGCTCGGCATCGCCGGGGTTGGCAAAGGCGCCTTCCCGCTCCTGACGTTGACGGGAATGATCGGACAGTCTGCGAATAAATTCGGATTCCGTGTCCGGGAGGGAGATGGCCAGTCGTCTTAGTTCCTTAACAACCGATTCCGCGTACTCGACATGAAATTTGTCGTCTTTGCCGATTGTGGAAGACCTGCTGGTGTTGAATAGCAAGATCAAACGACCATGCGGCCGTAATGCGCGGTGAATGCGGGCAAGGACATTCAACCTTTTTTCCGCGGCGATGAAGTGCAGCGTTCCGTGCACGAGCACAAGATCAAACGTCTGCCGCCCGCCCAGGTCGGCAAGGTCCTGTTTAACCGTTTCGAGCGGGATCGACCGCCGGCGGGCCAAGCGGCGGCACAGTTCAAGCGGCGCGTCGCAGACATCGAGGACTGTGACGTCCACATCGAAATCGTCCGCCGCGCGGAGAACAAGCGAGAGCAGGCCGGTGTCGGCCGCACCGGCGACGAGAATTTTCCGCAGGCCTTGGGCGATAAATGATCGTAACGCCGTTTCCAAAACCGAGCCGCTGCGCTCAAGACCGGTCGACGACCGGGAAAGGCGAATATATGGCCACAAGGCATGAAGGTTGCGGCATGATCCGCAAAGGCGGCCTGCGATCTCATAGGCCTCGGCGGCGACATCGCCGAGGTGCTCGATGTCGGCCTCTTGCATCTGAATTTCGGTCAACGGTTTCACTGCGAGAGTCCGAAAACACATTGCTCGTGGTCGAAGCGCTAAACGCTACCATTCCGCTGCGGCGCTTGCACCTCTAGACCTTCGCCGGTCAAACTGCGATGAACCCTTCGTTTAGGGCGACAGTAAATGAGTGCTGCGACGAGAACACGTTTGGCGATTGCGTTCTTCACCGGCGCCGTCTGTTTCGCCTTGCCTCATCTTTTGTCCGCTCAGACCACGAGAACGATCAGAATAATCGTGCCCTCGACCGTTGGAGGCGGCGCCGATCTTCTCGCGCGCCTGCTGGCCGACCACATCGCGCGCGCGCAGAACATCAAGGTCGTCGTTGAAAATCGCCCAGGCGCCAGCAACACGATCGGCACGGAGGTGGTGTCGCGCGCAGAGCCCGACGGAAACACTTTGCTGATCAGCACGCCTGAATTCGTGATAAACGCGCACCTCCGCAAATTGAACTACGATCCGCTCACCAGCTTCGAGCCGGTCTGTTACCTCGCCAGGTCTCCGCATGTTTTCGTCGTGCACACGCTGTCACCCTATCGCACGCTTCAGGATCTGCTGGACGGAGCACGAGCCAGGCCGGGCGAATTGACGTTTGCGAGCGCCGGGCCCGCCTCCAGCACCCGTTTCGCGATCGAAATGCTGAAGCGCCTGGCCAAGGTCGATATCAACTACATCCCGTACCAAGGCTCGACACCCGCGGTGAATGCCGTGCTCGCCGGTCAGGTTACGGCGGCGCTCGCGAGCTACCCGAATGTGGTGGGATTGGTGAAGGACAACCAGTTGCGCGCACTCGCAATTACTTCACCTGTCAGGGCAAGCGAGATACCCGCGGTGCCCACGGTCGCCGAGTCCGGTTTCGATGGCTACGAGTCTGATATCTGGTTTGGCGTCGTCGCACCCGCGGAGACCCCGGAGAAGATCGTCACCGAACTCGCAGGCTGGTTCATGAACGCCATCAGCGCGCCGGAACTGAAACCGAAATTTGCAGCGTTGGGTCTGTTCGAAACGGGAATTTGCGGGAGAAAATTCGGTTCGTTCATTTCCAGTGAATACAAAAAGTTCGGCCGGGCAATCCGGGAAACGAGACCCCAAGCGAGATAACGAGCCGGTGTCCACCCGCTACGATCATTTGTCTGGGCTGGTCTCCTCGACGATCCAGCGGTGGTAGTCCGGGTCTACCTGCTCCACGGGCATGATCATGATGGACGGCGTCGTGTAGCTATGCGCCGCCTTGACCGCCTTCCCCACGGCGTCGGCCAGGCCGGCGCGGGTCTTTACCAGCATGACGACCTCCTCGGCCCGCTCGATTTTGCCCTGCCACCAGTACTGCGAGATCATGCCGGGCAGGATATTCACGCAGGCCGCGAGCCGGCGCTCGACGATGGCCCGCCCAGCCTGCTCCGCCTCGACAATCGAGGGCCAAGTCGTATAGACGAGCACCGCGCGTTCCATCGTCGGGTCCCCGAATGAACCAGTTCAAGACCATCGCCTTCGTGGCCGGCCAGACGCCGGAGGCACGCGAAGCCTGTGCGCGGCTGGAGAAGCGTTACGGCAATGCCGACCCCACCAAAGCCGATGTGATCGTCGCGCTCGGCGGCGACGGACTAATGCTCCAGACCCTGCACAAGTTCATGAAATCGGGCAAGCCGATCTACGGTATGCATCGCGGCACCGTCGGTTTTCTGATGAATGAATTCGCCGAAGAAAAGCTCGCTGAGCGGCTGGCAAACGCACACATCACCGTGATCCATCCGCTGCTGATGCAAGCACGCGACGCGCAAGGGCGCATGCACGAGCACCGCGCGATCAATGAAGTATCGTTGTTCCGCCAGAGCGCGCAGGCTTCCCACCTGCGCATCCTGATCGACGGTCAGGAGCGGCTCACCGAGCTAATTTCCGACGGCGTGCTGGTCGCGACACCGGCCGGCTCGACCGCGTATAATCTTTCAGCTCAAGGCGCGATCATTCCCATCAACGCCCCGATGATGGCGCTGACGCCGATCAGCCCGTTCCGGCCGCGGCGCTGGCGCGGCGCTCTACTGCCTGACAAAGCGAAAGTCACCATCGAGGTGCTGGAAGCGCAGAAGCGTCCGGTCGCCGCGGTCGCCGACCATGACGAGGTGCGCTCGGTTCACAGCGTTGACATTCGGATGGACCACGACATTTCGATCAACATGCTGTTCGATCCCGGCCACAATCTCGACGAACGAATTCTGCGGGAACAGTTCGGTTTCTAGGAGCGCGCGTGTCCAAGAGTTTCGATTTCTCGGTCAACGGCAAGCCTGTCAGCGTGTCGCTCGACAATGAAGAAACGCCGCTGCTCGACGTGTTACGCAATGAGCTTGGGCTGATGGGCACGCGCTTCGGCTGCGGACTTGAGCAATGCGGCTGCTGCATGGTGCTGATCGAAGGAACGCCGGAGAAATGTTGCACCAAGCCGGCGTGGAGCATTGCCGGAAAATCCGTCACCACGGTCGAGGGCCTGGGGAATGCCGACCGCCCTCACCCGCTGCAACGGGCCTTCATCGACGAACAGGCCGGCCAGTGCGGATACTGTCTGTCGGGCATTCTGATTTCAGCGAAGGCCCTGCTCGACAAGAACCCGAAGCCGGCGCGCAGCGAAATCGCAAAGGCGCTCGACGGCAATATCTGCCGCTGCGGCTCGCACAACCGCATCATGCGGGCCATCGAAAAGGCGGCGGCCGTGATGCGCGCGGGAGCTTCGCGATGAGCGCGCCGCTTCCCGCTCAGCTCGAGGCCAATCCCGAGCTCGACCGCTGGGTCGCCTTCCCCGCGCCCGGCAAGGTCACCGTGCTCACCGGCCGCGTCGAGCTTGGCCAGGGCGTGCTTACCGCCATGAGCCAGATCGCGGCTGACGAGCTCGACGTGTCAATGGAGCGCATCACCATCCGCTCGGGCGATACGATCAAGGCGCCGAACGAGGGCTATACCGCCGGCAGCCAGTCGATCCAGTTTGGCGGCGTCGCCATGCGGCAGGCCTGCGCCGACGTGCGTGCGCTGTTCCTCACGCAGGCCGCGAAAGTGCTCGGCTGCAAGGCAACGGAGCTGTCGATCCGCGATGGCAGCATTCTGCGCAACGGCGCCTCGACCGGCCAGGATTACTGGACACTGGCCGGCGCGGTCGACCTGTCCGCCAAAGCGACCGGGGCCGGCGCACGCAAGCGTATTTCCGACCTCAAGACCATCGGCGAAAGCAGCGCGCGCATCGATCTGCCGGCAAAAGTATTCGGCGACGCCATCTTCATTCACGACTTGCAGATCGACGGCATGGTGCATGCGCGGGTCGTGCGCCAGCCAAACCGCGGCGCAACGATCGGCAAGATCGACGAAAACGCGATCCGCCGCGCGGCCAAGGGACCGGTCGAATTCGTCCGCAACGGCAACTTTCTCGCCATCATCGGCAACGACGAGACCGCGGTCGAAGCGGCGGGCGCCGCCGCGGTCAACCATGTGACCTGGCAGAACGTCGAGGCGCCGACGCCGACGCAACAGGAGGCGAACTGGCTGTTGCAGCGGCCGGTGGTCGAGCGCGCCTTCGGCGCGCCAGATCCGGGAAATCCGCAGGGGTACAAGCGCTACGAAGCCACTTTTTCACGCGGCTATCTTGCGCATGCATCGATCTCGCCGTCTTGCGGGCTCGCACTCTACAAGGATGCCAAGCTGACAGTGTGGACGCATTGCCAGGGTGTCTATCCGCTGCGAGCGGCGCTTTCGAAGATTCTGAAGCTCGAGCCCTCTTCGATCGTCGTGCACCACGTGCAGGGCTCCGGCTGTTACGGCCACAATGGCGCCGACGACGCCGCGGCGGACGCGGCCATCATTGCCATGCAGAAGCCCGGCCAGCCGATCCGCGTGCGCTGGCGGCGCGAGGAAGAATTCATCTATGAGCCGAAAACGCCGGCGATGGTGGTCAAGGTACGTGCGCTGCTCGATGACGCCGGCAAGCCCGTCGACTGGACGCAGGAGATCTGGAGCCCGACGCATAATTTGCGGCCAGGCGCGGGCGGCAATCTGCTCGGCGCATTGGCTTTGCCCGATCCGCCGCCGGAGCCGCCACCAAACGACGTGCCTGAGGCGAATGGTGGCGGTGGCACCCGCAATGGCGAGCCGCTTTACGACATTCCGGCCAAGCGCATGCTGCACCATCTCGTGACGGAATCGCCCGTGCGCACGTCGGCGCTGCGCGGGCTCGGCGCCATGCCGAATGTTTTCGCGATGGAATGTTGCATCGACGACCTCGCCGCTCGCGCCGGCAAAGACCCGGTTGAGTACCGGCTTTCAATCACGACAGACCCGCGGGCGCGGGGCGTCATCGAGAAAGCCGCCGCCATGGCCAAATGGCAGGCCGGTGCTCCCGGCGGCCAGGGCCGCGGGCGCGGTATCGCCTTTGCGCGATACAAGAACAAGGCAGCCTATTCCGCTGTGGTCATTGAGCTTTCGGTCGACGAAGAAATCCGGCTACATCACGTCTGGTGCGCGGTCGATGCCGGACTCGTGGTCAATCCGGACGGTGTCATCAACCAGGTGGAAGGCGGCATCATCCAGTCGGCGAGTTGGGTGCTCAAGGAACAGGTCCGCTTCGATAATGGCGTCGCCTCGTTCGACTGGGAGACCTACCCCGTCCTCAAGTTCAGCGAGGTGCCGGAGATCGACATCGAACTGATCAACACCAAGGACGAGATCCCGCTCGGCGTCGGCGAGGTCACAGCCGGACCCACCGCCGCCGCGATCGGCAATGCCGTGTCGCACGCGCTCGGCGCCCGCATTCGCGATCTGCCGCTCACGCGTGAGCGCATCATGGCGGCTCTGTTGAAGGAATAGTTCAGATTCCGGCAAAATCGCGTTGATTGGCTTGCCAAAAATAGACTCAGGGAGTTCACATTGTGACGACGAGACGTCTCGGCATCATTATGAACGGGGTCACCGGCCGGATGGGGACCAATCAGCATCTCATCCGCTCCATCCTCGCAATCCGTGCGCAGGGCGGGGTCAAGCTGGCGAACGGCGACCGCGTCATGCCGGATCCGATCCTGATCGGCCGCAACGCGGACAAGACGGCGGCGCTTGCGAAGCAGCACGGCGTGGAGCGCTGGTCGACCGATCTCGACAAAGCGCTGGCCAACAAGGACGACGCGCTATTCTTCGACGCGGCGACCACCCAGATGCGCCCTGCTCTGCTCGAAAAGGCGATAGCGGCCGGCAAGCACATCTACTGCGAGAAGCCGATCGCAACCACCCTCGCCGAGGCCATGAAGGTCTGCCAGCTGGCCGAGAAATCGGGGCTCAAGCACGGCGTCGTGCAGGACAAGATTTTCCTGCCGGGCCTGATGAAGCTCAAATTCCTGCGTGACAGCGGATTTTTCGGCCGCATGCTCTCGGTGCGCGGCGAGTTCGGCTACTGGGTGTTCGAGGGTGACCTGCAGCCGATCCAGCGGCCGTCATGGAACTACAAGCTGGCCGAGGGCGGCGGCATCATCCTGGATATGCTGTGCCACTGGCGTTACGTGCTCGATAACACGTTTGCCGAAGTGAAGGCTGTTTCCTGCACCGGCACGACGCACATTCCGCAACGCTGGGACGAAGACGGCAAAGCGTACAAGGCCGACGCCGATGATGCGGCCTATGCGACGTTTCAGCTCGAGGGCGGCATCATTGCCCACATCAATTCGTCGTGGTGCGTGCGCCCCTATCGCGACGACCTGGTGACGTTCCAGGTCGACGGCACGCACGGTTCTGCCGTTGCCGGCCTGCACGACTGCATGATGCAGTCGCGGCAGGGAACGCCGCGGCCGGTCTGGAATCCCGACCAGAAGCAGTCACTGGATCTTTATGCATCGTGGCAGCCCGTGCCCGATTTCACGACCTTCGACAACGGGTTCAAAGTGCAGTGGGAGATGTTCATCCGCCACCTCGCCGAAAATGCGCCCTACAAATACACGCTGCGCGAAGGTGCCAAAGGTCTGCAGCTGGTAGAGTGCGCAACCAAGAGCTGGAAAGAACGGCGCTGGGTCGACATCCCCGCGTTGTAGGGAGAATAGCGATGAATCGCATGGACAAATCCCTGCGCACCCGCGTGATCAAACTTCCGCGCGCCGATCGCTCGCTGGAAACATTTCAGTTGTCCGAGCCGAAACATTTCCCCGACCGGCAGAGTGCGAAGCTCAACCGCGTTGCTTTCGCGGCGGCCCACGTCGTCGCGGATCCCAAGGCGGACAACAATCCGTGGCTCGATTGCGCGATCGACTGGGACAGGACCATCGCGTTCCGCGAGCACCTGTGGGGTCTCGGCCTCGGCGTTGCCGAAGCGATGGACACCGCGCAACGCGGCATGGGCGTCGACTGGCCAACGTCGCTCGAACTGATCAAGCGCTCCGTTGCTGCCGCAAAAGCCTGCGACGGGCTTGTCTTCTCAGGCTGCGGTACCGACCAGCTCGATCCGGTGAGCGCGCGCGGCGTCGACGACGTGATCCGTGCCTACGAGGAACAGATCGAAGCCATCGAGGCGGCCGGCGGGCGCATCGTTCTCATGGCCTCGCGCGCGCTCGCAAAAGTGGCACGATCGCCGGATGACTACGCGAAAGTCTACGGACGAATCCTGCAAGGCGTGCGCGAGCCGGTAATCATCCATTGGCTCGGCGACATGTTCGACCCTGCACTTGCCGGTTACTGGGGCTCGGCCGACGCCAACACCGCCATGACCACCGCGGTCGAGATCATCAACGAGCATGCCGCCAAGGTCGACGGCGTGAAGATCTCGCTGCTCGATAAGGACAAGGAAATCGCAATGCGCCGGCGCCTGCGGCAGGGCGTGCTTATGTATACCGGCGACGATTTCAACTATGCCGAGCTGATCGCCGGCGACAGCCAGGGCTATTCACACGCGCTGCTAGGAATATTCGACGTGATCGCGCCGGCCGCTTCGGCGGCGCTGGTTCGGCTCGCCGCAAACGACAATGAAAGCTTCCACGACATCCTTGCGCCGACCGTGCCGCTGTCGCGTCACATCTTTCGCAGCCCCACCCGCTTTTACAAAACCGGTGTCGTGTTCATGGCCTATCTCAACGGACACCAGGATCACTTCACGCTCGTTGGCGGCCAGGAAAGCGCACGCTCGACTGTGCACCTCGCGGACATTTTCCGTCTCGCCGACAAAGCCGGGCTCCTGCGCGATCCCGATCTCGCGGTTGCGCGGATGCAGACGGTTTTGGCCGCGCGCGGAATCCAAGCCTGATGCGCGACCTGAGCGGCGACCATCGCTGGATGTCGCT
>Ga0163163_10005259_pt1 | contig 11164 bp, 10 predicted proteins | sample S65metaG_FD_119766 | JGI IMG/M metagenome (GOLD analysis project Ga0163163, IMG submission 119766) | Switchgrass rhizosphere microbial communities from Kellogg Biological Station, Michigan, USA - S6-5 metaG | ecosystem: Host-associated > Plants > Roots > Rhizosphere > Soil | place: USA... | reverse complement strand
CAGCAGGTGACCCAAGTCCGCAAGATTCTCGAGGGCCTCGGGCTTGAAATAGCGTCATCCGATGAAGCGCGGGAAATCCTGTCGCTCAAGGGCGGCGACAAGGTGGCGTTTTGACCATTTAGCGGCCTGTGGCGATGTTTGCGGTTGCCCTGACGCGCGCGAAACCCTCCTATAGCAAAAGGAGATTCGCGCGATGGGTTCGCTCGACAGCGTAAGCCTCGTCATATTGCTCGGCAGCATGCTGGTGCTTGCCGGCATCCTGTCGAGCTTGATCGCCCTTCGCTTCGGCGCCCCCTTGCTGCTGGTCTTCCTTCTGGTCGGCATGCTGGCCGGCGAGAATGGGCCAGGCGGCATTAAATTCGACGATGTCGGTGTCGCCTATACGGTCGGCTCGATTGCGCTGGCTCTCATTCTGTTCGATGGCGGTCTTCGCACACGCTTTGCGACCTTCCGCAATGTTCTGGCACCAGCGGTGACTCTTGCTACGGTCGGCGTGCTCATTACCGCAATTCTGACGGCGCCGGTTGCCAAATACGTCCTTGGGCTCAACTGGATCGAGGCCTTGCTGATCGGTGCAGTCATCGCATCGACTGACGCGGCTGCCGTGTTTTTCCTGATCAATGCGCGCGGCCTGCGGCTGCGCCCGCGTGTTCGCGCCGTGCTCGAGGTAGAGTCGGGCACCAATGATCCGTTCGCGATTTTTCTGGCATTGCTGCTGGTCGAAATTCTTCTGGTCGGCAATCAAAGTTGGTCGCACGCGCTGATAACGTTCCTGCGCGATGCCATCCTTGGCTGCATCATGGGTTTTTTGGGCGGCCGGATTATCGCATTTGTGATCAACCGCCTCACGCTTGCCCAGGGTCTGCATGCCCCGTTCGTCGCCGTTAGCGCGCTCGTTATTTTTGCCCTTGCAAACATCCTGCACTCATCTGGTTTTCTCGCTGTCTATCTCGCAGGACTGGTCGTCGGCAACATGCAGACCCGCGCGCGTAATTCCGTGATCGTCTTTCTCGACGCGATTACGTGGCTGGCGCAGATCGTGATGTTCGTTCTGCTCGGTCTGCTGGCCTGGCCCGCGCGTCTCGCCTACAGCCTCTTCGGCGCCATCGCGGTGGCTGTCGTCCTTATGCTGATCGCCAGGCCTGCCGCAGTATTCCTGTGCCTGGCGCCTTTCAAGTTTCAATGGCGTGAGATGACGTTCATTTCCTGGGTCGGCCTGCGCGGTGCAGTGGGGATCTTTCTGGCGTCGATCCCGATGCTGGTCGGCCTGCCGGGCGCCACATTGTTTTTCGATGTCGCCTTCGTCGTGGTCTTGCTGTCACTGCTGGTTCAGGGCTGGACGGTGGCGCTGGCGGCGCGCAAGCTCGACATGTCGTTTGCACGCGCCGACCCTTTGCCGCGCCGCGTCGAACTGGACCTGCCGGGGCAGCTGACTCGCGAGATCGTCGGTTATCCGGTGCCTGCCAACAGCCCGTTCCTGCGACGCGGTTTGATCCCGAACTGGGCACGGCCGACGCTGGTCATTCGCAACGAGGAAATACTGACGCCCGCAGAAGCGAATCCGGTGCGTGAGGGGGACTATGTCTATCTGCTCGCTCCGCCGGAAAAAGCGCAGGCGCTCGATCGCTTCTTTGTCAGGCTGCCGCCACCCGCTCGGCCCGATCCGCGATTGCTCGGCGACTTTTTCGTGCCGGGGACGGCGACGCTCGGTGCCCTGGCAGACATCTACGGCCTGCAGGTCGCCGCCGACCATACTGAAGTTTCGCTCGCCGATTATTTCAGCGAGCAACTCCGCCGCCGCGCCAGGACAGGCGACATCGTCGAGCTTGGGCCAATTGCGCTGCTCGCGCACAAGGTTGAAAGCGGCAATGTTGCGACTGTCGGGCTAAGGCTCGCCGAACCGGAAGAGCCGGTGGGGCTTGCCGGGCGCGTCGAAGCGCTACGTCGCTGGTTTCGAAACCGTCTGAGTTAGAGTGCGCGCCGCGACAACGCCGGCAGGTGCTGAACCAGCCAGGCGCCGCCGAACAGGACGCCGGTCCAGAACAGGTCACCCAGTATCGTCTTGTCGAGGAAGGGCAGGGCCGCAACATAGCATTGCGCCAGTCCGCTCAGGCTCAGCGGATACATCCCGCTGAAGGCCCAGACGGCTCCGTTTGAGAGCAGGAAGAAGAGGACGGAGCACGGGACCATGGTGGCCACGACAGGCACGACACCGCGCCAGCGGCGCGTCGCCATGCCCGCGACAGCCGGGATCGCGATGGCGGCAAAGCCGACGGCCTGAATGCGCCAATCTTCACCCGGCAGAGCCGCGTCACTCAAAATCATGCCGAGGACGGGCACGACAAGAGCGAGCACTGGAATGCTCAGGACGCGCGCAGCGAAAAATCCGCTCGCTGCAACCGGCAGGAAGCCCGGTGCGTGTGGAAGCAACCGTGCGGCCACAATCAGGGCAACCAAAAAGGCCACCAGCAGCAAGTCCATCCAGACATTTGCGCGCTTGTCGGTCGGCAACATCGGCCCGATTCCCTTGTCTGTCCGGGCAACCCTTAGCACGCCGGCGGCCATGATTGCTATCGCCCGATTAGGTGGCCGCCGCGCGGCGTTCCGCCCAATCGCTCACGATGGAGGCCATTTGATTGAGCCCGTCGGTGAGCGCCGCCGGGCCAGGCTGCAGAATCAGCGTCGACTTGATTTCGCGCAACCAGCCGGTGGCGACGGCGGGAACTTCGGCAAAGCCGGGCCGGGCAGTGACTTTTCCCGGTGCAAATTTCTTGCCGCACCAGGATCCGACGATGACGTCCGGCCGAGCCGCGATGACCTCGTCAGGCGACACGATCCGATCCTTGGCGTTCTTGCGCACAGCGAGTTGCGGAAAGACGTCAATGCCGCCCGCGGCTTCGATCAACTCGGACACCCAGGCGATTCCGGAAATCATCGGCTCATCCCACTCCTCGAAATAGATGCGAGGGTGGCGCGGCAGACGCAGCGCGCGCTCGTGGACCTCATCGACGTGCCGGGCGAGCGAGCCAGCGAGCGCCTCCGCTTTCGTTGAAGCCCCGACGAGCGCACCAAGCGTGCGGATCATGTCGAAAATCCCCGCGATGTCGCGTTGGTTGAATGCATGCACGGCGATATTTTTGCGGATCAATTCGGTGACAATGTCCGCCTGCAGGTCGGAAAAGGTGAGCACCAGATCGGGCTTCAGATCGAGAATCTTCGGCACGTCGGCCGAAATAAAAGCCGACACGCGTGGCTTCTCGCGCCGCACCTGCGGCGGCCGCACGGCATAACCGGAAACGCCGACAATACGGCGATCTTCGCCCAGCAGATAAAGAGTCTCGACCGTTTCTTCGGTCAGGCAGACGATTCGCTCCGGAGGAAACATGGAGTGAGCATACACCAGCGAGCTCGGGTATAGACAATCGGACCGTGTTTGCTACGATCGCTGTGGTCGCCGTAAGCGGCCGCGCATGCCCCTAGACGATGGCCTTGTGGGCACCTCATTTCGAATTTCGAACTTGCAACGCGCTCGCATTGCGCCATCGGAATCTCATGCCCGACCTACTTCACCTTTCACTTGCCGCCTGTATGTTCCTAGGCGCAGCACTTTATTCCTCCGTCGGCCACGCTGGCGCGTCGGCCTATATCGCATTTATGGCCCTGTTTTCCGTTCCGCCATCCGTGATGCGGCCAACGGCGCTGACCTTGAATATTTTGGTCGCCAGCTTTGCATCCTATCGCTACGCGTGGGCCGGCTATTTCCGTTGGCGCGTGGTGTGGCCATTTTTGCTGGGATCCTTGCCGTTCGCGTTTATTGGCGGCGCCGTCCAGCTGCCCGGCGAATATTATCGGGCCATCGTGGGCATTGTGCTCATTCTGTCGGGCCTCAGGATGTTCTGGGCGGCACATATTTATGCCGCCCGTGAAGTACATGATCCGCCGATCTGGCTCAGCATTCTGCTGGGCATTGGCATCGGGTTTCTATCGGGGCTGACGGGAACAGGCGGCGGAATCTTTTTGTCACCGATAATCATTTTTCTCGCTTGGTCCGATCTGCGGACGACGTCCGGTATTGCGGCTGTCTTTATATTCGGTAATTCGATTGCCGGATTGCTCGGCAATCTAGCAATGGTCCGTTCGCTCCCGTCGGAGCTACCGGTGTATATCGTGGCGGTCATGCTGGGGGCGCTGATCGGAACCGCCTTCGGCACCAAGTTTTCGATCATTTATATCCGGCGCGCGCTCGGCGTAGTTTTGATTATCGCCGGGCTGAAATTGATCGGCGTGTATTGAATTTGTAAGCGCTATGTGCCGGAATTGAATAATGGAAGGCGAATTTGACTACATTATCGTGGGTGCAGGCTCGGCCGGTTGCGTGCTGGCTAACAGGTTGTCCGCCAATCCCGCCAATCGCGTGCTGTTGCTGGAAGCCGGCGGCAGCGACAACTGGATCTGGTTTCACATTCCGGTGGGCTACCTTTTTGCGATCGGGAATCCGCGTGCCGACTGGCTGCTCAAGACCGAGGCGCAGCCGGGGTTGAATGGGCGCAGCCTGAACTATCCGCGCGGCAAGGTGGTAGGCGGCTCGTCGGCGATCAACGGAATGATCTACATGCTTGGCCAGTCGGCCGACTACGACAATTGGCGCCAACTTGGCTTGCCCGGATGGTCGTGGGAGGACGTACGGCCCTATTTCCGCAAGCACGTCGATCATTTCCTGAAAAGCGATCATCACGCGGCCGGCGGGGAATGGCGCGTCGAGTATCCGCGCCTGACCTGGGAAATTCTCGACGCCTTCCGGGAGGCGGCGAATCAATACGGCATCCCGACCGTCGATGACTTCAACACCGGTGACAACGAAGGCATCTGCTATTTCCACGTCAACCAGAAGCGGGGGCGCCGCTGGTCGGCGGCGCGCGGTTTCCTCAAGCCGGTTTTGCATCGGCCGAATCTTCAGCTCGAGACCGGTTGCCTTGTCGAAGGACTGGAACTGACGGGCAAGCGCGTCACTGGAGTCCGGTGGCGGCAAAATGGCGAGCACCGCATGGCGCGGAGCCGTGGCGAAGTGATCCTGGCCGCAGGCGCCATTGGCTCGCCGCACATCCTGATGCTGTCGGGAATTGGTCCGGCTGCGCAGCTGTCGAAATTTGGCATTCCGGTCACGCTCGACAAACCTGGGATCGGCGCCAATCTGCACGACCACTTGCAGTTGCGCATGGTCTACAAGGTGTCGGGCGTTAAAACGCTGAACGAGACCTATGCGTCGGTATTCAATCGTGTCGGCATGGGACTGGACTACGCGTTCCGCCGCCGCGGGCCGATGACGATGGCGCCGTCGCAGCTGGGCGCTTTTACCCGGTCCGATTCGACGCAAGATCACGCCAACATTCAGTACCACGTGCAGCCGCTGTCGCTCGACAAGTTCGGAGAGCCGCTGCACCCGTTTCCGGCCTTCACCGCGAGCGTGACCAATATCCGCCCGACCAGCCGCGGCGCGCTCACGCTCAAGTCGGCCGATCCAGCCGCGACGCCGGCGATCAGTCCTAATTATCTGTCGACGCCGGAAGACCGGCAGGTCGCGGCGGATTCGATCCGGGTCACCCGCGGGATCGTACGGCAACCTGCGCTCCAGAAATACGCACCCGTTGAATATCTCCCCGGCGATTCGACGCGTGATGACGATGAGGCTGGCCTGATAAAGGCGGCAGGCGACATCGGGACCACGATTTTCCATCCCGTCGGCACTGCCCGGATGGGTCGGGACGACGACACACGGGCGGTCGTCGATGCTCGGCTTCGTGTCATCGGCATGGAAAGACTGCGGGTTGTCGATGCCTCGGTTATGCCGTCGATCACGTCCGGCAACACCAATTCACCGACAATGATGATTGCGGAAAAAGGCTCGGCGATGATTTTGGAGGATCAAAAACGTCTATAATCAGCTCCGGATGAATGGAGGGGTGTCATGAATGTCGTGGAAAGAATCAAGGGGATCCTGCTGCAGCCGAAGTCGGAATGGGCAAAGATCGATTCCGAGCCGGGCGACGCCGGCTATCTTATTTCGAACTACGTCGCAATTCTGGCCGCCATTGCGCCAGTCTGCACGTTTATCGGCACATCAATCATCGGCGTCGGGGGCGCGCGTGTCGGAATTGGTCTCGGGCTCTTTCGTGCCGTCGTCGTTTACGTTTTGACGCTGATGGGGTTTTTCGTGGTCGGTTACATCATCGATTTCCTCGCCGGCACATTCGGCGCCCGCAGAAATCTGGCAAGCGCCATGAAAGTATCGGCCTATGCGCCGACCGCGGCCTGGCTTGCCGGCGTGTTCAATATTCTTCCGGTGCTGAGCTTTCTATCGATCCTTGGCCTATACAGCCTGTACTTGCTGTATACCGGCATCGCGGCGCTGATGAAGCCGGCATCCAGCAACGCCCTGATCTACACGATTGCCGTGATCATCTGCGCGATCATTGTCTGGGTTGTCATCCTTGCCATCCCAGTCATGCTGTTCGGAATAGGAACGATGATGTAGCGGCGGCTCAAGGCAGTGCCTTGAGGTGCCGGATCGGGCGGCCGGGCGCGATTGCCTGCGCCGCCGCGACGATGGCATTCGCATCGATGCCATAGTGCCGATACAGATCGGCGAGCGAGCCGGTCTGGCCGAAATGCTCGACGCCGAGCGGTCGCACCCGATGGCCGGCGACTGCGCCGAGCCATGCCAATGTCGCCGGATGTCCATCGAGCACGCTGACAATGCCGCAATACGACGGCACGTCGGCCAGCAGGCGCTCGATGTGCGAACGTGCATGAACAAGGCCACGTTCGCGGGCGCGCTGCGCGGCGGTCCAGCCGGCATTGAGGCGATCGGCCGACGTGATGGCCAACAGGCCGACATCGCGACGATCTTCCGCCATCAGGCCCACAGCCTCGATCGCCTCGGGCGCGACCGCACCCGTATAGGCGACGACGACCTGGCAATTCGGGCCAGGCCTGCGGTGCCAATAGGCGCCGTCAACGATCTGCTGCTGTAACTCCGGTGTCATTTGACGTTTGATCTGCTCGATCGGGCGGGTTGAGAGGCGCAGGTAGACTGAGCCGCCTGTTTCATCGCGCAGCCAGTTGCGCTCCGATGGGGCTGCGTCGCCGTCTTTCTGGATATAAGTGAAGGCCCACCGCATGATGGCGGCGAGTTCGTCGACATAGGCGGGCTCGAAGCTGGCGAGCCCGTCTTGCGCGAGCCCGATCAAGGGCTCGGCAATTGACTGGTGCGCGCCACCTTCGCCGGCAAGCGTTATCCCGGACGGCGTTGCGACAACAATGAAGCGTGCATCCTGGTAACAGGCGTAATTGAGCGCATCCAGGCCACGCGCGATGAAGGGGTCGTACAGCGTTCCGATCGGCAGCAGCCGTTCGCCGTTTATCGTGTGTGACAGCCCGAGTGCGGACAGCAGGATGAACAGGTTCATCTCGGCGATGCCGAGCTCGATGTGCTGGCCTTTCGGTGAAAACTCCCAGTTGAAGGTCGAGGGGATCTGCTCTCGCTTGAATGTATCGGCCATCGCCTGGCGGGCGAACAGGCCGCGACGGTTCACCCATGGGCCGAGATTGGTTGAGACCGTCACATCCGGCGACGTCGTGACGATGTGACGTGCAAATTCGCAGTCGTTCCGCCCGATTTCATTAAGAATGGCGCCGAAGCCGGTCTGCGTGGACATCACCGGCTGGACGGTGACGGGAAGGCTGTCGGGCACGTCGATGGAGGGTGCCGTGAGACGCCGCGGACTTCCTGTCGCGATCGGCACGTGCGCAAGAAACGACTGAATCTGGTCCGCCGCCGGCTGCAATCCCTCGAACTTGTCCCATTCGTGACCTGGCCGCACGCCCATGGCCTGGCGGAACGTCTCCATTTGCTGCGGCGTCATCAGCCCGGCGTGATTGTCCTTGTGCCCAGCAAAGGGCAGCCCGAAGCCTTTGACGGTGTAGCAGATGAAGCAAGTGGGCTTTGTCGGATCGGCATTGTGGAAGGCATCAAGGACTGACGGCAGGTCGTGCCCGCCGAGATTGTTCATCAGGGCGGCGAGCTCGTCGTCACTCCGCTTTTCAATCAGCTTGCTGACGTCGCCCTGGTCGCCAATCTCATCGTTCAATCGCTTGCGCCAGGCTGCTCCGCCCGCAAACACCAGCGCCGAATAGAGTTGGTTGGGACAGTTGTCGATCCAGCGCCGCAATGTCTCGCCGCCGGGCTCCTTGAAGGCCGCCTGTTGCAACGAGCCATATTTGACGATGGCGACGTCCCAGCCGAAATTCTTGAAGAGCTGCTCATAGCGCTCCCACAGCCCCTCGCGCACCACGGCGTCAAGGCTCTGACGATTGTAATCGATGATCCACCAGCAATTGCGCAGACCCTGCTTCCAGCCCTCAAGCAAAGCTTCGAAGATGTTGCCCTCGTCGAGCTCGGCATCGCCGACCAGCGCAATCATGCGTCCTTCAGGTCGTGCGAGACCCCAGCCATGCGAGCGCACGTAATCCTGCGTAAGCGAGGAAAATAAAGTCTGTGCAACGCCGAGACCGACCGAGCCGGTTGAGAAGTCAACATCATCGGCGTCCTTGGTGCGTGACGGATAGCTCTGCGCGCCCTTGTAGCCGCGGAAAGCCTCGAGGCGTTCTTGTGATTGATTGCCGAGCAGATACTGAATGGCGTGGAAGATTGGGCTGGCATGCGGCTTGACGGCTACCCGGTCCTGCGGCCGCAGCACGTCGAAATAGAGCGCGGTCATGATGGTCGCGAGCGAAGCACTCGACGCCTGGTGACCGCCGACCTTCAAGCCGTCGTCGTTCTCGCGCAGATGATTGGCGTTATGGATCATCCAGCTCGCAAGCCAAAGCACCTTGCGCTCGAGTGCGGCAAGCATTTCCAGGTCGTCGCGCTTGTTTGAACTGCTGGTGCTCTTCGTCATCGGCGTAAAGCGTGCGCGGCGGTTACTTGCGGTTGTCGGTTGCAACGCTGGTTTTCTTGTCGGCAGCTTCGAGCACGCCTTTGCAGGCAGCGGGTAAGTCCGCAAGCATCGTCTGCCGCCCCGGCGGGCCCGGCTTTCGCGGCGGAATAACTTTGGGCGAGAACCAGTAGTCCAGTTCCTTGGCGCTGCATCCGTCGACTCCCGTCACCGGCGGTTGCGCCTTGCACTGCGGAGAATCGGCTGGGCATCTCAGCCGCACATGGATGTGATCATGATGACCGTACCAGGGCCGCACCTTCGACATCCAGGCATGCGGTTGATTGGCCTCCACGCGGCACAGTTCCTTTTTGATTGCTGCATTCACAAGCACGCGTTCGACTTCTGGCTGCTGCGCGGCCGTCTTGATGAAGGCGATGTGGTCCGATGTCCAGGTTTGCGGATTGAGGTGCTTCCAGTCCGCGGCGACGAGATTGCTGGCGGGGATCGTGTCGCGCTCTTCTTTGCTCAGCACATGGTCCGGCATCGGCATGAACCAGATGTCGGCATCGAGCCCCGTCTGATGGCTCGCATGGTCCGACACCGTGGGCCCGCCGCGCGGCTGCGCCATGTCGCCGACAAGAATGCCGTTCCAGCCGGTTGCCTTGGATGCCTGGGCTGCAAATTTTTCGATGAAATTGACAAGGCTCGGATGCCCCCAATTGCGGTTGCGTGACAGGCGCATCACCTGCCAGTTCGGGCCATTGATCGGCAACTCGACGCCGCCCGAGAGGCAACCGAGCGGGTAGTATCCGATGGCCATGGACTTGCCGATCGAGGGTAGCGCCTTGGCCCCGAACAACACTTTTGCCGGCACCGTTTTCTCACGGGCTTTTTCGGTTGCTGCCGGCTTCTCGGGCGGTAAGGGCGCAGGTTTAGATGCCGGCGTCTGTGCGGCAGTGATCTGTCCGGCCGCTGCCAGAACTCCGACCGCAATGAACGACAGAGTCGCGATACGGGTGCGCATGCTCCCGATTTAGCGGCTTCGGCGCGACCTGTCAGGTCAATTCACCGTTGGCCCCGGTTCCGGTGGATTGTGGGGGGTGCAGCATGAATTTTGGAGGCAAGAAAGTAGCTTATGACCTCACCGATCGCGGCCTGGAACAGGTGCGGCGGGATCAGCTCCTTGATCGTTTCCACCATGCCGCGACCTCGGCGGCGATCATGGCGGGGATCGCGATCAGCACGGCAGAGTAGAATGGGAAAACATACGGTATCGGCCCGAGGTTGCTCCATACCACGGTCGAGTAGGGTCCCAGCACTTGCCAGATCGCCTGGGCGAGGGACGGCGCGAGTCCCCACTGCCATGCCTTCCTGGGCCACACGTAGCCGAGGATCGCTGACAGGGCGTATAGGGCCGGCGCTGATATGACGAAGAAATAGGCGTTGCGCGGCGATAGGAGCCATTCGACCAATACGAACGCGACGATTCCCGCGAGCGCGGCGGCACAGAGCAGAAGCACATGCCTGCGAGGCAAGAACAAGGCCAGGATCGCGACAACGATGAAGACAGTGGCAGCAAAAGATGCCCAATGTTGCATCGTTGGCTCCTCCGCACATGCGAGGTCTCTGCGCGCGAACCGAGATTATCAGGGCCCGCGGCCGGGGTTCCCAGTTCGGTCCTCCAAGAAGCGCTAGTGCTTGCCGCTACACATCCACCTTCAACGCCGCGATGAAGGCCTCCTGCGGGATGTCGACCTTGCCGAATTGCCGCATGCGCTTTTTGCCTTCCTTCTGCTTGTCGAGCAGCTTGCGCTTGCGCGTGGCGTCGCCGCCGTAGCACTTGGCGGTTACGTCCTTGCGGAAGGCCCGCACCGTTTCGCGCGCGATGATTTTGCCGCCGATCGCGGCCTGGATCGGCACCTGGAACATGTGCGGCGGAATGAGCTCCTTGAGCTTTTCGGCCATGGCGCGGCCGCGGCTCTCGGCGCGCGTCCGATGCACCAGCATCGCGAGCGCATCGACCGGGTCGCCGTTGACCAGCATCTGCAGCTTCACGAGGTCCGCCGGCCTATAGTCGGTGAGGTGATAGTCGAAGGAAGCGTAGCCGCGCGAAACGGATTTGAGCCGGTCGTAGAAATCGAACACGACTTCGTTGAGCGGCAGATTGTATTTCACCATCGCGCGGTTGCCGACGTAGGTCAGTTCCTTTTGCTCGCCGCGCCGGTCCT
>Ga0163163_10005257_pt1 | contig 11165 bp, 10 predicted proteins | sample S65metaG_FD_119766 | JGI IMG/M metagenome (GOLD analysis project Ga0163163, IMG submission 119766) | Switchgrass rhizosphere microbial communities from Kellogg Biological Station, Michigan, USA - S6-5 metaG | ecosystem: Host-associated > Plants > Roots > Rhizosphere > Soil | place: USA... | reverse complement strand
TCGCCGATACAGTTCGCCAATGACGATGCGGTACCACGAATCGGAACGTTTTACTTTGTAGCCATTAACCAGATCGATGTTCGGACGAAGCTCGGCGAGAAGATTATGAATCTCGCGAACATCGTATTGTCCATCACCGTCGGTATAGAAGATGAGGTCCTTTGTGGCGGCGGAGAACCCCGTAATCAATGCCGCACCATATCCGCTATTGGTTTCGTGGTGGATGACTCGCAGGAATGGCAATTCCTGACGGAGGTTTTCCAGTATTTCCCCGGTATCGTCTTTGCTCCCGTCGTTTACAACAACCACTTCGAAATCGTCAGTCACCCTGCAAATTTCTGAGGCAACCGTACGAACTATCCCCTCGATTGTGTTTCTATCGTTATACGCCGGGAAGACTGCCGAAACAGAAGTCCTTCCCATTTGTGTCATGCCGTTTCTTCGGCTGGCCCTCCCATTCATTGAGGCGGGTTCATGTTAGTTTTCACGGCTCCCCATGTCAATGGCATAAGCGCCCTGAGATATACTCCCCAATCGATGCTTGCATTCATAGTTCGCCGCATTGCGCTGACACTTCCGGTCGCCTGGATCGTCGTGACGCTGGTCTTCGGACTGATTCATCTGGTGCCGGGCGATCCTATCGCTCAGATGCTCGGTGAAGGATCGTCCGTGACGGAGGTTGCCCGTCTGCGGCATGAACTTGGGCTGGATCTTCCGATAATCGAGCAGTACCGCAATTACCTGGTGGGACTGTATCACGGAAACCTCGGAGTTTCGTTCCGCGACCAGCAACCGGTCGCGGCTTCGATCCGGGCGAGGTACCCCGCAACGATAGAGCTGGCGGTGGCTGCACTCGGGTTCTCATTATTGTTTTCCATTCCGGCCGGCGTTATCAGTGCGATTCGAAAAGGACGGTTTGCCGATCGCGCGTTCGGGCTGGTCAGCCTTCTGGGTGTCTCGTTGCCGAACTTCGCTCTTGGCCCGCTGCTGATTCTCCTCTTTTCGATTGGTCTTGGATTGTTGCCAGTGTCCGGCCGAGACGGAATTTCTCACCTGATACTTCCCGCCGTGACGCTCGGTATGGGGATAGCTGCCATGACGATGCGGATGGTTCGGAGTTCAATGCTCGAGGAAATCCACCAGGACTATGTTCGAACGGCGCGGGCCAAAGGCCTGCGGGAGCGCACGGTTCTGTTTAAACACGCTCTGAGAAATGGTCTGTTGCCCGTCATTACGATTCTCGGATTGCAGACAGGAGCGCTGCTCGCCGGGGCGTTCGTTACAGAAACCATCTTTTCCTGGCCCGGTCTGGGCCGTTTGACGATCCAGGCCATCAACGCCCGAGACTACCCGCTGGTGCAGGGTTGCATCCTCACGATTACGCTGACTTACATTCTCGTGAACCTTCTCACCGACATGATGTATTCCGTGATCGATCCCCGCATCCGGCTATGAAGACGTTGTTTTCGAGAAACAAACTGGCCTTTTCCGGATTTCTAATTGCCGGCTTTCTGGTTCTTGCGGCTCTGCTGGCGCCATGGCTTATTCCCTACGATCCCGCCGTACAAGACCTTCCGGATCGGCTCTCGGGACCCTCTTGGCATCATCCTTTTGGAAACGATGAGTTGGGCCGTGATATCCTGTCTCGCCTTTTGATGGGGGCCCGTGTGAGTATGCGGGTCGGGGGGACCGTCGTTCTGCTTTCCGGCGTGGCTGGAGTCCTGATTGGAGGGCTGGCTGGATACGTCGGAGGGAAGCTGGACATTTTCGTCACGGTCATCGTCATCGATTCCCTGATGGCGTTTCCCGGGATACTGCTGGCCATCGCACTGGTCGCGTTTCTCGGACCCAGTATTGACCATTTGATTTTTGCCTTGGTCATAATTGGCTGGGTTGGCTATGCGCGGCTGGCGCGCGGCCAGGTCCTGAAGATCAAGACTCTCGAGTTTGTAGAGGCGGCTCGGGCGCTGGGCGCATCGAGTTCTCGAATTTTTTTTCTGCATGTCCTGCCGAGCATCGTTCAGCCGTTGCTGGTTCAAGCCAGCATCGGGATGGCGACGGCAGTTCTGGCAGAAGCAACACTAAGTTTTCTCGGTCTTGGGATCGCGGCTCCAGCCCCGAGTTGGGGAGCGATGCTCAATGACGGACGCAATCATCTGTTTGACGCGCCGCACATGGTGGTCTTTCCGTCGGTTGCGCTGGTTTTAACGGTACTGTCATTCAATATACTGGCCGATGCGTTTCGGGATTGGTTGGATCCGAAATCGCTGAAGTCCTGAATAAATATGGTTAACACGGAGTTTCGCACTGTCATGCCTTTGCTGAGGCGTGTTTTCGTTCTTCTTACTGTCGCGGTCGCCGCCGTTCTGGTCCTGGAATCCCGGGCCTTTGCCGGTGAAGCGGAGCTTGTACTTCCCAATCTGGGTTCGGCCACATTCTTCGGCGGAATCGATGGACACACACTGCTGATGTTTGGCCTGGTTGTTTGCGCGCTCGGCCTGATCTTTGCCCTCGTGATCTTTCGCAGATTGCGGAATATGGCTGTCCATTCCTCGATGCTCGAGATCTCCGAACTGATATATGAGACCTGTAAGACTTATCTCGGGACTCAGGTGAAATTCATCCTGATCCTGGAAGTCCTCATCGGGTCGGCCATAGCCATCTACTACGGAGTCCTGCAGGGGACGGAAGCCTACCGGGTTGCCATCATTCTGCTGTTCAGTCTGATCGGCATCGCCGGAAGTGTTTCTGTGGCGTGGTTTGGAATTCGAGTGAATACCTTCGCGAACTCCCGTACCGCGTTTGCCAGCCTTCGGGGAAAACCGTATCCGTGCTACGACATTCCGCTTCAGGCGGGCATGAGCATTGGAATGCTGCTGATCAGTGTCGAGTTATTCCTGATGCTGTGCATTTTGCTGTTTATTCCAGGAGACCTGGCCGGGTCGTGCTTCATCGGATTCGCAATCGGTGAATCACTCGGAGCTGCGGCACTGCGTGTGGCCGGTGGCATTTTCACCAAGATCGCGGATATCGGTGCCGACCTGATGAAAATTGTCTTCAAGATCAAGGAAGACGATGCGCGAAATCCAGGCGTAATTGCCGATTGTACGGGAGACAACGCCGGAGACTCCGTCGGGCCCTCAGCGGATGGCTTTGAAACCTATGGTGTGACCGGTGTTGCGCTGATTTCGTTTATTCTCCTCGCGGTCAAGGATCCCGTCGTTCAGGTTCAGCTGCTGATCTGGATTTTTGTCATGCGCGTGACCATGGTGGTTGCATCGGCGGCCAGCTACTTCATCAATGCCGCAGTCGCCAAGGCGAAGTATCAGAATGCGGACAAGATGAATTTTGAGTCGCCTCTGACGAACCTTGTCTGGCTCACTTCAATCGTATCCGTGGCTTTGACCTACGTGCTGTCCTGGCTTCTGATTCCGGAACTCGGCGGAGATTCCACAATGTGGTGGAAACTCTCGACGGTAATCACGTGCGGCACACTGGCCGGCGCCATCATTCCGGAGTTCGTGAAGGTGTTCACCTCAACTGAGTCTCGACACGTCCGTGAAGTGGTGTCCTCGTCGCGTGAAGGTGGCGCGTCACTGAATATTCTCTCCGGACTGGTGGCTGGGAACTTCAGTGCCTACTGGCTGGGATTGGCGATTCTGGCACTGATGACGGGTGCCTATTACGTCAGCACATTCTTCCCGGCAATGATGATGCTGGCGCCGGCGGTGTTTGCATTTGGACTGGTTGCCTTTGGATTTCTGGGAATGGGCCCCGTGACCATTGCGGTGGATTCCTATGGGCCGGTTACCGATAACGCGCAGTCGGTGTTTGAACTGTCCACGATTGAGCAGACTCCGGGTATCGACGCAGACATACAGAAGAATTTCGGATTCAAACCGCAATTCGAGCAGGCCAAGCAGCACCTTGAAGAAAATGATGGCGCGGGGAATACATTCAAGGCGACCGCAAAACCGGTACTCATCGGAACGGCGGTCGTTGGTGCGACGACGATGATTTTCGCGATCATCATGAGCCTGACAGAAGGGTTGAACGTTCATCTGGATCAGCTTTCTATACTGTATCCGCCGTTCTTTCTCGGGTTGATCGCCGGTGGTGCCGTCATTTATTGGTTCACGGGTGCTTCCATTCAGGCGGTAAGTACGGGTGCCTATCGTGCCGTGGAATTCATCAAGGCCAACATCAAGCTGGAAGGTGCGACGAAGGCATCGGTTGCAGACTCGAAAAAGGTTGTCGAAATCTGTACGCAGTACGCGCAGAAGGGAATGGTCAACATATTCCTTGTCGTGTTCTGTTCGACTCTGGCGTTTGCGTTCTTTGATTCGTTTCTCTTTATCGGGTATCTGATTTCGATCGCACTGTTTGGTTTGTTCCAGGCTATCTTCATGGCGAACGCCGGAGGCGCCTGGGATAACGCCAAGAAGATCGTGGAGACGGAACTCAGGATGAAGGGAACGGAACTTCACAATGCATCCATCGTTGGCGATACCGTCGGCGATCCGTTCAAGGACACCAGTTCCGTCGCGCTGAATCCCATCATCAAATTCACGACGCTGTTTGGATTGCTGGCCGTTGAGCTTTCGGAATCGCTGAAATCGAACCAGCAGCACGGCTTGTCGCTGGGCCTTGCCGTGGCTTTCCTGGTGGTCTCGATGTTTTTCGTGTACCGCTCGTTTTACGGGATGAGGATTGTTCGGGAGAAATAGGAGCATCCGGCGAATCAGACGGTGATCTGATCAATGTTCAATTCTCAATTGTCATTGAAGGGACCGGAACCTTTGGAATTCTTGAGAAGCACATATTGCCCTCCTGAGTCAGGAGGGCAGTGTGATCGCGTAGCGATCACACGAGGGGTGGTTCCAAAGTCGCCCGTATCGTATTGAGCACCAATTCCAGACTTTCGAAGACTAAGCGGTTTTCAAATCGAAGCACTCGAACATTCAATTTCCCCAGGAATTCATCCCGCTTCCCATCTTCTTCGCTGCCTATCAGCGTCATGTGACTAGCGCCGTCCATTTCCACCGCAACGCGGAATTCCGGACAATAAAAGTCGACAATGTACGGACCTATGCTGTGCTGGCGGCGAAATTTCTTTCCATTGAGTTGGGATTTCCGAAGATTTTTCCAGAGAATGGATTCTGCGTCTGTGGGATTCCGGCGAAGATTAGAACGTTTTTCAGAGATTTTGCGATTGTTATGAATGAGATTGCGTCGCTTCATGCTGAGACGCATACATTTTAGATTCCGTTTATGGAACCACCCCCCCGCGGGATCCGCTTCGCGATCCCGCTGCCCTCCTGACTCAGGAGGGCCATTTCTTTCCCTTACTCGGAGACCTTCCTGTTCCGGGAACTACTTCGAAGCCGCCAGCCGCGCCTTCAGATCCGCCAGTCCCGGGTAGGCCGGATCAATCTGCTCAATTCGGTGAACGTAGTCAGTTGCTTTCGCGACGTCGTGACTGTCGAGCGCGATGATAAACAATCCATGCAGGCTGGGCACGTGTTTCGGGTCCTGTGTCAGTGCGGTTTGAAGCTGAGTTTTTGCCTCATCTTTCCTGCCGATTCGCCAGAGCACGGCGCCGTAAAGGCTTCGGACATCGGTGTCCTTCGGTTGCAGTGCGACAACCTTGCCGTACCACTCCGCGGATTCTTCCATCCTGCCGATCTGAAACAGTTCATTGGCATAGCGTGAGAGCACTTCCGGCTGGTTCGGGCTGTCTTCGGCAGCCTTCTTCAGCAATTCCAGCATTTGTTGCGAGTTCACCTCAGGATGGTTTGCTGGAAGCGCGCCCTGCTGGTCGGCAACAGTTGCTGTATGGGGGTCTTCCGTCGGTGGCGCTGCGGCGGCTGCCTGATAGAACGCCACAACATATCCGGTGGCTGCTCCGAAAATAATTCCAAGAATTGCGAAATGAATATTGCGTGAGGTGAACATTATTTATTGGCTGCGCCCTGTCGGGCTTTCATTCGCAGCCGCTCATGGCGAGAATCGTACCGTTTGGGGAATGTAGAGTTCGGATCCGGGAAAACCCGGATCCGAACTCCGGGAGTTGTTAGTTCTTCTTTGTCGTTCCTGCTTTCGGAGCTTTCGCGGCGGCCTTGGCGTCATCCGCGGCCTTCTTCTCCGCGGCCTTTTTCTCATCAGCGAGCGCCTTTTCGCTCTTGTACTCCGTCGGAGCAGTCGTCTTGATCGCTTCAAGGTATGCCTTCGCCAACTCGGCATCCGCCGCGGTGGGCTTGAGCGTCAGGAATTTCTCCAGAATCGGCACGGCCTGAGGCATCGTGGCTTCGGTGCCCATGTAGGAAAGCGCAATCTGAAGCATCGCGGCCTTGTTGTTCGGGTCTTTATCCAGGGTCTTCTTGAAGGCTTCGATCGCTTTCGGGTAATCGCTGTTGTTGTTGTACATCGCGCCTTCATTGAACAGGTAATCGCCCGCCTTCATCGGATCCAGCGATGCCGCCATTTCAAATGAAGCTTTCGCCTCATCAAGCTTTTTCGCAGCGCCCAGGGCCAGGCCCAGATTATTGTGATAAGCCGCTTCCATGGGTTTCAGCGCAATGGCTTTTTGATAGGCTGCGGCTGCCTCCTCTTCCTTCTTGAGTTGATGGTAGGAATTACCCAGGTTTGCGAACGCCACATCCTGCTTGGGATCGGCGACAGTCACAATCTGAAACTGCTTGACCGCCTCTTCGTAGTCCGGGGGCATGGCCGAGTACGCTGCCTTGCCTGCGGCAAATGCCTTATCGCGGATCCCCTTATTCTTTGCGGCCTCTTCCATTGCCTTGCGGTCTGCTTCAAGGGCCTCTTTAGACGGAGCCGGAGCTCCTGGGCCGCCACCAGCAGCCGCAGCAGGAGCCTTTGTCATATCGAAGTTTGCGGTTGCCTCACGGCCATCGGCGACGGTGATGGTGTCTCCAACGGTATCGCCCTTCACCATGAGGGGTCTGCCATTTTCATCGAGGGTCACCTGATAAGATCCGGGAGGAAGACCGTTGTAAGAATAGCCTCCGTTCTTCCCCGTCTTGGTATCAAAACGTTGGGCGACAATGCGCTGGTTGGCATTAAGGCTGTTCATGCGATCAATGTGGATCACGGCGTTAGCCAAGGGCATTCCATCGCGGCCGACGACCTTTCCGCTGATAATTCCCTGACCCGTTTGCGCGTACAACGGCAGAATCAGCAGGATCCCAGCGACGAATATGGACAGGATTTTTACGCTTCGCTTCATTTCAAAACCTCCTCGGGGTTACAGATTTCAAATTCGTAGATATTCCGGTCTATTGGAATAAGCGATCGGATCATCCATACCCGCTTCCTGGAAGGCTCGGAGCCTCAGGGCACAGCTGTCGCAGACGCCACATGCGGCGTCGGAATCGCGATAGCAGGACCAGGTTCGATCCAGCGGAGCGTGAAGTTCCATACCGCGTTTGACGATGTCGCTCTTCTTCAGATAGATCAGTGGAGTTTCAATCGTGATATTGGTTTCGGGCCGAGTTCCGGCTCGAATCACCGAATTCATCGCGTCGTAGTATTCCGGCCTGCAGTCCGGATAACCCGAGCTGTCTTCGAACACCGCGCCAATAAAGATTTTCGTTGCGCCGAGCACTTCCGCCCAGGATGTGGCAATAGACAGGAAATGCGCATTCCGAAAAGGAACGTAAGTGTTTGGGATGGCATGGCTGGTGAGGTCCGCCTCGCGCACCGTCATGCGGATATCGGTGAGGCTGGAACCGCCGATTTTCGAGAAGTAATCCAGTTGCACCACCATCCGTTCCGCAGCTCCAAAATGATCGGCCAGCGCATGGAAACTTCGAAGTTCACGCGACTCCGTGCGCTGTCCATAGCTGGCATGCAGAGCCGCAATGTCGTAGTCCCGGGCAGCAATTGCAGCCGTGACGCAGCTGTCCATCCCCCCACTCATCAGGACGACGGCCATGTTTCGGCCAGAATTGGAATTCCTCTTCACAGGTCTTGCATTTTATGGGCCTTACCCCGCGAAGTCAAAGGGAACAGGGAACGGGGGAAATGTTGTTGTTCAACGTTCAATTGTCATTTGTCATTTATGGAACGAGGCTTCTGTTCCCTTCCATAAATGACAAATGACAAATCGCCATTGAACAACGAACATTTCCCCAAACTCCTAAAATCCTTCTTAAACGCCCCGGGCGTCGGCGCCCCAGATGTACTTGTGGATTTGAAGCTGGACTCGCACCGGCAGTCCATCTGCGAGAACCCATTCGGCGAGCCGGCGTGGGAGCATCTGCTCGTGTGCAGGCGAAAACAGGACGGTATTTGCGCTTCCCCACAACTGGTTCCGGACGACGTCACGGCTCCATTCATAGTCCTTCCTCGACGCGATGACAAACTTGAATTCATCATGAGGCGCGGCGATAGCGATGTTCTCCCAGCAAAAGGTATGGCCCTCGCCGCTGTCGGGACACTTGATGTCGATGATCTTGATTATCGGTGGAGGGACCCTGTCCAGGCGCACGTGCCCGCCGGTTTCCAGCATCACGGTGTAGCTGCGTGCCAGCAGCGAGTTCATCAACGGATATGCTTCCTCTTGTTCCAAAGGCTCGCCGCCGGTGATTTCCACGAGGCGCGTGGGATACTTCTCTACGGCTGCGAGGACCTCCTCCAGAGTCATTTCCTTTCCACCGCTGTACGAATACTTCGTATCGCACCAGACGCATCGCAGCCCACATCCTGTCAGGCGAACAAACACACATGGCTTGCCGACGTGAGACGATTCGCCCTGTACTGAAAAAAAGATTTCCGTGATGCGCATGCACTCAGGCAGGACTGCCTTCCTTCATGAAATCCACGAGGTCCTCGATATTCTCCGTCACCGCGTAGTTGGGCAGGCTCGCCATGAAGAGCTTGCCGTATCCCTTTGTGCTGAGCCGGCTATCGAGAATCGAGAGTATCCCTCGATCCGATCGCGATCGAATCAGCCGGCCCAGTCCCTGTTTGAGCCGCAACACCGCATGGGGTACCTGATAGTCCGAGAATGGATTGCCGCCTTCTCGTTCCACCCGCGCCACCCGAGCGCTCACGAGCGGGTCCGACGGCACCTGAAACGGCAGTTTGTCGATGATCACCGCGCTCAGGGATTCGCCTTTCACATCGACGCCCTGCCAGAAGCTGGAAGTGCCGAACAACACGGCATTGGGCGTGATCCGGAATTCATCGAGCAGTCGGCTCTTCCCTCCGCTGCGCGTCTGCAGCAGGCACGGAAAGCGGACATCGCGGGCCACCTGATCGTAAACCGCCAGCATTTGCTGATAGCTGGTGAAGAGAACAAAGGCACGGCCCTGCGATGCATTCAGGATGTTTTTGACTTCTTCGACGGCGCGGACCAGGTAGGTGGGATGACGATAATCCGGCATCCGTTTCGGCACGTAAAGCATCGTCTGATTTCGCAGGTTGAATTCCGTCGACAGCGTGAACTCGTCGCCTTCCTTCATGCCAATTCGATCGCGAAAGTATGTGAATGAATCGGCAACGGTCAAGGTAGCCGAAGTCAGGATGCAGGTGGGAACACGGTCGAACAGGCTTTCCTTCAGCAACCCGGAGACATCGATCGGACAGGCTTCCAGAAATATTCCCCGACCCCGACGTTCGATCCACGACACGTAGTTTTCGCGGAATCCTCCACGAAATACTTCCAGGTCGCCTGCGATTTCACCGGCCCGCCGCTCCAGCGCTTCCCACTCTCCTGCGAAATCATTACGTTTCTTCAAAGAAGCCCGGGCTTCCTGAAGCGTGCCGATCAGCGCGCCAATGCTTTCAAGGTGGCCTTCCAGGCTTCGAATCGGATGGCGACCTTCCGGAAGCCTCTCGAATCCGGCGAAGAATCGGTCGGATGCGCGTTGGATCGGAACAATGTCATCGCAAGCCGCTTCGGATTTGTACGAAAGTCTGTGACCATCCTGCACAAGCTCGAACAGGCGAAAGTTGCTGACGTGAAATCCAAAATACTCTGTCGCGATTTCTTCCAGTTCATGCGCTTCGTCGAAAATGACGGCGCTGTAGTCGGGCAGAATCCCTGGCGTGTCGCCTTTTCGTATGGAAAGGTCCGCGAAGAACAGATGGTGATTCACGATCACGATGTCGGCTTCCATTGCTTTCTGACGCATCAGAGTCAGAAAACATCGATCGAAATCCACGCACTTCGAACCCGAACAGCGGTCGCGACGCGCATCCAGCTTTGCCCAGAGTTCCGAATCTTCTCCGGCCTCCCCGAGTTCGGCGCGATCGCCGGTTTGCGTGGTTTTCGCCCAGTCCAGTATCGATTGGAAGTTCGGTAGCTCCAGCGCAGTAAACAGGCCCTCGGAAGCCATGGCCTCCATTTTCTGACGGCAGAGATAATTGTTCCGTCCTTTGAGGTAGGCCGCGGCAATCGGACGTCCGATGATGGTTTCCAGCAGGGGAATGTCTTTGTAGTAAATCTGGTCCTGCAGCGTCTTGGTTCCGGTCGAAACGATAATACGGCGGGCGTGCACGAGTGCGGGAAGCAGGTATGCAATCGTTTTGCCCGTGCCGGTTCCCGCCTCGACAATGAGATGATTCTGCGCTTCGAGGGCCTGAAAGACGCCTTCCGCCATCCGGATCTGTGAAGGGCGGAATTCGTAGTCTCCCAGCCTCTGTTCCAGCAATCCACCGGGTCCAAAAAACTCGTTCATCACCGGCTAAGTGTATACTTTCGGACTCTGGTTATGATCAAGATACCGTCATCCGTCATGCGCGAGATCTACGACCACATGGAAGAGTCGTACCCCTACGAGTGTTGTGGGCTGATGGTTGGGCGCTTCAACGGGAATGAAAGGCTCGTGCACACGTTTCGCAGATGCCGGAACCTGAATGCGGAACGTCCACGGGTTCAGTACAAGCTGGATGACAAGTGCTTCCTTCAGGTGACGAACGAATTTGCTGGTGGACCTTGGGAGATCGTGGGGATCTACCATTCGCATCCGGACCATCCTTCCCAGGCGTCGAAGACCGACACAGATGAGGGACACCCGGGCTATTCTTACGTGATTGTGTCGGTGCAAAACGGAACGGTGGCGTCAGCCCAGAGTTGGGATTTGAAAGTCACTGAGACTGAGAAGAAATTCTACGAAGAACCGCTGGTCATTGAATGA
>Ga0163163_10005255_pt1 | contig 11166 bp, 8 predicted proteins | sample S65metaG_FD_119766 | JGI IMG/M metagenome (GOLD analysis project Ga0163163, IMG submission 119766) | Switchgrass rhizosphere microbial communities from Kellogg Biological Station, Michigan, USA - S6-5 metaG | ecosystem: Host-associated > Plants > Roots > Rhizosphere > Soil | place: USA: Michigan... | reverse complement strand
TGGAAGAACGCCCGAGCGGATGACTTTTATGGTGGTTTGGGCAACCGCTTTTTATACCTGACTGGCGGAAAAAAGAAGCCAATTCCCAACCCGTCGGAACCGGCCGGCCCAGCACTCGCGCGCGTGCGCGGTGCATTTGTTGCGCTGGCTGATCTCCCGAAAGTCGAAGCCCGCTTTGATCAGAGGGCAAGTCTGCTCTGGGATGGGTTCTACCACGAATGGGAAGTGCAGCAGCGTTCTGGACTTTACGGAGTCGCGGTGAAACGCGTTCACGTTTACATCCGCAAACTGGCCATGACCTACGCCGCAATGGAAGGCACACTACCTAGCATCGGCACCGACCAACTAAAAGCTGCGATCGCAGTGGGATTATATGCCGCCGCGTGCGCCAAGATCCTGGTCGACGCCCAAGGTGCGACTCCTCGGCCTGAGGCAGAACTCGAACAGAAGTTTCTCACATGGCTCGCAGCACACGAAGGTTCAACTAAGCGATTCATGCAACAAACGTTGTCGAAGCTGACAGCCGGCTGTGAGATGTTCAATCGAGTTCTAGGAAACTTGGTAAAGGCCGACAGGATAGAGATTCGCGGCATAGACAATAGGGTGTATCTGAAAGCGGTAACGCGCTAACTGAGACGCCCCTTACCTGTCAGCCTGTTGGCCGTTACCAGGTTACCCGATATCAACAGAACCCGTGAGGTGTCCCGAGTGAACATTGAGAATTATGTCAATGACCTGGCCGCGAGAATCCTCGCGGATCATCCTGAGGCAATGAAAGTGAGTGCGGCCTCCCTTGAGCTGGTCCGAAACGGGCTGGCCGTCGAAGTGTGGGCCGATGTAGGTGGTGCCCTGTTCATTGTGGCGGATGAAGATGACGCCGAGCATCTCGGCGCGCGGCGAGGAACCGCGTGCGCCGCCTCGCAAGTAACCCTAGTCACCCGGATTGAATCGCAAACGTCGCCCGGCGACACTGCGGTAGTGGCTGAGGTACGCCGCTGGAAAAGCAGGACTTGCGGATCGATCCGAAAACTCCGTCGTTCGCCTATTCGGCCGCCCGAAAGCTCATGAAGACGGCACGGACTCGGATCATTGTCGCCAACAGTCGCGAACCTTTCGCGGGTTGGAGAAAAATGGGGCCGCGTCAATGGAGACAAGCGGGATGATTTCCCAGATCTCTCAACGTCAGGGAGAACATCAAGTGGATTGTGTCAATCACACGCAGGAGTAATTCCGGGTTTTCCAGGTTCCTAAATGAATAACGCTAAGCCATATGTCTCGTCCCCTGGAAATCTCTCTTTGTCCCCATATAGCGAGGCGTCGTCTATTCAAAACCAAGAAAACGGGGAAGCTGAGATAAGTCATTAGAGGCAGGTCGTTTATTGTTACGAGCCGAACGGCCGTTCCGAGAAATCGCTCGGAAACCGGAACAAGACGTGTGCTACGCAAGGACCGCACGCTGCGCGCTTCGGTCTTGGCAACTATTTCTGAATGCGGATTGACGTTGGCCGGTGCCTTCCAGCTATGTCGGCGCCGCTGCAATAAAAAAGGCAACGCCACAAGGAGAACCAGTGAAGTATAAAGAATGGCGCGAATGATCTCGCTGGAAGCGGTTCCGGCTCGAGATGAAAGTAATCGCCAACGCGGGGTCGCACGACCACACTTGAAGGAACTCAGGGATGCGTACGTGATCTTAGGCGTAGATGAAGCGACAGACAATCGGTTTTTGGCGTTGGGTGGTGGATTCCCTGCAGAGATCGACGCGAGGGACTTATCGAAGGGCGTAACATATTCACATCGTGATCCTTCAAGTCCAGTAGTGAGCTTGAAGGATTATGTGCGTCAACCTTCTTCGCCAAGGCACGAGGAGTCCCAACCGTCTAGAAATCCTCGTTGGCCCCGAATGATGGAATTGAACCGAGCGCGTCGGAGATCGCCGCAATGGGCGAAGTGAACAAGGGGGCGCCAACGGCCTGTTGCGCGAGCTCGGTCTGCCGCCGCTCGCCGATCTACAAGGTGGGTAGCCGAAAGAGAGGAACTGACAAAGACTATGCCTTCGAAGTGTCGAAACGCGGAAGTTGAAAGTACTTGAATGTACCGGAATGTAGAGACCCTAATCGTCCCTCGGATGACTGGGTTACGGACCACGGGGATCGAATGGCGCAAAGTCCAAGCGATCCCGAATTGACTGACTCCGAAGCAAATCTCCTGTTCAATTCTTTGACCTTTGAGAATCGTGCTACGTTGCTTTCTTAGTCGCCGTCTTCTTCACTTTTGCGGTGCGGGCAGCAGCAGCGGCTGCGGATGCTTTTGCTGCCCTTGTTCGTCGTTCCTCCGGCGTCATGCCGGCGGCTGCCTTCTTGCCACCCTCACTTCCACCAAGTTTGCCGCCCCTGGAACCTTCCTTACGGAAGTACTCGATGATGTCAGGCGGCATACGTTTACTCGCCATGTTTCATCTTACAACGCGGCAAAGGCGGACCGTAACCAAATTTCTCTTGTCCTTTAAGGGGGTCTTAGGTGATAATAACGTTTAATAGCGCTGTACAACAGTTCACAACTAGCATCCACACACAGCGAACGAGGCCGGGGCCACCATGAGAGTTTGCAATGTCGCACTTATGCGACCGACGCTTGGGAGTCAGAATGTCCATCTACAAACGCGGCGACACCTACCATACTGACGTCACTGTCAATGGGATCCGATACCGCCAGAGCCTTGACACGGGGAATTGGCAAGAGGCTCAGCGGAAACAAAAGGAACTCATCGCCGCGGCGATGCAGGGGAAGGCCGCCGCGCCCGGCCACAAAGGCTCAATCGCGTCGCTAACTCTCAAGGGTGCCCTCGAGAAATTCATCGCGGACCGCATCGGCCATGTTGCTGGGCGTACTTCACAGATCGACAGGGAGCGGTCAAAACCGCTGGGCCGATCCCTGGGAACCACTTTGATGCGCAAGATCGACGCCGACACGATTCGAGAGTATCAGAACAAGCGCAAGGCCGACGGCGTCGCGAATCGAACCATCAATCTAGAGGTAACGCTGATTCGCCAGGTCTTAAAACGCGCGAAACGATGGAGCGTGATCGCGGATGATGTCAAGAATCTTCCGGAGAATGAAAATGTCGTGGGCCGGGCACTCACGAAGGAGCTAAAGCTACACCTGTTCCGTATGGCTGCGAGTCGGCCAGTGTGGGATACGGCGTTCTGTGCGGCCGTTGTTGCGGCGAACACGACCTGCAGGAAGGTTGAGCTACTCAATCTTCACTGGGAAAGCGTCGACATGTTCAACCGGCTCCTCACAATTCGGCGCTCGAAAACGGAAGCCGGCAATCGGACGATTCCCCTCACCGACGAAGCTCTCTTAGCATTCGCACGACTCCGAGGACGCGCGGAAGTGTTCAAGGGCGGCGCGCCCGCTGATTACGTCTTCCCCGCTTGTGAGAACGGCGTCATGGATTTCTCGCGGCCCCAGAAGACGTTCCGTACCGCCTGGCGATCGCTCGTCAAGGCGGCAACTAAGGCCGCGTGCGATGAGGCTGCGGCGGAGGCGCGCAAGTGGGGAACTGACGAGGAGATCGCGCGGGCTAAAGCGCAACGCGAACTGACCGGCTTCCGCTTTCACGATCTGCGACATCAAGCCATTACAGAGATGGCTGAAGCCGGCGTTCCAGAGGCAGCCATGCAATCGATCACAGGTCATCTGTCGAAGAAGATGCTCGATCACTACAGCCACGTTCGGATGGCGGCGAAGCTGGACGCGATAAAGGTTCTGGGCGGCGGATTGATCGCTGCCGAGGTTGATGCGAAGGGCGCTGGCAGGAAGATCCACTGAGCATACTGTTACGAGATTTGGCGCTGTGCAATTGCTGTCAGTTCGTTCCATGCGAACTCAAAGAACTGACGCTCCGTCTGTATTTGCATTCCAGTCGGATCTCCTGTCGACTTGGAGTACTCGCTAAGTTCCCGCGAGAGATCAGCGAGAAGCTGCTTCGCATCGGGAGTCAGGAACACCCATCCCCGCGCAACTGCGGACTGAATTCTCAGCGTGCGGTCGGAGTTCTCCTTGAGCAACTCGCGGTGCCTTAGGAGTTGATCCTGTTTTCGGAAGATCGGAAGCATTGTCAGGAGATGGAGGTGCAGGGTCTCGAGATCCCCCAGCACTCGGATCTTCTGGCTGAACTCCTCCAGTAGTGTTTGGTAGGCATCAATCGCCGAATGCGCGACAGCGAGACCCATGGCGTCAGGCTGCACGGCAGCGCGAGTGTGGCTTTTGCGGTTAGGGACGCCCGAGACGTTTGGATAAGCCACCAAATCTTGAATGACATAGTCCGGCTTCGCCCCGATTTGCGGTGCCAAGTCACCTGGGGAGTACAACGCAATCACCAATCGTCGGTATTCGCTCTCGCGTTCTGGATCTCGAAGATCAATGCCGCTAATGCCCGCCGACCACGTTGGCAGTGCGGAAGCCCATTCTCCCTCGCGGAGCACAGGAATGAATTTTGCGGTGCCTAGATTGACGACGAGTTCGCCCGTTATGATATGGCCTTCATATCCTGCTCCTCCCTTGCGATGGTCGGAGCGGTCCTTGTAACCTGGCGTACAAATTGCGAGCACAAAATCGCTTTCTCTGACCGCCGACTCCATGAAGTGCGGGCCCCGACATCCCGGTGTAAGATGCCACACATCGAGGAGTGTATTTATGCCGTCGCTTCGCAGTCGGGTCGCCAGGCCGAGCACCCAAGCCTTGTGGATTTCATGATCCCATGAATAGGAAAGCATCACGGTCGGTGGGTTGGACATAACATTTCCAGATTGATCGCCCGTGAGGAAAAGCACTACTTACGTCACAAACCACGTCACAAGGACGTGGTCTATGAACTCTTGTTTGGGCTCAACTTGCAGAAAAGATTGGTCGGGGCGAAGTGATTCGAACACTCGACCCCCTGCGCCCAAGGCAGGTGCGCTACCAGGCTGCGCTACGCCCCGACATTCACTACACCTTCGATTCTAGAACACTTTTTCCCTCCGCGTCTTCCGCGTTGCCTCCTCCCAGCTATAATAAGAACTCCCCCGAGCTTACAGAGGCTAGCCATTGCGTGTCTAATAGTCTAAAAGCGAAGGCCAGCGGCACTCCGTCGATGGTTCGGCAACTGATCGCCGAGGGCAAGTCCAAGTCCGCCCTGGACAGCGCCAAGGAATTCCACAAACAACAACGCTCTGCGGAGTCGGAAGTTCTCCTGCTCGACGCCTATCTCGCTCGCGTGAGATCTCTACTCGATCAGAATATGACCGCCGAAGCGAGGTCCCTGCTGGACCTCGTGCGGGAACGTTTTCCTTCCGCAACGGCACGGCTTGCTGGACTCACGGCAGCCGCGTCCGCCCGAGGGGCTGAACTCGCCGACCTTCTGCGACCTCTGGTGGATCCTCACCTGCCTCCGGAAAGCCGCGCCGAAATCGAACGCGTAATCCTAACCCAAATCGTGGACCTCTCGGCAATTGCCGCGTGCACGGCATTGCCTCCCGAGCACAGTCTTCGCCAAGCCGCCGGATCTCTGGACCGGGCGTTCAATCTGGTCACTAGCGGATTGGTCACTGACGAACAGATCGCGTTGACCGAAGTATCGCATCGCAGCCCGCTCGCTTCCTGGAAGATTCTGATCCGCGCCATCGCGTGTTTCTATCGCGATCAGGATGACCAGTGCCGGGAGCAACTCGCGGCCATCAAGCCTGGCTCGGTTCCTTCACGTCTTGCCCCCAGCTTGATGGCAATGCTTGGACTCAAGCCGGACCGCCCATTCACACCCGTTGAAACCACGCTCCTGTCCGGCACCGTTGTCAGTCCGTCCGATCTTCAACGTGCACTCGAGGAACTGGACCGGGTTTTGGTTTACGAACACGACCCGCGCCCCATTTTCAAAGCCATACGCGAGGCCACGCGTGAGTGTCAGCGCGTTGCGCCAGGCCAGGTGGCCTACCTGAAGCAACTCGTCAGTACGAGAGGCCAAGCGATACAACTGGATGCCGATCGACTGAACGTCGCCCTTGATGGCGCCCCCCGCCAGGATGCTGTTTTCTTCCGCCTGTATGCGCGGACGCTCGAGCGTACCCACGATCCGTATGACATTCCCGAAGCATGTGAGATGTGGAACGAGTTCCGCCAGCACGCGGTGAGGGAGAACTGGTTTGCAGCCGACAGCCTCGAGGTCTCCTCGATCTATCTACATATGGCTGCGATCCTGGAGCAGGTTCCGCCTGAGGTTCTCAAGGAAGTGCGGACCGTCGGATATGGTCACCCGCAGGCGAGCGAAAATCGTTATTCTCTCGATCCCGAGCAACTCTATCAGCTCGCTTGCGCCATCGATCCACACCAGGAAGCGTTCTCGCAGTGGATGCGCTGGGCCAAGGAGCAATCTACGAAGCTTGGTGAAAAGGTCGCCGGCCGTTGGCGAAAGCTCCGCCCGGATGATCTCGAGCCCGTTTTGTACCTGATGGAGCAGGCTGAGGCCCGCGATGCTTTTCCGACCGCGCTATCCTACCTTGAAGATGCGGAGCGGATCGATCCTGTACACACGAGCGTCCGCAGCGCTCGGTTGCGGCTGCTGGCGGCATCCGCGATCCGTCACCTGAAGCAGAACAAGCCGCATCTGGCAATGGAAAAAATTGCTGTCCTGGCCGGTCTGCCACAAGCGGATCATGGCAACCTGTCCGCCTTCAACATAGCGGTATCGCACTTGGCGTTATTGGATATGGGACGCAAACCGGAGGCTGCGGAAACTCTCGACAAACTCGTGAGCCTGCTGGGAGACAAACTGGCCGCACGTCTCCTGCTCTCAGCGATCGCTTATCCGGCAAAGCGGGGCGCTCTTGCTCAACTGCCGACCGTAAAGCAACTTAACGCCGCCGAACGCAGGTCCATTCCACAAGGCATGACGAAAGTGATGGCGGTCACGAAGGAGGTCGGCCTCGAGAAAATGTTTCTTCCCGCTGAGTACTTCACGGAGACGGAGGCGCAATTCTCGAAGGTAGCCAAGACCCTGGACGTCGAACAAATTCGCCTCCTCGGCAATCTGGGAGCCGGAACGGGCCATTTCAAGTTGGCTTGGGCCGCTTCGTTGGCGGGCCTTCAGAAGGGCGGACCATCGGAGGCCGAGTTCCTGCTATTGCGGGCAAGAGTAGTTCCACAAGAACATACAGAGCGTTCTTGTGCGTTGTCGGCCGCTGCCGCGGTCTTGGGCCGCCTTTATGGCAATACCGGAGTCGTCGATCAGGCGGTCCGCATGGCACGCAACCCTTACACGGGCGAACCCGTTTCATTGAGTTTGGAACAGGCCCGTGAGGTCGTACGACGCGAATCGAATGGCGTAGGCGCGGGTTCCCGGCAGAGCCCCGGACCGGATTACAGCGATCTGCTGCCCGAGCCGGATGTCTGCCAATGTGGTACCGGCGCGGCGAGTCGGCCGATCCTTTTGACGACGACGACGACGATGATGATATCGACTTTGGCGACGAAGACGTTTTTGATGATCCACTGACTGAAGATCTTAATGAAGACGGCATGAAGCAGATTTTCAACGACAGGCTTCCCAAAGGAATTCCGCCCGAACTTGCGCCGAAACTTTTCGAAGTTCTCCGAGACGCATTTCTCAGTGGAAAGAATCCGGACCAAGTAATCTCGGAAGTCCTTCGCGGAAATCGCGGTCCGCAAAAGAAAGGCCGAAAGAAGCGATGACTGCGAGCGAGATTCTGGGTGTATCCGAAAGCGCAACCGTTGAGGAGGTCCGCGCCGCCTATCTCGAAAAGGTGAAGGAATTTCCTCCGGACCGCTCGCCGGAGGAGTTTGAAAAAATCCGAGACGCTTATGATCGTTTGCGTGACCCGCGCCATCGTGCCAAGAGTGTCCTGCTTTGCCCGGATGCCATCGAACCTCTGGCGTCTCTTACCAACGGCATGAAGCCACAGCGCATTTTCGCGGGCCCTCAAGCGTGGCGTGAGGTCTTGAAGTCAAAATGACGGTGGGGATTGACCGCGATGCAATCGTCCGGAGATTTGAGGATCTGCTCGATTCCGCGCTGTCGCGCGAGGCGGCGCCCGCCGGTATTGACGCTGAGATCCTTTCCGCGGTGATCGAGGGAACTCCGGACGACGAAACGGCTTGCGATTCTTATACCCTGTGGGCTGCGATGACGGCGCTAACCCAGGAGATCAAACTGCAAGGCCGAGCGTTCCAGGAACTCAACCTGACGCTTGCTTCACAGACCGCGAAGATCGCCGATGAGCTCAAGGCAGTCTACGCGGAACGCGAGAAGACTCTCCAACGGGATGCCGAACGCCGCGCCCGTAGAGAGATTTTGAACGCTCTCATCGATTTGCGCGACAGGCTCGCGCGCGGACGGGAGTCGGTGCGCTTACAGGAGCTAGCGCTGGCGGCGACGGCCTCTCCCGGGTTATGGGCGCGAATAAAAGGCACACCGTCGCCGGATCCCGCGGCCGGCGAAGCCGTGAATGCTTTAGTAAGGGGCTACGAACTCGGCATCGAACGGCTGGATCAAACCCTTACCGAGTTCAACGCGAGAGAGATCCGCTGCCAAGGCGAGACTTTCGATCCTCGCCGTATGAACGCAATCGACAGCGAGGAGTCGGCCACGATTCCACCGGACACCGTGCTCGAGATCTACCGAAGCGGTTATGAGTGGAGCGGAGAGGTCTTTCGTCCCGCGCAAGTGAAAGTTTCGCGCGCGCCCTCGAAGCCGGAGTGAGAACGAATGAGTGAAAACATTGTGGGAATTGATTTGGGAACCACGAACTCCGAGGTGGCGGCCTACGTAGACGGACAAGTTCGTGTGCTCGCGCGGGGCGATCAACAGATCCTGCCTTCGTGCGTTGGTTTCTCAATATCGGGCGATCTCCTGGTCGGCGAGCCTGCCCGAAACCAGCTTGCCCTCTATCCCGAGCGAACCGTGCGAAGCATCAAACGCAAGATGGGCAGCGATGAGACCGTGATGCTTGGCGGGAAAACATTCACGCCACCGGAGATCTCCGCGATCATTTTAAAGGAACTGGTTGAATGGGCCCGCACTTCGCTCGGCAAGCGGCCCGAAAAGGCGGTCATCACGGTACCCGCGTACTTTTCCGACGCACAACGTAGCGCCACACGCGAAGCAGGCGCCCTGGCCGGCCTTGAAGTCGTGCGCATTCTGAATGAGCCCACGGCCGCCAGCCTTGCTTATGGATTCGCCGACGGAGCGCGTCACACGGCATTGGTTTATGATCTCGGCGGCGGAACGTTCGACGTATCCGTAGTGAGTGTTGAAGGCGACATCACGGAAGTCCTGGCGAGTCACGGAAACAACCGGCTGGGTGGCGATGACTTCGACGACCTGCTTGCCGAGCGGCTTGCGGCGGAATTCCAGAAGCAACATGCGATCGATCTTCGGCATGGACATCCATCCGCGAAAGCGCGCTTATGGTGGGCCGCTGAAGAAGCCAAGAAACGGCTCAGCCAGGAGCCGTACGTCACGATTTCCGAGGAAGCGTTGGCCATGCGCAATGGAAAGCCGCTGCATCTCGAAACGGAGATCTCGCGTTTCGATTACGAGAAGATGATCCGGCCGATGGTCGAGTCGACCCTTGACAGCGTCTCGAAAGCGTTGCAGGACTCCTCGAAGAAGCCCAGCGATATGGACGCTATTTTGCTGGTGGGTGGTTCGACCCGCACGCCCCTGGTGTTCAATCTGTTAAGCGAGCTAATCGGCGTGGAACCGCGGCAGGATGTGCATCCGGACTTGTGCGTGGCGCTGGGCGCTGGAGTGCTTGCGACGCGGCTTGCAGGTCAACAGGTGGATCGCGTACTCGTGGATGTCTCACCCTTTTCTTTTGGAGTTTCGTACCTCGGCGACCGCGGAGGCGCCCGGTATCCCCACTGCTACAGACCGATCATTCGGCGCAATACGCCTCTTCCCTTGACGCGCACCGAGCCCTTCGTAACGTCCCGCCCCTTCCAGACCGAGGTCGACATTCAGGTGTATCAAGGTGAAGACAACGATGCTCTGAGGAACATTCTAGTGGGCGACTTTCGCATTGAAGGTTTGAGTTCCATGCCCGAGCAGAACGAAGTCCTGTGCCGTATGAGGCTCGATTTAGATGGAATTCTCGAGGTTGCGGCCATAGAGAAGCGGACTGGAAAGTCGAAGCAGATTACAATCGCCAATGCTTTACAAGCAAAGAGCCCGGAAGAGATTGCGGCTGGGCGCAAGCGGATTCAGGAGTTGTTTGAATCGCGCGCCGGCGCTTCTGACGACACTGATGAGGACTTCGAGGAGGACGATGAGGAAGAAGCAGCCGAGACCCTCGACGTGGAAGCGCAGCCCTCTCTTGCCGGGGAAGCAGACGCCACCGATTTGGTAGAGCGATCCCGCAAGCTGCTTCCGAAGATGCATTCCGAAGATCGCGAAGACGCGATCGATCTGCACGAGAAGATCGAGAATGCAATCGCGGACGGAGATGAGGCTGCCCTGGCAGATGCTTCGAAGGAGCTTCGCGAGCTGCTCTTCTTCATGGAGGGAAAGCCGAATTGAAGTGTCCGGTTTGCCAGGCGCGCTTTCGCGGCTCGAGTACATGCTCACGGTGCGGCGCGGATTTGGGACGGCTGATGCGGCTGTCGGCGGAATCCTGGCGGATGCGCGGCGAGGCTCGTGAAGCATTATCGTCCGCCGAATTCCGGCGCGCCAGCGAATTAGCGGAGCAGGCACAGCAAGCGCACAGTACGAACGCCGGAGCAGCGCTGCGCTTGCTGTGCAAATGGCTTGCCGCCAAGACCTAGTCTAGTTCGTTGGGCCCGCGGCACCGCGCCGCTCCCCGGCGCCTCCGGCCGAGCGCCCGGCATCCAGGTGATCGAAGTTCAGCATTGCGTTGTACAACAGGAAATAGCTGCCCTGCGTCTCATGCCGCCACATGGGATTGATGGCGAACATCAGGACATGCCCCTTCCCGCGTGGGGCGTCGATGACCGCCGGCTTGCCGGTTAGTTCCCGTCCCCCGGCGAGCATCCCTGATACCAACAGATCCTTTTCGTCGGCCGCAAAACGGACCACCACTCGTGGACGCATCGCCGGAGTCGGCATGAACGCACGGAGCTGCTCGGCGATTTCAGGATCGAGCGGCGCTTCTT
>Ga0163163_10005254_pt1 | contig 11166 bp, 6 predicted proteins | sample S65metaG_FD_119766 | JGI IMG/M metagenome (GOLD analysis project Ga0163163, IMG submission 119766) | Switchgrass rhizosphere microbial communities from Kellogg Biological Station, Michigan, USA - S6-5 metaG | ecosystem: Host-associated > Plants > Roots > Rhizosphere > Soil | place: USA: Michigan... | reverse complement strand
TGAGACACCAGTTGCGCGCCGCGATCGCGCGCCACGATGCCGATCTGGGCAAGCCGCCGTTTCAGTTCGATCGGCGCCTGCACGTGGTCGGCGAGCGGCTCGACGTCTTGGGGCAGCGCGGGATCGGCTTCGCCCACCCCAGCATCGGTCCAGCGCATCGGCGCCGACGGATCGACGGGCGCATCGAGATCATCACCGAGGGCTGCGCCAAGCGCCTTCTCATAGCCCTTGACGACGGTGACGCCGTCGATGATCGGCGGCCAAAGATTCTTGGTCTCGCCGTTGACGAGCTTCGAGATCGTGCGGGCTTCGGTCTCCAGCCGCTGCACGCGCTTGTCCGCCTCGTTCAGCGGCGCGCGGCAGGCGTCCAGCCTTGCACGGGCGGCGGCGTGGGCGGCTTCGCTCGCCTGGGACGCGCTTTCGCAATTTGCAAGACTTTGCCGGGCAGCTTCGATCACTGCTGCCAGCGCCGCAAGATCGCCGAGCGCGCTGGTCTCCTCCGTCACTATCCGTTCATCGCGCTCGACATTTGCGAGGTCCTGATCGAGCCGGGCGAGGCGGTCGCCGTGGATGCCTACGTTGCCCTCAAGCTGATTGCGCCTAGCGGTGAGGTCGGCCAGCACCGTGGTCAGTTCGGCGAACAGTCGCTCGGCCGTCGCCAATGTCGCTTCGGCCTCGGATACGCGCTGATCGACGCCGCTTTGTTTTTCGACCCTCGACTTGATTTCGTCCCTCAGTTCGGCGTCTTCGGTATCGAGCCGCTGCAAGGCGACGGCGGCGTCCGCGGCCTGCTGCTGCTCGCGTGCGATATCGTCGGAAAATTGCGTCAGGCGGTGGTCGAGTTCGGCGACGCGCTCTTTGGCGCGTTCTTCCTCGCGGTCCAGGGTTTCGCGAGCATTGGTGAGACGCTGCAGGCCGGCGGCGGCGCGGGCCTCGGCCTCGCGCAGGGCCGGCAGCTCGGCGGCGCGCACCGCCTGGATTCGGGCCGCTTCCGCCTGTTCACGCGTGCGCTCGGCCATTTCGCGAACGGCGCGATCGTGGGCGGAGGCGGTATCCGCCACGCCGACATGGGCCTCCATCCACCGCAGATGGAACAGCAGCGCCTCCGCCTTTCTCACTTTGGCGGCAACCTCGCGATAGCGAATGGCCTGTCGCGCCTGTTTCTTCAGGCCGTCGATTTGCCCGGCCAGTTGCCCGATCACGTCCTCGACGCGCGTCAGATTGGTTTCGGCTGCCTTCAGGCGCAGCTCCGCTTCGTGGCGGCGGGCGTGAAGGCCCGCGACGCCGGCGGCGTCCTCAAGCACGCGCCGCCGCTGCTCCGGCTTGGCCTGGATGATCTCGCCGATCTTGCCCTGGTGCACCAGCGCCGGCGAGCGGGCGCCGGTGGCGGCGTCGGCAAACAATAGCTGCACGTCGCGTGCGCGCACGTCGCGGCCGTTGATGCGATAGACCGAACCTGCTTCGCGCTCGATGCGGCGGGAGATTTCCAGAATCTCGCGGTCGTTGACCGATGCCGGCGCGGTGCGATCGGAATTGTCGATCGTCATCATCACTTCGGCATGGTTGCGCGACGGCCGGTTGCCGGAACCGGCGAAGATCACGGCGTCCATATCGGCCGCGCGCAGTGATTTGTGCGACGTCTCGCCCATCGCCCAGCGCAACGCCTCGACGAGGTTCGACTTGCCGCAACCGTTCGGGCCGACCACGCCGGTGAGACCGGGTTCGATCAGGAAATCGGTAGGTTCAACAAACGATTTGAAACCGTAGAGTCGCAAACGGGTCAGTTTCATAGGCACAGGTTTCTCTGTTGGCAGGGCGCGAATCTCCCTGCCGGGACAATACCATAGAAGGCAATATCGGTATGTGGGGCTACGCGCTCCGGCTCTGTGAATCGACAATGGCGAGGCCGTGCCAAGAGGGCAACCGCCCTCAGCCGCTTTTCCCAAGGGATTTGTGCGGGATATGAAGCAATAGTTGAGGATTTCTCTTGGCTTAGCGGGCCTTTTCGGCTCGGCCTCACCGCCGTCGGCGAATCAACTCTTCAGCAGTGCCTTGATACGCTTGTCGAATTCCTCAAACGAGGTCTCGCCTTTGATCTTCTCGCCATTGATGAAGAAAGTCGGCGTCGAATCCACTTTCAGCACCTCGGAGGCGTATTTCTGATCGGCTACAATCTTGTCGAGCAGAGACTGGTCCTTCAGGCATGCCTCGACCTGCTGCTGGCTCAGCCCGGCCTGCTTGCCGATGCGTGTGAGCGCGTCGGTGGTGTTCTTCGCCACCCAGTCGGCCTGCTGCCTGAACAGCAGATCGGTGACGGCGAAATACTTGGCGGAATCGTCCTTGGCGATGCAGCGCGACAGCATCGAGCCGGCGGCCGCCTTGATGTCGAGCGGGAATTCCCGAAATACGTAACGGATCTTGCCGGTGTCGATATAGGCGGCCTTGATCTTCGGGAACACGCTTTCGTTGAACGCTGCGCAATGCGGGCAGGTCATCGACGCATATTCGGTGATGGTCACGGGCGCATTCGCCGGTCCGAGCGCCATATCCGGCAGCGACATCGGCTTGGCGACATCGGCCGCACCTTGCGCCAGCGCCTGCGCGATCAGGCGCAACGGCGAAATCCCGGCCAGGGCGTAAAGTCCGGCGAAAGACAGGGCGGCGGTAAAGGCACGACGCGTAATAATCAAGGTCTGCTCCCGATTGGCGTTTCCGGGCCAAACAACTCGATAAAAAAGTGGAGTAGATTTGACGTCGCTACCGATCCAACCGCGAGTTTCGAAAGCGAAAGTCAAACCTCAAACTCCACTAGATCTTTTATTTGCTAGTGGTCGTTTGATTCTGACCTTCGCAAAGGCGGCCGCTGCAATGCGATGCGAAAGTCAGAATCGGACCACTAGCTTGAAACTAAGGACGTGGCAATGGCGGGCCGCGATTGGCCGCGAAGACAAAAGCCTCAATTTCGCTTGATTGAAGCACCGAGCCGCGCGAGCGCGGCGCGCAGCTCATCGTCTTCGACCGAAGATAGCGTCCTGGCAATCTCCTCAACCCTTCGCGCATCCGGCGCGCGTGCGGCAGCGGCCGGTTCCCGGCGTGACAGCGGCCCTTGGCGCAACGCCAGGCGGCCGACCGCGCTCCAGCCGAAGAAGCGGTTGACGCGCTCCAGGATCACGTCCGAGCTGTGCTGGATCTCAAGCGCCATCGGCCCTTCGACCCGCAACACCAGCGTCGCGGGTTCTTTCGGCTGTCCGTCCACCGGGCGCGGCCACTGCATCTTGAGCGGTTCGCAATGCGCGGCAATATCGGAACCGGCGATTTCGGCCCAGCGCGTCACCAGTTCGCGGGCTGCAAAGCCTTGCCGGGCATAGGCGTCGGAAAACACGTCGCTAAGCAGGACGGAAAGCGGCTTTGCCGAGGTCGGACCGCGTTTGGCCATGTGGATTTTCAAGTTCCGGACGAAAGGCGAGCGAACCGAAGTTTTCCTGGTGAGAGCTCTGGCGGAAGCTTCGGTCGATCACGTAATGGGTTATGAGTTGGATCGCATGACCTTAGCAAATACGGCTCCGTTGAGAAACAAATCCGCATCGAGGGATGGCGCGGACCCGATAGCGGCTCGCCCTGCGCTGCTTCTTGCCTGGTACGACCGGCATCGCCGGGTGTTGCCGTGGCGCCCGCCACACGGCGTGCCTGCCAACCCCTATGCGGTTTGGTTGTCGGAAATCATGTTGCAACAAACCGGGGTCAAGACGGTCGGCCCCTATTTCGAGAAATTCCTCGCCCGCTGGCCCGATGTCGCGGCCTTGGCCGCCGCTTCACGCGAGGATGTTTTGAGGATGTGGGCGGGACTTGGTTATTATTCTCGTGCGCGCAACCTGCATGCCTGTGCCGTTGCGGTGGTGCGCGACCATCGCGGCAGCTTTCCGGACACGGAGCAAGAGCTGCGCCGGCTTCCCGGCATCGGGCCCTACACGGCAGCCGCCATCGCCGCCATCGCGTTCAATCGCCCTACCATGCCCGTCGACGGCAATATCGAACGTGTCGTGTCGCGGCTGTTCGCGGTCGATGTGCCGTTGCCGCTGGCCAAGCCGTTGATCCGGGATCTTGCGATGACCCTGCTTGGCGAACAGGTGGCCGGCCACGTGCCGTCCCGCGCCGGCGACAGTGCGCAGGCGCTGATGGATCTGGGGTCGTCCATCTGTTCGCCGAAGCGGCCGGCCTGCGCCTTGTGTCCGCTCGGCGAAGGATGCGCGGCACGTACGCGGGGCGATCAGGAGACCTTTCCGCGCAAGGCACCGAAGAAATCCGGCGAGTTGCGGCGCGGTGCGGCTTTCGTCGTCTGCCGCGGCGACGAAATTCTGCTTCGCAGGCGCCCGGAGAAGGGCTTGCTCGGCGGCATGACCGAGGTGCCGGGTTCGGACTGGCGCGTCGCGCAGGACGATGAAACGGCGCTGATGCAGGCGCCGACGCTGAAGGACATCAAGCGCTGGCACCGCAAGATCGGTGCGGTCGATCACGTGTTCACGCATTTTCCCTTGCAGCTTGTGGTCTACACCGCGCGCGTGCCTGCACGGACGCCAGCGCCGGACGGCATGCGCTGGATCCGCATCGCGATGCTGGAGGAGGAAGCGTTGCCCAAGGTGATGCGCAAGGTGATCGCGCATGGGCTGGCGCAATAGCGCGTCCCAAGCGGGATGAGGTGTTTCTCTTCAGCGCGGAATCGAAAGCCTAAAGCGTTTTCGAGCGAAGTGTAGAGCGGTTTGCGTTAAGAAAACGCGTCAAAATATAAGGTTAGAGCCTCGGTTCTGATTTAATCAGAACCGATACGGCTCTGGCGGTTCGCGGCACAACCACGATCGGCGGCTTGGCGTTGAGGCCTTCGACCTGAAAGCCGGCGACGCGCTTGTAGTTCGCCGCGATATCCTCCAGCTCCTGCCGGGACAGCACATCGGTGACGTTATCGAATCCGCCAGGCGCGCGCTCCTCGACCAGCTGCATCACCTGCTCGGGTCCATTGCGGCGGTTGAGCATGACGAGGTCGGTGGTGGCGGGACGGCGCTCGGCTTCATAGGAAGCCAGGGCTGCAGGGCGCGGACCGTGCGCCAGGATCTCGCGGGTCAGAACGCGGGCGTCCAGGATCGCCTGCGAAGCGCCGTTGGAGCCGACAGGATACATCGGATGGGCGGCATCGCCCATCAGCGTGACGCGACCGAAAGTCCATTGCGCTATCGGATCGCGATCAACCAGCGGATATTCGTAAGCCCGCGGGCAGTCGCGGATCAGGCTCGGCACGTCGAGCCAGTCGAACCTCCAATCCTTGAACCAGGGCAGGAATTCCTCGAGCTTTGCGGTTCGGTTGTAGTCCTCGCGGCGCCATTGATAGGTCGGTGGCATGTGGCGCTCGGCGACCCAGTTGATCTGGAATCGCCCATCGCGATCGGCTTGTTTCGAAATCGGATAACAGACGAATTTCAGCGTCTCGTGCCCGGCCATGATCATGGTGCGGCCGGAGAGGAACGCGCTCGCCGCCGTCACGCCGCGCCACAGGATGCGCCCGTTCCAGATCGGCGGACCTTCCTGCGGATACAGTTTTTGCCGGACCGCCGAGTGGATGCCGTCGGCCGCGATCAGCAGTGTCCCGTCATACTGTCCCGCCGATTTTCCGGTCGCCTTGTCGATGAAATCGGCGCGCACGCCCTCCGCGGTTTCGGTCCAGTCGCGCAGATGATGGCTGGTGAGGATATTGTCTCGCCCCAGCCGTTCGATCGCGGCGTCGAGCAGGATCTGCTGCAGCAGCCCGCGGTGAATGGAGAATTGCGGCCACCTATAACCGGCCTCAAGTCCGCGCGGCTCGCTCCAGATGGGTTTGCCGTGTTTGGAGAAATACGCAAGTTCGCGGGTTCGCACGCCCGCCGCGTCGAGTTCGTCAAGCAGTCCGAGTTCGATCAGTTCGCGAACAGCGTGCGGCAGCACGTTGATGCCGACGCCAAGCGGCTTCAGTTCAGCCACGCTCTCGAAGACTTTGGCGGGGACGCCGATCTGATGCAGGCTGAGCGCCAGCGTCAGTCCGCCTATTCCGCCGCCTGCGATGAGAACGGTCATGAAGCCCCTCTATGACAGGCGTCATGACACGGGCGGCGGGCGAGGGCAACTGCGAAAGATTTGCTCACGCGCCCCTTCGTTTGGGCCGGTCGAGCCCGCGTGCCCGGCATGAACTGGTGCAACCGGATCGATCCCGGATCAAACCGGGCACGCAGAGTGGCCGCGCATCGCCAATGCGGTTTGCGTCTAAAACTTCGGTGTCAGAACGGCACGCTGCCCCGCGCAGTGAAGGTCCAGATTTGCGTATCGCTGCCCAGCCCGCCGAATTCGGCACCGACATTCACGGTCGCGCCGTTCTTGAAGGCAATCGAAAGACCGCCGGTCACGCGCGCCGACCACCCCTGAAGCAGCGGTACGGTTGTCAGCCCGACGGTGCCGCTGTCCTCACGTGAGAAGTAATAGTCGGCGTAAAGGCCGGCGTAGGGGCCGAGATTTAGCGTAGACGACCACGCCCACGGATAGATCACTTTCAAGCCGCCGCTTGCGCGGCCGGTGGAAAAATTGTTGCTGCCCTGCGGCGTGCCGAGGCTGTCGACAAAGGCGTTGTCATGCTCCCAGAGCGCGTAGACCTGGGCTGAGGGCTGGAATTCCAGGGATCGCCATCCGTAGGTTCCAGTCAATCCGCTGGCCACGAGCCAACGCTGCCCGGTAAAACTGCCCGTCGCAAGGTCGGCAGAGCCGCCAGCGGCGACATCAGACCACGTCGCCGTCGTGTCGAAGCGGATGTGATCCGTCACCCGCCAGCCAAAATAGGCTCCGGTGGTCCAGGCGTCGCCCTTGAGGCGCGAGGCGAGCGTTTGCGAAGTGAAGTCGAAGTGTTCATAGCCGCCGAGCACGCCAACCAGAAGGTCCGACCTCAATCTGTGGGTGAGACCTGCGATGGCGTCGACCTGACCGCCGGTGAGATCGTTTGCGTTTGCGCCCGGGCTACGATCGAACTGCGTGGCTCGCACATCGATCCAGGCGAGCCAGTCGCGTGGCTGCGCCGGCGGTTTCGGCGGCGCTTTGGTGGGGCTGGCGTAGCCGAGGGCGTTGAAGTCGCGGTCGAAACGGCTAGCGGTGCCGTTCGGCGAGGCCAAGAAACGCTTCACGGCGTCATCCTTTGACGAGTCGGTCATGGCCTGAGCCTGCGGATCGGCACCGAAGTAGTAAGTGAACCCACTGCCGTTGACCGAAAGCGGCTGCGGATTGCCGCTAAAGCCTGCCGCAATTGCCGCATTCGCCGCGCCGGTCACCGCCTGACCGAAAATTTGTGCGGCCATGGGCATTGTAAGCAGCTCCATCTCGCGGAGCCTGACACTGGCCGCCGGAATATTGACGGTTTGGACAATTGCCGCCGACGCGCTCGCCAGGTTGTTGGCGTCCCCGCCATATTTCGCGGTGAGGGAATGGGTGCCCGTCGCCAGCGACGACGTGGTGAGGGCAGCGGCACCGCCTGTCACCGTGACGGCGCCGATGGCGGTGCCGCCGTCGAGGAATGTCACCGTACCGGTCGGGGAACTTCCGGTCAGTTTCGCGGAAAAGGTCACCGGCTGGCCAAAGCTGCTCGGATTGAGCGACGAAGAGAGCGATATCGTCGTCGCCACCTTGTAGTTGAATTGATCGGCTGAACCGGTAGCGCTGGTGCCGCCCGGCACCGTCACCGTTATGTCGACGGTACCGCTGCCGGGGGGCGATGTCGCGGTGATCGAGGCCGCGCTGTTGACGGTGAATGAACTCGCCGCCGTGGTGCCGAATTTGACCGCCGTGGTGCCGGTGAAATTGGTCCCGGTCACAGTTACGATGGTGCCTCCGCCGGTCGGGCCGACATTGGGCGACACCGAAGTGACGGTCGGCACCGGCAGGCTGAAGGTGAACTGATCTGCCGGACTGATAAGGCTGCTCACCCCGGCTGCGACCACCGTAACGTCGACGATACCCGTGCCGGCCGGCGATGTGGCGGTGATCGAGGTAGTGCTGTTGACCGTGAACGAAGTGGCCGCCGTGCTGCCGAATTTCACCGCGGTCACGCCGATGAAAATGGTTCCGGCGATGACGACGCTGGTGCCGCCTGCCGTCGGTCCGCTGTTGGGTGAAACCGAATTGACGGTCGGCGTGACCTGGGTGACGGTGATGGTTGCCGTGTTCGAGGTGGCGCCCGGCCCGCTCTGATCGGAGGCGATCGGCCCCGTGGTGTTGTTCTTGACCCCGGCGATGGTCCCGCTCACGTTGACGGTGAGCGTGCAACTGCCGGGCGAACCCACATCGTCGGCAACGCGGATGCCCCTGCCGCCCGGCAGCCTGGCAGCCGAGAGGCCGATCCCGCCGCCGGGAGGCTTGGCGGTGGAAAGGCCGCCACCGCCGCCACCCGGAGGCTTGGCGGTGGAAAGGCCGACGCCGCCGCTCGACTGAAGCGTGGCGGCGGAAAGCGAGATATTGCTGCTGCCCGGCGTCGCGGTGGCCGTGCCGCCGCAGCAACTGCTGAGCCCGTTGGGACTGGAAACCACAAGGCCGGGGGGAAGCGTGTCGGTGAAACCGAGGCCGGTAAGCGAGACCGTATTGGCGCTGGGGTTGCTGATCGCAAAGGTCAGGGTGGTGCTGCCGCCGAGCGGAATGGAAGCAGCGCCAAACGAATTGCTGATCGTCGGCGGCGAGACGGCCGTTACAGTGAGGCTTGCGGTGTTCGAGGTGGTGCCGGGTCCGCTTTGATTGGATGAAATCGCTCCCGTCGTATTGTTGAACGTGCCCGCATTCTTCGCCGTGACCAGCACCGAGATGAAGCACGCGCCGCCGTTCTCGTTGGCCTGCCGCACGATGCTGCCGCCGGTGAGCGAGAGGGAAGTGGCGCCGGATACCGCGGTGAGGGTGCCTCCGCAGTTGTCGGAGAAGATCGGGTTAGGGGCGAGCACAACGCCGGCGGGCAAAACGTCGGTGAAACTGACCCCGGTGAGATCCACGTCAGAGTTCGGCAGCGTGGAGTTGGAGTTCGGATTTGTCAGCGTAAAGCTCAGAAGCGTGGTGGCGCCCGCTGAAATATTGTTGGGCAGAAAAAGGTCGCTGATGGTCGGTGGATTGGCCACCGTAAGGGTCGCCGAAGCTGTGCCGCCGGTTGCCTGATCGGACGATACCGGCCCGGTTGTATTGAGGTAAGCGCCGGTAAACGGGGTCGAGACGTTCACCGCGATGGCACAAGAGTTCCCCGGCGCGATTGTGCCGCCGGTCAGGCTGACGGAGCCGGTGCCCGCCGTTGCGGAAAGCGTGCCTCCGCAAGTGTTGCTGAGGCTGTTCACAACGATGAGATTCGCCGGCAAGCTATCGGTGAAGCTAATCCCGGTGAGGGTCGTGGCAGCGTTTGGATTCGACAGCGTGAAGCTCAGGGTGCTGACGCCGTTCGGTTGATTTCCCGCCGGGTTGAAAATTTCGGAGATGCTTGGCGGGCTTTGGGCGAAAGCCGGCTGCGTCATGCAGGCGAGCGCCATCGCCGGCAGGGCGGCCCACGCCGAGCGCAGGACGAGACGTCGAACCGGACCCGCAAGAAATTTGCCGGCGGCCGTCATCGATCGCAACTGATGTTGCGCACGCCCAACATCACGCTTCCCTTTTTTTGTTCTACCTCAGAGAAGCTAGTCGGAAAATTGCAACTCGACTATGGCATCTGCGCCACACTGGGAGTTCAAAGCAAAACACTGCGCAAATATTGGAAATGTCGCATAATCGTGATCGTCGGGTCGAAGATCCTGGTCGAAGATCCTGCGATGATAGGCCAGGCCATCTTGCGATAGCGGCCATGCCCTTGAACGGGCGGCAATGCAACGGCTGAAAACGAAAACGGCGCCCAAAGGGGCGCCGTTTTGCCGATCGGTCGTGATCGATCAGGCCGCCTTTGTCTTGAGATGGCGGAACAGGAAGCCGCGCGCCTCGTCGTCCGTTTCGGTCTTGAACGTGAACTTGTCCTTCAGCGCTACAGCACGTTGCGCGGCCGGCCTTGCCGTCTCTTCGTCGAGCAGGCGTTTGACGTTCGGATATTTTGTGAACACGTCGTCGCCAAGAATATAAGGTGCCATCCGCACCCAGCCCCAGAACGCCATGTCCACGACGGTGTAGGTATCGTCAACCATGTAGCGGCTCTTGCCGAGATGGTCGTTGAGCACCCCGTAATGGCGATTTGCCTCGAACTGGTAGCGGTTGTGGGCGTATTCGAGATCCTTCGGAGCGAAATGCTTGAAGTGCACGGCCTGGCCCGAATAGGGGCCAAGCCCGGTGGCGACGAACATCATCCAGGAATAGAGCTGCGCGCGATTATTCGGCGTATTGGCGGGCAGGAATTTGCCGGTCTTTTCGGCGAGATACATCAGGATGGCGTTGCTGTCGAAAACCAACACGCCGTCATCATCGATCGCGGGCACCTTGCTGTTGGGATTGACCTTCAGGAATTCCGGCTTGAACTGGTCGCCCTTGCGGGTATCGACCGGCACAGGTTCGTAAGGCAGGCCGGCCTCTTCCAGAAACAGAGCGACCTTGTTCGGGTTCGGCGCTCCGTTGAAGTAGAATTTGAGCATTCGCAATCTCCCTGTGCGATTGTTGATGGAGAAATCGAGACGCGGCTGGTTGAGGACCGCGAACGAAATGTCCATGCGCAAATTTGGCAAGGGACGCAACCGACGAGTTCGTGAGGGCGGGGCCGCGCGGGCCGTTTCTGGGCACACGAGCGAAGCGAACAAGCCTGGCGGAAATCGGGAACCATCCCGGCGGGAGTGGGTCGCGCTACTTGTGATAGGTAGGTATCGCTGCAGGCGCAGTCTCGGGAGCCTTGGGAGAAATTGCAAACGTCAGCCAAGCGTTCCAGCCCTCGGGCCGGTTCTGGGCGGCGAATTCCTTGTAGCCTTTCACGTTGATGTAGCCCTGCGCATCGCCCAGCGGGACAGGAAACCGACTTGCGGGCCGATGCCGGCCACGCGCGAGAGGAAACCGTCGAGCGAAGCCGGCGAGCCGACATCGTCCGTGACCTGTTGGAAGTAGTAGCCGACGAGACCGAGCTGGAACTGCTGCTTGAAGAAATGCGAGGCGCCCCAGTCGAAATGGAAGTCG
>Ga0163163_10005253_pt1 | contig 11166 bp, 9 predicted proteins | sample S65metaG_FD_119766 | JGI IMG/M metagenome (GOLD analysis project Ga0163163, IMG submission 119766) | Switchgrass rhizosphere microbial communities from Kellogg Biological Station, Michigan, USA - S6-5 metaG | ecosystem: Host-associated > Plants > Roots > Rhizosphere > Soil | place: USA: Michigan... | reverse complement strand
CCGGCAGGGGCTGCTGAGCATAAACAGCACTCGTCATCATCACCGCAAAGACCACCGCGATTAATTTGGTCTTCATTTAGGCCCTCCACTTAAGTCGCAAGCTGCTGTTTGGCTGATTTCTGCAACTAACACTATATAGACCCCGCTCTCGTCGTAGATACTAGATTACCGCTCCCAGGGAGAGATGGTATGTCCATGCCCGTTTCCCGCCTCACCAAGATCTCGTCCGCATTACTGCTACTTCTTTGGATGCTGCCAGTAGCCGCCCAGGAGCAACAAGGTCAACCTTCCCAGCAACAGCAGGACCAAGACCAGGGTCCGACCTTCAAAGTCGACGTCAACGTAGTCAACCTTTATTTCAACGTAAAAGACAAGCACGGCGCTCTGATACCTGGTCTGAAAAAAGAGGATTTCCAGGTCGTCGAGGAGGGCGCGCCACAGAAGATCAAATATTTCAATACTGAATCCGAACAACCGCTCACCCTTGGGATTCTCATCGATTGCAGCGGCAGTCAACAGCGCGTACTTCCCATGACCCAGGATATTGGCGCTCAGTTTGTCAAAGAAGTACTGCGTCAGAAGGACGAGGCATTCGTAATCAGCTTTGATATCCAGGTTGAGTTGTTGCAGGATTTCACTAATGACGCGAGCCGATTGCAGAGGGCGCTTCACAAGACGCGAGTCAACGTTGGCGGTGGCTCCTACGGCGTACCCGGAATTGGGCAGGGCCCGGTTCCAATCCATGATCCCAAGGGAACCTTGCTCTACGACGCCGTCTATTTAGCCGCCGACGAGAAGTTGAAGCAGGAAGTAGGGCGCAAGGCACTGATCATCCTCACCGACGGGGAAGATCAGGGCAGCCGTACAAGAATCCGCGAAGCCATTGAGGCAGCTCAAAAATCTGACGCCATCGTTTACGTCATCTTCGAAGCCGATAGTTATGCGACCTTCGGCGGCGGCAAAGGCGAAATGAAGAAGATTGCGGAAGACACGGGTGGTCGTGTGATCGATGTGGGCGATAACGAGAAGAAGTTAAAAGAAGCCTTCGACCAGATCTCGAACGAACTTCGTAGCCAATACTACATCGGCTACACGCCTTCCAATCAGAAAAGGGATGGCAGCTATCGGCGAGTCGAAGTGAAGCCTACTAACAAGGATTTGAAGATACAGGCTCGCAAGGGATATTACGCTCCAAACAAGGGCGACGATTAACTTGTCTTTAAGGAGCCCGCTTCTGCGCGGTTCACCTATTCACTGCTCGGACCAGTGCCGCTGTTCTGCGAAGTTGTTGCTCCTGGCTTTGGTGCGTACCATCCTTTGCGAGCGCGAATCCTCACGTTCTTCTTAGAAGGAGCATCAATGGCGATTGTCCGATAGCGACCGTCCGAAACCAAGTCCGGTGGGTGATAAGAGATTGCGTACTGGCTGCGCAACTCGTCTTGAATCTCCGTGAAGGCGTCGGCCACGTCCTGCAATTTAAAAGGTGTAAACAGTCTTCCGCCCGTAGTCTCCGCGAACCGTTCCAATACTTTGTCACCGCGCGTCTTGATGCCTGTGATGTTAGTCGAAATCACGTAAATGATGACTTCTGCTCGTTGCGCCATTTCAACCGCTTCCTCGCGGGTGACGCGGCTTTGGTTGTCCTCGCCATCACTCAGCAGGATCATCGCTCTGCGACTTCCGCTGGGCGAGTTCGGTCCATTCGGCGGCGGATTCTGAAGCTTTTCGCGGCAGGCGAAATAAATCGCGTCGAATAGTGCCGTTCCACCACCCGCCTTCAACATTCGAACGCCATGGGCAAGAGCGTCTGTTTTGTCGGTATAGTCCTGCGTCACTTCCGCGACCGAATCGAATCCTATGACAAAAGCCTTGTCGGATTTCGGTCGAACGATCTGATTCAAGAATTCAATCGCGGCTTCCTGCTCGAATTTAAACCGATCCCGAATGGAATTGCTGGCGTCTACCAGCAGGCCGACACGCAACGGAAGATCCGTCTCGCTGCGGAAGCTGAGGACTTCCTGCGGCTTGTTGTCGTCCATCACCTTGATGTCGTCCTTCTTCAAGTCCTTCACGAACCGGCCATGCTTATCGGTGACAGTGAAGACGACGTTGACCTCGTTGACGCTTTTCTTGATGGTTTCGGTCGGGATATCGGCATCTGGTGTCGAAGTCGTCGGCTTCTGATCGGGTTTCTGCTCGGCTGGCTTCTGCTGCTCGGATGGCTTCGAATCGACCGGCGCTGGTACCGGCGTCTCTTTGGGAGCGAGGTCCGTCAAAGTTGGCTGCTGGTTCGAATTCGCGGGCTGTTGCTCGGCTGGTGCTTTTTGCACTGGAGGCGGAGGAGCCTGCTGCGGGGGTTTAGCAGGAGTGATCGTCGATGACGGAGCTTCCGGCAGATCCTTTGAGGACGTCTGACCGAAGGCCGCGATTCCAAGGCCTAAAACCATACAACCGAGGATGAGCCGGGTATTCATGGGAGGCTTTATTATACAGTCCAGAGGGTCGATTTCCTTTATTCCCGCTACCCTTCATCTCTCAAGGCAGCCAGGTATTTATCCAGCTCGGCTGGCAGCAGAGCGGAAAATTCCAACTCTTTGCCCGACTTCGGGTGTGTAAACCGAACCGACGCCGAATGAAGGAAGTTCCTGCTGAGTTCCAGGGTCGAACTTTCGCCACCTTTCTTCTTCCGGAGAGCCGATTTCTTCGCCTCGGCCTTAGTCGAGACGGAATGTCCGAAACGCTGGCGCGTCCGAGTCAGCGGCGAGATTGCGGAAGACGCACCGTAAAGAGTGTCGCCGACAACCGCATGACCTAATGACGCCATGTGCACTCTGATCTGATGGGTGCGGCCCGTATCGATTTTCACCTCGATGAGCGAGAACTTCCCGTAACGCGAATCGATCTTTTCCAGCACTTTGTAATGCGAAACTGCGTCGCGCGCGTCATCCCCACGGGTGCTCATCCGAGCACGGTTGCTGCGATCGCGACCAATCGGGGCGTTAACCGTTCCACTCTCCTGTTTGGGCCAGCCGTGCACCAGTGCGAGATATCGTTTATCAATGGTCCGCTTCGAAAATTGCTCGCTGAGCTTTCGATGCGCGCGATCGTTCTTGGCCACGATGATAAGTCCGCTGGTGTCCTTGTCGAGTCGGTGAACAATTCCCGGGCGCAATTCATCGCTGCCCTTCGAGAGTCTCTTCATCCGATGCAACAGTGCATTGACGAGTGTGCCCCGGTTGCGCGGATCATCGCTGCTTCCGGCGCTGGCATGGACGACCATACCTGACGGCTTGTTCACAACTGCCAGGTCCGCATCTTCATAGACGACGTCCAGCGGAATATCCTCCGCGAACGCTTTGAGAGGCGGCAGTTCCACAGGGCCCAGCACGGAGATCGCTTCCGTTCCCTTGAGACGCAGCGAAGGTTTTGCAAGCTTGTCATTGACCGTGACTTTACCTTCCTGTAGCAGTTGCTGCACCCGGGCACGGCTAACGTCACCAAGTTGGCCTGCAAGGAACTGATCGAGCCGCAAGCCCGCATCCTCCGCGGTGATCGTTACTCTTCTAGGAAATTTTTCCACCATGTAGACATGGTAATCGATGCGTAAGCACTTTCGTTCAAGTTACCAAAGTTGGAACATCGTGTCCGCGAATCGTGGACTTCGACCCAGAGCTGAGGTAAGTTTCACAGTTGTTCCTCAGTTCCAACCGAATACTTCTCCTCAGATCCCCGACTGAGTGTGCGGAGCATATTTCATGAAAACCGGTCGTTCCATTCGAGCCCTCCTAATTTTTTCGATGTTTTTGTTTTCCATAGCCGCGTTAGCTCAGGTCTTCCAACTGAGTGGACAAATCAAGACCGTGGCGGGTAACGGTACGCAGGGCTTCAGCGGTGATGGCAGCTCCGCTACGGCTGCGCAAATAGGGTTTTTTGTATCTGGTACCGCCCTGGATTCGTCTCAGAATCTCTATATCGCAGATTCGGGCAACAACCGTATTCGGAAGGTTTCTACCTCCGGAAATATCAGCACTGTGGCTGGGACGGGAACGGCCGGCTACACCGGCGACGGCGGGGCTGCGACGAGCGCGACCATCAGTAGTCCTGTTGGAATCGTCTTCGATTCGACCGGCAATATGTATTTTTCCGAGTCGACGAACCAGGTCATCCGCAAGGTCGACACCTCCGGGAACATCTCGACGTACAAGACTCTAGGGTTCACGCCCGGCGCCATCGGGATTGACAGCACCGACAACATCTATATAGCCGATGCCCAGAACAACAAGGTATGGATGCTGGATACTTCCCAAGTTCTGACGCTCTTCGCCGGAACTGGAACCGCCGGCTACACTGGCGATGGCGGGGCTGCGACGAGCGCGACGCTCAATTCACCCAATGCGGTCGCCGTCGATCCAGCCGGAAACGTTTACATCAGCGACAACCAGAATCATGCCATCCGAAAAGTGACGGGCGGAACGATTACCACGGTCGCCGGTAGTGGCGCTGCTGGATACGGTGGTGACAATGGCCCGGCCACAAGCGCAAATTTGTCCGGACCAACCGGAATCGCCGTCGACCCGCTTGGCGATATCTACATAGCAGACAGCAATAATCAGGTGATTCGCAAAGTCGATAGCGCGGGAGTCATCGTGACCCTGGCCGGCACCGGTTCGAATGGATATACCGGAGACGGTGGGCCGGGACTCGTCGCGCAGTTTTACAATCCGAAGTTCCCGACCATCGATACGACAACCCTGACGCTTTACGTCAGTGATACCTCCAACTACGTGGTGCGCGCCATTGGCACTGCGACAGCGTTGAATTTCGGTAACCAGAATATCGGCACAACTAGCAGCGCTCTTCCCACCGAGCTCTTCAATGCATCGTTCCAGGCAGGAACGGTTGGCGCGATTTCAGCAACCGGAGACTTCGCTGTAACCAACACGGGCTCGTGTTCCACCGGTGCAACATTCGTTCCGGGAGCCGTCTGCTCGGTCTACGTGACATTCACTCCGACTCTGGCGGGTCCCCGCACTGGAACCTTATCCATAGCCGGCGGTGCTAATGGGACACAGAACCTTCCGCTGGCTGGCGTTGGACAGATCGTCCCAGTCAACACCACTACCGTTCTGTTATCCAGCATGAACCCTGCGTTGACCAGCGACACGCTGACATTGACAGCCACCGTCACTCCGGCGAGCGGTAGCACGATTCCGACCGGCACCGTGGACTTCATGAACGGGAGCACGTCATTGGGCTCAGCGACCGTCGATGCCGCCGGCACGGCAACTTTGACTGGAGTCCAATTCCCGACCCAGGGAACCTACACGCTCACTGCGGACTACTCCGGCGATGTGAATTTCAACCCCTCGACCTCCGCGGCTGTGAGTGAGGTCGTGGATCCGGCACCGGTCGCGACGACAACAGCCCTCGCCTCCAGCAAGAATCCAGCCCTCACCACGGACACACTGACCTTGACGGCAACAGTCACTCCTGCAAGCGGAGCCACGATTCCGACCGGAACCGTCACCTTCAAGAACGGAAGCGCAACCCTTGGTACTGGCACGCTGGACGCCGCCGGTAAAGCGACCCTCGCCGGCGTTTCATTCAGTACGGCCAGCACCTACTCGCTAACTGCTGTCTACGCGGGAGACTCCAGCTTCACAGGTTCAACCTCTGCCGCCGTGAGCGAGGTCATCAATTCCCCGCAGGTAGCAACTACGACCGCTCTTGCCTCCAGCAAGAATCCAGCTCTAACGACGGACACTCTGACCCTGACGGCGACGGTCACTCCTGCGAGTGGCGCCACGATTCCGACAGGAACTGTCACCTTCAAGAACGGCAGCGCAACTCTCGGCGCCGGTACACTCGACGCGACGGGTAAAGCCACATTGGCCGGAGTGCAATTCTCCACAGCAGGTACATATTCGCTGACTGCTGTTTACGCTGGCGATCCTAACTTCACAGGTTCAACTTCCAGCGCCGTTTCGGAGCAAGTCAACGCCGCCTCAGCCGGCGCAGACTTCACCGTCACAATCAATCCCAATACTCTCAATATTCCTCGTGGGGGATCCGGCTCGGCGACCGTAACCGTCACGCCGCTGAACGGATTCACCGGTAGTGTCAGGATCAGCTGCAGTGGAGTGCCCTCGGGCACTGCCTGCCGCCTGAGTCCATCAACCATCACGGTTGTGGCTGGCGCTGCGACTGGAACTCTCACGATTGCCACCAACACCGTAGCAAGCATCAGTGCTCCGGGAGACGGCTCTGTTCTCGCCTCCACCTCGCAAAGCAGACATCTTCCGTTCTCGACGATGTTTGGAACCGGCGCATTGGGAATAGTGCTCGCAGCCGGAGCGAGCGGTCTTCGCAAACCCAATTCGCGCAAGCGTAAGCTGATGGGTCTGCTCTTGTTGGGACTGATCCTGGCAGGCACCCTTATCATGCCTGGCTGCATGACCGGCCCAACCTCACCGCTTGGCTCCAGCACCATCACCGTGAGCGCAACCTCGGCGGCAAGCAGTTCCACTTCGCATTCGGCGCCGCTGAACGTGACCATTCACAACTAAATCGCGCAAATACATCAGGCGGCCGAATATGGCCGCCTGTTTCGTTTCCAGCGAACTTTATGAGTGAGCTACTGCTTTTTCCGGCGCTCGGAGGGGAAGCCGTACCATCCATAGGATTCCGCCGGCAACCACCAGTCCAATTGAAATCAGCTGCGTACCGCTCATCAGGCCCCAGATATTTCCGCGACCCGGATCATCGCGGAAAAACTCGATGACGTAGCGCTCGATGCCATACACAACCATGTAAAGCCCGATGACCTGACCTTCAAACTTCTTCCTCGTCGCCACCCAGTACAAAATGCCGAAATTGATAAGTTCCGCCACCGCTTCATAGAGTTGCGTCGGATGGAGTTTTACGTTGAGCGGTGTTCCCGTGATCTCGTTTGCGAGCGGATTCGTGAACACGACTCCCCAAGGCTCGCTGGTTGGCTTGCCGTAGCAGCAACCCGCTGAAAAACATCCGAGCCTACCAATCGCATGACCGAGCGCTAGCCCAGGGGCGATAACGTCGGAAGCGCTGAGAAACGATATCTTGTGCTTGCGCAAATACCAGATCGCGGTAATCAAAGCCAACAGAAGCCCGCCGGAGAACACTCCTCCGGATTGCAATGTATTCAGGCTGAATATGTCCCCGACGCTATGGTAGGTGTAGCCCCACTCGGTCACGATGTAGAGGGCCTTCGATCCGATGATCCCAGCGAGGATCACCAGTCCGCAAAGGTTCCACATCTCGTCCGCGTCGAGATTCTGCTTCTTCGAGAGATGAAGGATGACCGCCAAGCCGACCAGCATCCCCATGGCAACGAGAAAGCCGTAGGTGGCCAGGTGAAAATGTCCAATTCGTATCAGGTCAGGATGCACGTAGCTATTCTAACTGGCAGGAAGCCGAAGGGTAAAAACCCGGATGCAGCTCCGAAGTTGCCGAAGACAGTAATGCCGACCCGCTGGGACGTGTGGGGTAGGTCGCCTGTGAACCTATCAGATAGGTGGGTGCCCGCCGTGATCCATTAGGCCTATGCGACTGGGCACTGGCACACCGGATCATATGTCGAGTCAAGCTCCCGTTCACAAGAAACAGGTTCAGCAGCGTTTGTTACCCCATCACCAACTTTGCAGGTCGGCTACTGTGGGTTAGATGCTACGCACCACGCGGAAGTAGCGCAATAGAGCAGCAGAAAATTGTTGGAAATTGAAATGCTGGTGCGAGGTGTCGGGTACGTGGAACTGGGCATCTGAACCTAGCCCGTCGCGGCTTTTAGAAAGCAAAACGGCACCGCCTGCGCGATGCCGCCGCAATCTTCGCCAACCAGCAACTCAGCCTACCCGGCGAGACTCCTGTAACACCTCATCGAGCGCCGAATCCAGCGCCGACTGCAGGTGGGAAGCCCGTTGCGTGTATTCCGTCTCGACGTTGTCGTACTTGCCCCGAACCACCTGTAGCTCGTCGGCAATATTCAACGCCGCCAGCACGGCCAGTCGCAGCGAATCGACCGTTGCTGTCTGGGCCGCGACCTGCCTCATTTTGCCATCTACATATTCCGCCAGATGTTGAACATACTCCGGATCGGAACCGCGCAGGTGGTATGTCTGGTCGTAGATCTCCACGCGAATGCTATTGCTCGCCTGGTTCACTAAGGTCTCCTTAACTTCCGGCATCGTCGATCCTTGCCGTCGTCTATTCCGCTTCTTCGACTAGCGAGTCCATCTGCCCGAGCATCTTTTCCACTCGCGCACGAACGTCCTCGCGCTCCTTCTTCAAGGAGATGAGCTGCGACTTCGCAGTCTCCAACTCCTCTTCTGCTGCTTCAAGCTGCTCACGCAGGCGTACCGCGACACTTTCTGCCGCCGACTTCGCCTCGCGCGCACTCTTTAGCAATTCGATTGTGCGATAGACTTTTTCTTCCAGCGAAATAAATTCGCCGCCCGTACCTTCCATGACAACCTGTTCCGTCTTGACAGACATACCGACCGTTCAACCTCGAGGGGAGAAGTGTATTTCTGGCGCGAGTATAACGCACACAGTTGTGGAAAGGTGTGGGATTCGTAAGGTGTTTCGCGCAGAATTGTAATGAGAGGAAAACGCTAGATGCTGACGCCCGCATTTTCTGCTAGCGCCAAGCGTCAGATGTCCAGCATCTACCTAGCTTCTAATCGTTCCGCCCATCTTCGTCAGCGTCTCAATGATCCGCTGCGACCAGCCTCAAACTGCATCGTCGGTTAATGTGCGATTCGCTGCCTGGAACTCCGCTCGTAGCAGAACGGAATATGTCCCTCCCGCTAGTTTCCCGCCTCGGAAGACTTCTACCGGCGCGAAGCTCTGCAATTCGCTGATGCCCAGCTTCTCGACAACCGATCGCATCTGCTCGAACGCAACTTTGTCATCGAAGACGAATGAAAAGTCACGGCTCACAGCAGGGAAGCGCGGAATCGGTTTGTAATGAGGCTCCCGCAACTCACGCTGGTAGAGGCGATCGAGCAGGATTTCCGCAACGTACACTTCCTGCTTGAACTTGCGCGAGGCCGCCAGCTCCGGGTGCAACTGGCCGAAACGCGCCACCGTCGTGCCATCGACCACCACCCGCGCAGATCGTCCGGGATGGAGCCACCCCGTCGAGTGAGCGTCGTAATAAACGTTCTTAGCCTCAAATTGCCCAACCATGTCTTCGACGTCGCCCTTTAAATCGAAGAAGGAGTAGTTCCGCGCTCTCTTCTCGACCGAGAACGGTTCGGCTGTGCCCGTTGCGACGAACGCGAACGACGGTCGCTCGTCCACCTTGTCCCCCGACTTCTCGAAGATGTGCCCATTTTCGAATAGTCGGACATCGGCGTTTCCACGATTCAGGTTATACCCAACCTCATCAACAAGTCCCGGCAGCAGCGAAGTCCGCATATAGGCAGCCTCTTCGCTTAACGGGTTCTCCAGACGAACGGGATCCGTCGCCCCAAACTGCTTCGCCTCATCCATGGGGATGAATGTCGGCGACAGCGTCTCGTTGTAGCCGAGCGCCAGCAATGTCTGCCGGATTCGCGCCTGTTTTGGGGCATACGGTAACTCCACGACCGCCCCAGCGAATGACGGCAGCGTATTTGGAAACTTGTTGTACCCGTAGATCCGAGCAATCTCCTCAATCAGGTCGATCTCGCGGTCGACATCCAGACGCCAGCTCGGCACCTGCACGAGGAACGCAAGGTGATCGGAGTGGTCTTGTTCTTGGATCGAGGCACGCATCACAAATCCCAGGCGGGTCAATATCCGAATGATTTGCTGCGCTGGGATTTCCGATCCTAGATGCCGTTTGACCTCAGCGGCATGCAGGGTCAATTCCGGCCGCAGGACCTGCCTCGCCACCGCATCGATCTCCTGCTCGACCTGTCCGCCCGCAGTCTGCACGGCTAACTCTGCCACGCGCGCGCACGCCAGCGGAGTCGCTCCGTAATCCGCCCCACGCTCGAAGCGATGCGACGCGTCCGTGTGCATCCCAAGCCGCTTCGAAGTCTTCCGGATCGATGCCGGGTCGAACCATGCCGACTCGATGAGCACGTTCTTCGTCTTCTCGGTGATCATCGTCTCGTAGCCGCCCATTACACCCGCAATTGCCACCGGCTTCTTCGCGTCGGCGATGACCAGGTCCTCTGGCGTCAGCTTGCGCATCTCGCCATCCAGTGTCTTCACCGATTCGCCAACTCGGGCACGACGAACGATGATCGTCCCGCCCTCGAGCGTGTCGAGGTCGAACGCATGGGTCGGATGTCCCATCTCGTTCAGCGTGTAGTTGCTGGCATCGGCTACATTGTTGATTGGCCTCTGATCGATCAGTTCTAGCCGCCGCGCGATGTTCGCCGGCGACGGAGCGATCTTCACGCCGCGTACTACACGTGCCGTATACCGTGCGCAACCCTCGGCATCTTCAATCAGGATCGCGAAGTCTGGACCTTTCTTTTCCGAGAGCTTTGGCGAGATCGGCTTCAACTCGACGTCATAAATTGCCGACGCTTCGCGCGCTACGCCATAATGATTCATCGCGTCCGGCCGGTTCGTCGTGATCTCCGCCTCGTACGCCAGCTCCTGCCCCTCGCCGTAGAAGCCCTCAACGGCCACGCCTGACTCCGTCAGACGCTCGGCTAAGCGGCGGTCATCGTCAGCAACAACAACAAAATCGCGAATCCAGTTAGCAAGTATCTTCATGAACCCGTTCTCAGTTCTTCATTCCTAGGTCTTTGTTCAATCGACTTCGTGTGCCTTCGCGTCCTTTGCGGTTCGCTCTCCCTACCCGAACTGACTTAGGAACCGCGTATCTCCGAGGTAGAACTGCTGGATGTCATCGACCCCGTACTTCATCATCGCGACGCGCTCCACGCCCATGCCGAAGGCAAACCCGCTGTATTTCTTAGGGTCGTAATCGACGAAGTTGAAGACGTTCGGATCGACCATTCCCGAGCCCAGCAACTCGATCCAGCCGCTCTGCTTACACGGACGACAGCCCTTGCCGCCGCAGAACGGGCAGCTGATCATTACCTCGGCGCTTGGCTCCGTGAAGGGGAAGAACGATGGCCGGAACGCCGTCTTCACCGATGACCCAAACATCGCCTTCATCGCGTG
>Ga0163163_10005252_pt1 | contig 11169 bp, 9 predicted proteins | sample S65metaG_FD_119766 | JGI IMG/M metagenome (GOLD analysis project Ga0163163, IMG submission 119766) | Switchgrass rhizosphere microbial communities from Kellogg Biological Station, Michigan, USA - S6-5 metaG | ecosystem: Host-associated > Plants > Roots > Rhizosphere > Soil | place: USA: Michigan... | reverse complement strand
TGTCCCCGACCGGCGACCACATACAACCACTGATCCGCCCCTCTGTGACGATTTTTCGGGCCGCCCTCGGAGTCACCAGGACGAATGACCATCTCCGCTGCCTGCGAGCGGCGATTGCCGACGGCCACCCGAAAGCCCTCACCGAACCGGAGCCTTTTTCTTTTCAATTCGGACTGCCACTAAGATCATCAGGAAGAACCGCATGCCTTTCGCGGACCTAATTCTCGTCGACGCTCACACCAGCTGACTTGGCGATTGACTGAATTTTCTGCAGATGCTCCTTCAGGGTCGGCAACGTTGCCGTCGCGAAGGCTTTGGCATCGGGATCCTGACCGGAAGTCGCCTCCTTGTTGAATTCGGCGATGTCCTCTTTGTGGTCTTTAACCATGCCCTTTATGTATGACTTATCAAAGGTATGGCCCGACAACACTTCAAGTTTTCCCTTGGCAGCGGCCTGGGCAATACTCGGGCTAGTCGGTAGTGAAAGTCCCTTTCCAGCCGCAATGGCCTGCAGCTTCTCATTGGCCGCCGAATGGTCCTTGACCATCAGGGCGCCAAAATCCTGAACCGCCTGGCTTTGGGACTTTTTCTGCGCCAATTGCCCCAGTTCAACTTCAGCCAGTCCGCCTTCGGCGGCGTGTTTGTAGAATTTGGCGTCGGGGCTGTTGGCGGCGTAAGCGAAGACCGGCACGACCAGCAGCAGGGGGATTAGACGAATGCTCATAATTACCTCTCACGCATTTAGGAAGAATTCGACCGCAAACGTTTCCCGAACAGCGGGTGTTTTGCAGCATCGGCCAGAGCCTCAAAGGCGCCTACGAAATATCTTTCCGTCTCCGCCGATGCGCAATCGTCTAACTACGCGGTACCGAGTCGGCAAACGCCGACATCGTGGTCGCGCTGCTCAGTGCAAATCGCGCTCGAGCTGCTCATGAAGCCGATGCCTAGGGCGCCCGTACAGTTTCTTAGCGTGGCGATGGGCTTTGGCTTGCAGTTTGTCGCGCGCGCAGTCTATTCGATCGCCGAGGGTCTTTTGGCTTGCACGACCGCCCGGACTGTGCTGCGAGGCGCACCATTCGAGTAGCTTTTCCTTCAGCATGGCGAGGTCATGATCGTCTCCCAACACCACGGCGAGTTTGTGAGCACGGCGGCGCTGCTTTTTGAAATCGATCTGCAGCACGTGGCTGGCAAGCTCCAGCTCATTGGCTAGATACTTGGCCTGTTTGCGCAACTCGTGCAGCACAGCAACTGTGGTCCTACGCTCAGCCTTCGCGAAAGCCTTGCGGCCTCGCTTATAGGTCTTGCTGATGCCCCGACGGGCGGATACTGGCGCCGTGGCGCGGACTGCCATCTGCTGCAGTGCGTTGTTCACTAGTTGAATGCTAGTGGCCTCTAGCCGCCTGCTTTGTCGCGTACATCGGCCGCGGGCCAAATCGCGGATTTTATGCAGATGCTCGCGGAATCGGCGTGCCTCGATTCTCTCGTTGCCTGATGACTTCGTAATCTTGCGAAGCGTGTCCAGCAGCGCCGTGGCGTCCCGCAAGGGCCTAAGGGGCAGGGCGGCATCCCTCAAGCGCCGATTGGCGTCGCGGTACTGAGCATTGCCAATCGTTTGTCTTAACAGTCGCAGCGCGGCACGTGCGCGCTTCAGGTCCTTGCGAACGGCATGGACCGCCCGATCGTCGGTATGAGCACTGGCGTTAGCAGCTCGGTTTAGCAAGGCCTCCGCCGCATCCTGGAGGGCGGATGCGCGGTGACCTGACCTCAGCACAGGCAAGCTAGCCCTCAATTCATGCCCTGGCGCAATGCCCTGTAGGCCGCTTTGGCGCCGTCACGCCGCTCGGGAATGAACCTTCGACCCTGGAGACGGTTGTACGTCACGAAAAATCTCTCCAGGTCATCAAGCTGCGTAGTGGCAATGTCGCGTAGGTCTTTTTGCGCAGGGGAATTTACCGGGGTGACGGGGACCGCCAGGAAGCGGTCGTTGCGCACGCTTATCCGCTTGTCAATCTGCCGGGCCCTCAACATGCCAAGAAGGCGAACAGTCATCAGGCATCCGACAATGCCCGAGTCCTCGCTCAACAATGCGATATCAAGGGCGTCACCGTCTTCTCCGGTGGTGCCGGGAATGAACCCAAAATCGCAGGGAAAGTGCATGCCCGCAGGCAAAACGCGGCTCAGTTTGAACAGTCCGCTCGCCTTGTCGAACTTGTACTTGCTTCGACTCCCGCGAGGCGTGTCGATAATTGCGTGCACCAGACCACCGGCGGCCAGCGGAGGAATTGACGCAATCCATATTGCTTCCGGCGGAGGCATGGAAATCACACTCGTCCGCATGGGCTATCAGGGGGCGCGTCCGTAGACGCGGCGAAGTTCGACCTTCGCTTGGTCCAGCGTCTTCCTCTGGTTTGCGCTGAGATTGTGGCCCGCACGGTTGATCTCGAAGTTCAACATCGACATGGCCGACTGGAAGGGTCCGGCCTTCCGGCGATGGCTCTGGTCGGCAGAAAGTTTCAACGACAAGGCGATGCTCCGTGCGCTGCGCGACTTGAATATTCCGGGCTTGAGATCCAATGCGTCACTCCTCTTCGCGACCGCCGCCGACCATTTGGCAGTAGACGGACGCCGCGAGCTCTTGGCGGAACTGCGAGACTTGGATTTTGCTGCGGCCTTGCGCTTTCGCATGGGAGACTCTCTGGAATACGCACACAATCAACCTCTCCTAAAATGCAAGGTATCGGCGATTCGAGCAGCCTTGTGTGGGCTTATTCCGACGCGCGCGCCAGTCGTCTCTCGCGTGACGGGCCGCCGCGCGGGTGCTCGTTAGCGCGTCGGCGTCGCGACCCACAGGGATCTCGGCTCCTGCCCTATGGGTAATAAGCGCAAAAACCAAGACGCTGTTCGCGTATTACTAACAGAGGAAAGTCGTCATGGCCACGAGAAAGCAGACCGCCGCAGCGAGTCGTAACATCAAGAAAGCCGCAGCCGCGGCCGAGAGGAGGAAAACGATCAGCCACCTTCCGGCCAAGACACGGACGGCGCTTGGAAGGCAAGGAGCGAAGGTGGCTCATCAGGGTCATTGATCCGCAATGTAGAGTTTTTGGGGTCCGGCTCGTGACCCCGGAGAGTTGCGGTCGGCGCCGCTCGTTGTTCGGCGTCGGCGGATGGAGCGGCAGCTTTACAATCGCTCGGTACCGGCGTACATGCTTGAGTGCAAGGCGACGAAGAGAATCGCCCATATACAAAAGAAAAATTAAGTTAAATGAAGATCCTTGCAGTCACGAACATCAAGGGTGGGGTGGGTAAGACCACAACTGCCGTCAATCTTGCTTATCTGTGCGCGGCGGGCGGTCGTAAGACTCTGCTGTGGGATTTGGACCCGCAGGGTGGGGCGACTTACACGCTTGGGGTAGATGCACAGGACTACGAAGCCGCTTCCGCCAAGAAGTTGCTGAGCGGAAAGCGCGAGATCCCGGAATTGATCATGCCCACGGTCTATGACGACCTTGAACTGTTGCCGGCCAGTTTCTCGTATCGCAAGTTCGACATTCACCTGCATGGACAGGCCAACCCGACCGAACGCCTGCTGAAAATGAGCCGATCAGTCCGCCAGACCTATGCAGCACTGTTCCTTGACTGTCCTCCGGCGATTTCCTTGCTTTCCGAAAACGTGTTGCGGGCGGCCGATGCCGTGATCATCCCTTTGCTGCCAACTCCATTGTCGGTTCGCATGCTCCGCCAGCTGGTGGATTTTTTGGCCGAGGAGGGGTGGAAGGACTTAGTGCTGCTGCCATTCTTTTCCATGATCGACGTGCGCAGGTCTCTGCATCGCGAATTGGTAGAGATAACTCGCAAAGAGTTTCCGCAGATTCTCAAGACTGAGATTCCGTACTGGAGCGAAATCGAGCGCATGAGCGTTCGTCGGGCCCCGCTGCCGGCCATCGCGCCGGCATCGGCGCCCACGCAGATATACAAGGCACTCTGGGCGGAGATCCTCAGCAAATTAGGCCGCTGGAAGGACTAGGCGCCTGGGCAGCCATCGTCCGGCCATCAGGCGCGGTTAGCTCTGACGCGTCAACAATCTCCTACGTCACCTTTGGCTGGCAACTGACCCCGGCGGGAGCTCCAATCCCCTAGGTTCAGGTTTGTTGTCGCAGTCTGACGGTCGGTCATGAGCGTGAGGTGGCGCAAGGTTGCAGGGTGCGGAGCGCTTGCAGTTGCCGGGGTGCTGGCGATCGCGGTGCTGGTGCTGACGTTCATGGACTGGAATTTGCTCAAAAGGCCGCTCGAGCACATCGCCAGTGGCCACCTGAAGCGCGAGGTCACCATTGGCGGGGCGCTGCAGGCCAAAGTCTGGTCCCGCACGCCAACGATATCGGTCGATGAGCTGCAAATCGGCAATCCGCCCTGGGAGAGTGGCAACCACTTTCTGACTGTCGATCATTTGCAGGTCAAGTTGGAGCTACCATCGCTCCTGCGCGGGCATGTCGTTCTCGCGCGCGTCGCCCTGATCCGGCCGACGCTCTATATCCATCGTGAGAAATCCGGCCGGGCCAATTGGACCTTCGAAAATACCGCACCGAGCGATGAGCGGGCGGCGGCCCCGCCAAATCTGCCGGCGGTCAGGAACGCGGTCATCGAGGAGGGGAAGCTTATCCTAGTTGATGAGGTCAAGCGCATGCGCCTCACCGGCACTGTCGAGGCGCACGAGCAATTCAATTCGGACGAGCAACGGCCGTTTCGTGTCGATGCGCGCGGGACTCTGAACAATCAGCCCTTCCAGCTGGCCATTGCCGGGGGCCCGTTGCTGTCGATTGATCCCGAACATCCTTATCCCTTCGACCTAAACATGAAATCGGGTCAGTTTGAGGTCACCGCGCGAGGTCAGGTGCTTAAGCCCTTCGACCTTTCAGGGTTGGACATGCAGGTTGCCGCCCGCGGGCACGACACGGCGGATCTGTTCTATCTCACGCAACTGGCGCTTCCGAATTCACCGCCGTACCAGGTGCGTGCGCATATCGCCAGGAAAGGTCAGCTGTTTAAGGTCAGCGACATCAAGGGCACCCTGGGCAGCACTGACATCGGCGGCAGCGTCAATGTCGATGCGACCCGCAAGCGCCCGAGCATCGTCGCCAGGCTCAACTCACAGCATCTCGTACTTAAGGATGTGGGTGCGGTTACCGGAAGCCGAGTCGGTACGAATCCTCCTGAGGACGGTAAGCCGGCGGCTGCTACTCCCGCGGCCGCAAGACCCGCGGTTGCCGCGAACTCGGACCGGCTGTTTCCCGACGCGCATTTGCAGCTCAACCGCGTCCAAGCCATGGACGCGGACGTACGGTTTTCGGCCAACTCCATCGATGCGGGCGTGGTGCCCTTCACTCACGTCAGCATGGCAGTTACCTTGAAGGATGGCGACCTGAACATGCACTCGATGCAGTTCCAGATGCCGCAAGGCCGCGTCAATGCCCTGATGGATATCGACACGCGCGTCCGCCCGCCGAAGGTACACCTCGATTTCCGGGCAGCGGACGTTGATCTCCAGCAACTCAAGCCTAGGAAGCCAGATGCCAAAGCGCCTCTGGCCGGCATTATCCAGGCGCGCGCAGTCGTCGACGGCCGGGGAGATTCCGTGCGGAGCGTCATGGCAGACGCCGACGGCAAGCTCATCGCGGTAATTCCCAACGGGGAGATTCGTTCGGCCTTTGCCGAGCTGACCGGCATCGATGTGGCCAAGGGCGTGGGCCTCCTGTTCACCAAGCCCGACGAGCGCGCGGCCATCCGCTGCGGGGTGGCGGATTTTGGCCTGCAGGACGGTATCGCCCACGCGCAGAACATGGTGGTGGACACCCAAAACGTGCTGATCACGGGGACCGGTAAGGTCGAGCTCGGCAGTGAAAAACTCGATCTGAGCGTCAAGGGTCAGCCCAAGAAGCTGCGACTGGTGAGAGTGCGATCTCCGATTAAGGTCGAGGGCCAGCTGCTCAAACCAAAAGTCGCCCTCGAGGGCGGCCATCTGGTCAGGCAGGGTGGAGTTGCGGCGGCTCTGGGAGTCGTACTCACGCCGCTCGCGGCGGTGTTGGCATTCGTGGATCCGGGACTGGCCAAGGACCAGAACTGCGTACAGCTGATGCAGGCTTACGAGAACAAGTCATTGCTGGGTGCGCCCGGCCAAGCGCAGGCGCAAAGTCCATCTGGTAATTTGCTAGGCAAGCGCATGGAGAGCATCCAACGCTAGCGATCAGGCGCAATTCCCGGGGCTAGTCGAACTTGCGTTCGCCCGAAGCAAACAAGAGGTAGAAGATCGTCCCGAACAGGGTGATGCCCCCGGTAACAAAAAAGGGCACCGCATAGCTCCCGGTGCGATCGATCAGCCAGCCGGTGATGTAGACACCGAAGATCCCCGGCAGTGTCGCAAAGGTATTGCTGATGCCCCAGATCACCTCCGAATGCCGAGGCGCCAGATCAAAACAGTTCGTTGCAAAGCCCGAGTTGGAGATTGAAAGCGCTCCGGTAGCACAGCAGGTCAGGACTACGGCTCCCAGTACTGAGGTTGCGGAGGGCAGTTGGAGAACGAAAATTGCCACGCCGCCGAGGCCCAGGGCCACCATTATCTTGCGCACTAGAGTTGCGGATCGGCCTTTTGCCAAGAGGTAGTCGGTGATGACGCCGGTGAGGTTGCAGACCAGGAAACCGGTCATCCAGGGCGCGGCTGAGTAGATGCCCGCGTCGAGCAGTGATACGCCGAAGGTGGTTTTAAAATAGCTGGGGAGCCATGCCAGCAGCAGGTACAGCGTCCAGTTGTGGCACACATGGCCAACAATGATGGACCAGACGGCCGGCAGTCGCAGCAGGCCCATCCAGGGAATCTTGGGCTTAGGATCCGACCGGCTGACACCCGGTGGCTCGGAAGCAACTCGCGCAAACCAAACGAGGGCCCACACGATCCCCACGAGTCCAAACAGGTAGAAGGGCACCGGCCAGCCGAAATCCCGCACCAGCCAGCCTGTCACGGGCAGCGAGAAGACCGTCCCTAGGTACAGTGCGCTCGCCAGCATGGAAACGGCCCGCGTGCGCTGGGGAGCAGGTACCCACCGCCCGATCAAGTTGATTGAGGCGGGGAATACCGCCGCTTCCCCAAGCCCCAGGGCGATGCGCGCCATCACCAAGACCGACAGCGAGGACAGGGCCGCCGGCGGAGTCAGTATCGTGCACAGCGACCACCAGATGACGGCGATACCCAGCACGATCTTGCCGCCGAAACGATGTGCGAGCGCGCCGCTGGCCACCATCATCAGCAGGTAGCCCACAAAAAATGCCGAGAGCACAAGCCCCTTCTGGGTTTCTGTCCATCCGAACTGCGATTGCATGGCGATTGCGCCGACGGAGATGTTGGTGCGATCGATATACGATATGAACGTCGCCGCGCACAGCAGCAGCACCACCGTGAAATGAACGGGCCATCGGCCGGTGATCTGTTTCATGCTAGGAATGCTGCGTGGTCACTTAGAAGTGGCCTTATCGCGGTCCTGTCAGCTGCTGCGGCGCTATCATAGTCAAGTTTTTGATTCGGCCCGCCGGAGAACGCGTTTGGATAACCACAGTGTACAGGCTGCGGAGGCATCGTCAGCATAGTGACGGTGTCCTCCCAACCGGCAATCGAACTCATCCAGCGAGCCGTGGAGGCCTTGCAGCGCCGCGATTTCGCCCTGGCCGAGCAACTGTCCAGTAACGTGATTCAGCGCTTTGGTCCAGAGGCCAATGCGCTAATGGTGCTGGCGGGCGTACGCATCGAATCTGGCCGGCTGGCCGAGGCGACGCGACTCTACGAGCAGGCGCGCGCGCTCATGCCCACGCATATCCATGTGCTGGTCAACCTGGCCGCGGCGTACCGCGCGAGCGGGCGGCTGCAGGATGCGCGCACCGTTCTGGATGCTGCCTTGCAGGTTGATCCCAATTTTGCAATCGCGCACAACAACCTGGGCAACGTATTGCAGGATCTTGGCGACCGCGCGACGGCGCAGCGAGCCTTTGAGCGCGCGGCAACGCTCAATCCGCGCTATCCCGACCCGGTCTCAAGTCTCGCGTGGCTGGCACAGGAACAGCACCGCCTAGGCGATGCCCAGGAGCTGGCAGAGCGCGCACTCGCGCTGGCACCTAAGAATACTTTGGCCCGGCTGACTATCGCGCTCGTCAAACTGCGCCTGGATGACGCCGCGGCCAGCATTGCGATCGTCACGGAAATGCTGCGCGAGGGCGACTTATCCCTGACGAATCGGATCATCGCCCAGGGCTGCCTGGGCGAGGCCAACGACAAGCTGGCACGCTATCCCGAGGCTTTCGCTGCCTTTAGTGCAGCCAATGCCCTGCAGCATGAGCAGTGTTCGGCGATCTATGCCCACGCAGACGGGCCGCTTTCGCCCGCCGGCATCGGCCGCATCAGGGCTTTCGTTGAGAGGCTCGATGTTTCCTCGTGGCGACCCGCGCCTGCACCTGCGTCCACGCCGGTGTTCCTGGTGGGATTTCCGCGCTCTGGTACCACGCTGCTCGATCAGATCCTGGCCTCGCATGGCTCGGTCACAACGCTCGAGGAGCGCGATACCTTGATCGGCATCGCTGGCGAAATGACGAGATCCAGTAGTGCCTTAAATCGCTGGGAGGCGCCAGCGGACGGCGAAATCCACAGCCTGCGGGAGCGCTACTGGCAACGCGTAATGGAGGGGCTGGCAGGCAAGGTCGTCTCGCCGATCTTCATTGACAAGCAACCGCTCAATGCGGTGCTGCTGCCCTTAATCTATCGACTGTTTCCGAGCTGCAAAGTCATTCTCGCGGTGCGCGATCCGCGCGATGTCGTGCTCAGCTGCTTCCAGCAGCGCTTTGGCATGAATGAGGCAATGTTTCAGTTGCTGCGTTTGGACACTGCCGCACGCTATTACGATTCAGTGATGAATCTGGTCAGCATCAGCAGGCAAAAACTTCCTTTGCAGGTGCACGCGATTAAGTACGAGGATGTCATTGGCGAATTCGAGACCACTATGCGCGGTGTGCTGGGATTTCTTGGTCTCGCATGGGATGAAAATGTGCGCCGCTATGCCGATACGGCGCGCGCGCGAACCATCAATACGCCCAGCGCTACCCAGGTGGTGCGTCCGCTTTATGGGAGCTCGCGCGGCAAATGGCGGCACTATGCGGCGCATCTTGAGCCCTACCTGCCAACGCTAATACCGTGGGCCCGCCACTTCGATTACGAAATAAACTAAAGACCGAATCGACGCGCTTCGGTGGCGGCCAGCTGCCTAGCTCTTTTCCCGGGGCCAAAGGAAGCGAGTGCAGGCTGAAATTACCAGCCCGACGATGAACATGTGCACCAGAATCGTGCCGTAGAGCATCTGGTGATCGGTGATTTTGCCGTCAGCACCGCGCGGGCCGTCGGGCAGTGCACCGCTCCCGTGGGCAGCCGAGAGCGGCAGCACCACCGTGTACATTACGACCATCACCACGATTCCATAGCAGGGGCCCAGCAGCCACCAGTAGCGGCGCAGATCTGACAGTCGCGTGGCCGCAATGACGTAGACAGCGGCCATTATTGAGGTCATTACGAACTCCAGCACTACGCCAAGCAGTGCGGTGCCCCAGCCGCCAGTCATGGAGGCCGCGCCCAGCAGGCCGCGGGCGATGGACTGAAAGATCTGCATCGGCGTCATCTGGTAGTAACTGGCGATGTGGACCATGGCGTAGGCCAGATCGGCCACGCCAACGATCAACGCAGCAACGGCGATCGGTTTAAAGAGTCCCTTTTGGATGGACATCAAGCCTTCCCCCCGAACCCAAGTGCACCGTGGATTGCGATCGCATCAATCAGTAACCGACCACCTGGCCGTCCTTGCGATGATCCGATCCGCCACGGTAAACACGCGCCTCCGCAGATGACCCCAAGCGGGGTTGTGGCTGGACCATGATCGATTGGAAGCCGCCCATGTTTGCGCCGTCCACGGAGCGGACTTCGTGCCCCATCTTGCTCAGCGCCGGGCCGACCAGATCGCTAAGTGCGGATTCCAGCGTCAATATGTTCGGTAATTGTTCGTGCCGGAAGCGCGCCATATCGCTCGCGGCCTGGACGTTGGCTCCCAGATCGATGACATCAACCAATGCCTGCGCGTGACCTTGCGCCTGCATGTCTCCGCCCATCAGCGTGATGGTCATGAAAGGCGCGCCCTCATGCATGACAAAGCCCGCAGACAGCGTGTTGTAGGGTCGCTTGTGGGGCGACAGAGCATTCGGGCTCTTGGGATCGAGCGAGAACAGGGCGCCCCGGTTGTGCAGGATAAAGCCATAGCCGGGCACGGTGAGGCCGGAGCCAAACTCCCAGTAGTTGCTGCTCACCCAGGAGACCATGTTGCCTTCGCGATCCGCGGTTGCCAGCACGATGGTGTCGCCCTTGCCGGTATTGTTGCCGCCGTGCATGGCGGAGGTTGCGCGTTTCGGATCCACGCGCGCGCACTGTGCCGCGGCGTATTGGGGCGACAGCAATCGCTCGATGGGCACCGAAGTGAAGTTCGGATCCGCGTTGTGCGCGAATAAATCGGCGTACGCCAGCTTCTTGGCCTCGACCATCAGGTGCCAGTAGAGCGGTGAGCGCGGACCGAGACTGGCGAGTGACTGGCCCGGTGCCCATCCGGGAACACAGGCCTGCAGGATGTTGAGCATCTCGAGTGTTGCCCAATCCTGGGAAGGCGGCGGTAGTTCGAATACGTCGTAACCGTGGTAGTGCGTCTTTACCGGCTCGCGCCACTCGCCCCGGTAGGAGGCGAGATCTGAAAGCGTCATGGTGCCGCCGAGCGCGCTCGACTTGGCAACAATCGCCCGGGCCACCTCGCCTTCGTAGAATGCCGCGGCACCGTGTTGCTGGAGCAGTTCGAGGGTGTGGGCGAGGTCGGGATTGCGGAATACCGTTCCGACCGCCGGTGGCTTGCCGTCCACGTACCAGGCACGCACGGAATCAGGGTCAGGTCCGCTTTTGCCACCGCCGGCTGCCGGAATGTCCGGCAGCAGCCAGTCGCTGGCGATGCGCTCCGATACCGGCATGCCCTCGCGCGCGTACTGAACAGCTGGCTCCAGCAATTCCTTGAAGGTGCGGGTGCCAAAGCGCCGTAGGATTTCCTGCCATCCCCA
>Ga0163163_10005251_pt1 | contig 11169 bp, 8 predicted proteins | sample S65metaG_FD_119766 | JGI IMG/M metagenome (GOLD analysis project Ga0163163, IMG submission 119766) | Switchgrass rhizosphere microbial communities from Kellogg Biological Station, Michigan, USA - S6-5 metaG | ecosystem: Host-associated > Plants > Roots > Rhizosphere > Soil | place: USA: Michigan... | reverse complement strand
TTGACCTTGACCGCGAGTTCGCGCAGGTTGTAATTGCAGGGCATGGTCTCGATCCAGGTATTGGCCACGCCGATGATCGGTTTGGCCAGATCTTCATCGGTGAACCCGATGCCTTTCAGCATGGCTCGCGCCGGGGCGCGGTCTCGTCCTTGAGTAATCGTGTGGCTCTGGAGTTTCATAGGGGCGACTCTAGTTTATCAAGTGGGGGCGTGCTTGACGGCGCACGGCGATGGTGTGTGGCCTGTTCGTAGGCGTAGGCGATTTTCAGCAGCGCAGCTTCCGACCATGCGCGCCCATAAATAGTCATTCCGGCAGGAAGGGTACTGCCGCGCGTGAAGCCCATGGGAACGTTGATGGCCGGGAAGCCGGTGGTGGGCGAGAAGAACTGGCTGTTGTCCCCGGCGGGAGAATTCAGGTCGCCGATTAAGCGCGGCGGATTGCTCCAGGTGGGATAGACGAAGGCATCGAGCTTGAGTTTGTCCATCGTCTTCAGGACGGCATCGCGGACCTTCTCGCGATACTCCATGTCGGCCAGACAAGCCGGGGACTCGGGCCCGTTCTCGGGACTTTTGTCGGCCATCTCCAGGCGGCGTTGGACAGAGGGGTGGAAGCGCCCGGACTTGATGATCCCCGCAAGATCCTTCATGGGCACCCGATCGCCCTGGGCGGCGAGGTAGCGGTTGATATCGTATTTGAAGCCCATGCACGGGCCGGCGTCCTGCGGGCGGCGGATCGCGTTCAGGCCCTCGACGGCCGCGGGATCGACGATGGTGGCTCCCGCGCGGCGCATGTCTTCGACGGCCGTCATGAACACGCGGACGATTTCGGGGTCGGCGGTTTCGCGCTCGTAGGCTTGGCGCAGGACACCGATGACGGCGCCGCGCAGTCCGTTGCGATCGAGGGCGGCAGTGTAATCCGGGGCGGGATGTCCATTCGCGGCGGCGGTCACCGGGTCATTCGGGTCTGCGCCCACGATCACCTGAAAGACTCTCGCGGCATCCTCCACGGTGCGCGCCATCGGCCCCGCGATATCGGCAAGCAGGCTGAGCGGCAGGACGCCCGCCCGGCTGGTGAGTCCCATGGTGGAACGTATGCCGGCCAGCGATTGATGCGATGACGGGCCGCGTATGGAGTTGCCGGTATCGCTGCCGAGCCCCACCAGTCCCAGACTCGCGGCGACGGCCGCGGCGGTCCCGCCGCTGGATCCGGCGGTCACGCGATCGAGCGCGTACGGATTCTTCGTATAGCCCGGGAGAATGGAGTTCACGGTTTCATAAGGATTGAAGGCCCATTCGGCCATGTTGGACTTGGCGAGGACGAGCGCTCCGGCCTGCTTGATGCGTTTCACCTGGAAGGCGTCTTTATCGGGGATGTAGCCGGCCAGGGCGAGCGCGCCGTCGGTGGTCTGCAGGCCTTGGGTTTCGAAGTTATCTTTGACGATCACCGGCACGCAGTGCAGGGGTCCGGTGAGGCCGGACTGGGAAAAACGGCGATCCAGTTCCCCGGCCTGTTTTTCGATATCGGGGTTAATCAGGATCAGGGAATTGATGCCCGGGCCGTTCTTATCATAGGCGGCAATACGCTTGAGATACTGCACCACCAGGGCGCGGCAGGTGAGTTGTCCGGCCTGCATGGCGGCGTGGACCTGTGCGATGGTCGCTTCCTCGACTTCGAAAGGCGCGGTCCGCTGGGCGAGCAAAGGAGCGGCAGCCAGCATCAGGCACGAAAGGGACGTGACGGACATATGCCATTCTACCCGTCGGACCCCGGCGTAAGTGGCACCGCCTTGGCACTGCGATTGCTTAAACATACTGCGAGGGACCGGAAAATGCGCGGCTTCGGATTAACTGCTTTGTTTATAGCCGGATCGATGTTGTCTTCATGCAATCGCGGTACTCACCGCGATGAGCCGGCGTCGCGGGAAGTGGGCAGAGATGCGTATCGCGCTTCCCAGGAGATCAAGCGCGGGGCAAAGAAAGCGGGGCAGGAACTGAAAAACGCCGGCAAGGAACTCCGCGAGGGTTGGAACGAAGCGAAACGGGAAGACACCCGGCGCAAAAAGTAGCGACGGCTGGCGTTCCGCAACGGTGACCTACCTCATTTCTTCTGGTTCGCCGCGGGCATGGTCACGATCTTGGATTCCACGGAAAACTTCCGGTAGTTGCTCCACTCCACTTCCTCTTCTCGCGCCAGCCGCTTGACCAGACCGACACGGCCACTGCCGTTCAGGTGTAAGCGCTTCGGGAACCACAGGTCGGGAGCCACTTCGGCCTGCTCGAAAACCAATTTGGCGCCAGGATTGAGACGCGCCAGGAAGAGCCCCCAGGATATGGTATCGATGGTCTCGGCTTCCACCCGGGCCCATTGGTACGAGGCTTTGTCGATCCACACGCGGCCCCGCACTTTCAGGAGCATTTTGGCGTCGCCGCTTTTGGCCGTGGCGCCGGGCCGGGGCGCGCCGGAAACCATCCAGACGGGCCGTCCGTTTATTGTAGACTCGCCCTCGAACCGCAGGTCGAACAGTTCGGGAAGTTCAGACAGAAAGGCAAACTCGCGCCGGCGCCGCTTCTCCGCTTCCTCCATGCGGCGCTGTTTCCCGGCCGGCGTTTCGGAGCTCAGCCTGCTGGTTTCTTTATCCAGTTTTCTTTGCTCGCTGAGCTGCTCTTCCTCGGTAAGCGGTTTGCCATCGCGCTGCAATGTGCGGCGGAACGGCTGCCCCTCCAACATTAACGTCTCCCAGGTTTCGCGTTTGGTAGATACAACTTTGCCGTGGGAGTCGAGGTGCTTCTCAATGGACTGCGCCTGCCAGGTGTAGTCTTTCATGCGCACCCAGCCCAGCTGATCCTGTGCAATGGAGCGCCGCACTAATTCGACTGGATCCTGCGCCCGCGACACCCCTGCTACCAGCACCAACAGGATGTGCCGGTTCAACCCCATACCCATACTTCGATGATAGCGCGGGCGAACCCGCGGGCACTGTCAGGACCATTACAGTAGCGAGGCGCGGTGTTGCCACTATTACGTTTAGTATCAATCGATTGGGCGGATTCCGGTAGCCGGCTCCGGACCGCATCAAGGGACGTATCATTACGGTGGTATGGGTGATACAATCGTGGTTAGATTGGGGGGCGCTCTGACGTCTCGCAGCTACCGGACGTGCTTCGGCGCCGGATTTCGATCCCCGGCGAATTTCTGCTGATGCCAGTAGGGGTATGGCAGCGGGAGGGCGCTGACTTCGTCGAGTCTTTCGACCTCTGCGTCCGTGAGACTCCATCTCGCGGCGGCCAGGTTGTCGCGCAGCTGCTGCTCGTTGCGTGCGCCGATGATGACGGTATCCACGCCAGGCTTCCGCATCACCCAGTTCAGCGCTACCTGGGAGATGGATACCTCGCGCTCGTCGGCAATGGTGGCAAGGGCATCGACGATCCGATAGAGCCGCTCATCGTCGATCGTGCCGGGCGCATCCAGGGTGTTCAGACGCGACTCGGAAGGCTTCGCCTCGCCACGCCGGAATTTACCCGACAAGAGACCGAACTGCAGGGGACTCCAGGCCATGATACCCGTTCGCTGGTCCAGGCCTACGCGCACCAGATCGTGCTCCGCGTCGCGGGCGAGCAGCGAATAATTAATCTGCTGCGAGATATAGCGCTGAATCCCGAGCCGGTCCGAGATGGAGTGGGCCTTCATGAGTTGCCAGCCCGAGTAGTTGGAGCAGCCCGCGTAGCGGATCTTGCCGGCGCGGATCAGATCCTCGAAGGCACGCAGGGTCTCGTCGAGGGGTGTCAGGGAATCGAAGTTATGCGCCTGATACAGATCGATGTAGTCGGTTCCCAGACGGCGCAGACTGGCCTCGCAGGCTTCCAGGATGTGGCGCCGCGAGAGGCCGGACTTGTTGGTGCCGGGTTCGAGTCCAACGAAGACCTTTGTCGCAAGGACGATGTCTTTGCGGCGGGCACCCAGCGCCTGCCCGAGCACTTCCTCCGACTTGCCGAACGAGTAGATGTCAGCCGTGTCGAACAGGTTGATCCCCGCCTCGATGCAGATTTCAATCTGGTGCCGCGCCTCCTCCACCTGCACGTTGCCCATCGCGGCGAACCGCCCTTCACCGCCCAGCGTCATCGTGCCGAAGCTCAAGACCGAAACTTCCAGACCGCTCGCGCCTAACAATCTGTATTCCATGTTTTCTCCTCAGACCAGAATACCCGAAGGCCGCGCGGCACTATCCCAAAGATCCCTCGCGTGCCCTTCCACTACAGAGTGAAAGCGGATAAACTGTTTCCGGCACCTGGCGTCCCGCAAGTTTCCGCTCCGGTCCGCTTTATTTTTATCGAGGTCTAATGAACCAGCCCTGGCTGCAAAATTTCGATCCCTTAGGGAATCCGGTCCTCTCCACGCTAGCCGCTGCCGTTCCGGTCTGCACGCTCTTCTATTTCCTGGCCGTGCGGCGTACGCCGGCGTGGCGCGCCGCGATCTACGCTTTTGCGGCGGCGCTCCTCGTGGCGCTCGCCGTATTCCGCATGCCGGCCGTGATGGTGGCCGGAGCCGTTGCTGACGGTATGGTCTTCGGCATCTTCCGTATCGCCTGGGTGGTGGTGGCGGCCGTCTTCGTCTACGACATTTCGGTGGAGTCCGGCCAGTTCGAGATCATCAAGAGATCTGTCGGTGAGATCTCTTCGGACCGCCGCCTGCAAGTCCTGTTGATCGCCTTCGCCTTCGGTGCGCTGCTGGAAGGCGCGGGCGGCGGTGGCGCACCAGTAGCCGTAACCGGCGCCATGATGATCGGCCTCGGCTTCCCGCCATTCCAGACTGCCGTAATGTGCCTCATCGCCAACTCCGCGCCCGTTGCCTGGGGCGGCATGGGCAACCCGGTGCGTACCCTGGTCGCGGTCACCGGCCTGCCCGAAGCGGATTTCAGCGCGATGATCGGACGCATCCTCCCGATCATCGTGGTGATCCTTCCCTTCTGGCTGATCCGTGTCCTATGCAAGACGCGCGACACACTGGCAGTGTGGCCCGGACTGCTGGTCTGCGGGCTGACCTTCGGCGGCATTCAATTCTTCTGGTCCAATTTCATGGACTCGGCCCTTGTCGATATCCTCGGCGGCATCGGTACCCTGCTGGTGCTGGCCTTCTTCTTCCGCAAGGTCTGGAGCCCCGCAAAGATCTGGCGGTATGAGGGGGAAGCGGCCGCGCCGAAAAAGAATGTGGCCGATCCGCTCACCCTGCCGCGAATCCTGAAAGCCTGGTCGCCATTCCTGCTGTTATCCGCCTTCGTCGTGCTCTGGGGATACACGCCCGTCGCCAAGGTGTTGGAATCGTACTCCTGGAAGCAGCCGGTCCCCGGCCTGCACCTTCAGGTGATCCGTACCCCGCCGGTCGTCCTCAAGTCGTACGCGGAGCCGGCATTCTTCGACGTCTCCTGGCTCGCCACGCCGGGCACGGGGACCTTCATCGCCGGTCTGATTGCCGGACCGCTGCTTGGACTGTCGTTCAAAAAGACGCTCCGAATCTTCTTCCGCACGCTTTCCAACCTGCGCCTCAGCCTGATCGCCATCATGGCGATGCTAGGTCTGGGATACCTGACACGCTACTGCGGCATGGACGCGACCATGGGGATGGCGCTGGCCCATACCGGCGCGGCCTTTCCGTTCTTCGGGACCATGATCGGGTGGCTGGGCGTGGCGTTGAGCGGCACCGACGCCGGTTCGAACGCCCTGTTCGGCAGCCTGCAAACGATCACCGCCAACAAACTCGGGCTCAGTCCCATTCTTATGGGAGCGGCCAACAGCGCCGGCGGCGTGATGGGCAAGATGATCGCCGCGCAGTCCCTGGTGATTGGCTGCGCCGTCACCGGCCAGCAGGGGCAGGAAGGCGCGCTGTTCCGCGCCGTGATGAAACATAGTATCGGACTATTGATTCTGGTGGGCCTGTTGGTGTTGATGTACGCTTACGTGTTCCCCGGTGCGATTCCCAACGGGCATCACTTCTGGTAAAGAGAAAAGACATGACCAATCGAAGAGACTTAGGCAAAATGGCATTGGGCGGGACTCTGGGCGCCCTGCTGGCATCTTCGCGGCACGCGCGGGCCAGCGTACATCCCAGCGCCCCCGGCATCAAGCTCTGCGCCCAATCCGGCGCCACTCCCACCGATGAGCAGCTTCTCTTCCTCAAACAAATCGGCGCGGAATACGTAAGTGTCGGCTCGACCCCCGACCTGCGCACCGCCGAGGGCTTCATGCAGATCAAGAAGCGCTACGCCGATGCCGGCATCACCGTGTGGAACATCGGCAATACCAGCGTCCACAACATGCCCGAGGTGACACTCAATCTGCCGGGCCGCGATCAGAAAGTGGAGGAGTACAAACAGTACATCCGCAATCTGGGTAAGGCGGGGATCTATTACACCACCTACGCGCACATGGGAAACGGCATCTGGAGCAGCGGGCGCGCCACTATCCGCGGCGCATCGGGCCGTGAATTCGACATGGCCAGCCCGGAGAAGCAAGGTGTCTGGGATGGCAAGACCTGGAAAGAGCCGCTGTCGCACGGGCGCGTTTTCACCAAGGAAGAGATCTGGGATAACTACACGCACTTCATCAAACAGGTGGCGCCGGTCGCCGAGGAAGCCGGTGTGCGCATCGGCATACATCCCGACGATCCGCCGGTGCCCGTATTGGCCGGCGTGCCCCGATGCATCTTCAGTAATTTCGAAGGCTACAAGCGGGCGCTGGAAATCGCCAACAGTCCCAACGTCGGCATCTGCCTGTGCTGCGGCACGTGGCTCGAGGGCGGCAAGAAGCTCACCGGCAAAGATCCGGAGGAGATGATCCGCTATTTCGGCGCCAAGAAAATCTGGAAGATTCACTTCCGCAATGTCAGCGCGCCCCTGCCGCATTTCGTCGAGACCTTCATGGATAACGGCTACTACGACATGTACAAAATCATGAAGGCGCTGCGCGACGTGAACTATGACGGCATCGTGATTCTCGATCACTCGCCCAACGTGGTCGGCGGCGGCAACGCGCAGACTGCGTACGGCTTCGCCTACATGCGCGCGCTGTTGAATCGCGCCAACGCAGAGGCCAAAGGTTAGGCTAAGAAAACCGCTTGCTGACGCGCGCGGCTCCGATGGGAGCGGCGCGGCCCACACTGATTTCGGGAGGCTCCATCATGAAGTTCGCGATACTCATACTTGCCGCCGCGGTGCTGTCCGCACAAACATCCGGCCAGCAGCCGAAGCAGCCCGCGCCGCCGCGCGACGGGATACCGGCATCCCACGGCGACGACACGCGCGGGTACAACGATACGCCACAGATACCCAATCAGAAGTGGAAGTTGCACGACATGGAGCGCCCGCGCGCCCCTAAAGTCACGGCCGCACCCGTGTCGAGCGCCGCTCCGCCTTCCGACGCCATCGTGCTGTTCGACGGCAAGGACCTTTCCCACTGGGTGCAAGGCGGCCGCGGTGGACAGACCCAGGAGCCCAAGTGGAAGGTGGAGAACGGGTACATCGAGATCGTGCCACGAACCGGCAAGCTGATCACCAAGGAAAAGTTCGGCGATTGCCAGCTACACGTCGAATGGATGATTCCCAAGGAGGCAACCGGCTCCGGACAAGCTCGCGGGAATAGCGGAATCGAACTGATGACGCGCTACGAAATCCAGGTACTGGAGTCCAACGAGAACCTGACCTATGCCGATGGAGCCGCCGGCGCTATGTACGGATTCCGGCCGCCGATGGTCAATCCCGCCCGTCCGCAGGGCGAGTGGAATGCCTACGACATCATGTTCGAGGCGCCGCGCTTTGAGGACGGAAAGCTGGTCAAGCCGGCCTATTTCACGGTCCTCTTCAATGGTGTGCTGGTGCAGAATCACCAGGAGCAGCTCGGCACCACCATCTGGCGTCAGGTCCCCAAGTACACCCCTCACGCGGCGGAAGAGCCTTTGAGTTTGCAGGATCATTCGCAGCCGGTGCGCTATCGCAACATCTGGATCCGCCGCCTCGCCGATTGACACCATCGGATTGACAGGCGGAAACGCCTGTCCCACCACGCGGCGCACACTCTACACCAGAGGCTGAAGCTCTCCCAGCATCGTCGGAATCAGTTCCGAAACTGTAGGGTGAATATGCACCGCCCGCTGAATCACGCTATACGGCGCCTTGGCATACATCACATCAAGCACCGAGTGGATGGCCTCATCCCCACCCACGCCTAAGATCCCCGCGCCCAGAATTTCGCGCGTCTCCGCATCCACCACGATCTTCATGAATCCCTGCGTCTCGCCCTTCTCGATGGCGCGCGACACTCTGGTCATGGGACGCTTGCCGACTAGTGCCTTGCGTCCCGATTTGCGGACCTCCGCCTCCGTCATACCAACGCGCCCGAGAGGCGGATCCACGTAAAGTGCGTATGCTGTAATCCGATCGCTGACCCGGCGCGGATCGTTCTCCAAAAGGTTCGCCGTCACAATTTCATAGTCGTTGTACGCAGTGTGGGTGAAGGCGCCTTTCCCATTGCAATCGCCCAATGCCCAGATTCCCGGGACATTCGTGCGCAGTTGATCGTCCACCTGGATGTACCCTCGCGCGTCCACCGCCACGCCGGCCTTGTCCAACCCCAGATCGTCCGTGTTCGGGCGGCGGCCCACAGCCAGCAGTACGTGCGTCCCAAGCACCTCGGGAGAGCCCGCCGTGCAATCCACCCGCGCCGCGATTTCCTCACCTCGCCTGGAGAAGGCGATGCATTTGGCGTTCAAGCGGACCGTGATGCCTTCGCGCTCCAGAATTTCCTGGATGGCGGCGGATACATCTTCGTCCTCCCGCTGCACCAGGCGCGGCCCCATCTCGATGATCGTCACCTCGCTCCCAAACCGGCGGAACATCTGACCGAACTCGAGGCCGACGTAGCTGCCGCCCACCACGATCAAGTGCCTCGGCAGAAAGTCCACGTGCATCATTGAGCTATTGGTGAAGTACTCAACCTGGTCGACCCCCGGCATCTCCGGCACCGTCGCGCGCCCCCCGACGTTGATGAAGATCTTGTCCGCCGTGATCCGGTCGGCGCCCACGCTGATTTCCCGCGGAGACTCAAAACGCGCGTGGCCCTGGTAGACCGTGCAGTTCTTCATCGTCCTCAACCAGTTCTCGACTCCCGTGCTCGACTTCCCGGCGACGTCCGCCTGCCTCTCCCTGACCCGCCGCATATCGACGCTCACGCTGCCGCCCACACTCACGCCGTATTCCGACGCGCGCCGCGCCATATGGGCGGCATAGGCGCTAGCCACCATCGTCTTCGTCGGAGTGCAGCCGGTATTGACGCAGGTGCCGCCGAACAGCTTGCGCTCGACGATCGCCACCGTCATCCCCGCAGCGGTCAGCCGTTGGGCGACGGAAGGCCCGGCCTGCCCCGTGCCGATAACGATCGCGTCGAAATTTTGCGTCATAAGAGTCCGCCGGCGATCCAAACCGCGCCCAACACCGCGATGGCATCCTCCAGCAGAGCGATCGGAAGGTCCTTCCCTCCGGTTGCCCTTACCAGCCGGGTACGAGCCTCATAGCCGCCCAGCGTGCCGGCGACCGCACCGAGCGCGCCCGCCACCAGGCCGCCGGCGAGAGCCCCGTGCGCTGCCCCCAACGCCGCGCCGCTCAGCGCGCCAGTCGCAATGCGCACCGCAAACGACGGGGGCGCTTTCCTGCTGGGCGTCCTCGGCATCTTGTCGTTAATCAATTCCCCGACCGCCAGCACACTGAGAATCCACGGAGTGATCGCCGCGCCCATAAATGCAAGCCCCGTGTTTTCCAGGTGGATCGAGCCCAGCCGGGCCGCCCAGCTCATCGCGGCCGGCGCGGTCAGCGCACGAAGTCCCGCAATCACGCCGATCAGAAATGTGCAAACGTAAATCGACATCAGTGCTCCGATGTTATAAGTCCCGACAGGGTTTATTAATCTTACATATGCTTGAGGCGTTCGTGCACGAACTGAACCGCCATCGCGCCTTCACCAACCGCCGAAGCTACGCGCTTCACGGAACCGGACCGCACATCTCCGGCGGCGAACACTCCGGAGCGACTGGTCTCGAGCAGGAAAGGGTGGCGGCCGGAAGTCCAGTGAGGCGATGCCGCCACGTCCGCGCCCGTACGGACAAACCCTTTTTCGTCCCTTTCAATTTCCTCCGGCAGCCATTCGGTCCTCGGGTCCGCACCGATAAAACTGAAGACTCCGGCGGTATCCACCGTCCGCTCTTCGCCCGTCTTGCTATTCACGATGTCCACCGAGCGTAGATGCGTAACGCCGTTCATCCGGCGGATCGTCGTATTGCAAATCAAGTCAATATTTGGGGTCTGTTCGATCCGCCGCACCAGATAGCTGGACATGTTTTTGGACAGGTCATCGCCGCGGATCAGCAGCAGCACATTACGCGCGTGTCCCGCAAGAAACACAGCCGCCTGGCCGGCGGAGTTGCCGCCGCCCACAACGATGACCTGCGACCCGCTGCACAGTTGGCCCTCCGCAATGGTGGCGGCATAGTAGACGCCCGTACCCTCGAATTTCTCGGAGCCCTCCACGCCTAGCCGCCGGTAGTCTGCACCCGTCGCGATCAGCAGGCACTTGGCCGTCACCGTCTCGGTTCCATCCAGGTGCACGATGGTATAGGCGTTCTCGAAGCTCAAACGGTTTACCATGGTGGGAACCGACATGCGGACGCCGAATTTACTGGCTTGCAGGATCGCGCGGCCGGCCAGTTCGCTGCCCGTCAAGCCCGTTGGGAACCCGAGGTAGTTTTCGATCCGCATGCTGCTGCCGGCCTGCCCGCCCGGCGCGGTATGTTCCAGCACGGCGGTCCGCAGGCCTTCGGAGGCGCCATAGACCGCTGCCGCCAGTCCCGCCGGGCCCCCGCCCACCACCACCAGATCGTAGACCAGGTCTTCCAGCGGCTGATGGATTCCAACCGCATCCGCAATTTCGCGGTTGGAGGGATTCCTTAAGAGCAGCATCGAACCGAACGCCACCACCGGCGTATCGGACTCCGTTACGCCGAATTGCTTGAGCAGGCGATCCACATTCGGGTCGGTCTCTAAATCAACCCACGTAAAGAGAATGCGGTTCTTCGAAAGGAAATCCCGCACCCGAAAGGTGTCCGGAGAGTAACGCGAGCCGATCACGCGCA
>Ga0163163_10005249_pt1 | contig 11171 bp, 10 predicted proteins | sample S65metaG_FD_119766 | JGI IMG/M metagenome (GOLD analysis project Ga0163163, IMG submission 119766) | Switchgrass rhizosphere microbial communities from Kellogg Biological Station, Michigan, USA - S6-5 metaG | ecosystem: Host-associated > Plants > Roots > Rhizosphere > Soil | place: USA... | reverse complement strand
CGTGCGTGATGGTACTGAAATATTGCGGTCCGAAAGGCTATCCGGGCATGGCCGAAGTCGGCAACATGCCGCTGCCGCCGAAGCTCTTGAAGCGTGGCGTCACCGACATCGTCCGCATCTCGGATGCGCGAATGTCCGGCACGGCGTACGGCACCGTCGTGCTGCACACGGCTCCCGAGGCTGCCGCAGGAGGACCGCTCGCGCTGGTTAAGAACGGCGACCTGATCACGCTCGACGTCGCCGGCCGCAGACTGCATCTGGACGTCGACGAGAAGACGCTTGCCGCGCGCCGCGCCGCGTGGACGCCGCCTGCGTCGCATGGCGAGCGAGGCTACGTGAAGCTGTACGTCGATCACGTGCTGCAGGCGAACGAAGGCGTCGATCTGGACTTTCTCGTCGGCCGGTCGGGCTCCGCCGTGCCGCGCGACAACCACTGACATGATTGTCGCCACGGCGCTGCTGCTGGCGGCGTCGACGGGATGCGCGATCCCGACCGCGGACGCAGACGCGCAGCTTGCGCTCGACTATGTTTTGTTCGACGCCCGCAGCGACCGATACGGCTGGCGAACGCTCAGCGCGTCCGGCTGCACCGACGAAGCCGTCGCGCTGCTGACCCGCTACGCCAGCGCGAACGACGCGCGGCTATCCGCCGAAGCGCGGCGCGAGCTCACCTTCCATGCTGGACAGGCACTGGCGTTCGCGGGTCGCGATGCCGAGTCGATCGCCCATTTCGAACGTGCGCAGGATGCGGCCGCACCCAGCGAGTGGCGCGTCTACGTCGCGGCGACGCTCGCGTTCCTGCGTCGCGACGCCGCCGCGCTGGCCGCGGCGCGAAGCGCTTACGCCGCCGCCGCCGGCGACTCGATGCGACTCCGGATCATCGACGGCTTGATCGCCTGCCCGGATGCGTCGTACAGGGTCGCAGCGCACTGCAGGATGTGACGCGGTTGCGACATCACGCGTAGCGGACGCCGACGACCTCGAAGGTGCGGATGCCGCCGGGTGCCTGCACTTCGGCGGTGTCGCCTTCCGATTTGCCGATCAGCGCGCGGGCGATCGGCGAGTTGACGGAAATCTTGCTTGCCTTGATGTCGGCCTCGTCGTCACCGACGATCTGGTAGGACGTGCGCGCGCCGCTCTCGAGATCCTCGATTTCGACCGTCGAGCCGAACACGACGCGGCCGTCGGCCTCGATCACCGACGGATCGATCACCTGCGCGTGCGCGAGCTTCGACTCGACTTCCGAGATGCGGCCCTCGAGAAATCCCTGCCGTTCCTTCGCCGCGTCGTAGTCGGCGTTCTCGGAGAGATCGCCGTGCGAGCGTGCTTCGGCGAGCGCCTGGATCACGGCCGGGCGCTCGACGCTCTTCAATCGCTGCAGTTCCGCCTTGAGGCGCTCGGCGCCCTCGACGGTCATGGGTACTTTGATCATTGTGCGTCACCAAAAAGCGAACGACCGGAAGCGGGGAACCGCCTCCGGCCGAAACACGCATTTTACGCCTTTGACGCGCGGCGTGCCAGCGCCTCTGGAGCTATGCGGAACCTAGCGAGCGCCGAGTTCCGGGCGCCGCGGCGGCCGGACCGACTGGCTCGCGCGTCGCGACATTGTTGATGACCAGCGCGCCGATGACCATCAGCACGCCGGCGATCTCGCTCGCACCGAAGCGGTGGCCTTGCGCGACGCCGATCGCGAAAGCGGTGATCGGAACGAGATTGATGAACAGCACGCCGTTCGCCGGCCCGAGGATGCCGATGCCTGCGTTCCATGCGAGCACCGCCATCACGCCGCCGACGAGCGACAGGTAGACCATCTCCAGCGGAACGACGCGCAGCACATCCAACGCCGGCGGATGCGCAATTCCCGCCACCGTGGCCGCAATGGTGACGCCTGTGATCGTCACCGCACCGAGGCTCATGCTGAGCGCCGTGTAGCGCAGCGGACTGAATTGCGGCAATGCCGCGGCACCCATGGTGTAGGCGACCCAGCACGTGACACCCGCCAGCACCAGCGCATCCGCATGCAGCGTCGAACCGGCAGACAGGTCGAGACGCCCGTGCGTGATCACCAGCACCACACCGGCGAATGCAACGATCGTCGCACCCAGCGTCAGCGCGCCGGGACGACGGCCGCGCACGGCCCAGTTCATCAGCGACGTGATCAGCGGCATCAGCGCGACGAGGATCGCCGCATGCTCGGGCCGCGACTCTGCGAGGCCGAGGAAGCCGAGAATGCTGAAACCGGCGAATCCGACGGATCCGAGCACCCACAACCGCAACAATGCGCCGCGCGGCGACAATGAACCGCGTCCCTCGACGAGCGAGAGAATCGCGAGCATCACCACGGCCGCCGGAATGTAGCGCCACGTGGAGAGCCAGAACGCGTCGAGCGTGCCGAGCGCACTCTTCGCGACGGCGAACATTGCGCCCCAGGCGACTGTCGTGAAGACCAGCATTCCGGCGGCGCGGGTATTGGGCATCGATTGCATGACGGATCCTTCGTTCGCCGGTGCCCGTGAGGCACCGCCTTAAAGATGATCGGTGTGCATGCAAAGCAAGGGGAATCGGCATGCGCGTTCCTGCGATGATGCTTGGCAGGACGGTCCTCGACAAACGCTATTTGCGCACGACTTGCATGCGCTGAAAGCATGCGTTAAAGCGAGGCGTGCAGCGCCTGTATCGAGTAAGGCACGAGGTCGCGCAGGTTCGCCATGCCGGTTGCAGCGGCGCGCGCGCCCGCGAGCGTGGTGAACGTCGGGACCTGGTCGGTCAGCGCTGCGCGGCGGATCGCGTAACTGTCCTGGATCGCCGAGCGCTTTTCCTCGACCGTGTTGAACACGAGCGCGATCTCGTCGTTGACGATCATGTCGACGATGTGTGGCCGGCCTTCGGCAACCTTGTTGACCGGCGTGACGGGCACGCCGGCCGCGGCGAACGCGGCGGCCGTTCCACGCGTCGCGACGATCTTGTAACCGAGCTCGTGCAGCTTGCGCGCCGTTTCGATCGCGCGCGCCTTGTCGGCGTTGCGCAGGCTGATGAACACGTTGCCGGATTCCGGCAGCCTCGTGCCCGCAGCGACCTGGCTCTTCAGGAACGCTTCGGCAAACGTCTCGCCGACACCCATCACTTCGCCCGTCGACTTCATTTCCGGGCCGAGAATGGTGTCGACCCCGGGAAACTTGATGAACGGAAACACCGCTTCCTTCACCGAGAAATACCGCGGGACGATCTCCCCGGTGATGCCTTGCTCCTTCAGCGTGGTACCGACCATGCACCGCGCGGCGATCTTCGCGAGCGGCCGGCCGGTGGCCTTCGATACGTACGGCACTGTCCGCGATGCGCGCGGATTGACTTCCAGCACGAAGACGACGGGTCGATTGTCGCCGTCGTACTGGATCGCGAACTGGACGTTCATCAGCCCGACGACGTGCAGCGCCTTCGCCATCACCACGGTTTGCCGCCGCAGCTCGTCCTGCAGCTCGGGCGACAGCGAATAGGGCGGCAGCGAGCACGCAGAATCGCCCGAGTGCACGCCGGCCTGTTCGATGTGCTCCATGATGCCGCCGATGATGACGTCGACGCCGTCCGACACGGCGTCCACGTCGACCTCGATTGCGTCGTTCAGGAACCGGTCCAGCAGCACGGGGCTGTCGTTCGACACCTTGACCGCTTCCTTCATGTAGCGCTCGAGATCCCGCGGCTCGTGGACGATCTCCATCGCGCGGCCGCCGAGCACGTACGACGGCCGGACCACGAGCGGATACCCGATCGCCTCCGCAGCCGCGATCGCTTCATCCTCGGTGCGCGCCGTCCGGTTGGGCGGCTGCTTCAATCCCGCACGGTCCAGCATCTGCTGGAACCGCTCGCGGTCCTCCGCCATGTCGATCATGTCGGGCGTCGTGCCGATGATCGGAACGCCGTTCGCCTCGAGATCGCGCGCGAGCTTGAGCGGCGTCTGGCCGCCGAATTGCACGATCACCCCCCACGGTTTCTCGACGTGGACGATCTCCAGCACGTCCTCGAGCGTCAGCGGCTCGAAATACAGCCGGTCCGACGTGTCGTAGTCGGTCGAGACGGTCTCCGGATTGCAGTTGACCATGATCGTCTCGAACCCGTCTTCGCGCAGCGCCATCGACGCGTGCACGCAGCAATAGTCGAACTCGATGCCCTGCCCGATCCGGTTCGGCCCGCCGCCGAGCACCATCACCTTCTTCCGGCTGGTGGGTGCCGCCTCGCACTCGTCTTCGTACGTCGAGTACATGTACGCCGTGCGCGTCGCGAACTCGGCGGCGCACGTGTCGACGCGCTTGTAGACAGGCCGGATGCCGAGCGCATGGCGTCGCGCCCGGACGACCGCTTCGTTCGTCTTGAACAGGTAGGCGAGGCGGCGATCCGAAAATCCCATCCGCTTCAGCTCGCGCAAGTCGGCACCGCCGATCGAGTCGAGCGTGCGCTTGTCGAGCACGAGCTCGAGGTCGACGATCTCCTTGATCTGCGCGAGAAACCACGGATCGATCTTCGTGTACCCGTGTAGCTCGTCGACGCTCATGCCGATGCCGAACGCGTCGGCGACGTACCAGAGGCGCTCGCCGCGCGGATACGCGAGCTCATCGGCGATGGTGTCGGGATCGACGGTCTTCAGGTTGAATCCGTCGACGCCCACCTCGAGCCCGCGCAGCGCCTTCTGCAGCGACTCCTTGAACGTGCGGCCGATCGCCATCACTTCGCCGACGGATTTCATCTGCGTCGTCAGGCGGTCGTCGGCCTGCTTGAATTTCTCGAACGCGAACCGGGGTACCTTCGTGACGACGTAGTCGATCGTCGGCTCGAACGACGCCGGCATGAAGTGCCCTTCCTCGCTGCCGGTGATGTCGTTGCGCAGCTCGTCGAGCGTGTAGCCGACCGCGAGCTTCGCCGCGATCTTCGCGATCGGGAAACCGGTGGCTTTCGACGCGAGCGCCGAGCTGCGCGACACCCGCGGGTTCATCTCGATGACGACCATGCGGCCATCGGCGGGATTGATCGCGAACTGCACGTTCGAGCCGCCGGTGTCGACGCCGACTTCGCGCAGCACGGCGATCGACGCGTCGCGCATGATCTGATATTCCTTGTCCGTCAGCGTCTGCGCGGGCGCGACGGTGATGGAGTCGCCCGTGTGCACGCCCATCGGATCGAGGTTCTCGATCGAGCACACGATGATGCAGTTGTCCTTGCGATCGCGGACAACCTCCATCTCGAATTCCTTCCACCCCAGCAGCGATTCCTCGATCAGCAACTCGCGCGTCGGCGACAAGTCGAGCCCGCGTTTGCACATGTCGACGAACTCGTCCTTGTTGTACGCGATGCCGCCGCCCGTGCCGCCCAGGGTGAACGACGGCCGGATCACCGCGGGGAAACCGATCTGCGCCTGCACGTCGAGCGCCTGCTCGACGCTGTGCGCGATGCCCGAGCTCGCCGAGCCTAAGCCGATGCGCGTCATCGCCGCCTTGAACTTCTCGCGATCCTCCGCCTTGTCGATCGCTTTTTTCGACGCGCCGATCAGCTCGACGTCGAACTTGGTCAGCACGCCTTCGCGCGCGAGATCGAGCGCGCAGTTGAGCGCCGTCTGGCCGCCCATTGTCGGCAGCAGCGCATCGGGCCGCTCGCGCTCGATGATGCTCGCGACCATCTGCCACGTGATCGGCTCGATGTACGTGACGTCCGCCATCTCGGGGTCCGTCATGATCGTCGCCGGATTCGAGTTCACGAGAATGACGCGATAGCCCTCTTCGCGCAGCGCCTTGCAGGCCTGCGCACCCGAATAGTCGAACTCGCACGCCTGGCCGATGATGATCGGGCCCGCGCCGATGATGAGGATCGCATGAATGTCGCTGCGCTTCGGCATTGTTACTTCTTTTCCATCATTTTACGAAGCGATCGAACAGATAGCCGAGGTCGTGCGGTCCGGGGCTCGCTTCCGGATGTCCCTGGAAGCTGAAGGCCGGCCGGTCGGTGCGCGCGATGCCCTGCAGGCTCCCGTCGAACAGCGAGACGTGCGTCACGCGGACGTTCGTTGGTAACGACGCGGCGTCCACGGCGAAACCATGATTCTGGCTCGTGATCAGCACATGCCCCGTGTCCTTGTCGAGCACCGGATGGTTGGCGCCGTGGTGACCGAACTTCATCTTCATCGTCCGCGCACCCGACGCGAGCCCGAGCAGCTGGTGGCCAAGACAGATGCCGAACGTCGGCATGCCGCCGTCGACAAGATCGCGGATCGCCCGAATCGCGTAATCGCATGGCTCGGGATCGCCCGGACCGTTCGAAAGGAAGATCCCGCTGGGGCGCAGCGCGCGGACGTCGGTCGCGGGCGTGCGCGCCGGCACGACGGTCAACCTGCAGCCGCGCTGCGCGAGCAGCCGCAGGATGTTGTGCTTCGCGCCGTAGTCGTACGCGACGACGTGAAAACGCGTTTCGCCCGCCGCGCGGTAACCTTCGCCGAGCGCCCACGAGCCGCCGCTCCACTCGTACGCCTCGTCACAGGAGACGACCTTGGCGAGGTCGAGTCCCGCCATCGACGGCGCGGCGCGTGCGCGCGTGATCGCACCTTGGGCATCGGCGTCCGTGACGGCGGGTGCGGCGACGATGCAGCCGTTCTGTGCGCCCCTTTCGCGGAGGATCCGCGTGAGTTTCCGCGTATCGAGGTCGGCGATGCCGACGATGTTCGCCGCACGCAGGTAGTCGGCGAGGTCGCCGGTACGCCGCCAGCTCGACGCGCGGCGCGGCAGGTCGCGGATGATCAGTCCCGCCGCGAACACGCGCCGTGATTCGGCATCTTCGGGATTGACGCCGACGTTGCCGATGTGCGGATACGTCAACGTAACGATCTGGCCGGCATACGACGGATCCGTGAGGATCTCCTGGTAGCCGGTCATCGCCGTATTGAACACCACTTCGCCGACCGCATGGCCGAGCGCGCCGATCGCGCGGCCGCGAAACACCGTGCCGTCGGCAAGCGCAAGCAGTGCCTGCGGCTCCGCGGAGAAGAGCGCGGGCGACACGAGTGCGGATTCGGGTGCGTTCATCGCCGCTCGCCGGTCAACGGAAGCCCAGCACGTCGGACATGTCGAACAGGCCGTGCCTGCCGCCCGCACGGCACTGAGCGACGAACCTCGCCGCGCGTAGCGCACCGGCGGCGAAATTCTGTCGCGACGTTGCGCGATGCGCGAGTTCGAGCCGTTCGCCTGCGCCGGCGAAGATCACCATGTGATCGCCGACGACGTCGCCGCCGCGAAGCGTTGCAAAGCCGATCGTGCCTGGCTTGCGTTCGCCGGTGACGCCCTCGCGCGCATAGACGGCATTAGCGTCGAGCGCCACACCCGCGCCCGCAGCCGCGGCCTCGCCGAGGCGAAGCGCAGTGCCGGACGGCGCATCCACCTTGTGCCGATGATGCATCTCGAGGATCTCGATGTCGAACGCCGGGCCGAGGCGCCGCGCCGCCTCTTCAACGAGCTCGGCGAGAACCGTGATACCGACGCTCATGTTCGGCGCCCACACGATTGGAATCGCTGCCGCGCGCTCGGCAATCTGCCGCTTTCCATCGGCGTCGAAACCCGTGGTGCCCACGACGGCGGCAATGCCCGCCTGCGCGCACGCCGCGAGGTGGACCAGCGTTCCGGCGGGCCGCGTGAAATCGATGAAGACATCGCAACCGGGCGCCACGGCGTCCACGTCCGCGCTGATGCGAATGCCCGTTGCCCGACCGAGATGCGCGCCCGCATCGGCGCCGATCGCCGGACTTCCCGCGACGTCGAGCGCACCGGTGAGTGCGAGGTCGTCGGCACCCAGCGTCGCCTCGATCAGTGCCTGCCCCATGCGGCCACCTGCGCCGGCAATGGCAACGCGCACGGTCATCGGTTGATCGTCCGTCGGGACTCCATTACGGCCGAAACACGTCGAGAAAACGATCCCACGCGCTCTTTTCGCTGGGCGGCGGAGTCGGCAACGCCTTGGCGCTCGCGGAGCGGTTGAGCTCGACCACGGATTGCGGCATCTCGTCGCCTTCCCAGCGCGCGAGCTTGTTCTCGGCAAAATAAACAGTGAAGTTGCGATGCTCGACCACCCGCCCCTGGCGCGAGTATTCGTATACGTAGTCCCACCGGTCGGGCCGGAACGGCGAGTTGACGAGCGGCGTGCCAAGCAGCGTTTTCACCTGTCCCGGCGTCATGCCGACCTTCAGCTTGTCGACCATGTCCTGCGACAGGTAGTTGCCCTGGTTGACGTCGAGCTTGTAGACACCGAACGAGCGCCAGCTCGGCATGTACTGGTCGGCCGTCGCGCAACCGTTTGCCGCGACGACGGCGACGCAGAGCGCGGCCGCGCCGGTGATGCCGCGCGGGCGGAAGGCGTGTCGGAACACTATGGGAATCATCGAGGCAAATGGCTATTATAGCTATGCTGCTCGACGGACCTCCGGATCATTCCATGACGACATCGCACGATCTCAAAAGCGCGGGGCTGAAGGCCACCGTTCCGCGGCTCAAGATCATCAACCTGTTCGAGACGTCGCGCGTGCGGCACCTGACCGCCGAGGACGTCTACAAGATCCTGCTGACGGAAGGGCTCGACATCGGCCTCGCCACGGTCTACCGCGTGCTGACGCAATTCGAGCAGGCGGGGTTGCTCGTTCGCCATCACTTCGAATCCGGCAAGGCCGTCTTCGAATTGAACGAAGGCAAGCACCACGACCATCTGGTGTGCATGCAGTGCGGACGCGTCGAGGAGTTCTACGATCCCGAGATCGAGAAGCGGCAGATCAAGGTTGCCAAGGATCGCGGCTTCGAGATCAGCGAGCACGCACTCTATCTGTACGCCGACTGCACCAAGCCGCGCTGTCCGCACCGCAAGACGGCCGACCCGAACTGATTCGGTGACGCGCCGGTCGCGCGAGCGTCACAGCTCGGCGTCGTCGGTGGGCGTCACGTCGGGTGGAGTTGCCGCCTCGCGGCGATTGAAATGCGCGATGCGCAATCCCAGCGCATACAGCGTTCCGAAATAGACGACGGCGCCCGCACCGATGACGAGCGCAAGGTGCGAAAGCTTCTGCGCGACACCCGCGGTCAGCCAGGTCGCCTCAACGCCCATCGACCATTTCGCGACGATCGCGAGCATGACCACGGCGACGCAAATCTTGGCGAAAAACGCGGGCCAGCCGGGCGCCGGACGGAAATAGCCTCTGCGCATCAACAGCCCCAGCAGCAGCCCGCCGTTGAGAATCGCACCGATGCTGGTTGCGAGCGTAAGCCCGGCCTGCTCGAGGCCCATTGGCCACGCCAGCAGGACGGCGAGCGGTTGCGTGACGAGCACGGTGACGAACGCGATCTTCACCGGCGTGCCCATCACCTGCCTCGCGTAAAAGCCGGGCGCGAGGATCTTCACCAGGATCAGGGCGGGCAGGCCCACCGTGTAACCGAGCAGTGCGGCGCGGGTCTGCAAGACGTCGTTGACGGTGAACCGGCCGTATTGATAAAGCGTCGACACGAGCGGCAGCGCGAGGATCGCCAGCGCGACGGCCGCCGGCAATGCAAACAGCACGGCAAGACGCAACCCCCAGTCGAGCAGCGCCGAGTATTCCTCGCTGTCCGCGTCGCTGTGGTGCTGCGCGAGCGACGGCAGCAGGATCGTGCCGAGCGCGACACCGAGCAGCGCACTCGGGAATTCCATCAGCCGGTCGGCGTACGTGATCCAGGAGATGCGGCCATCGCCGAGCAATGCCGCGAGTTGCGTGTTGATCAGCGCCGAAATCTGCGCGGCCGATACGCCGATCACCGCCGGCCCCATCGCCAGCAGCACGCGCCGCACACCTTCGTCACGCCAGCGGAAGCCGGGTTTCGGCAACATGCCGATCGCGAGCAGCGGCCGGATCTGCAGCAGCAACTGCGCGAGACCGCCGATGGCGACACCCCAGGCGAGTGCGAGCACGGGCGGATCGACGTAGGGCGCGAGAAAGATCGCCGCACCGATCACCGACAGGTTCAGCATCACCGGCGTGAACGCGGGAATCGCGAACCGCCGGAACACGTTGAGCACGCCGCCGGCGAGCGAGACGAGCGACACGAACAGGATGTACGGAAAGACGATCCGGATCATCTCGGCCGTCAGTTCCACCTTGCCGGGCGTGCGCGCAAACCCGCCCGCAAGCAGGTAGACGAGCCATGGGGCGGCGAGCGACCCGGCAATCGACAGCACGATCAGCACGATCGCCAGCAGCGTGCCGACGTTGCCGACGAGGAGCCGCGTGGCGTCCACCCCTCGCTTGCGGCGGTATTCCGCCAGGATGGGAACGAACGCCTGCGCGAACGCGCCTTCCGCGAACAGGCGGCGCAACAGGTTCGGCAACCTGAAAGCGGCCTCGAACGCGTCCATCTGCAGCCCCGCCCCGAAGGCCGTTGCCTTGATCGTTTCGCGGAGGAGACCGGTGATGCGCGACAGCAGCGTCATCCCGCTGACTGTCGTAAGGGTACGGAGGAGATTCAAGTCGGAATGCTTCGCAAGGCCTTGCCTGGAATGCAAAAATCGCGTATTATGCCCGGTCTTTCAACGCCGCTCCATCGCTACCACGCACGCCTTTCGCGCCGCGGCTTCGCCGCCACGGCGGGGGTGCATCGGGGTCGGCGCAACCCAGTCAACGATGGCTACGCGCCCGGCGCGGCGCCATTCTCGAACAAGGATCGGATTTCATGGCCAACACGGCACAAGCCCGCAAACGCGCCCGCCAGGCGGAGGCGACGCGGCAACGCAACGCCAGCTTGAAGTCGGCGCTGCGCACAGCGGTCAAGAAGGTCAAGAAAGCGATCGCCACCGGTGACAAGGCCGCCGCGACGTCGACCCTGCGCGAGTCCCAGGCGGTGATCGATCGGATCGCTGACAAGCGCATCGTGCACAAGAACATGGCGTCGAGGACGAAATCGCGTCTCGCGCAGGCGATCAGGGCGCTGCCCTAGCGGGCTGCAGTCACTGAACACGTCGTGCAGGGCGCCCCTCGGGCGCCCTGATTGTTTCAGTCGTATGAAGTTGTGCACTTCAACTCGCATTGCTCTTCAAGCGGCTTGGGGCCGGGAATCCGAAATCGATCCACGGTGCGCCCTGCATAAGCCACAATGACCGATAGCCCGGCCAACCCCACGCCTGACGAT